>JAABUU010001960.1_pt1 | contig 31461 bp, 26 predicted proteins | sample 5559301 | NCBI WGS metagenome assembly JAABUU01 (sample SAMN10711884, study PRJNA513360) | rock metagenome | isolation source: Antarctica rocks | place: Antarctica: Victoria Land, Richard Nunatak white
AGGGCGGGCAGATCTACCTGCCTGGGGTCAATGCCGCCCTGTTCGTCGGGGTGCTGGTGCTGATGCTGGCGTTCCGCTCCTCCGAGCGGCTCGCGACGGCATACGGCGTGTCAGTGACCGGTGCCCTTGTGGTCGACACGCTGCTGCTGCTGCTCGTCGCCCGGGTGCTCTGGCACTGGCAGCCGTGGAAGCTGGCGCTCGCAGCCGTGGCCTTCGGCGTCGTCGAGCTGACCTTCCTGGCCGCGAACTTGTCGAAGATCGCCCATGGCGGTTGGCTCCCGCTGCTCATCGCCGCCGTGGTGCTCACCGCCATGACGACGTGGCGCCGCGGTCGCGACATCGTCACGAAGAATCGGCAGGCGAAGGAGGGCTCGCTGAGCGAGTTCGTCGACGAGGTGCGCGAGCGCGACCTGCAGCGGGTCCCGGGAACGGCAGTCTTCCCGCATCCGGGCAAGGACACCACGCCGCTGGCCCTGCGGGCGAACACCGACCACAACCACGTGCTCCACGAGGCAGTGATCATCGTGTCGGCCAGCGCCGCCAACGTTCCGCACGTGCCGGCCGAGGAGCGGCTCACAGTCGACGAGCTGGGCTACGCCGACGACGGCATCCAGCACCTGTCGGTCAGTTTCGGGTTCTCCGACGATCCCGACCTTCCCAAGGCGCTGCAGCAAGCCTGCGCGGCGGGGGTCCTGGAGAACGGGGTGGCCGACGTGTCCGAGGCGTCCTACTTCCTGTCCCGCGGTTCGATCCGGCGCACGTCGGCGCCTGGCATGGCCCGGTGGCGCAAGGCGCTGTTCGTCGCCCTCGCCCACAACGCCGCCGACCCGGCTGCCTACTTCGCCCTGCCGCGGCGACCGGACAGTGACGATGGGTACTGACGTCGACGTCTGAGGCCGCTCAGGCCGGCCGGCGGCTGGCTCAGCCTGCCACCTGCCGCACCATCAGCCGGGAGAGCCAGTCGGGGGAGACGCTCGACGCCACCGCCGCGGCGCGGGTCTGTCCCCCGACGCTTCGGTGCGGGGAGCGAAGCGGGATCTTGCGCTCGTGCACGGCGCTCCAGGCAGCGCCGGCCACGTCGTCTGCGGTGAGCCGCACGCCCAGCCGGTGGAGGCTGGCCGCGTTGCTCGCCTGGTCGGCCATCTCGGTGGCGACGAACAGCGGCATGAGGCTGCGCACTGAAACTCCGCAGGGCCGCCACTCCAGGTCCAGCGCCTCGGTCAGCGACTTCACCCCCGCCTTGGTCGCGGCGTAGGTCGCGAGCCCCGGCTGGCCGTACAGGGCGGAGGCGGAGCACAGGTTGACCACCCGCCCGCGGCGGGGCAGCAGGTAGGGATACGCGGCGTGGCAGCCGTTGATCATCCCGAGCAGGTTCACCTCGACCTGCCGTCGGTGGCTGGCCAGCTCGATGCCGGTGAACGCGCCCGACTCCAACACCCCGGCGTTGTTGACCAGTACGTCCAGGCCGCCATCTGCGCAGAAGGACTCGAGCGCCTGCGCCCACTGGCCGGGCTCGCGGACATCGAGCCGGCCGGCGACCGCCAGCGGCTGCCCGGCCGCCAGCGCTGCCACGGCCGGCTCGTCGATGTCGTACATGCCGACGCGCCAACCACGGGAGGCGAACAGCAGGGCGGTCGCCCGGCCGATGCCGTGGCCGGCGCCGGTGACGACGATGCTGCTCTGAGCGCCTGCGGGGCCCCAGCCGGGGCGCCGGACTCGCTGATCACGCGGCATCGAGGCGGGCGAACTCCTGCTGGCTGAGGCTGATGTCGACAGCCTGCGCCGAGGACTGGATCGTCTCCGGCCGGCTCGAGCCCGGGATCGGGATGACGTGCTCGCCCTTGGCCAGCATCCAGGCCAGGGTGACCTGCTGGGGGCTCACGCCGCGCTCGCTCGCCACCTCGGCGAACGCCGCGTGCCGTCCGCCGAGATCCGGCGCCCGGCTGATGCCTCCGAGCGGGCTCCATGGCAGGAACGCGATGCCGTGGGCGCCGCAGTGGCGCAGCTCATCCTCGCTGCTGCGAAACGCCGGCGAGTACTGATTCTGCACGCTGGCGAGGTTGCCCGGCCCCAGCACAGCCACGGCCTCGTCGATCTGCGCCACGCTCGCGTTGCTGATGCCCGCCAGCCGGATGGTGCCGGCGTCGAGCAGTTGCTTCAGCGCACCGACCGACTCGGCGTAGGGCACGTCCGGGTCCGGGCGGTGGAACTGGTAGAGGCCGATCGCGTCGACACCGAGCGCCGTGGCTGACGCCTGGGCCGCCTGCATCAGGTACTCGGGCCGGCCGTTGACGACCCAGGTGCCGTCGGCGAGGCGGCGGTGGCCGCCCTTGGTCGCCACGAGCACACCCGAGGTGTCGCCTGCGTTGGCGGCGAGCGCCTTCGCGACGAGGCGCTCACCGTGACCGTGCTCGTCCTCGCGCAGGCAGTAGGCGTCGGCGGTGTCGATGAGCGTGACGCCGGCGTCGAGCGCCGCGGCGATGGTGCGCACGGCCTGCTGCTCGTCCGGCCGGTTCTCGATCGACAGCGGCATCTCGCCGAGGCCGATGGCCCCGACGCGCACGCCGCCGGCCCCGCTGATGGTGCGTTGCTGCACGATGCTCCTCGTGGACTCGGGTGGCTCGTATCGCTGTGGACGTGCCCGGTCGGCAGCCGCGCTCTTGCCTGGGCGGCCTCTACCCGCAGCCGGCAGCCGGGAACGGCGTGACGGCTCCTGACCTGCCAGTGCTGCCCTGCCCCTGGTGCGGACGGCCTATTGCCCTGGCCGCCTTCGCGCCGGGCGACGAGGAGCCCGGCGTCGTGGTGGCGGTGTGCCCCGGATGCCACCGGCGGGTGGTGCATCAGCGGCCGACCGACCCGCATGAGATCTGAGCTACGCGGCCGCCGCGCGTCGGCCCGGCGGGGGCGTGGCACGATCGGCCCGTGCCGCGGGTGACGATGGGGCTGATGTTCTGGCCCCGCGGCGGGTCGGCGCAGGTGGTTCGCTACCTGGTGCCCGCCCTCGCGCAGGCGGGATGGCCGGTGCGGCTGGTGTGCGGCTCCGCCGGCCCCCCCGGCACCGCGCGGTCGGCCTCGGGATTCTTCCCTGGCCTCGACACCGTCCCGGTCGATTTCAGTGCCGCCCTCGATGCGTTCGAGCAAGGGGAGGACCCGCTCCGTGCCGCCATCCCGCTGCACCCGTCTTTCGAGGACAGGCCGGGCGCGCCCGACAAGGTCTTCGCCAGCCTGGACGACACGCTCCTCGCGCGGCAGGTCGAGACGTGGAGCTTCGCCCTCGAGGCAGCCGGCGCCGTGAGCAGTGACGTGCTGGCTCTGCACCACCTCACGCCGCTCAACGCCGCCGCCGCCGTTGTCGCGCCGGGCCGTCCCGTCGTCGCCCACCTGCACGGCACCGAGATGCTGATGCTCGAGGCCATCGAGCGCGGGGCGCCGCCCGAGTGGACGCACGCCGCCGCGTGGGCGGGCCGGCTGCGCGCGTGGGCCGCTGCCGCGGCTCATCTGGTCGTCGCCTCCCCCCGCGACCGGGAGCGGGCCGCCGCCCTGTTCCCGAGGGAGCCCAGCTCGGTCGCCGTCGTGCGGCACGGCGTCGACACGGCGGTCTTCGAGCGCCGGCACCTGTCGCCCCAGCAGCGGTTGGCCCGCTTCCGGACCTGGCTCGTGGAGGACCCACGAGGCTGGGACGAGAGCGGGGTGCCGGGCAGCGTCCGCTACACCGAGGCCGATCTCGCCCCACTGGCCGACCCCGACGTGCCGGTGCTGCTGTTCGTCGGCCGGTTCACCGAGCCCAAGCGGCTGCCCCTGCTGCTCCGCGCCTACGCCCGCGCCCGCCGCGAGCACGGACTGACAGCGCCGCTCGTGGTCTGGGGTGGCCACCCGGGCGAGTGGGAGGGCGAGCATCCGGTGTCGGTCGTGCGCCAGGAGCGCATCGATGGCGTGTTCTTCACGGGCTGGCACGGGCACGACGAGCTTCCCGAGGGTCTGGCCTGCGCCGATGTCTTCGTCTCGCCCTCCGTCGGTGAGGCGTTCGGACAGGTGTTCCTCGAGGCGCTGGCGTGCGGGGTGCCGGTCATCGCTGCCCGCGACGGGGGGCCGGTCTCGTTCGTCAACCGCTGGCCGCAGGCGCCGAACGGCTGGCTCGCCGAACCCGACGACTCCTCCAGCCTGGTCGAGGCGCTCGTGGCCAGCGCCGCCAACGCGGTGGGCAGGCGCGCCCGCGGCGATGCCGGGTATCGGCAGGTACGTGAGCACTACTCCTGGGCGGCCGCAGCAGCCGCCATCGGCGACGTCTACAGGGAGGTGGCAGGTGGCGCTCCCCCCCTCCGGTGAGCAGCGCGAGCTGCGCCACGGTGACCAGCGGGCGGTCGTCGTGGAGGTCGGAGGCGGCTTGCGCAGCTACGACGTGGACGCGCGGCCGGTGCTCGACGGCTACGCCGCCAACGAGATGGCGAGTGCCGGTCGGGGACAGCTGCTTCTGCCGTGGCCCAACCGGGTCCGAGCGGGACGGTGGACGTGGGACGGCGCCGAGCGTCAGTTGGCGATCAGCGAGCCTGGCAAGGGGGAGCACGGCAACGCCACCCACGGGCTCGTGCGCTGGTCTGCCTGGCGGCTCGAGCAGCGCAAGCCCGATCGCGTTGTCGCGCGGTACGTGCTGGCCCCGCACCCGGGTTACCCGTTCCGGCTGGGCTGCCGGACCGAGTACACGCTCGGCCCGGATGGGCTGCAGACGTCGCTCACGGTGACGAACGAGGGAACCAACGGGGGAAGTGCACCCGCACCGTTCGGAGCCGGCTTCCACCCCTACCTGAGTGCCGCGGCAGTCGCCGCCGACAGCGAGCGTGCGGGCGCCACTGTCGACGAGCTGACGCTGACGGTGCCGGGCCGGACCCGCCTGCTGGTCGGCGAGGACGGCATCCCCACAGGCCGTGAGCCGGCAGACGGGTCCAATGACCTGCGGGCCGGCAGGGTCGTCGGCGAGGAGCACATCGACACGGCATGGACCGACCTCGACCGCGATGCGGACGGCTGGGGGCACGCCATCCTCAGTGGTCCAGGCGGGAGGCTGACGCTGTCGGTCGATGCCGCCTGGAAATGGCTACAGGTCTTCACCGGCGACACCGTGCCGCAGCCCGAGCGCCGGCGTCGTGGTCTCGCCGTGGAGCCGATGACCTGCCCGCCGAACGCGCTCGCGACGGGCGAGGACCTCGTCGTCCTCGCGCCCGGGGAGAGCACGACCGCGGTGTGGCGGCTGCGGCTGGACCGGTAGCACGCACGGGTGCGACCTGCGCCGGGCCCCCACGGCGACGCGCCAGCACCCGAGCTGCCGGCAGAGTTGGACCAGATGGTGGGCGACCCGGTCGCGGCCTGATCCTTCGCTGGCACTGCTGTCGGGCTCGGATGCACGCCGCTTCCCGCTTGGCACCAGCAGGCAGGCTGACCAACCGGTGCACACCACCGAGCGCGTGACGGAGCGGCGTGCACCTGTGCCCACTGTCGCTCTTTTCGCGAGCGGCCCGGGCCCGGGGCCCCCGGGGACGACAAGCGTCCCCGCAGCGGCGAGGATGGCCGGGTGGACCACCGCCGGACGACCTCGGCCTGCTCGTGAGCGGGACTGCTGCCGTGGTGTGGGACGACAGCCTGCTCACCTACGACCCCGGCGCGGGGCATCCGCTGCGGGCGGTCCGGCTCGAGCTGACGATGGCGCTCGCCCGGGCCCTTGGCGTGCTCGACCGGCCGGACATGCGGCTGGTTCCGCCGGCGACGGCCGATGACCGGACGCTGCTGCTGGTGCACGACCCCGACTACGTGGCCGCCGTCCGAGCCGGCGAGCCCGCCCTCGAGTTCGGGCTCGGTGATGCGGACTGCCCGACCTTCCCCGGGCTGCATGAGGCCGCAGCACTGGTGACGGGCGCGAGCGTGCGCGCTGCGGAGGTGGTGTGGCGCGGCGAGGCCCTGCATGCCGCGAACCTGGCCGGGGGGCTGCACCACGCCCACCGAGCCCGCGCCGCGGGGTTCTGCGTCTACTGCGACCCGGCCGTCGCCATCGCTCGCCTGCTCGAGGACGGCGCCGAGCGGGTGGCCTACGTCGACGTCGACGCCCACCACGGTGACGGCGTGGCCGAGGCCTTCGACGCCGACCCGCGGGTGCTGACAATCTCGTTGCACCAGGAGGGCACCACAGCCTTTCCGGGCACTGGGTTCGCCGAGGAGGTCGGCTCCGGGGCCGCGGAGGGCAACGACGTCAACGTTGCGCTCCCGCCGTACACCGACGACACCGGCTGGCTGCGGGCGTTCAGCGGCGTCGTGCCCGTGCTGCTGCGGGCGTTCGAGCCGCAGGTGCTGGTCACCCAGGGCGGATGCGACGCCCATCGGGACGACCCGATGGCCGACCTTCGGCTCAGCGTCGAGGGCCTGGCCACGGCCTATGGCGCCCTGCACGAGCTGGCACACGAGGTGTGCGAGGGCCGGTGGGTCGCCCTGGGCGGGGGGGGCTACGACCTCGGCGGGGCCGTACCGAGGGCCTGGAGCGCGATGCTGGGATTCGTGACCGGTGCCCCGCTGCCCCTGGACACGCCGCTGCCCGAGCAGTGGCGCCACCTGGTGCAGCAGCGATGCGGCCAGCTCGGCCCCGAGCGGCTCGGCGACGGCGCACCCATCCGCTACCGCGCGTGGGACGCCGGCAGCGGCGACGTCGAGAACGCGCTCGACCGCAGCGTCGCCGCGACGCGCAGTGCCGTGCTGCCACTGCACGGGCTCGATCCGATGCGGGACCGATGAGCGCGCCGAGCGGCGCACCGGACGCCGGGGCACCGCAGGGGAGCGACGATGCGGCGGACGAGGGCCAGTCGGCCGTGGCCGCGCCGGCCTACCCCCTCGCCTGGGAGGCCGACGTCCTGCTGGCCGACGGCGGCACCGCGCACCTTCGCCCCATCCGACCGGACGACGCCGACCGGCTCGTCGAGATGCACGGGCGCCTGTCGGCCCAGACCATCTACTACCGCTTCTTCGGCCCCTACCCCCGCATCAGCCCGGCCGACCTCGAGCGCTTCACCGTCATCGACTACCACTGGCGCGTCGCCTTCGTCGCCCTGCTAGGCGAGCGGCTGGTCGCGGTCGGGCGCTACGAGGGCCGCCCCGGCGACACCTCCGCCGAGGTCGCCTTCGTCGTCGAGGACTCCCAGCAGGGCCGCGGCTTCGGCTCCGTCCTGCTCGAGCACCTCGCGATGGCCGCGCGGGAGCGGGGCATCCCCCGCTTCGAGGCCGAGGTGCTCGCCCAGAACCGCGGGATGCTGCGCATCTTTCTCGATGCCGGCTACTCCTTGACCCGCTCCTACGACAGCGGCACGGTGCACGTGGAGTTCGACGTCGCGCCGACCGCCACGTCGGACGAGGTCATGCGCAGCCGCGAGCACCGGGCGGAGGCGCGGTCGATCGGCCGGCTGCTGCATCCGCGCGCCATCGCCGTGGTGGGCGCCTCACGCGACCCCGAGGCGGTGGGTGGGGTCGTGCTGAGGGTCGCGCTGGCCGGCGGTTTTGCCGGGCCGGTCTACCCCGTCAACCCGTCGGCGGCCGCCGTGGGGTCGGTCGCTGCTTACGCCCGGCTGCAGGACATCCCCGGCGCGGTCGACCTCGTCGTGGTCTGCGCGCCGCCGGGGGCGCTGCTCGATGTCACCGAGGACTGCGCGGCCAAGGGCGTGCACGCCATGGTCGTGGTGACCGACCCGGGCGACCCCGAGCTGGAGCAGGAGGTCGTACGGCGGGCCAGGGCCTTCGGCATGCGTGTAGTCGGCCCCGCCTGCCTCGGCGTGCTCGACACCTCGACCGGGCTCAACGCCTCCCTCGTCCCGCGGATGCCGGTCCCGGGCCGCGTCGGCTTCTTCGCGCAGTCCGGTGCGCTCGGCATCGCCCTGCTGCAGGAGGTCGACCGGCGCGGGATCGGCCTGTCGACCTTCGTCTCAGCCGGGCACCGCGCCGACGTCAGCGGCAACGACCTGCTGCAGTACTGGGAGGACGACGAGGCGACCGACGTCGTCCTGCTCTACCTCGAGTCCTTCGGCAACCCCCGCAAGTTCGCCCGCCTGGCCCGGCGGGTGGGGCGCACCAAGCCGGTGGTCGCCATGACAGCGGGCCGGCAAGGCTTCGAGCAGACGCTGCTGGCTTCCGCCGGAGTGGTGCAGGTCGCGACTGTTCCCGAGCTGCTCGACGCGGCCACGCTGCTGTCGACCCAGCCGCTGCCGGGCGGTGACCGGGTGGGCATCGTCACTAACTCCGACGCGCTCGCCCGCCTGGCCGTCGACGCCTGCCGGGCGCACGAGCTCGAACCCGTCGAGGTCCTCACGCTGCCCGTCGACAGCGGCGCCGAGCAGTACCGGGAGGCATTGGACCAGGTGTGCGCCACGTGTGATGCGGTCGTCGCCGTCTTCGTCCCGCCGGTACGGGCCAGGACCTCCGAGGTCGGGCTGGCGGTGGCTGCCGCCGGCGGGTCGGCGCAGCGACCGGTGCTCGCCACCTTCACCGGGGTCGAGGGCGTGGTTCCCGAACTCGGCCCGGTACCGGCCTTCGTCTCACCGGAGGCGGCAGTCGCCGCACTGGCCCGAGCGCGGGGGCTGGCCCGATGGCGCGCCAAGCCGGCCGGGGCCGTGCCCGCGGTGAGCGGCATCGACGCGGAGGCAGGACGCGCCGTCATCGACGACGCGCTCACCGGCGCTGCCGACGCGGATGGGATGACAACCCTCGGCGACGAGGCGGTGGTGTCGCTGCTCGGGGCCTACGGGGTCGAGGTCGTGCGCGCACTACCTGTCCAGGATGCGGACGAGGCAGTCGCCGCGGCGCAGCAGCTTGGCTGGCCGGTGGTGCTGAAGACGACCTCGCCGGCGTACCGGCACCGCCAGGACCTGGGCGGGGTGCGGCTCGACCTCGGCGACGAGCCGCAGCTGCGTTCGGCCTGGGCGGCAATGACAGTCGGATTGGGCGCGGCCGCCCAGCTCGTCGTGCAGCAGATGGCGCCGCCCGGCGTGGCGGTGGTGGTCGGGGCTGTCGAGGACGCCCGGGTCGGGCCGGCGGTCAGCTTCGCGCTCGGCGGCATCGCCAGCGACCTGATCGGCGACCGGGCGATCCGTCTGCTGCCGCTGACCGACACCGACGCGGCCGAGCTGGTGGCGGCACCCCGCGCGGCGCCGCTCCTGTCGGGGTACCGGGGGGCGGCTCCCGTCGACACCGCCGCGGTGCAGGAGCTCGTCCTGCGCGTGGCCAGGCTCAAGGACGACCTGCCCGAGGTCGCGGCGCTCGAGCTCAACCCCGTCGTCGTGTCCCGGGAGGGGCTGCGCGTGCTGGCAGCCCGCGTTGAGGTCGGAGCAGCCGGTGCCAGGCTCGACACCGGTCCTCGGCGCATGTCGGATGCGCCTGCCGCCCTGTCCAGCTTCGCGGGGAACGGTGGAAAGGGGGCGACCGGTGGCTGACGTCCTTTTCGTCACCTGGGATGGCGGGGGCAACGTCCCCCCGGCCCTGGGACTGGCCGCGGAGCTGCAGCACCGGGGCCACACGGTGCGCTTTCTCGGACACGCGCAGCAGCGCCCGACGATCGAGGGCGCGGGGTTCGGCTTCGACCCGTACACCCGTGCCCGCCCGTGGTCCTCGACCGAACCCAGCAGCGGCCCGTCCGCGGCCTTCAAGTTCATCACCATGTTCACTGACAACGGGCCGGGCGTCGACCTGCGCTCGAGAACCTGGCGCACCACCCAGCCGACTTTCTTGTCATCGACTGCATGAGCCTGGGTGCCCTGCGAGCCGCCGAACGTGCTGGTCTCCGGCGTGCGGTCCTCGTGCACACCTACTACCGCTTCTTGACCCACTCGTGGAGCCGCGGTCCAGTGGGCCTGGCAGCGCGGCTGAAGGACCAACCGCCAGAGCAGCTGTGGACCAAGGCCGATGTTCTTCTTGTCGCGGCCGACCGGGCGTTGGACCCCGCTCGAGACAAGGACCTGCCGGCGTCGCTGCACCACGTCGGCGTCGTCCAGTCGCGTCCGCTGCACTTCGACAGCGCCCCTGACGCCCCCGACGCTCCCGGCGCCCCGCCGGAGCACGTGGCTGGTGATGCCGCGCCCGCCGTTCTCGTCAGCTTGAGTACCACCTACTTCCCCGGTCAGGACCAGTCGCTGCAGTCCATCCTCGACGCATTGTCAGGACTGCCCGTCCGCGGGATCGTCACGACCGGTGCGGCTGTCGACCCCGGGCAGCTGCGGGCGCCCGCGAACGTCGAGATCCATCGCTACCGCGACCACGGCGACGTCATGCCAGCGGTGGACCTGGTCATCGGTCACGGGGGCCACGCGACGACCATGCGGGCGCTGAGCCACGACCTGCCGCTGCTGGTCATGCCGATGCACCCGATGCTCGACCAGAAGATGATCGGGCAGTCCGTCGAGCGGCAGGGCGCGGCGAAGCTGTTGCGCAAGACTGCGTCGGCCGAGCAGATCCGCGACACCGTCCGCCAGTTGCTGGAGCCGGGGCCGCATCGGCACGCGGCTGCGGTTATCGGCGCCAGGCTGCGGAAGAATTCAGGGGCGGTTGCCGCCGCGGACCGGCTCTCCACCCTGCTGGCGTAGCGGCAGCCGAGACGCCGGTCAGCCCGTTGTGAGGACTCCGTCGCTTACCGGGAGCAGATGCCCCGCCTCGACCAGCGCGCGCACCGCGGGGATCACCTTCGCGGCGAGGTCGGGCTCCCCCGTCGCGGCGGCGACCAGGTCGGCGAGCACCCCGAGCGGCACGCCGCTGTCGAGGGCGGCGAGGACCTGCACCAGCACGTCGTCGACCGCGACGTCCTGCGGCAAGCCGTGCGGGACCGTCAGCACGGCCGCCCGCTCGCGCCAGCCGTCCTCGCCTCCTGGCTCGAACGTGCGGCGCAGCGTCAGGCCGGGTGCCCTGACCAGTCGGGTGGCGCCGAGCGCCTCGTGCTCGCGCAGCTCTGTCGCGCGGGAGAGCCAGCCGCTGATGCGGGTGGCCGTCAGCGGCTCCGCCCAGTCCCGAGCGTCGACCAGGCGGTGGGACGGTTGCCCGTCCGTGTGGCGCAGCACGACGAGCCCGAAGCCGATGCCCTCGGTGTGCTGAGCGGCCAAGTCGTCCAGCCAGGCCGCGTACCGACGCTCGTAGGCTGACGCGGCACCTGCGGTCGACATGCCGGCGGGGTCGCCCTGCCCGAGGTCCTGCCCGTTGACCTCGAGGCCCTCGTCATCCAGCCAAAGCGCTACGTGGGCCGGCGGATCGAGCACCTCACGCTGCAGCACCAGCGCGTCGCAGCCCGGCGGCAGCCACCCGGCGACTCGCTCCCGCCAGTCCTCGCCCCGCCGATGCAGCCAGCTCGCCAGCACCTGCGCGACACCACCGTCGTTCAGATGCTGCGCAGCGCCGGCCACCACCCGCCGCGAGACCTCGTCCCCCGGCAGCCCGCTGTCGCGGTAGGTCAGCCGTCCCGGACCGACGACGAACGGCGGGTTCGACACGACGAGGTCGAACCGTCTGCCCTGCACCGGCTGCCAGAGGTCGCCGGCGAGCAGCTCAACCTCCATACCGGACCGCGTTATGCCGGACAGGGCAAAGCTGAGCCGCGCCAGGGCCAGCGCCCGGGGGCTGGTGTCCGTCGCCGTCACCCGCCGGCTGTGCTCGGCCAGGTGGAGGGCCTGCACACCGCATCCGGTGCCGAGATCGAGACTGGTCGTGACGGGCTGCCGAACTGTCGCCGTCACCAGCGTCAGCGACGCGCTCCCGACCCCGATGACGTGGTCGGGCGGCACGGGTGTCGCATTCGGCCGGTGGTCGCTCGCGACGTACCAGTCGCGGGCGTAGGGCCGGATGTCGACACTCGCCCGGACTCCCTCGGGCCCCCCGAGCAGCAGGCCGGGCACATCAGGCAGCACCCCGCGGGCAGCCTGCTGGGGCACGGACCGGCCGAGCAAGAACAGGCGGATGAGCGTGTCGAGCGGGTCCCCGGCAGCGGTGGCGCGCAGCGCGGGCACCTGCTCGCCCCGAGCAAGCGCGGCCGCCGCCGGCTCACCGAGGCGCTGTTGCACCCCACCCGCGGCATAGCCGGCGGCCGCGAAGGCGTCGCGCAGCGCCGCCGCGGCTGCCGGGCCGAGCCGGGGCACCGCGGGCGACGCCACCAACCCATGCTGCACCAGTGCACCGCTGGCCACCTGCGCAACCAGTGGTAGGAGGCGGGCTCTGAGGGTAGTGCCCGCTTCGTGAATGAGACCCACCGCGGACCGATGCAGCTGTGGGTCGCCCGGCACGGCGAGAGTGCGGGCAACGTCGCCCGTGACCGCGCCGAGCAGGAGAATGCGCTGCGCCTGGAGCTGACCGAGCGCGACATGGACGTCCCGCTGTCCGAGCTCGGCGAGCGGCAGGCCTTCGCGCTGGGGGAGTGGATCGGGCAGATGGACCCGGCTGACCGGCCGACAGCCGTCGTCTGCTCGCCCTACGTCCGCGCGCGGCAGACGGCTGAGCTGCTGCTGGAAGGCGCCGGGCTGTCCGTTCCCGTCGCCGTCGACGAGCGGCTGCGCGAACGCGAGTTCGGCGCGCTCGACGGCCTCACACGACGGGGTATCGCCGACGAGTTTCCCCAAGAGGCCGAACGCCGCCGCGTGCTCGGCAAGTTCTACCACCGTCCTCCCGGCGGGGAGTCGTGGGCAGACGTGCTGCAACGCCTGCGCACGCTGCTGCACGAGGTGCGCCGGGACTACGACGGCGAGCGGGTGCTGATCGTCGCGCACCAGGTCGTCGTTCTGCTCGTGCGGTACCTGCTCGAGCACCTCGATGAGCAGTCCGTCCTCGCCGTCGACGCAGCGGCCGACATCGCCAACTGCTCGCTGACCCGCTACGCCTACGACGAGCAGGCCGGCATGCTCGTCCGCCTGAGCTGGAACGAGACGGCACCCATCGAGGAGTCCGACGAGCCGGTCACCGCCCAGCCAGACGTGGCGGCCGGTGTCCGCTGACCCGGGCGGGGAGCCAGACGGGTCGCGGCCGGTCACGGTCATCACGCCAGGCAGCTTGCGCGCCTGGTCGCTGCCGCAGCCCGGGCAAGGTGGCAAGGAAGCCAGGGGCCGGGTGCTGGTCGTCGGCGGGTCGCGCAGCACGCCGGGCGCGGTCCTGCTCGCCGGCGTGTCGGCTCTGCGCGTCGGCGCGGGCAAGCTCGCCATGGCGACGCCATCCGACATCGCCGTCGCTCTCGCAGTCGCGGTGCCGGAGTCGGCGGTCGAGGGCCTGGCGACAACGCCCGACGGCAGCTTTGCCGCCGCCGCCGCTGAGGAGATCGGCGAGCGGGTCGCGGGTGTGCGAGGACTGCTCATCGGCCCGGGCATGACCGACCCAGACTCGGCCCGCGCCATCGTCGAGGCCGCCCTGGCCGCACTGCCGGGCGACGCGGTGGCTGTGCTCGACGCGATGGCCGTGACGTGCGGGGCGGTGACGGCCGGTGCTCTCGAGGGCATCGGCGACCGCGTCGTGCTCACTCCCAACGGTGCCGAGATGCAGCGACTGCTCGGGGACCAGGGCGATGACGCCGGCGACGCCGACCCGGTCAACCTCGCCCGTCGGATGAGCGACCAGCTGGGCGTCGTCATTGCCTACAGCGGAGTCGGCCTGGGTCGATGAGACAGGCGCTGCGGGGCTGGGCACGTCCGGCTCCGGGGATGTGATGTCAGGGGTCGTCGCCGGGCTTGCTGCCCGCGGCGCGTCGGCAGAGCAGGCGGCGGTGTTCGCCGTGCATCTGCATGCACAGGCCGGTTACCGGTTGGCCGAGCAGGTCGGGCGCCTGGGGTTTCTCGCGCGCGAGCTCGCCGAGCAGGTGCCGCGGGTCCTGGCCGCGCTCGAGCTCTAAGCGGCGCACACCACTCTGGGCGTCAGGCCCAAGTACCGTCCGCCAGCTCGCGAAGTTGCGCGAGCTGGGTCGCCGAGCCGATCGCGATCAGCACGTGGCCATCGGTCAACCGGGTCTCGGGGTCAGGGACGCTGACGAAACGACCCTCCGGGGTGCGGATGGCGAGCAGCAGCGCCCCGGTCACGTGCTGGACGTCTGCCTCGGCTACCGTGCGCCCGCTGAGCCGGCCCCGCGCGCCGACCGGCGCCTCCTCCATCCTCAGCTCGACCGAGCCGTCGTGCATGACGACGTCGAGGAAGTCCATGACGTGCGGCTGGATGGCGAAGGCTGCCATCCTCCCCCCGCCGAGGCGCTGGGGGTTGACGACGTGGTTCGCCCCGGCGCGGACGAGCTTGGGCTCGGAGGTCTCGGTCCGCGCGCGGGCAATGATGACCAGGTCGGGACGCAGCGCGCGGCCGGACAGCGTCACGAACGTGTTGTCGGCATCGGTCTCGAGCGCGGCAACGAGCGCAGCGGCACGCATGATGCCCGCCTGCTCGAGGACGGCGTCGTCAGTGACGTCACCGACCACGCCGTGGCACGTCAGGTTCGCGATGCGCTCGGGGTCGCGGTCGATCACGACGACGGGCGTGCCGGCCCTCGCCACGGCGTCGGCGACGGCTCGCCCGACCCGCCCCCAGCCGCACACGATGACGTGCCCGCGCAGTGCTGCCAGTTCGCGTTGCATCCGCCGGGCCTCCAGGTGGGTGCGCAGGTGTCCCTCGACGAGCGCCTCAAGGGCGACGCCGAAGGTGTAGAAGGCGGTGCCGACACCGACCAGGACCAGCACGATCGTGTAGATCTTGCGGACTGCGGTGTTCATCGGCTCCACCTCGCGGAAGCCGACGGTGGTGACGGTGGTGACGGTCTGGTACACGGAGTCGAGCGGGCTGAAACCAAGCGCGAGGTAGCCGAGGCTGCCGAGGACCAGGACGAGCGCCAGCGCCAGCAGTCCTGCGCGGATGCGGGCCAGCGGTGCCATCACGACATTCTGCGGCAGAACGGCTGGCCAGCAGCCCGGCTCGCCGCGGACCTGCGCCAGTCCGCGCGAGGTCGGTACCTGCTGCCCCGACCAGCGAGCGCCGTGGCCCTGCGGTGGCTACCGTGCCGGACGTGGAGCGTCTCCGGCTGGCCCAGGCCCGCCGGATGGCGCTCGCGGCGCAGGGCTTCGGCCCGCGACCACCGGCAGTTGGTCCGCGCCGCCTGCTGACGCTCGTCGAGCGCCTGAACCTGCTGCAGATCGACTCGGTCAACGTCCTCGTCCGCAGCCACTACCTGCCCGCGTTCTCGCGGCTTGGCTGCTATGACACCGGCCAGCTCGATCGGCTCGCCTACGACAAGCACCTGCTGTTCGAGGCGTGGGCGCACGAGGCGTCCCTGCTGCCCGTCGCGACCGAGCCGCTGCTGCGGTGGCGCAAGGAGGTCGACCGCCGGCGGCGCCCGGAGGTCCCACGTCTGGTTCCCGAGGTGCGGGCGCGCATTGCCGCGGAGGGCCCGCTCGCCGCCTCTGAGCTCGGCGGCCCCGGGACCGGAAGCTGGTGGGGGTGGTCGGAGGCCAAGCGCGCCGTTGAGTGGCTGTTTGCCGTTGGTGAGGTGGCGGTCGCTGGGCGCCGACGCTCGTTCGAGCGGCTGTACGACCTGCCCGAGCGGGTGCTGGCCGCGAGCGTGCTCGCCCGGCCGACACCACCCGAGGACGAGGCGCGGCGAGTGCTGCTGGTAGCGGCTGCCGACGCGCTCGGTCCGGCGACCGCGAGTGATCTCGCCGACTACTTCCGGATGTCCGTCCCCAAGGCCCGGCCGCGGATCGCCGAGCTCGTCGAGGACGGAGCCCTACTCCCGGTCAGTGTCGAGGGGTGGAGCGCGCCCGCCTACGTCCGGCCGGATGCCGTCGTGCCGCACCGGGTGCGAGCGCGGGCCCTGCTCAGCCCCTTCGACCCGGTCGTGTGGGAACGGAGCCGGGCGGAGCGGTTGTTCGGCTTCCGGTATCGCATCGAGATCTACACCCCGCGAGAGCAACGCGTCCACGGCTACTACGTGCTGCCCTTCCTGCTCGGCGACCGCCTGGTGGCCCGGGTCGACCTCAAGGCCGACAGAGCCGCCGGACGGCTGCTCGTCCCCGGCCTGAGCCTGGAGCAGCCTGAGCGCGGCGGACCCTCGCCTGAGCAGGTGTGTGCCTCCTTGGACGCCGAGCTCGAGCTGCTCGCCCGGTGGCTCGGGCTGAGCTCGGTGGACCCGCTGCCGTCGGGTGGCGGCCGGCCCTCGGTGAACGCCGAGCGGGCCTAGGCGAGTCGCGCGGACAGCGGAACCGCCGCGCCGTAGCGTCGCAACCGTGGCTGTCCCTGCGGTGCCAGCTCCTTCGAGCCCGGCCCCGCCCTTGCCGGCGCACCCGGCTGACCCGGCTGACGCCGTCCTCGTCCTTCGAAGGGTCGGGGTCGTGCGCGAGGGTGCGGCACTGCTGACCGACGTCAGCTGGACCGTGCGGGAGCGAGAGCGCTGGGCGGTGCTCGGACCTAACGGCGCCGGCAAGACGACGCTGCTGGCACTCGCCGCGACACGACTGCACCCCAGCAGCGGCACTGTCGACGTGCTGGGGCAGCGCCTCGGGCGCACCGACGTCTTCGAGCTACGGCCACGCCTCGGCCTCGCAAGCGCCGCCCTTGCCGACAGGCTCCCCTCCAGGGAGCGGGTCCGTGACGTGGTCCTGACCGCCGGTTACGCGGTTCTGGGGCGGGGACGGGAGTCCTACGAGCCAGCAGACGAGGCCCGGGCTGTGGCACTCCTGACCCAGGTTGGCTGTCGCGGTCTGCTTGACCGCGCCTACGGCACGCTCAGTGAGGGGGAGCGTAAACGGGTTCAGATCGCCCGGGCCCTGATGACCGACCCCGAGCTACTGCTGCTCGACGAGCCGGCGGCCGGCCTCGACCTCGGCGCTCGTGAGGCACTGCTGCGCCGGTTGTCCCGACTCGTGGCCGACCCGCAGGGGCCGGCGATGGTCCTGGTCAGCCACCACGTGGAGGAGATCCCGTCGGGCATCACCCACGTCCTGCTGCTGCGCCGCGGCGGGGTCGTCGCCGCCGGACCGCTGCCCGAGGTCCTGACCGGGCCTCACCTGTCAGCGTGCTTCGGGCTGCCGCTGGCCGTCGAGCCGCTGGCCGGTGGTCGGTACGCCGCTCGTCTTGCCGCGCTCGCCGGCTGAGCCGATAACGCCCGCTGGCCCTGCTGGCCGGCGGGCTCCAGGTGAGCCCAGGCCGCCGCTCAGCCCTCTCAACCGCGCTGACGCAGGCTTGTGGCCTCGGTTCCCGACGCCTCGACCTCGTCGGCGGTCGAGGAACCTGCCGTTGCGGGGCGCCCCGCGGCCCCGCGAGTTCTGCGGACCGCACCCCTTCCCGACGGGCCGCCGTCGTGCCGCCGGCCTGTGTCGTGCACCCGCGTGCCATCGTGCAACCGCGTGCCATCGTGGACGCGGGTCGTGTCGTGCACCCGCAGGTCGACAGTCGCCTCGGGCACTGCTACCGCCTCAGGAATGGTGATGGGGCCCGTCGCGCCGGCGTCGTCGGGTAGCTGCTCGTCGCTACCCGGGCCGGGCTGTGCCGGGGGAGGCGGCCCGGCGGCACGGATGACGGGAATGGCTTGGGTCTGCTCGAGGTCGTTGGGGCCCGTGCCACCAGCCGCCGTCGGAACGGGCTCGGCGGCACCTCCCCTGTCGCCCGTCGCGTCGGCATCTGTCCGGGGCTCGGTGCGGTAGCTGTCGGTGGGCTCGTCGTCGTGCCCGGCACGGACCGGCCCCGTCGCCACGACTGCGGGACGTCCGTCCCTCAGAGGGCGCCCTCGGCGCAGCAACGCCCGGCAGTGGTCTGCGATCTCGGCCGCCTGGCTCTCCAGCCGCTCGACGTCATCGGGGTCGGACGCCTCATCAAGCTCATGCTGAATGGTCCCCAGGCGCTTCAGGGCAGCCGAGAAGGACAGGGTGTCGAGTGCCATCGGGCTACTCCGTCTCCGCGGCCGTAGCCGCTCGGCGAACACTGCGACAGCTAGGGGAAGTACGAGCAGGGCCGCGAGCCACGGTGCCACGAGCACCGCGAGCACCACCACAAGCACCGCCACCACGGCAGCCGCAACCCGGATGGCGAGGACGCGCCGGGCCTTGGCCTGTTCCGCGCGGACACGCGCCCGGCGCGCGTGCTCGGCGACCTCCGCCCGCGTCTGCTCCAGGTGTCGGGCGGCTCGGCGTAGGGCGTCGTCGCCGGTGTCGTGCAGGGTCCGTACCGCTTGCTCCACCAGGTCGCTGGCCCGTTGCAGCCGGCGAACGACCCCATCCCCCGCCTCCGCCGGGGTGGCACACATCTGGTGAGCCACCTCGTCCACAGCCGTCGGCTGTTCGCCGCTGCCCAGCCCGGTGATGACGGGAACGGGCGCGTCGGCCACGGCCCGGACCACCTGCTCGGCATCGAACGGGGCCAGGGCGAGGGGGCGCCCCTCCTCACGTACCAGAAGGACTACGTCGTGCTGGCCCGCACACGCCTGCCGCACAGCCGTCGCCAGGGCGTCAGAGATGTCGGCTCCGACCGCGGTCACCGGGTACTCGACGATCTCGGTGCTGAAGTCCTCCGCGGCGAGCGCAGCTCGTGCCCGGACGAGCCCGGCATCGCCCGTCGACCCGACCAATCCGATGCTCGTGGGAGCGAGCGGCACCCGGGCGTCGCGCTGTCGCTCACCGAGCCGGGCGCGCAGGGCAGCCTCGCGCAAGCTCTCGCGACGATCGCTCAGCCAGGCCCTCGTCGGTTCGGGGTCGAGGGCGGTGACGGAGAAGACGACCACATGCCGCTCGCTGTCGTAGCTGAGCAGTCCACCGACCCGCACGAGATGACCGTCGACGAGCAGGTCGTCGACAGCGACATCGTGCAGCCGGCGCAGGGTGGCGTCGATGCCGTCCCACGCCTGGCCGCCGAGCTCACTCGGCAGGGTCCGGCGACGACCGTCCTCGTGCGTCTCGGTCAGCAGGAACTCGACCGGGTCGCGACCCTGCAGCCCGCGCACGACTCCGAGGACCCAGATGCGGCGCGGGAAGGCGATCCGGAACTGGTCCTCGACCGAGCGAAGCAGGTCGCCTACGAGCAGCACCCTGCGGTCCTCGCCGCTGCGACCCGCTCTGCTGTCCCCTGGCACGGCGTCAGAGTAGGCGATGTGGCCGGCTGCGCCACGACAGCACGCCGCGGGGCGGCAACTTACTGCGCGTCACGGTCAGCGGCTCGCCTCCCGTCCCACACCCACCTCGGACCCTGTACAGGCACCCCGACCCTGGCGCGCAGGCCACGGTCAGCGGTGATGACGAGCACGTCGTCTGCGCGGGAGCGAACCTGCCGCACTACCTCGTCGTCGCCCGAGCCGGGCGCGTGCACGGTCTCGACGCCGCCGACGACATTGGCAGCCACACCTGTGCGAGCCGCTCCTTCGAGCACGAGGACGACGCGCAGCCCCACCTCGTGCGCGCACCGCTCCACCAGGGCGGTGTGCAAGCGGCGCGCCGCGGCTGGCCGGTCGTGCCACCAGCCGTCGGGCCGCGACCCGACCACGTTGGCGCCGTCCACGACAACGGTTGCCCCAGACGCCAGCTCCCGCTACAGGCCCTGCGGCGCGGGACCGAGGTCGGCGAAGCGCGCCGCCCGCTTCTCGCTGCGCGCGGCGAACGCCTCCATCATCTCGCTCGGCTGCAGGCCGCCCATCTGCCACAGCGCGATGTGGTCGAGGCCGGCGGCAACGCTGTGGTCGCGGGCGTGGACGAGCATCTCCTTGCACCCCCACACGGTCAGCGGGCTCTTGCCGGCGATCTCCCGCGCAATCGCTAGCGTCCCCTCGACGAGCGAGTCGTGGTCGGGGAAGACCTCGTTGACCAGGCCCACCTCGCGCGCCCGGGCGGCAGGCATCCTGCACCCGGTGTACACCAGCTCACGCGCCACGCCGTCGGGAACAATCTTCGGCAGGCGCTGCAGGGTCCCCACGTCGGCAGCCATGCCGATATTCGTCTCCTGCACGACAAAGAACGCATCGGCGCTCGCGTACCGCATGTCGCAGGCGGTGATCAGGTCCATCGCGCCGCCGATGCAGCCGCCCTGCACGGCAGCCAGTACCGGCATCCGGGCCCGCTCCAGTGCGGTGAAGGTCTCCTGGAGCCGCCTGACCATCAACATCACGTTGGCGGCCCGCCGGCCCGGCTCGGCCTCAGCACCCGCGATCGAGCCCGATCCGAAGACAGCGAGGTCCATGCCCGAGCAGAAATGGCGTCCGGACGAGGAGAGCACCATCGCCCGCACATCGCCCGCATCGCTGAGGCGCCTGACGAGCTCGGGCAGCTCAGCCCAGAACTCCTTGATCATGCTGTTGAACGCGTCGGGCCGGTTCATCTGCACATGGGCCACTCCCTCCTCGACGCGGACCTCGAAGCAGCGGTAGTCCATGGCGATGCTCTCCTCACTGTCGGGCACTCATGGCGCTTCGCGTCCCGGCTGTGGATGACGCAGCGTCATCCACAGCCTGCCACCGAGCCCCTCGGCGCCGGCGAAGGCGGGCAGGCTTCCCGGCATGACAGCAACGGCGGCTCAGCGGGGCGTAGGCCCATGCGAGGACGTCGTGGTGCGTCGGGCGGCCCGCGCTGCCGAGGACGAGGGCGATCTGCTGGGCGCCGAGCGCTTGCTCTCGCTGTTGCCGACCGACCCGACCGTGCGTCGCTGGCGCACCGAGCTGGCCGCTCGCAGGCGCCTCCAGGACAGCGCTGCTCCCTACTCCCGAGGCCTGTGTCTGCTCGGACCGGCCCAGCGGTGGGCTGCCGACGGGGCCGCACGCGCCTTCATGCTGGAGCTGGCCCAGACCGCTCTCAGCGAGCAGACCTCGACCGAATGCCGGGCGGGCGACCGCGAGGCAGTGACCGCTACCGCCGCCGAGTTCGACCCACTCGTTGCTGACGTCGTCCTGTTCGACAAGGACCTGTTCAGCCGCTACCTGCATGAGGCACTTGCCCCGTTCCTGCTCCTCGACTGCGGGCCGGTCAGCCGCTGGGGGGCGGCACCGGGGGCTGTCTTCGAGGTAGTGGCCGCGGCCCGGAGCACCACCCGACAACGCTGCGACGATGCGGGCTAGGCAGCGCAGCGGGGGGCTCCGGTGCGCATGTCGCGCCCAACGTCGTCAGCGTTATCGGTCCGGTCGCGGCTGCAGGCGAACTCGTCTACGGCCGTCCGGTCCCGACCGGCACCGGCGAGTGCGTCCTCGCTCTACCACCCGTCGTGCTCAACCCGGTCCACGCCGGGCGGGTGCAGCGGGCGCTGCTGCGGCGCTCACCGGCAACCGAACGGGTTCGCCTGCTGGCCAGGGCGCGGTCATGCGCCTGATCTCACCCCTGCAGCTGGCTCACCCAGTTCTCCAACTGATCAGCGTCGCGGGGCAGGCAATCCGACAGGTTGTCCACGCCGGTCTGGGTCACCAGCACGTCGTCCTCGATCCGGACCCCGATGCCGCGCAGCTCCTCTGGCACAGTGAGGTCGTCGGCCTGGAAGTACAGCCCGGGCTCGACGGTGATGACCATGCCCGGGGTCAGGGCGCCGTCTCGGTAGGTCTCGTCGCGTGCCTGCGCGCAGTCGTGCACGTCCAGGCCGAGCATGTGCGACGTCGAGTGCAGCGTGTAGCGGCGGTGCACGCCCGCCGCCTCGCGGGCCTGCGCGTCCGCCGGGCTCGCCGGGATGCCCCAGTCCGAAAGCGCATCCGCGATCACAGCCATGGCCGCCCGGTGCGGGTCCAGGAAGCCGGCACCGGGCCGGACCGCCTCGAGGCCGGCTTGCTGGGCCCGCACCACGACCTCGTAGACGCGGCGCTGAGCATCCCGCCATCGGCCGTCGATAGGCAGCGTGCGGGTGATGTCGGCCGTGTACAGAGCGTCGGTCTCGACACCCATGTCGAGCAAGGCCAGCTCGCCCGCCCGCACCGGGCCGTCGTTACGCACCCAGTGCAGCGTGGTGGCATGGCTGCCGCAGGCGACGATCGAGCCGTACCCGACCTCGTTGCCCTCCAGCCGGGCCCGCCGCCAGAAGGTGCCCTCGACCCACCGCTCCCCGCGGCCCAGTCGAGTGGCTCGAGGCAGCTCGGCGACGCACTCCTCGAAGCCTCGGGCCGTGGCTGCGACGGCCTCGCGCAGCCGCGCCAACTCGAAGTCGTCCTTGATGAGTCGCAGCTCAGCGAGCGTGGTGGCCAGCTCCAGGTCGCGACCAGAGGCGGCGCCGGGCGGCCACGCCAGCACGGTGGTGTCGACGCGAGGGTCGACCCCCCGCGTCAGCCGGGTTCGGGACGGCGCAAGGCTCCCGAGTGCTTCCGGCAGCCGTTCCAAGGGGCGACACTCCAACTCGAGCGCTGCGGCGGTCTCCCGAACCCCCCGGCGCGGGCCGACCCACAGCTCGCCATAGCGGCGGTCGGTGAAGAACGCGAGCGAGGATCTGTCGGAGCGGTCAGCCAGGTAGAGGACGGCGCCCCGCTCGTCGAGCACGAGGACGCTGTCCGGCTCCAGGCAGCCGGTGAGCCAGTAGAAGTCGCTGGAGGGACGGAACGGGTAGTCAGTGTCGTTAGCCCGGACCTTCAAGGGCCCAGACGGCACGACGAGCGTCTCACCCGGGAAACAGGCGAGCAGCCTCTTGCGCCTGACGGCGGCGAAAACAGCGACCGGCTCCTGCTCGGGGAGCCGGTCGTCCGGGGCGGCCCATCCGGTGGCCATGAGCGCCGCCAGCGCCGGCGGGACGGCCACGTCGTGACTGGCGGTGCCGGTGGGCTCGCTGGCATCGGTGGGCTCGGTGGGCTCCGCGGGCGCCGGCGGCGACTGGCCCGGCGGGTTGGCGAGGCGCTCGACCCGCTCGGCCTCACCCGCCGTGCCCTCGGGGGGCAGCGGCTCGTCGGCAGAGCCGGCCGACGGCGCTTGCAAGGCGGGCTCGATGGCTGGGCCTGGTGCGGCGGCCTCGCCCTCAGCGGGCGAGCCGGCGTCGTCCTGGTTGCCGCCGCTAAGGGGGTCCGTGCGCTGAGGCCGGGTCTGCTGCGCCATGCACTCACCCTAGGGCCAAGGTGGGCACGATCCTTCCAGGTCCACCCGGTGCCGGTACGTTCGCGACGTGCCACGACCCGGACCGCTCGAGGGGTTGCTGGTATTGGATCTGAGCCGGGTGCTCTCGGGGCCGTTCGCCACGATGCTGATGGCCGATCTCGGTGCCAGAGTGATCAAGGTGGAGCCGCCTGACGGGGACGACAGCCGTGAGTACGGCCCGTACCTCGAGGGCCAGTCGCTGTACTTCGCGCGGGTCAATCGTGGCAAGGAGTCGGTGCGGCTCGACCTCAAGCAGCCGGCCGACCATTCCCTGCTGCTGCGCATCGCTGACCGGGCTGACGTGCTGATCGAGAACTATCGCCCCGGCGTGATGGGGCGGCTCGGGCTGGCCTACGACACGCTGGCAGCGCGTAACCCGGCCTTGGTCTATGCCTCGATTTCGGGCTTTGGTCAGACCGGGCCTTGGCGCTTGAGACCGGCGTACGACACCGTCGTGCAGGCCAGCAGCGGGCTCATGTCAGTCACCGGTCGCCCGGAGGACCCGGCAACCAAGCCGGGCTTGCCGGTCGCGGACCTAGCCGCTGGGCTCTATGCCTTCGGGGGCGTTCTTGCTGCCGTGCACGGACGGGGGGCGACCGGGAGAGGGACTCACGTCGACATCGCGATGCACGACTCCGTCGTGTCCCTGCTCGAGGGAGCGGCTCTGTCGTATCTGGCAACGGGAGCGGCTCCGCCGAAGATCGGCAATGCCCACTACTCGATCGCCCCTTTCGATACCTACCGCTGCAACGACCGCGAGATCGTCATCTGCGCTGCCAACGACGCCTTATTCGCCCGAGTGGCACGGCTACTCGACTGCGCGGACCTGCTCGACGACGCCCGGTTCGCCGACAACCGATCGCGTCACCTGCATCGCCAGCAGCTCAAGTCCAGGCTCGAGTCGAAGCTCGGCCAGCGGCCGGCGGGGGAGTGGCTGACTCTTCTGGACGCGGCCGAGGTGCCCTGCGGACCGGTCAGCGACGTCGCCGAGGCCCTGGAGAATGAGCAGACGCGCAGTCGTCAGATGGTCGTCGACTCGGCAGGCCTTCCGCTGCCTGGATCGGCCATCAAGCTTCGTGACTGGCCGGAGGATGGCGTGCGGGGCCCCGCGCCCGCGCTGGACGCCGACGGGGAGAGGCTTCGCCGTGAGTTCGCTGCCGACCTGAGCTGAATGCGAGCACTGAGCTGCGCCCAGCTCGCGCGGATCGCTGGCGCGAGGACTCGCCCGATTGGCTCCGGCTCACATGGACCGACTGGTCCGAGGGCATGCCTGCGACTGCAGGCGCATGCGCAGTATGCCGACCCTTTCGGCAACCAGGACCTCGCGAGAAAGGATCACGAGCATGCCGCGCTCGTCCGTCACCTGCTGGAGAGTTCGTGGTGCCCTCGCGGCAGCGCTGGCGGCCGTGGTGCTCGGTGGATGCGGCAGCGACCCGCAGACGTCCATGGCAGACCCGCCCGCCCCGACGTATCCCCCCTCGGCGGGAGCAAAGGCCCCTGGACATCAAGCTGTCGCGCAGTCACAGCCGGCACCGTCGGTTCGGAGCTTGCCTGCCGCCCCCGTTCCGGTCACTCCCGCTTTCGACGGTCTGAAGCCCGGCGACGCCGGGCCCTCGGTGGTGGCACTACAGCAGCGACTGTCCCAGCTCGGCTTCTGGGTCGGCGACGCCGACGGGCTTATGGCGACACGACGACTCAGGCGGTCATGGCGTTGCAGAAGGCAGTCGGCCTCGCCCGGGATGGAGTCATGGGGCCAAAGAGCCGCCAGGCGCTGGCGCGAGGAGTCTCGCTGCAGCCACACAGCAGCGACGGTCACTGGATTGAGATCGACAAGAGCCGTCAGCTGCTGATGCTGGTGGATGGCGGAAGGGTGTCGACCATCCTCAACACCTCCACCGGCAGCGACCAGCCCTACTCCTACGGGGGCACCACTACACGGCCAACACCCCTACTGGCACGTTCGCCGTTTTCCGCCAGGTCGACCGGCTCGACCCCGGCCCCCTGGGAGACCTCTGGCGTCCCAAGTACTTCAATGGCGGTATCGCGGTCCATGGTGCGGCGGCCGTGCCGGCCTACCCCGCCAGCCACGGCTGCGCGAGTTGGCGACGCTGCGATGAACTGGATTTGGGGCACGGACAAGGCGGCGATCGGCACCCGAGTCTGGGTGTACTGACCCCGTCTGGTAGGGCGGGTCTGGGCAGGCGAGCTGCCGGGCACACGTGGTGCCTCCGCTGTGCCCGTGCCGACGCGCCACGCAGTAGAGCCGGCAACCGCTCTAGAGCACGTGCCGGGCTCGGCGGCGCCGGGGCCAACGCGCGCGGCTCCGGGGCGCGGGCGCGCCGACATGCACGTCCAGGGCGGCGTTCAGTTCGGCGCCGAGCAGGACGGCCAGGGCAGTGATGTAGAAGAAGAGCAGGATGGCCAGTGGCGCTGCAAGTGTGCCGTAGGTAGAGGCCTGCCCGAAGACCAGCTTGATGTAGTAGCGCAGCCCGTAGCTGCCGACAAGCCAAACGAACAGGGCCAGGACGGCTCCTGGCAGCGCCTGACGCCAGCGGCGCCGGCACGGGACAGCCAGGTGGTACAGGCTGGCCAGGATGCCCAGGGAAAGCAGCCCGACGGTCGGCCAGTAGAACAGCGTCAGGACTTCGTGCACCACGACCGACACCCTGCCGTGCAGGAACTGCTCGATGTAGCCGGGGCCAAGCACGAGAGCCGGCAACAGGACGATGCCGGTGACAACCTGGGCCAGGTAGAGGCGCAGGGCGAGCAGCCTGCTCCGTACGGCGCTGCGCGCGTCTCGCTCGCCGTAGGCGATGGTGATCGTGTTGACGTAGGTGGCCATCGCGGTCGAGCCGGACCACAGTGAGGCGACGAAGCCGACGGAGATGACGTCGAGTCGACCACGGCGCAGCACTTCGTCCAGGGTCGGGCGCACGATCTGGTCGACGGCAGACGGGGCGAGCAGATGCCCCGCGGCGCTGATCAGGCCCGACTGCACCCGAGCTGTCGCATCTGCCCCGACCAGCTTGCCGAGATAGCCGATCGTCCCGAGCACAGCGAGCAACAGCGGAGGCAGGCTCAGCAGCTGCCAGAAGCCGGCCTCGGCCGCGAGGCCGAGCACCCGGTCGTTCCACGCTTTACTCAGCATCTCCCGGGTGACGCGGAACGGGCCTTGGTGCACCCGCACGCCACCGGAACGCTGCAGGGTCCGGGGTGGACGTGGGCCAGTAACGGCTCCGGGAGCAACCCGCCCTCGCCGCTGGCCGTCAGTGGATACAGATGGTGGGTCAGGCGTCGAACCGTCCGTCACCGCGTCGTGGTGGGCGTGCAGGCCGTTGCCGGGCGCCTGTCGAGAACCGACGACGGTCTCAGCCGGGGTCAGAAGCCCCGCAGATGGCGCACGGATGATGTGGGTGGTCGTGTTCTCAGGCCCGCCCGCATCGCCCGAACAGCCTGGGCTGGCTGGGTCTGCAGGGAGCGAAAGGGGGCCGGCGACGCCGGCAGCGGTGCGCACCTGCCGCCCCCAGCGGCTCGTCCCAGTTGGCGATCTGCTCACCGCCACTGGTTGACCGTAGTCACAGCCGAGGGCGATGCACGCAGGACCCGCGGCCCGAGGAGCGGCCATCCGCCTAGCACGAGTGCTTCCGCGGGCCGACAGCCCCGGCGCGTCCGGCTCCGACGATCCGGACATGCAACTGCCCGCCGGCCCTCACGAGGAGGGAACGGCGGGCAGGTGAGCTGTCGGAGCCTGAGGGCGGGACGCATGACAGGCACAAGCCTGCCATCGACCTATTAGCCCCGGTCGGGAGACAGGTCTAGCTTCTCGCTCTCGTCACGTATCTCCGTCGCCACCTCGCTGAGCTTGGCCGAGTAGGCCTGTGCGTGGTGACGGCAGAACATCAAGTCCCCGCCGCCGGGGAGGACGACGTGGACGTAGGCCTGGGCGCCGCACCGGTCGCATCGATCAGCGACGGTAAGCGTCCGGGATTGGGTCGCTGCAGTTCCGGTCACGACTCCTCCAACGCTCGACGCGGCGTACACCTTCCGCGATCGGGTGTAGTCCGACCGTATGTGCTGGATGCCCTCGAACATCCGTTCCGACGCGCCGACAAGCGGTGGCGCACTTCACCCTCGCCCTGCGCTTGCGTGTTCGGCGGCCGGCCCGACGACCGGACGTGCGTCGTCACCACCGTCGCGGGGCCGCTTGAAGAGGAGCGACCGATGGTGATGCGAGTAGCGCTACGGGCGCTTGGCGCCAAAGACGATGTCGTCCCATGCCGGGACCTGGCCGCGACGACCGGCCGCCCGCCTGGCGCCCCGTGCGGCTGGCGCCTTGGCACCCGGCGCACTCGCTCCGCCGGCCTCACCCGCGGCGAACAGCTTGTCGAGCGCCCCTGCATCCGCGGTAGCGGCCGCAACGGCTACGCCCTCGAGCCCCCCGCCGGGCTCGGTGAATCCGTCGGAAGACGCGTCCGCGACTGCTGCCCCCAGCGAGCCATGTCCCCCGCCGGGCACCGTGAGCTCGTCCGCGACACCTGCAGTGGTCGGCGCGGGCGGCAACGGCGGGCTGGCCGGCTCCCAGACCGCACCGGGTACGCCCACCGGCTCCAACTCCTCGTACACCTGCTGACCAGCACTTGCAGCCAGCGGGGCTGGCACCACCCCTTTGACCTGCAGCTCATCGGCCCGCGCACCGGCAACCACGACCAGGCCATTGGCCGGTCGGGTCGAAGACGGCGACCGTCCGGACCCGCGGCGTCCCTCGGCTCCGACTGCGATCGGGACGTCGTCCTCGAACGCGTTCGTCGCGACCCCGGTCGCCTCCGCGACGGCCTCGATGGACTCCTCGCGCGGGACCGGTGCCGGCTGCAGCAGGTCCAGTGCCAACGCGTCGACCGGCCTGATCCTGCGCGCCGCCGGGTCCCAGGAGAACTGGGCCGTGCCCCCCTCCAGCGGGAGCCCGACCAGCCAGCTGCCGTCGGTCTGCCGGCACGCCTCCCACGTCAGCGCAGCGGGGTCGAGCCCGTCGCGCTGCAGGCGGGCGTCGACGAGCTGGCCCAGCTGACGTCCAGGGTGCGTGCGGTCCGCGGGGGGAACTGTTGCGCCCCGCGCCTCGCTGACCACCCGCGACCGCTCGGCGGCAATCGGCACCTCATAGCGCTGCACCCGGGCGACCGGAATGCCTGCGGCGCGCGCGACGTCCTCGACGCTCGCCCCCGCGCGGAGCCGCGCCTGGATCTCCCGCGGGGGCAGGGCGCTCTCGACCCTGGTGTCGCTGGATGGCGTCGTCCGACCACGAAGGACTGAGCGGAAACGCTCGTCGACGGCGACCCGGTAGCGCTCTCCGGCAGGTTCACCGCCCGCTGCAGCCTCGGCGTCCGACAGCAGCATGCTGCGGCCGTCATCGCTCAGACCATCCGGGCGCAGGTCGCGCATGTGTGCTCCTCCTCGTGCCACTGCGCGCAACCTTGCCACGTCGGGGCGCTGCCGTCAGCCCGGCGGCCCGGCTCGATGCGAGCAACGCTGCCGGATAACAGCCGGCCCATCGGCGGCGCCCGACGCGGCGTGAGCACCTGCAGCAGCGACGCGCCGCGAAGCGCTCAGCCCTTGCCGCTGACCTGTCCCGGGCGCCCGCCCTCGGTGGTCACATCGGCGGCAGCGACCAGGGCAGCGCCCACGATGCCGGCCTCGTTGCGCAGCGTCGCCGGCACCACCCTCGTCCGCACGTCGAGCAGGTGTAGGAACTTGTCGGCCTTCTTGCTCCCCCCGCCACCGAGGATGATCAGGTCGGGCCAGAGCAGGTTCTCAAGGACGGTCAGGTAGCGGTTCAGCCGCTTCGACCACTTCTCCCACGACAGCCCGTCCCGCTCGCGGGCGATCTCGGAGGCCTTCGTCTCGGCGTCGTGGCCGTCGACCTCGAGGTGCCCGAGCTCGGTGTTGGGCACCAGCTGGCCGTGCAGGAACACGGCGCTGCCAATCCCCGTCCCGAGCGTCGCGAGGACCACAACGCCGTGCTCGTCGCGGCCCGCCCCGAAGTGCATCTCCGCCACTCCGGCCGCGTCTGCGTCGTTGACTGCGGTTACCTCGCAGCCGGCGGCGGCGCCGAGGGTAGCCGCCACGTCCGTCCCCACCCACGAGTGATCGATGTTGGCCGCCGTGAAGGCAACGCCGTTCTTGATGACCGAGGGGAAGGCGGCCCCCGCGGGGCCCGTCCATCCGGCGTCGTGCACGATGCCCGCCACGACGGCGGCAACGGCCTCGGGCGTCGCGGGATGAGGCGTCTCCAGGCGCACCCGGGCCGCCTGCAGCTCACCCGTGCGTAAGTCGACCGGGGCCGCCTTGATCCCCGTCCCGCCGATGTCGATTCCGAATCGGATGTTCTCGCGCGCCACGTCGTCCTCCTGGGATCGCCTGGCGCCGCCACCGTGCGCCCAGGTGATCCCAGCACACCGCGCCGCGGCTCACATCCTGCGTGTCCGTTTGGGCACACTTGTCCGGATGCCACGGTCACGCCCCCCCTCGTCGCTGCGGTCGGTTCTGCCGGCGCTCGTCGCGGTGCTCGTCGTCGCCATCACGGCCACGGGTGGCACAGTTGCCTACCTCGCCAGGGTCGGCGGCTCGTCGACGACTGGCTCGTCCGGGCGCAGTTCCGCGTCGCAGGGGCGTCCCGCGGTGTCGCCACCTCCGGCCGCGTCAAGCGTCGTCCTGGCCCGCCTCGGCCGGCTCTACCTGCCGGATGCCGTCGTGCGGCTGTCGGCGCCGCCGGGTGCCGACGCAGCCGGCAGGGCGAGCCGAGCGCCAGGATTGCAGGGCGCGGTTGCCGTCAGCTACGGCGCGGTCCAGTTCCTCGGACGAAGCGCGAAGGTCATGGGCGTCGACCCGTCGACCTTTCGCGGCTTCACTCCCCGGCCCACCGCCGCATCCGACCCGCTGTGGCAAGCCGTCGCCCGCGGCGAGGCCATCGCGTCCTACCCGTTCGACCGTGCCGGCAAGGTGCCCCTGGGCTCAGGCGTTCCGCTCGGCACCCTCGGACGCGTCCGCATCGGCGCGTTGGCTGAGTTCTCCCTCCCGAACGTGGATGCCGTCGTCGCCCGCCCCGTCGCGCGGGCCGCCGGGGTGCAGGGGGATGCCCTGCTGGTGAGCTCCCCGATGGGGGATGCGCGGAGCCTGACCGCCGCGCTCGGGGCAGTACTGGGCCAGCGCGTCAGCGTCACGATGCTGCGGCCGGCCTTCACCCCGACGCCTACGACGAGCACCGGCTCCGCAGGCACGAGCAGCCGTGCCGGCTCGGGCGCCAACGGCTCGTCCTCGTCCTCGTCCTCGGCGTCTTGCGGAGTGGTCGCAGGTGGCGTGACTGACCTGCGCACGCTGTACCAGCGTGCCGCGGCGACCTGCCCCGGCCTGCCGTGGGGCGTGCTCGCCGGCATTGGGCAGGTCGAGACCGACCACGGGCGAGCGGTGGCTGTCAGCAGCGCGGGGGCGCAGGGGCCCATGCAGTTCCTGCCATCGACCTTTGCCGTCTACGGCGTCGACGGCAACGGCGACGGTAAGGCCGACATCAACAAGCAGGCCGACGCCGTCTACTCCGCGGCCAGGTACCTGTGCGCGAGCGGCGGCGGGCAGAGCGCCACGCTGCGTGACGCAATCTTCTCCTACAACCACTCCGACAGCTACGTGAACACCGTGCTCGCACTGGCCCACCAGTACCAGTGACGGCGGGGTTTCACGTATCGCGAACGAGCGCGGGCGGCTATCCTCGGCAAGGTGACAACGGCTATCTCTCGCGTGCTCCCGCTCGCGGACCGCTACGGCCGCGTCGCCACCGACCTGCGGGTCTCGCTGACCGACCGCTGCAACCTGCGGTGCACGTACTGCATGCCGGCCGAGGGGCTGCCATGGCTGCCCTCACCCGACCTGCTGACCGACGACGAGCTTGTCCGCCTCGTCGGCATCGCGACCCAGCGGCTCGGCGTGACCGAGGTGCGGCTGACCGGCGGCGAGCCCACCCTGCGCCCGTCCCTGGTCTCGCTCGTGCAGCGGCTGGCGTCACTGCCCCAGCGGCCCCAGCTGTCACTGACCACCAACGGACTGACCCTGCCTCGCCTCGCGGCTCCGCTGGCAGCGGCCGGGCTCGACCGGGTCAACGTCAGCCTCGACACGGTTGATCGCGAGACCTTCCGGCGCATCACCCGCCGGGACCGGTTGGACGATGTCATCGACGGCCTGGCGGCGGCCGCCGCCGCGGGCCTGCTTCCGGTCAAGGTCAACGCCGTACTGCTGCGCGGTGTCAACGACGACCAGGTCGGCGACCTTTTCACGTGGTGCCGCACGCGCGGCTACCAGCTGCGGGTGATCGAGCAGATGCCCCTCGACGCCCAGCACGGCTGGGACCGCAGCCAGATGGTGACAGCGGCCGAGACCCGCGCGCGCCTGTCGGCGA
>JAABUU010001961.1_pt1 | contig 31461 bp, 29 predicted proteins | sample 5559301 | NCBI WGS metagenome assembly JAABUU01 (sample SAMN10711884, study PRJNA513360) | rock metagenome | isolation source: Antarctica rocks | place: Antarctica: Victoria Land, Richard Nunatak white
CTCGACCGACCACGGCTTCTCAATGTTAAGTAGCCGCTCGAAGACATGCTTCTCGCGCATGGCATCGGATGCGACTCACGTCCCGAAAGCCCATCTTTTCGCCCACTAAGAACCCGGAAGACCCTAAAAACGTAATCGTCCTTTCAGCCCACGCCGGTGTCGCCGCAAAATGGTCGAGGATCGCCTCCTGCAGTCGACACATTTCTTCCAGCAACGCGCGAGTTGACTCTCATTGCACCGCGCAACAATAGATATCTCATCACGGTCGGGTGGAGCCGACAACATCGATTTGACCGCCGTACGGTATTTCGTAAACACCGTCTTCCGGTGGTTTTCGTTGTAGCGTTTCGACGCCTTTCACCAGGCGCTCATCGAGCCGGAAGGGTTTTGACTGACGACGTTCGTCATCAGCATCTTTGCGTGGAGGGGATTAAGGAGAACGTTAAATTCGGCCCCAGTCGGCATGAGCACGGACGGCACTCCGAGAGAGAGCGTATTACTGGATCGGGCCCAATTCGTGCCGATATCTCGCGTCGAATTCGGGGGCGGGATCACTTGCCAATCCTTTGGCAGTTTTGAATCTGGGTAGGGGCTTGCTTTCTCGGTGATGCCGATCTTCATGAGGACGAGGTCCGGCCGAGGAAGCGCGGGATTGACGTGTGCGACGTATTCCAAGATCGCCAGCGACATGGTACTCGCGGTGTAGACCATCGGCACTCCAACGTGATTCCAGCGGCCCGGATAACGAAAAGCGCCCTCTCCCGAGAGCGCCTTTGCCGAATATGCGCTACTGCTGATGCGCCAGACGATCATACAAACGTATCACCGTATCGAATATGGCCCAGAACGGTCTCTACCTCACGCGCGCCTGCTTCGGTGTCAAGTAATTGCAGCGGTACGACGTTCCCAAGCGCGCGGTTCTCTTCGAGCATCCACCGGGCGGCGTTTTGCTCGGTTCCGATGGCATCGGTGGCAGAGTGCAAAATGCGGGCGATACGATAGAGCCGGTCCGACTCGCTCTGCGGCAGTGTCTTCGCTTTGAAGCGACGCATCAATGTACGCTCCGGGATGTTGAGCGCCGAGGCAAGAATCGGATGGGTCACATTCAGCTTTTTGGAAACATTGCGTAGAGCGCGTGAGGGTAGGCCGCCGCGGACCTTCAGGACGACTTCTCGGTCGCTGGTAACGTTGATGCCAAGCACATTGGCGGCGGCGATGGCTTCCGAGACGGTGTTCATGGTCGACCCTTTCACCTGTCTATTGTACTGCCATATGGCAGCACGGTCAAGGCCAAACCGGACGTCGCACCTGGTTCCTCCTGGTTACGGAGGGCGCGCACAACTGCGGAACCGTCGCGTTTCAGTGCGAAAACGGTTCTATGATAACTGCGTGACTCCGCGGCCTTGACAAACCCGAACAATTAACGCTATTATTATATAACACCATGGTTAATCGTGCCCGAAATCTCGACGCGGTGTTCTCCGCTCTGGGCGATCCGACCCGAAGGCAGATCGTCGAGCGGCTTGCGCGCGGGCCATTGTCGGTCGGCGAGATTGCATCGGGTTTTTCCATATCGCAGCCCGCGATCTCCAGGCACGTCCGCGTCCTCGAAGAGTCGGGGCTGCTCGAGCGGCAGGTCTTCGGGCGCGTGCACCGCTGCACGCTGTCGCCGACCGCCATGCAAGCCGCATCGGGCTGGCTCGACAAGCAGCGCAGTTTCTGGAACGCCGCGCTCGATCGCCTCGATGATCTCCTCGCAGAATCTCCTAAACGAAAGAAGAAAAAGTGACGGACACACGCACGCCGGTTGCCGTTCCGGCACTCATACTGCGCCGCACGTACGCGGCTCCGCGGCAGCGCGTTTTCGACGCCTGGACGAAACCGGAGCTCGCGATGAAATTTCTCGGCCCGGGCGACGTCACCGTGCCCGAGGTCCGGATGGACGTGCGCACGGGCGGTTCGTACAGCATTGTGATGCTCATGCCGGACGGCGAGCGCTGGAACGTGAGCGGCACGTACCGCGACGTGCACCCGCCCGAGCGGCTCTCCATGACCTGGCGCTGGGAAGAAGACGAGCCGGAAGACGAGTACGATACGCTGCTCACGCTCGAGTTCAACGAGCTGGACGGCGGGACCGAGCTCGTGCTCACCCACGAGCAGTTCGCGAGCGTGGATTCGCGCGACCGTCACGCAGAGGGGTGGACCGCCATCATGCATCAGCTCGGCGCGGCCCTCTGACGGAACGGAGAAAGAGATGTCCGTAAACACCGCCGCGTACCACGTTCGCACGCAGCCGATTACGTCACATAAGAACGACCGGAAAGACGGAAATCGCCGGCGGCAACGATGAGCGATGAAGAAAAACGGCCGACCGCGTTAGGCGATGCCTTTCACGCCGGCAAGATGTCGCCGGAATCGGATGTTCGGGGGATTGTGCTTTCTGGTAAACGGCAACATGTGTTGCGGCGTTAGCAGCGACGCCCTTATGATTCGCGTCGGCAAGGCGGCGCGCGAGTGGGCACTTGGTCAGCCGCACACGCGGCCGATGAAAATGGGCCGCAAATCAGTGGCCGCTTTCGTACACGTCGACCCTAGTGGTTACCGGACCGAAGCGGCGTTGGCGAAATGGATTCAGCAGGGTATTGATTTTGTGTCCACGCTGCCGGCGAAAAGCGTCCAGCCACGACGGATGCCTCGGCCGGAAGGCGTGACAAAAAAGGCACAAAGGCGAGAAAGCCGGGAGCGCGGGGCAACCGCGCAAATTGAAGCAACTTAATCGCACGCACATAAGCGAGGTGGAGCAATGGTAGGTCAACAACGCGCCTTTACGATTACCGGTATGGACCTGAGCGGCTACATGGTTAAGGACGCGCCGCGGGCAATCGCGTTCTATCGCGACGTACTGGGGATTGAACCGGTAATCGTGTATCCCGACGACCGCGGCGCGGAATATGAACTGCCCGACGGGACAACGTTCGGCTTGTGGGGCGGAGGCGGTCGCGTGATGCCGTTCCAGCCGAGTAACGGAATCCTGTTCGCGGTCGACGATCTCGATGCGGCCGTTGCCGCAGTCAAGAAGCGTGGCATCGCGGTCCTTATGGAAAACGAGACCCCGGTATGCCGGATGGCAATGATTAATGACACTGAAGGCAACATCGTCACCTTGCATAAGCGCAAGCTCGCGTAACGCGCGCATATCGATCCCGAAAGGGTTATTTCAGAGACGGTATGCTGCTCTTCACCGTCCTTGCCGCATGATCGCCGCTTCCGACTTATTCGCGCGCACCCCGACGTCGCGAAGCCGCTGCGCGGGCCGATCTTCGTCACCCTCCCCCACGACGATGCGCGGTGAGACACCTGCGCCGACGCGTCCGATGCGATCGACGGCACGAAACAGCGGACCGTCGACGATCGCGCTCGTCAAGCCACGCTTGCAGCGCGCGCACGGGGCAGCTCACGCAACATGGCTTCATGCCTGTGTCTGCCACCCAAGCAACGGGGTGCTTCTTCGTTATATACGTTACATGGACACGTCAGAATCGTAAAATCCGGGCACAGCCACAACGCCCGCCATGGTGTCGAAGGCGAGATCGAGGAAGTCGCTGCGCTCCATGGGTCGGCTCCGAGTTATGGTAATATGGCAGCTCGAAAAATGACGTTTACCCTTCCCGAGGCTTTGGCGCTCAACTTCACTCGGCGCGTTCCCGATATGTCGCGCAGGCGCTGATGGAACGGCTCGCTGAGCGGGAACGTCGGCTGATCCGCTCGTGCGCGGTTGCCAATGAAGACCCCGAGGTGCAGCAGATCGAGCGTGAGTTCGATGCGCTCCCCGATACGGTCAGCGAGCCGTGGATGAGTGCCGATTAGCTCGCGACGTGGCGACGTCTCGAGGGTGGAGCTCGATTCAACTCGCGGCTCGGAGATCCAAAAAACGCGGCCCTGCATTGTTGTGTAAGAACTGGCGTCGTCAACATCCGCCGCCGGACCATCGTGATCGTGCCATTATCATCGTCATCGCGCGCCAGTCCACCGCTGTTGATTGCCGTGCAGAGTGTCGGTACGCCGGCGGCAGCGGTACTCGACTAAATTCGCGCGGTTGCAAAAGAACGTCTTCAAGGTAGGTTGGGAGCCATTTCCAAGGAGGAATTCGAGGCGATAGAAGACGGCTTACGAGAAGTGCTAGAGCTGTAATGCCGCCGCCAAGCGCGCCCACACGGGAAACTTCGAAGAAAGCTGCCGAGCGCGATCAGACAACTGCAACGGTTCTGATCGAACGGCTGCAGTACGGCGAAACGGGTGTCCTGCAGATTCATCCGGCAGTTGGCCGTTTGAGGCCGCCGCACGCGACGGTCACGCCCTCGCAGCTACCGTTTCTCTCGGCAGAAACCACTCTCTGAGCGCGAGCGTGCTCAACTTGCTGAAGCGCACCGTCGCTAGCGTGAAGTGGATCAAGTCACAATCGATTTACGCGTAAACAATGTCGTTGATAATGAACAGGACGAGCGTGGCTAATAGTACGCGTCGTACGATCAGATGCTCGATGCAGGCACATTGCGGCCATCGTGAGCAAGCGGAGTGAGATCGCGTGGCTTAGTTCGTCAAGAGAAGAGCCCCGCGAGTCGACGATGCAGAAGACAGCGTCGGCTCGGTGCAGCATCGCTAGGGGCAGCTATCTCATAGGGGGAAGCTCATGGTCAGCGTATGACCGCGGAAGAGATTCGTGACGCCGTTTACCACCTGAATCCTCCCGCTAGCGTCCGTGAGGTGTGGGTAGATGTCGGCAGTGATTCGTCCGGCGAATCGTCGATTGTCGTAAACCTTATCGTTAAAGACGCCGGTGACGAACAACGCGCAGCGGACGAACTGGCCGAATTCGCTTGGCGCGTCCAACACGATCTCCTTTCGCGTGAGCGATCAAACCGCTGGCCTTACGTCCGCTTCGAGCCGGCAGCTGAACAAACGGCTTGAGCTACCACGATGATCTGCTCGAACAGGCGGATCACCTCGCAAGACTCGATTCGCATCGACCAAAACAAGCAACTCTTCGATCGACTTCAACTGACACAGGCGCGATGATGATGACTAGGCTTCCTCTTCCAAGACGACGGTCACGCTGCTGCGCGCACGGTTGCTCACAAGTATTTTCCGGCCGCCGGTCGATCCGCAGTGTTCGATGCGATCGCGAGCCGGCGATCCGTACGTCCCCTCAGGACTCGTAATGGTGTTCTTCACAGAATGGCGCAAAAAAAGTCTTGCGTGGGCCCACGCGACGAAACTCATCGACGGCGCTACGTCGACGCAAGTTCCACCTTTCATTCTAGCCCTGTTTACTTAGAGAAAGGTCAACTTGGATTTCAACGCTCTTTTCGAACGCGCGACCGACGGGCGCGCCATCCCGTACGGCTACCAGCGGCGCCTCGCGGAAGCCGCCGAATGGCCGATGACGCTCGAGATTCCAACGGGACTTGGCAAGACCGAGGCGATTGTGCTCGGCTGGCTCGCGCGTCGAATGCGGGAGCCTGAACGAGAACCTCGCCGTCTCGTCTACGTCTTGCCGATGCGGGCGCTCGTCGAGCAGACCGCGATGCGCACGCGCGCGATGCTCGAAGCGTTGCACGCGCGCGAACTTACCGACCTCCCTACAGTTGAAGTCGTTATGGGCGGCGACGTCGGGAGCGATTGGATCGCAGAGCCGACTCGCCCGTCCATCCTGATAGGGACGCAGGACATGCTGCTTTCCCGGGCGCTGAACCGTGGCTACGCGATGAGTCGCTTCAAATGGCCGATGGCCTTCGCGTGGTTGCATTCGGATGCGCTCTGGGTGCTCGACGAAGTACAACTGCAAGGGGTCGGCGTCACGACCGCGGCCCAACTTCAAGGACTCCGCGATGCGCTGGGCACGTACGGCACAACGCGCACCGTCTTTGCCTCCGCAACGCTCGATCTCGACTGGATCGCCACGGTCGACCATCCCGTCACCGGAACCACGAGCCGCATGCAGCTAAATGAGGACGATCGCAACGACCCGCGCATTGCGAAAATCATCGGCGCTTCCAAGATCGCCTCGCGACTAACCGCCTACGCGGAAACGGATATCGCAAAGGTAGCATTGGAGCGGCATCGCGCCGGGACGAGGACCCTCGTCATCGCGAATACCGTCGGCCGGGCGACTGCGATCTACCGCGCGATCCGAAAGGAACGCCCTGCGCTTGACTGCACGTTGCTGCACTCCCGTTTTCGCGTGAATGATCGCGAAGAGCACCTGCGATCGGCACTAGCCGATGCAGCCGCGGATGGTGACGGTAAGATCGTCGTCGCAACGCAGGTCGTCGAAGCCGGCATCGATTTTAGTGCAGCGATGTTGATCTCGGATCTGGCGCCCTGGTCGTCGATCGTGCAGCGGCTCGGCCGGTGCAACCGCCGTGGTGACGATGCCGATGCCCAATTCTTGTGGGCCGACCCACCGGAACTCAAGCCTGGGACGGCGCTGCCCTATACCGTCGAAGAGCTTGCAGTCGCGCGCCGCGCGCTGCTCGAGTGCGAAGGAAAGAGTCTGGCACCAGACGCGCTACCCGACGTGAAGATGCTGAATGAATTGGGCGCGATGCTCCGGCGGGTCGACCTCTTCGAACTCTTCGATACGGCTTCCGATCTTAGCGGCAACGACGTCGACGTCTCCCGCTTCATCCGCGATGCCGACGACTTCAGCGTCCAACTCTTGTGGCGCGATCATTCGCCGACCGAGAAAAACCCACCGCGCCGCGAAGAACTATGTCCCGCAGCAAAATCGGAGGTCGAGTCACTCCTCAGAAAGCTGCGCGACGACAAGGATTTCGCGGCACGCGTGCGCACGAATCGCGTCGCCGCGACCGATCCCTGGACGGCCGTTCCCGAACCGGGACGCATCCACGTCGGCGACGTGATTTGGTTCGCGTCGGATCTCGGAAGGTATTCGGCTGAGTTCGGCTTCGATCCCAAGTCAACGGACCGGGTTGCGCCAATTGCGGAGCGATTTAAACCCCTGAAAGTTTCCGATCTGGAGAATCCGACGATCGATCGCGACGAACGTTGTTTCCTCGGAACCGAAGTGGCGCTCGCGCAACACGCCGACGATGCGGCGCAGCAAGCGCTTCTCCTGGGCAACGAACTCGTCGCTGCAAGCCTTCTGGAAACACGGCTCGTCGACCGGCTCGTGATTGCAGCACGCTGGCACGATGCCGGTAAAGCGCATCCCGTCTTTCAGCAGACGATGATCAAGGCGGGAGCCGGCGCCGAGGGCGGCCCGTGGGCCAAGAGCCCGCGGCATCGATCGGCGCGCCACGAGCGGCCCAACTTCCGGCACGAGTTGGCCAGCGCACTCGCGTGGCTCGACGTTCACGACGGCGAACCGGACGCCGATCTGGTTGCATACTTGATTCTCGCGCACCACGGCATCATTCGTATCTCCGCACAAGCGCTGCCGGGTGAACTCGGAACGTCGCCCCGAACGATCTGTGGGATTCGGGATGGCGAACCGATCCCGGGTGCATCGCTCGGCGACGCGACCACATTTGCCGCTTTTCAAGCCCATCTTGAACTCTTCGACGTGGGTTCGCGAGACGGCCGTCCCACATGGGCCGAACGCGTCGACGGCTTGTGCCGCAACCGGGAGATCGGCCCGTTCCGGTTGGCGTATCTGGAGTCACTTCTCCGCATCGCGGACTGGCGCGCCAGCGCATCGCCCGGCGCTATCAACGAAGAGTCTCTGCAAGACGAGCCTTCGGAAAGCGCCTCATGAGCGAGACCACTGTGATTGCTCATGTCGACGGCGTGCGGCTACCCGGCATGCGCTCGGACTCGTTGATCGGATACCTCAAGGCGATCGGCCTGCTGCGTTTGATCGCCACCCAGCGCGAGCCGTCGATACGTGTCTCGTGGAGCGACGCGGCGCTCGTCGTCCATGGGATGGCGCGTGACTCACTGATCGATTTCTTCGAGCGTGACTATCGTCCGACGCCGGCGCTCAACCCTTGGAACGGCGGCGCCGGTTTCGACGCGAAATCACGCCACCAAGAAGCAGGCAAGACGCTCGACCGCATTGCCGCGATGTGTGGCGAGCGTTGGAGCCCCTACCGGAATGCGCTACATGTCGCCAATGACGTGATCGAACACTTGGGCAGCACCGAGGAGGATCGGAAAGCGACGATTCTGACGACGCTGCGCTCGCGCTACGCCGACGAGGCGCTCCCGTGGATCGATGCAGCCGTTTTGTTCGGCGGCGACGAGGTGAAATTTCCCCCGTTGCTCGGGACGGGGGGCAACGACGGTCGGCTAGACTTTTCGATCAATTTCGCGCAGCGCTCGATCGATGTCGTCGGCGACAAGCCGCTTCCTAATGCCGTCGCTTTGCTGCGTGATGCAATCGATGGAACGAGTACGACGCCGCTCGGGAAAGGTTCGATCGGCCAGTTCTCGCTCGCGCTCGCTGGCGGCCCCAACATGACGACCGGTTTCTCGGGCGGGTCGCTCCTAAATCCGTGGGATTTCGTATTGGCAATCGAAGGAACGATGGCGTTCGCCGGCGCGGTCGTCCGCCGTTTCGCGACGGGGAAGAACCGCATTGCGGCGCCGTTTACCTTCCGATCTATTGCGGCCGGCTACGCCGCGGCCTCGGCCGACGAACCGTCCCGCGGTGAGATTTGGCTTCCCTGTTGGAGCGGAGAAGCGCGCTATGCCTCCGTTCGAACGTTGCTGCGCAACGGTCGGGTCGAGCTCGATGCCGCCGAGCGTAGTTCCGGCCGTGAAGCGCGCATATTCGGAACGACGAGCGCTTCCGATAGCATCGCCGCGGTGCAGGCGGCACAGACGCTGGGCGTAGCGAGCGGTGTGGAATCCTTTTCGCGCATCGTTGTCGCGCAACGCAACGGCCTCGCCTTCGGCGCAACCTACGCCGGCCGAATCGTTGTTGCCGACCGTCCCGAGATCGCTGCGCTTTCGCGCGAAACGCGTGGCTGGGTGCAACGCGCGCGAAATGACAAGGACAAGCTGGGAGCTGCGGCTCGAGCGGCTTTGCACGCCTACGACGAAGGCACCGTCGCCTACGCGGATAGACCCGAACCTCGCCGCCTGCGCGATATTTTGCTCGCACTAGCGAAACTGGACGCTGCGCTCGCGACAGTCTGCAGCGAGTTGCGGCCGTTGCCTTTCCTCTCGGCGGCGCTTTATGCGAATCTCGATCAAGGCGACCTCGACCACCGCGTCGCTCGCGCCATCACATCCCTGGGCTACGTGCATCGGAAGCACCGCATCCGCTTTTTAATTGCGGCTATTCGCCCGGATGCACATAGTTCGACGAACGACCGCTACGACCGCGGCGTTTCCCCGGTATGGCGCTCCGACGTCCGTGATACGCTCGCGCAGCTCTTCGTCCGTCGCGTCCGCGATGCGGCGCAGCAACCCGACGCCATCGCGGAAGGGTTCACCGCTACACTGCGCGGCCGTACGGGGCTTTCGGCCGACGACTTCGCAGACGTCCTCGCCGGCGGCTGCAATTGGCGCTACGTGAAAGAACTCGTTCGCGCTTATTCGATCATCGAGCCGCTTCACACGTTCGCCTCATCTGTCGATGAAGCCGTCGCATCCGCCTTCGCCGTTCCGGCAGTCTTTGCGGCGTTCAAGTGGCTCCTCGACGGCGTCCACACCGCTGCCGACGCGAGAACGTATCTCGACCCGGAGGCAGCCGTCGCGCTTGGGGTCGGAAACTGCCGACGCGCGTTTGATTCTGCATACGCCCGCCTGCGTAACGCCGGGATTGACGTGCGCGACTTCCGCCGCACCAGCATCGACCTCGAAACCAGACGTACATTTCTCGGCGCGCTACTCATCCCGGCGGCGCCGGGCGCCATTCGACGATTCCGTAACGAAACCACACTCGACCGCTCTCACTATCTTTCCGCCGCCAAGGAGACGCCATGACGACCCTCGACCTTCCCGATCTGCTTGCCGCGCCGCGCCTCACAATCGAGGTGGATCTTCAACCATTGATCGGCTCGCGTGTTCAGCCGACAGGCTTTCCCAATCTCGGCGCTGCCGAGTTCGTCGAGCCGAACGGCTCACGGTATTTGCTTCTCGAATCCGCGCAATCAGTAGCCAATCGGCTCGAAGCGGCCGTCTGGGACGACGCCGTCGGCGATCTGGTTGCGCCATTGCGCGGTCTTCCGTACGTGCGTACGGTCGTCAACGGCGTGCCGACCGACTCGATCCGCGAAGCGCACCGTCTCAACTCACCCTATCTCCACGGTATCTGGGATAAACTCCGGGAACGAGCCGGAATTGCCGTCCTAACTGCAAGCAAGAAAGGCAAAAAGGCTAGCGACGGCACGGCCGATGTCGAGACCGAAGACAGCGCGAGCGCAAGCGTCGATCGCCGCAAGCTCGCTGCGGCGGTGTTCTATTATGATCCGAACTGCTTGCTCCACGGCGTATTCCTAGAGAAAATTACCGGCCTTGCCCGCCTTACGCGCCTGCTCTCAGGGTTTATCGAGGCGCACGATATCGAGTTAGTAGCAAGCGGTGGCGTCAAGAACGATCGTCTCGATCCATCGGGCAAGGCGTACACGATTGAGCGTGATGGCAAAGCGAAGGGTGGAGCAGAAGCTGGCTTCGGAAACGTCCCATACGCGCGAACAGAATACACGGCCAAGCGTATTATCGCATCTTTCTCAATCGATATCGCACTGCTACGCAGCTACGGTCTCGGTGCATCGGCTGAGCGCTTGCTGATCGCGCTTGCGCTTTGGAAGATTCGCACGTTTCTCGACAGAGGCATGCGCCTTCGAACCGCCTGCGACCTCGCTGTCGCCGCCAATGGCTTGCGCGTGACGCGGCCGAGCGGAACAATGCTGCCTCAACTCGCCGAACTCGAAAATCAGATCGCGCGCGAGCGAGATGCCTGCGCCGGCGCAGCACTGTTCGTCGCTCCCCCCGTGACCGAGGTCGCCTTCGGAAAATGATCGGCCTACGAATCGATTTCATCGCTGGCCGGTTCCATGCTACGCCTTGGAACCGGTCCGTCAACGACGGCGAAGTCGAATGGCCGCCCGCGCCGTGGCGTATTCTGCGTGCGCTCATCAGCGGTTGGTATCGCGATCCGGTCGGCGACCGTGGCACGCTCTCCCGCCTGTGCGACGCACTCGCGGCACCGCCACGGTATCTCTTGCCGCCGGCCACCGTCGGGCATACGCGACATTACATGCCGCAAGGAGAAGAGAAGGGGGGACGTCCCGTCACGGCACTCGTTCTCGATTCGTACGTCCGCTTCGACCGCGAAGATCGAGCGACCGCGTTCGTGCTTTGGGATGCGGCAACGCTGGACAATGAGATGCGCAGGGTGCTAGCCGCACTGTGCGCACAGATCCCGTATCTCGGTCGCGCGGAAGCATGGTGCCACGTTGAACCGATCGACGCCGAACCTCACGCGCCGGATCACATCCGCGTCGACCTATCCAGCCGCGGCGCGACGGGCGGCCCCACCGTCCAACGGCTCGGCGTCGATGCGGGTACGCGCGGCTCCGGTCTTTTGCGCTCGTTGTGCGAGACGACCGCCGAGATGCGCAAGTCGCGCCGCCGCCTACCGCTGGGAAGCGCATTGCTCGACTACGCCTTTCCACCGCGCTTCGGCTTTGCGCCGCGACCATGGACGGCGCGGACGGAGGAACATCCATGCCCGCCGCGCCTCGAACGTTTCGCCTTGGAGGCGATTGAGCCACGCGGCGTACTCCCATCGGTTCTCGACACGGTGCTCGTGGCCGATCTCGTTCACAAAGCGGCCGTGAGAAAGTATAGCGACGTCCACTCCGGTACGCCGGCCCCGACCATCTTCACAGGGCGCGCAGAAGACGGTCCAGCCCGCGGTCACCACCATGCGTACTTTCTTCCACGCGATCTCGATGATGACGGACGCATCGATCACGTAGACGTGCGTCTGCCGGTCGGTGCAACTTCGGGAGAAATCAAGGCGCTGCGCGCGATCTCCCACCTCTTCGCGCCGCGCTTGGAGAGCCGGTACGCCCTGACCAGTCTCGGCGCGCAGACGTTCGACCTGGGAACGCGTTGGCGCTCAGTCACCCCGTTCGTTCCTCCGCTGCACGTGAAAAAGCACGTCGCTCGCGACGGCCCTGTCGCGCTTGCGGCATGGGCGGCCGAACAAGCGCGACGTGAGCTACGCAATCACGGCTACGATTGCGCCGTCGACGTGGAGGTCGCGGACGAGCGGCCACCGACGATCGGGCACCGCGGCGGAAACCGCACCCGCTTCGACGCGTTCCGCCAACAACGCAAGACCGGCGGCGATCGAACGCGCAGCTATGCGTTGACGCTCGTCTTTCATGAGCCGCAAAGCGGTCCGATCGCACTCGGCCGAGAGGCGCACTACGGCCTCGGCCAATTTCGCGCTGAGGCGAACGAGAGCGTTAGCAGTCGCGATTAGCCGCCCGGGTTGGCGTGGTCGTGTCGAGAATTTCGCTCATCAAGGGGCTAACGACGGTTTCTCCGTGTCCGAAGCGGCGGTTCGAGTAGACAAGAGCGGCACTTGTCGCTAGAATTATGGACAGATGGCAAGTAAGAATGCAGCTGAGGCGCAAATACTCAAAGATTTAGGGCTCACGTATTACGGAACGGCTCAAGGAGCGGTCCCTGATCTCCGGCTGGTAAAGATCGTACGCACCGGCTTGCCGGCCCGGAGCGTCGATATGTTCATCCGCCACAGCGGCCTCGATCGAGCCGGACTGCTCAAGATCGTCGGCATCTCGTCGCGCACGCTCGAGCGCAAGTCCGGCGAGAATCTGACACGCGAGCAATCGGACCGCGTCGCTCGCGTGGCACGCACTTATCGGTTCGCCACCGACGCTCTCGGCGATCGCGAGCGCGCCCGGAAATGGCTCGAACAACCTAATCGCGCTCTAAGCGGTGAAAAACCTTTGGATTTGCTTGATACCGACATCGGCGTGCGCAGCGTTGAAAGGACTCTTGCACGTATCCGAGACGGCTCCGTCGCTTAGGTGCGGGTGTGGCGCATTGTGCGCGCCGTCGACCGCACCATCGCCTTCAGCGGGATCCGTGCGATGGAGTACGGGGCTCGCTGGAACAGCCCAAGGCTTCCGGCCGTTTACGTCGCGAGCCATCTGTCACTCGCTGCTCTTGAACTTCTTGCCAACGCGACCTTCGACACGCTACCATCGGATTACATTGCAATCGAACTCGAGATTCCATCTGATCTCGCCATCGAACGCGTCGATGTCCCCGCTCTCCCTTCCGGCTGGCAGGAGCCGGATCACCCCGCCTGCGCGGCATGCGGCGACTCATGGCTCCGTCGCGGAAGAACCGTTGTGTTCGACGTACCATCGGCAGTGCTGCCGGTGGAGCGAAATTTCGTCCTGAACCCGGCGCACCCGGATTTTTCACGAATCCGCACCGACGTTCGCGAGCTTCCATTTCGATTTGACAGTCGCATTATCGGACTCATTGGCACCGGCAATCTCAAATTGTTCGCTATGGTCGCAGTTTATGGGCCTTCGGCGGTAATCCGCAATATCAAAGGGTCGTCCACTGGCAGCGCGGCGCAAGGCGGCGACGGCCGCTCGCGCAGATACGCATGGACCCATGTCTTCCGAGCGTCGCCCGAACGGGTCGACCGCGCCGGCTGAGCGGCGCAATACGGCCTCTAGGTTGGCACCGAAGCGAATGCCCCCAGCGCTGATAGGTGAAGAGTCTTTCGCGATAAGAAAGCCCTGTGTGAAGTGGAGTCTCGCGGTTGTGAATGGACCGCCACCTTCGATAAGAGAGCTGCAAAAATCGAAGATTTCATCTCATTCGGTAACAGCAGCAGTCCCGGAAGATGCCTCGACGATCACGATCGCATCGCGCGTCTCCGGATTCACCCAGACCGCGGTCCCGACGCGCGGGTTCGTGAGGTACGCAAACGCCGCTTCCACCTCGTCGCGCGCGCAGGAAGCAGCCGAACCTTCGCTCGCGAGGCGCTGATCGACGAGCAACATCCGCGTCGACGGTCAACCGCGGCGCATTCTGGGGCGGTCCCTGTTTGGCGGCCGCAACTTGCGCCGCCCAACCGGCCTCGAGCAAGTAATCGCAGATGAGCCGCACGCGTTTTCCTTCCCCGTGCAGCCGTTCCCACTGCAGCGTATCGATCACATCGCCCACGAACCCGGGCGCAACCAACGCGAGCATCTCGTGCGGATTACTAACGATCGCCAGCAGCCGCTGCAGATCGTCGACGCTCCATGCGCTCACACCATGCGTCTGGAGTTCACTGCCGAGTTCCGTATTTTCGGCGAATCCCGGACCGATCAACGCGCAGTACTGCGCATGGTACGCATCGCGGTACTTGCTCGCCTCGACGGCATCGGGATCGGTGACATCGAGACCACCGGTCTTACATTCGAGCATGACGCGGTACCCAAGCGGTCCCAGATGCGCGTCGGCGTATCCGTCGGGCGCGTCGTTGCCGCCGATGTGCGTCGCCGCAAAACCCAGATGCGCGAACGCGTCGCACACCGCGAGTTCGAACGCCGCCGGATCGCTGCCCCGCACCGTTTCGGCCAGCCGATCGCCAATGGCTTGCGCCTGCGCCGAAAGTGGCGGCACGCTCGGCGCATCGACCGCAGGCCACGGATCGGCCGGCTCGTTGATGCGGAAGCGTCGATCGACGTCCTGCACGATTGCCGGCCGATGCCCGTGTCCGCTCGTCCGCACGATGTATTCGAGCAGCGAGGTGTACACGTACTTCGGTTGCGTCCCCGCCGGAACGAGGCTCCGGGTCAGCGCCTCCTTGAGAATCGTTTTGGCATCGCGCGCGACGCCATCTTGCAGAATGGTGAGGGCCGCCTGCAAGATGTGCCCGTGATGTTCGATCGGCTTGCCGTGTCCCGCCGCTGCGCTCGCCGACTGAAGCGTGGGAAAGCGTTGTTCGCCGATTTCTCCGAGTTGCCGCGCGAAGACGTCGCCGATGGTATCGAGCCGCGCCACGATGCTTTGGGCGTTGAACGCGAGTGCTCCCTGCGGGAGCGAAGCAATCTCATCCCACGTGACGGGCGCGCAGACACGCAGTTCGTCGTCGCCGCGTAGACTATAGGGAAGCGCGCTATAGCGTCCCGGCGCATTCGTACCGACGTGCAGATGAATGCGTCCCGACGCGTGCGTATTGGGCTCGGTCGAAAAGCGCTGCGGATAGCGCCCAGCCGCCTCATTGCAAATAGCGTGCAACCACGCGCGCAGCGGCACGTACTGCGGTCCATCGGAAAGCGGAATCCAGAGCGCAATCCCGTTGGTGCCCGTCAGCAACGGAATCGCTTGCAGCCGCATATCATGCAGCTGGCCGCGCAGAAGGAGGGCTCCGTCGGCCAGCGCAGCGAGCGTCTCTGAGTCCTTGGCTGCGTCCCGCGGCGCAGGCGTCCGGCGCGGTCCGTCCGCAGCGGGAGGTGCGTCGTGTTCCAGCAGAATGCGCGCGAACGCGGCGCGCTCGGGATCGTCCGCCGTGCAGCCCCAACCGTGAAACTCGACCGCGCCCGCGCGTTGACAAAGCCGGTCCAACTCTGCCGTGGACAGCGCCAGATACCGGTAGCGCCCGTGCGGCCCGTCCACAACGACGGTCGCTACGTCGGCCGGCACGTCGTGCACGATCGGCCCGTGCCAGGCGATACTACCCTCGAAGCCGTTGGGATAGCCCGCATAGACGATCGGCGCCCCGCCGAAGGTCGCTCCGATCAGCGGCGCGACTCGCTTGTAATGAGCGAAAATTCGTTGACGTTGAGCGGGAGTAACACCGGTCGCGACGTCGAGCATGGCAAATCCATTCGCTTCTCCCATTGCTCGGTCCATGCTTTCGCCGTGGCCCCCATGTCTTCCGCGATCCGCGCGCCAACTTTGATTCGCGCCGCTTCGTGCCGATGCTGTCAGTGTGGAACCGCCCACCGAAGAAACGCCCGAACTGCTTCCGGCGCGGATGGTCAACGAGTACGTCTACTGTCCGCGCCTCTTCTGGCTGGAATACGTCGAGCGTGAGTTCGAGTCGTCGTACGACACGGTCGACGGCGAGAGCGTCCATCGGCGCGTCGACCGGCCTGCCGGCGAGCTGCCCGCAGACATCGCTGAGCTGCGAGGCGAGGCAACCTCGGTCGAGCTCGCGTCGGAACGACTGGGCGTCGTGGCCAAGATCGACCTGATCCGTGCTGAAGAGGAGGGCGCCGTCCCGATTGACTTCAAGCGCGGAAAGGTACCTCCAATTCCGGGCGGCGTCAATGACCCCGAACGCGTGCAAGTCGGTATCGCAGCGCTCCTGCTGCGCGAGAACGGTTACCGCTGCGATGTTGGCCGCATCTATTACTCCAGCTCAAAGACGTTCGTTGACGTCCCGATCGATGACGATCTCGTAGTCCAGACAACGGCCGCCATCGCGAATGCCCGCGAAATGCGCGTGCGGGGCGCGATTCCGGCGCCGCTCGTTGACAGCCCGAAGTGCGGGCGCTGCTCTCTACACGCGATCTGTCTGCCCGACGAGACCAACGCGTTGCGCGCAAGCGGCGCCACGACCATGCGGCCATTTGCTGCGCGCAGCGACGATGAAGTGCCGCTCTACGTCCTCGAGCCGGGAGCACGCCTCGGACTCAGCGGCGAGGTGCTACAGGTTCGCACCGACGCCGGCGTAGTCGGCGAAGTCCGCCTACTGGAGCTTGGAAGCATCTCACTTTTCGGTAACGTGCAAATCAGCTCGCAAGCCATGCGCTCGGTTCTGCAGCGCGATATTCCCGTCTTTTACCTCAGCTATGGCGGCTGGCTCAACGGTTTCGCGCGCTCGGTGAACGATCACAGCTTGGACCTGCGTGTAGCCCAGCATGAGATCGTGAAAGATGCGAAGCTGACGCTCGAGCTTTCGCGCGCCTTCGTTCTGGGGAAGGTCAAGAATCAGCGGACGATGGTGCGCCGATCATTGGGCGATACCGCAAATCCGGCGTTGCAGGCGATGTCTCTGCTGCTGCACCGCATCGAACATGCGAGAAGGCCCGAGGATTTGCTCGGTTTCGAAGGTGCAGCCGCTCAGCGTTACTTCGGTGAGTTCGGCGAGATGCTCAGCATCGGAACGGGTTTTGAAGTCACGGGCAGAAATCGGCGCCCGCCAACGGACCCCATCAACGCGATGCTATCCTTCGGATACGCCATGTTGACGAAAGAAGCGCTTGCGGCCGCAGTATCGGTGGGCTTTGAGCCAGGGCTCGGAATGTACCATAAGCTGCGTCCGGGTAGGCCTTCGCTTGCGCTCGATCTCATGGAGGAGTTTCGCCCGCTCATTGTCGATTCGACGGTTCTCACCCTGGTGAACAGCCGCGAGATTCGAGCGTCGCACTTCGACCGCCGCGGTAAAGCCGTCGTCCTTACTGACACGGGGCGCCGCGCCTTTATCAGCGCTTTCGAACGCAGGATGCGGTCGACGATACGTCATCCGACGTTCGGCTACGAGGTGACGTACCGCCGCGCACTACGCGTTCAGGCACGTCTGCTCGCGCGCGCGATCCAGCGTGACATTCCGGCATATCCTCCATTTTGCACGAGGTAGCCGATGCTGCGAGCGTACCTCTTATCGTATGACATTTCCGATGCAAAGCGATTGCGCGAGATGCACAAGCTGGCCAAAGCGTTCGGTCGTCCACTTCAGTACAGCGTTTTCGCCTGCACGCTGCGCCGCGAAGACCGTGTTCGACTTGCAGCGCGAGTCCAAGCCCTAATTGACACCAAGCAGGACCGTGTCATCATCTTGGATATCGGTACGGTCCCCGATCGCGAGAGCTGGATTCCCCCGATGGAAACATTCGGACGCCAACAGATTTCATCCGAGCGAAGCGCCGTAATCATCTGAACTGAGTCGAGCGCCGGGGAATCGGCCCTTTCCCGCAGCGGCACTCGACTTAGTCCCCAAGGGGGTTTCCGCTCGTCTCGAGGCTAAGACGTACGCTAAATAACACTCCGTAACATAGGCGCTCGAAACGCCTCTCCTGCGGCCCTATTCCATAAGGCTTTGCGAGCAAAGCAATTTCCGCGAGCAAAAACTCGCGGCCCCATTGAAGCAAACGATCGTAGTCGGTCTCGGCGGTCTTGATGTCATTTCCGCGAGCAAAAACTCGCGGCCCCATTGAAGCGTCTGCAGGTTTGCCATGTCGCCCGACGTGACGAGATTTCCGCGAGCAAAAACTCGCGGCCCCATTGAAGCCCATCGGAGACGGACGCCTCTTGCGTGCCGGTGCAGAATTTCCGCGAGCAAAAACTCGCGGCCCCATTGAAGCCCAGCGTCGCCCGCCGCATCGTCGTTTCGGGGTCGCATTTCCGCGAGCAAAAACTCGCGGCCCCATTGAAGCCCAGAGCTTAACGCGGAGCAGCTCAGCTGAAACCGAGATTTCCGCGAGCAAAAACTCGCGGCCCCATTGAAGCCCGGCTACCGTCCTCGGTGCGCGCGCGTGCTGCGCAAGCATTTCCGCGAGCAAAAACTCGCGGCCCCATTGAAGCAATTGCACAAGTGAGATGCCGTACTTGCAGCGCAGATTTCCGCGAGCAAAAACTCGCGGCCCCATTGAAGCCGATAGTATTCGGCCTCGCCTTTCGTCAGTCCGTAGACATTTCCGCGAGCAAAAACTCGCGGCCCCATTGAAGCACGTGCACGTTGATGCCGGCGTTTTCGAGCTGCACGAATTTCCGCGAGCAAAAACTCGCGGCCCCATTGAAGCAGCATGCCAGCAACACTGCTGAACCTCGTTGCCGAAATTTCCGCGAGCAAAAACTCGCGGCCCCATTGAAGCTTGGTGATATGGCACCAATCGACAGGCTTTACGGGCATTTCCGCGAGCAAAAACTCGCGGCCCCATTGAAGCTTGGTGATATGGCACCAATCGACAGGCTTTACGGGCATTTCCGCGAGCAAAAACTCGCGGCCCCATTGAAGCGCTTGCAACGCCGATGCCGAAACTTGAAGACGACGTAACATTTCCGCGAGCAAAAACTCGCGGCCCCATTGAAGCTCAGCAGGTCGCGTTCGGCATCGCCTGCGACGGTTGCATTTCCGCGAGCAAAAACTCGCGGCCCCATTGAAGCCGGTGGCGCGCGACGCGGACGCAGGCCGCGAGCATATTTCCGCGAGCAAAAACTCGCGGCCCCATTGAAGCACGGTGATGGTTGGCGACGAAGGTTCCGACTGTGAGGAATTTCCGCGAGCAAAAACTCGCGGCCCCATTGAAGCGAGCAAGAAAAACTCAACGATGACTATCTGCCGCTAAATTTCCGCGAGCAAAAACTCGCGGCCCCATTGAAGCGCGCTGCAACGAAACGAGCGGCGCGACGGCGGCCGAATTTCCGCGAGCAAAAACTCGCGGCCCCATTGAAGCGACAGGCACGGTCGGTCGGCGTAGAATGCGTGCACATTTCCGCGAGCAAAAACTCGCGGCCCCATTGAAGCGCCAAAACATTAGATCAAGTGACAGTATAGTGATAGGTTATTTCCCCGAGCAAAAACTCGCGGCCCCATTGAAGCCCCGATGTTCTGGTTCGCCGCATTCGGCGATTGCTGATTTCCGCGAGCAAAAACTCGCGGCCCCATTGAAGCCTATTGCCGAGCGACGTCGCGTGACAGACACGTCAGCATTTCCGCGAGCAAAAACTCGCGGCCCCATTGAAGCCGCACTAGTCCAGGCCAGTGCTAGTGTGAAAGGCGATTTCCGCGAGCAAAAACTCGCGGCCCCATTGAAGCCCGCGCGCAATTCACCGGCACGCGCGCCCCCCAAAGATATTTCCGCGAGCAAAAACTCGCGGCCCCATTGAAGCCGTACCGCCTCGCGTGCACGGCGACGCCTGCACCGAATTTCCGCGAGCAAAAACTCGCGGCCCCATTGAAGCCAAACCGTACCGCATGCGATTATCGTCGACACAAAGCATTTCCGCGAGCAAAAACTCGCGGCCCCATTGAAGCACGTTGGGCTGCCGGCCGAGGTTGTGCACGATCGTCATTTCCGCGAGCAAAAACTCGCGGCCCCATTGAAGCCAAGAGCGCGGCGGCCTTGCGGAAGCCGACGCAAAGAATTTCCGCGAGCAAAAACTCGCGGCCCCATTGAAGCTACTTGACCGATGGACGCCGCTTGGTCAGCGGCAGGATTTCCGCGAGCAAAAACTCGCGGCCCCATTGAAGCGATGATGTACGGGGTTGGTGATGACGGCCTTGACGAATTTCCGCGAGCAAAAACTCGCGGCCCCATTGAAGCTCTGCATACCGCTGGTCTTGCCTCATATATTCCACATTTCCGCGAGCAGAAACTCGCGGCCCCATTGAAGCTGATTAGCGAAAGTAGTTTCTAAATTAGCCTGTAGAATTTCCGCGAGCAAAAACTCGCGGCCCCATTGAAGCATATAATATCACTAAAATCCTGAACTATACATACCATTTCCGCGAGCAAAAACTCGCGGCCCATTGAAGCGTGTCGCCCCGCAAGCGCATTCTCGAGATCTCGGAATGTCCGCGAACAAAAACTCGCGGCCCCATTGAAGCATCGTGTTGCAGGGTCAGCTCACGCGCGGAGGCAGAAAGTCCGCGAGCAGAAACTCGCGGCCGCATTGAAGCATGCTTGCGTGCGGATTGGCGTCGTTTCAAGGGTAATTTCCGGGAGCAAGAGCTCGTAGCCCCATTGAAGCCATGAAGTGAGTCATCTTCAAAGGACCGCGTGTCCGCGTCCTGGTACGTGGACGACGAGTCGCATCGCCGCGGAGGGGCTGTTCAAGATGGACGGCGTTCGAAGAACTATAGCGAGCCATCCCGCAAGCCCCTTTCAAATCACCGTCTCTCCAGCGGTTCGAGCGCTCATCTTGTCGCCCCCCGAGGGTTCGGCGGTCAAGGCGGCACGAGAGTTCGGGTTTAATGTCGTTGGCCTTGCGATCAAACTCGCAACCACGAACCCCGATGAACGCATTAGAATTCTCGACGACCGGATCGAAGAATGCCGGAAATTACGTAAAGCGCTGCAGCCGTGAGCATACACAACATCTTAACGGGTCTCCACGATGCCGACGTCCACTTTGTCGTCGTCGGCATGGTCGCCGGTCAGATACACGGATCACGACAGCTGACCGAAGACATCGACATTGTCTACGATCCAAGTCCCGAAAATATGGCCACACTCGTGCGCTATCTCTCAGCAATCAATGCCTATATTCAAGAGCTCTGGCCACAAGAGGGATTCGCCTCACCTCTATCACTCGAACGCCTGCAGGTCGCAGAGAGCCTTACGCTCGGTTCCGACGAGGGAGAGATCGACCTGTTGCATCGTATTGATGGCGTCGGATCCTATCAGAACGTCCTCGATGCAAGCCAAACCGCCTCGATCGCAGATCGCGATATTCTCGTCCTCAGTGTCGAAGCGGTTATCGCTTCCAAGCGTGCTAGCAACCGTCAAAAAGACCTTTTACACCTCCCGGAACTAGAAGCCATCGTCGAAATCAGAAACGCACAAAGGCGAGAACGCGAAGGTCCCACCCGTTAAGCCTGCGGTATTGCGGCAGCTTGATTAGGTGGCCCGTCAGTGCACGAGGAAGCCGACCAGCAGTAAAGCCACGATATTGAAGACCTTGATCATCGGGTTGATGGCTGGCCCCGCCGTATCTTTATAGGGATCCCCGACCGTATCGCCGGTCACGGCCGCGGCATGCGCCGGCGACCCTTTACCGCCGTAGTTTCCATCCTCGATAAACTTCTTGGCGTTGTCCCAGGCGCCCCCGCCGCTGGTCATCGCGAGCGCGAGAAAGAGGCCCGTCACGATCGTGCCGAGCAGCGCACCTCCCATCAATTTGCCGCCGCCGAAATCCGGAAGAATGTTCGCCAGTAGCACGATGATCGCGGGCACCCCGATCGGAATGAGCGCTGGCAAGATCATCTCCCGCAGCGCAGCGCGGGTAACGATGTCGACCGTCGTGCCGTAGTTCGGCTTTTGCGTGCCGTCCATGATACCCGGCATCTCGCGGAACTGACGGCGCACTTCTTCGACGACCGCACCTCCCGCGCGCCCGACCGACTGCATCGATAGCGACGCAAACAGAAACGGGCACAGTCCGCCGATGAAAAGCCCGCACAGTACGTACGGATCGCCGATGTCGAAAAACGAGTTGAAGAGGTTGCTACTCGGGACGTTGCAGACCGCCGTCGCGTGGGTGTGGCACTTATCGGACAGCTCTTGCAGGAACGAAGCGAAGAGCACGACCGCGGCGAGCGCCGCCGAACCAATCGCGTACCCTTTGGTGACCGCCTTGGTCGTATTGCCGACGGCGTCGAGCGGGTCGGTCACGTTACGCACCGCTTCTGGCATATCGGCCATCTCGGCGATGCCGCCCGCATTATCGGTGATCGGCCCGAAAGAATCGATCGCGACGATGATGCCCGCCATCGAGAGCATCGCCATGACGGCGATTGCGACGCCGTAGAGTCCGGCAAGTGCGTTTGAAACGAGGATGCCTGCAACGATCGTCAGTGCGGGCAGCGCCGTCGCCTGCATGGAAACGGCAAGGCCGGCGATGATATTGGTCGCGTGCCCGGTAACCGAAGCCGAGGCAATGCCCTTGACGGGCGCAAACTGCGTGCCCGTATAGTATTCGGTGATGAAAGTGATGAGTCCGGTGACGAGCAGTCCGACAACGGCGCAGATCCAGATAGCAAGCGATGAGATCGCGTTTCCCGTCGACGTCGTGACGATGCCCGAGAACTCGTCGCGCGTGACGAAATAGAATCCAACCGCTGCAAGCACACCCGCGACGATCAAGCCGCGGTACAGCGCGCCCATGATCGCGGTTCCTTTCGGATTGCGGCTACTCATGCGCACGAAGAACGTGCCGATGATCGAAGCGACGATTGAGACCGCGCCGAGAATCAACGGAAACGTCGTCGCGCTCGGCAGCGCGCGACCGAGTATCAAGTGTCCGAGCAGCATCGCTGCGACCGTGGTGACGACGTAGGTTTCGAAGAGGTCCGCTGCCATGCCGGCGCAGTCGCCGACGTTGTCGCCGACGTTGTCCGCGATCACCGCGGGGTTACGCGGATCGTCTTCGGGAATGCCGGCTTCGACCTTACCGACGAGATCGGCGCCGACATCGGCAGCTTTCGTGAAAATGCCGCCGCCCAAACGCGCAAACACGGAGATGAGCGAACAGCCGAAGGCCAGGCCAATGAGCGCGTCGAGCGAGTTGCTGATAGGCGACGCGGCGTCCGCGTTGACTTGGAGCATGATCGCGTAGTAGCCGCTGACCGCGATCAGACCCAAGCCGACTACGAGAAGACCCGTTACCGCGCCGCCGCGGAACGCGAGCGCGAGCGCCGGCGGCAACCCGCCGCGTGCTGCTTCGGCGGTGCGCACGTTTGCGCGCACCGACACGATCATGCCGATGAATCCGGTCGCCCCCGACAGCACCGCGCCGATCACGAATCCAAGCGCCGCCTCCCAGCCGAGCGGTTGCGGCGCGATCGCGATAAGGATGGCGAGCACGAGCGCCACGACGGCAATCGTCATATACTGACGCCGTAAGAACGCCATGGCGCCCTCTTGGATGGCGCCGGCAATTTCTTGCATGCGCGCGTTGCCCGGTGACTGCCGCAGCACGATGCTGATCAGAAAGACGCCATAAATGATGGCGAGAACTCCGGCGGCCAAGCCGAACTCGATGGCTTCTGATGCGACCAACGTGTGTGCCTACCTTAAAACAAGGGCCGTACGAGGAGGCTCGTACGTGAAGATGGCTCCGTACGTGCGCGGAACCCGATGAACGTTTTGCGTTTACCCCCGCGCAAACGCTCTCCTTTCAGGAAACTCTCCGGACTCGGGAACACGCGACCGCACGCCGGTGATTCCATCCCCGGGACGTCAGTGAAACGGCGCGGAAAACAAAGCCCGACCGCGAAGCGAAGTCAGCCGATGCAGGACGTCGAGTTCGTAGTAGTGGGATGCGGGCCCGCGGGCGGAACCGCCGCGCGTGAGGCTGCGCGCGCCGGCGTCGAGACGCTGGTCCTCGAACGCGATCCGGTCGTCGGCGCCAAACGCGTGTGCGCGGCCGGCCTACGCCCCGGCTTTTGCGCAATGTTCGACCTGCCGCTTTCCATCGTGCACTGCAACCCCCCGACGATGTCGCTGCGCGGGCTCTCGGGCAAGCGCTTCGACTTCCCGGTCGGCACCGCGCACACAACTACGCGCGAAGAACTCGACGGAACGATCGCTGCGCTCGCGCGCAGCGAGGGCGCACAGATCACAACCTCGGCACTCTTCCGCGGCTATGAGCGCGACGGTGCGCGAACGATTGTAGAATTCGCCGACCTGCAAAGCGGAGAGCGCCGCCAGGTCCGCGCCCGCTCGGTCCTGCTCGCGCAGGGTTCGAGCGCGCGGTTGGAAACGCAACCGCTGACGTACGAAAACTGGGCCGCCGGTCTGATCACGTGTTACCAGTATCGCGTGTACCTCGACAGGCCCGCGATCGACGAAACGTATCGCGTTCTCGAAATGCATTACTACGTGACCGGTGCCGGGCGAAACGTGATCGCGTGGATGTTCCCCAAGCGCGATCACCTTTCGATCGGCCTCGGTGTCGCGGGCAAAATGTCCGGCAAAGAGCTGCGCGCCGAACTCGATGCGTTTCTTCCAACCGTGGCGGCGCGGCTCTTCCCAAACGTCGGCTACAGCGTACGAGAAGAGGGAAACCTACTTTACGGCGGCGCGCCGCGACCGAACATCAGTGACGGCGACGTGATGGTCGCGGGAACGGCCGCGGGCTTGGTCGATGCGACGACCGGCGAAGGCATCCATGAAGCGGCCATGTCGGGCCGCATCGCGGCCCGGGTGGTCGCCGACGCGCACCACGGTAAAACCACGACGCCCGGCGCGCAGTACGAGCAGGCGCTCAAGGGAATGTTTTATGGCCGGCTGCGCCACCGCCATAAACTGATGACGATCCTCGAACGCAAGCCCAAACGGTTCGATGTGCTCTTCGAACAGCTTGCGCGCGCCCCGCGCTTCGCTGCGATGCTCCAGCGCGACCGCAACGATTTCTCGCTCGCCGAGTGGGCCTACCTCTACGCCCAAGCCGCCCTGTTTTCGGTCCGCGCGCTACGCGTCTAGCGCCTGCGTACCCCCTTTCCGAGGGTCCCGCGCCACGGTGACGAAGACCGGCCGACGTTGAAGGCCGACGTCCGCTCGCAATACGTCATCGCGGGTATCGCGTACACGCGCGAAGAGGTCATCCATCGCTACATTCACTTAGTGAAGTACGTGGCCGGCCGTATTTCGGTCAACCTACCGCCCAACGTCGAGCTCAACGATCTCATCAATGACGGAGTCCTCGGGCTGATCGACGCCATCGAGAAGTACGACGACGACCGTGGCGTCAAGTTTGAAACCTACGCAATCACGCGCATTCACGGCGCGATCCTCGACGCGCTGCGGGCGCTGGACTGGGTACCGCGCGCCGTGCGCCAGAAAGCGCGCGAACTGGAGCGTACGCAGCATGATCTCGAAGCAGAACTCGGTCGGCAGCCGCGTCACGAGGAGGTGGCCGATCGCATGGGGGTCGGCCTTAAAGAACTCGAGACGCTGCAACAGCGGGTGCGCGGAACGGCACTGCTGTCGCTCGAGGAACGTTTGCCGAGCGATCGCGGCAGCGATATTCCGCTCATGGACACCCTCGCCGGTGACGAAGGGCACCTCGGCGCCGACGTCGAGCAACACGAAGTTCGGGAGGCGCTCGTCAAAGCGGTCGAGTCGCTCTCGAAGCAAGAGCGCACGGTGATCTCACTCTATTATTTCGAAGGTCAGACGCTCAAAGACATCAAGGCCGTGCTCGGCGTTTCGGAATCGCGCGTTTCGCAGATTCACGCGCAAGCGGTCATTCATCTGCGCCAGAAACTACGCGTGCTGCGCAGCGATCTCGGTTTCCGCGAAAACGATCCGACGATCAAGCAAAAGTACGTCCGCCGCCCGGGATCGCCCGGCACCGAGATCGCGCGCTGACGCTTCGCTTGCGCGGTGCGGCGGAGCCGCCGCTCTTTTCCGCCCTTACATTGGACGCTGAGCACGGTGAAAAATTGATCGGTGGCGACGGCATCGTCGAGCGCAACGGCATCGTCGAGCGCAACGGAGACGTCACCTTGCACCGCCGCTGGCTCGCGCGTGACCGCGCCGACGTGCTGCTGGAGTCGATTCGGATGACGACCACGTGGGCGCAGGAGCGGCGAAAGATGTACGACCACTTCGTCGATGTCCCCCGCGAACAAGCGTGGTACGGCGACGACCGCGAACGGCCGTTCACGTCCGAACTCCTGGCCGTGCGTGACGAACTTCAAGCCTTCACCGGCGCGCGCTTCATTTACGTGCTGCTCAATCGCTATCGCGACGGACGCGACAGCGTGGCGTGGCATAACGACCGTGAAGCCCATGGTCTCGCTCATCCCGTGATCGCGTCGCTCACACTGGGCGCAACGCGCGCGTTTGACCTGCGGCCCAAAGATGCGCGAGCCGACGTGATCAGTATCGACCTGGACCACGGCGACCTGCTCGTCATGCGCGGTGCGACCCAAACGCACTGGGAACACCGCATCCGCAAGGACCCGCGCATCCACGGTGAACGGATCAACCTAACGTTCCGGCAGCAGCCCGCCTAGATTCTACGGGTACTCCAGAAGTGCGGACCGTGGCGGTCCGTCGCGAGGCAGCGCTCGTTTATTCAGTGAAGGCCCCTGAGGCAGCGTAGCATGCGGTGCTGGCGTGTCGTTTCGGTCCAGGGTTCTGTTGCGGTGAGCGCTTCGTGCAGAGGTCCATGCGCGGGCTCGTTAAGCAGCCTGAGCGTCACTTCCGGCGCGACAGCATCGAGCGCATCGATCAGGAGCTCTGCGGATTCCGTATCGCCTGCACCCACATCGAGCAGTGCCGCGCGCTCACCGCTGCGGCGCAGGAACGCGTATGCCCGCGGCGCCGCATCCTCTCCAATGACGAGGCGCTCACACGGCGATGTCGCAGCGACGCTTTGCGGCTCGCGCTGCCAGCATGCCGAGGGCGTTCGCGCCGCGCGTGCGATTTTGCGCTCGTCGCATGCGGTCGCCGCGTGATACACGGACTCGGTCCCGAGCGGCGCGCGCGACCACACGACCGGAAGGCTACAGCAATTCCCACATCGGCACGACGTCCGCGTCGTTCGAATGGCCGAGCGGCGTGAGATCGAATCCTTGCAAGATCGTGCGCAGCAGCGAGTAGTGGTTCATTGGAGTTGCCGACCGCTTATGCGATGAGTGATCGCTGATGACGAGCGCGAGCGTGTGCCCTCCGGCGAGCCCCGGCAACGACGAACAGCAACCGAAATTGGAACTATAATCGTCTTCGTCCCACACGACGAAGATGGCGGAGTGGGACGTAAAGCCGCTCGACGCTAGAATGCGCGGTACGGTTTCCCCTAAGTAGTGATCGCCGGATTGCAAAAGTCCGTCGAAGTCGCTGCACGTCGTCGTCCCGTGCATATCGTGACACTGATCGGGCACGATATAGGTGAAGTTCGGCGGCTTGGCCAGAGTCTCGCCGAGAGAACGCGGCGTCAGCGGCTTGATGTGGGCCAACCGCTGCGGATTCTTCGCGATGTCCTTGAAGTACACGAACGGATTTCCAGATAGCCGACGCTCGGCATCGACTGCTCGAGGTTCGGGGCATCGATCCGGTCGCATCTGGGTTCCGGAGCGGGTACCTCAAAGCAACTCGAGTTATCGTCCTGCACGCCGAAGTAATCGCCCGCGATCTGCGAGAGGTAGTTCGGCAAGCTCGGGTGCGTCACGCCGAAATACAAGGTCGAGAGCCCCACCGTTTGCGCGAGACCCGTGATATACGGCGTATCGGGCTGCAGAATATTCCCCGTCGCCGGGTCGACCTTATTTCGGCCCACGATATTATCGAAGCTCTGATTTTCCATGACGATCACGTAGACGTGATCGAACCGTTCAGGTGAAGCAGAGGCGAGGGAGGGAACGTTGAAAGCGAGCGCCGAGGCAGCACAGACGGCCGCCGTCGCAAAAGACTTTCGAAGCATCGTAAACGCCTTTCAGAGGTACGTTGAGACGCGATGCACGGGAGCACCGCGTGCGATCGATCGTTTGGACGTGCCGGCCGCCATCCGTCTTTTGCTGAATCGGAACCGGCGCTGTAGGCTCCGCTCGGTAACGTCTGGATCGCCTGATGGCCGCCCATCGGGGCGCGGCTCGAGGATTTCACGACGTGTCCATGCGCTGCAACGGCTTGCCGACGACGTTAACCGTGCAATCGGCAGCGCTGGTGTGCGCGCTAATTCTCCAGGGTCGAGGTCGCGCCTCGCCGTCGCCGAAGTAGCAACCATGTTCGTCCACCGTCTGAAGCTGCGCTCGCCGCAGCTGCTGCCGTCGTGGATTCCGCGTCCCGACTTGAGCGGCCGCTTCCATCCGAGCGCGAGCGTACTCTCGATCGTGGCCTCGCCGGGCTACGGAAAGACGGTGCTCGCCGCGCAGCACTACGAAGCGTGGACGGGCCCGAAAGCCTGGTATTCGCTCGACCGCGACGATGCCGATCTGGCCGTATTTGCCGTCCATCTCGAGACGATGATACGCTCCCTCGGCGCCAAGCCGCCGTTCGACGGCGACACCTGGCGCGTCGGATCGCCCAAAGAAGTCGGCAGCATCTTCGCCGAGATGCTCGCGGAGGCGCAAACGCCGCCGCTCGTCGTCTTCGATGATGTGGACGCGCTCGAAGGCGGCCGTTCGCTGCCGGCTCTGGACGAGTTCCTGCAGCGGGCGACGCGCGGCGGAGCGGTATTCGTCGTGACGGGTCGCTCGATGCCGCTCTCTCTGCACGCCTTCGCCGCCGGTTCGCGCCTCGTCACCGTTTCCGCGGGCGATCTTGCGTTCGATGCGGCGGAATCGCGCGCATACTTGGCGCGCGCGACCCCACACCGCCCCGACGAAACTGCACTCGACCGGCTCGCGGAACGCGCCGAAGGGTGGCCCGCGGGCCTCGCGCTCGTCGCGACGGCTGCGTCACTTACGGGAGCGCCGGCCGGTCCCGACGTGCTGACGGCGCCGGAGGATCAGACCCGCCCCCTGCTCTTCGCCTACCTCGCAGCGGAAGTGCTCGACGGGCTTGCTGCCGGCGAACGGCGGTTTCTACTCGAAACCTCGATCCTCGACGTGCTCAATGCCGAGCTGTGCGACGCAGTTACGCAGCGGTGTGACGCCGCCGCCATTCTGCCGTCGCTGTGTGCCCGCGGCTTGTTCGTAACCCGCCATACGGGCGACGCATACAAGACTCACCAACTCTTCCGCGAATTTTTGCACGACACGTTGCTGCGCACGCGCGACCGCGCGGATATCGCGGCCTTGCATCAGCGCGCGGGCGCCGCGCTCGCACAACGCGGAGACCAATCGGGGCAGATCGCGCATCTCCTGGACGCGGGCGATCTCGACGAGGCCGCGGCGGCACTCGAGACGGCCGCGTTTGCGATGCTGTCGGCCGGTCTGCTCGAGCGCGTCGCTGCGTACTTAGAGCGCATCGGTCGCGCACGCATCGAATCGAGTCCGACGTTGCTGATCGCGCGCGGACGCCTCGCGCAATTGCGCGGCGACTGGGATATTGCTCTCGCATCGCTCGAACGCGCGATCCGCGATTCCCGCGAGCGCGGTGAACATGATGTGTTGGCCGAAGCGGTTCGCGTGCTCGCGCCGATCCTGGCATCGCGCGGTGAGTTCGTGCAGCTGCTCACGCTGCTCGATGGGACGTTGGCACTCGGCGACAAACTGGGTGAACCGAGCCGCACGGCGTTGTTGATGACGCTCGGCGCGGTTCTGCTTGAGAACGACCGTTTTGACGATGCGCTCGAAGTGTTCGGAGAAATCATGCCGTCGGTGGTAGCGCGCGGCGATCTTGCACTGCAAGGCATGGTGTTGCACAACACGGGCGTCGCGCACGCTCGCCGCGGCGATCCGTACCCCGCGCTCGTATTCTACGAACGCGCCTTGAAGGTCAAGCGCAGCGCAGGCCAGCGCGTCTCTGCACTGCTGACCTTAGGCAATCGCATCAATTTGCTGCGACTTCTGGGCGATTATGACGAAGCGGAAACGCTCACGCGGCAGTTCCTCGATGAGGCGTATGATATCGGCGACGCGCATCTCGTCGCGCACGCACACGAAAATGAAGGGGCGCTCAAGCTCGTGAGCGGCGATCGAGCCGGTGCCCGCGTCGCGTTCTGCAAAGCGCAGGAAGCCTGCGATCCGGCCGACGTGCTCGTGCTGCCCGACGTGTTGCACGGTCTTGCGCGGACGGCGTTCGCCTCCGAGCAGTATGCGGACGCGGACGATGCCTGCCTCAAAGCGATCGGGCTTCTGCGCACGGCAAAACGCCGTGCATTCACCGCGCCCGCGCTCGTCACGCGCCTGGAGTGTGCGATTGCGGCCGGCGAGTTTCCGCGCGTCGTCGCCCTTGCCGGCGAGGCGCTGGCGGCGGTCGTAGATGCACCCGATGCCGTGCTTATCGCCGGCGTCAATCTCGACGTGGCGGCCGCTCTGGTCGGAGTTCTTGCGCAACTGCCGAGCGGCGAAGTCGGGGAAGCCGAGCGGCTCGCAGCGGGCGCGGCGTCGATGGCAGTTGCCTTGCTGCATCAGCGCGATTACCGATTCTTAGTGCGCACGAAAGCCGCGTTCGCCGCGTTGCAGCCGCACTTTCGCCGATGGGGTATCGGCGCCGAATTCGAATCCCATAAAGCGCCCGTGGCCCCGCCTCTGCGCATCGAGATGCTCGGTGGTTTCCGGATATATGTCCGCGGTGAGCCGCTGCCGCCGCAGGCCTGGAAACGCCGTAGGGCGCGCGACATCTTGGCGTTTCTCGTCAGCCTGCGCGGCGGGTCCGTGCTGCGTTCGCGGCTGACCGATCTCTTCTGGTCTGATGCCGAAGCAGACGCCGCGCATGATAATTTGCGCGTCACCATCAGTGCGATCCGTAAAGCCGTCGGAGACGTCGTGAAGTTTGAAGGCAACGCCTACCGATTCGTCAATCCGGCGGACACTCTGCTCGACATCGATCTCTTCGAAGCGCATCTTGAAGCTGCGCGCCACGCGCTGAGTACCGGACATCACGACATTGTACGGCGTGAATACGCGGCCGCAGCCGAGTTGTACCGCGGCGAATTCCTGGACGGCATCGAAGACGGTGGATGGCAGTGGCGCGAACGCGAGCGGCTCCACGCGGCTGCTCTGGAAGCGCTGCGCTGGCTTGCGGCCGACCCCGAGGGTGACCCCGAGTTCCGCCGGCACGTTCTCGAACGGCTGTTGGAGATCGCCCCCTTCGAGATCGATGCCGTGCGGCGGCGGCTCGACTTTATGACCGCGGAGATGCGGGTGAGCGATGCCCG
>JAABUU010001967.1_pt1 | contig 31316 bp, 33 predicted proteins | sample 5559301 | NCBI WGS metagenome assembly JAABUU01 (sample SAMN10711884, study PRJNA513360) | rock metagenome | isolation source: Antarctica rocks | place: Antarctica: Victoria Land, Richard Nunatak white
GAAGCGCTGTCCAGGAACCCAGGTCGGATCATGGGTCCGATAGAGTCCAACTCGGACCCGCTTGGCAAGGGGGCGGGGCCGGATTTTCAAAGAGTCGGGGTATATCGTACAAAATGTCATGGTGCAGCGTCAAGCAACGCCGAGAAACGTGCAGTTAGGTTATTGAGATATGTCCCAAGGCAGCAACGACCGCACTGTCGAAAAACTGTTGCGGCAGCAGGCTGCCCTGGCGGAATTCGGCACCTTCGCGTTCCGTGAGCCGGACCTTCTCAAAATCTTGACGGAGGCCGCACGCATCTGCGCCACCTCGCTCGAAGTGCCGTTCTGCAAGGTTTGCCGCTACCGTCCAGATAAAAAGGATCTGCTGATCGAAGCCGGGTGGGGCTGGCAGTTGGGCGTCGTCGGCCGGGTGGTGTCCCAGGCCAATGAAAGCTCGCCGCAGGGAAGGGCCTACGTGACCGGGGAGCCAGTCATCATCCGCAACCTGCAGACCGCCAACAACCTGGCCTTGCCGCCTTTCTATGAGGAGCATGGCGTCGTATCCACCGTGGACGTCGTCATCCCCGCGATTGGCGGGCCACCCTATGGCGTCCTGGAGATAGATAGCACCCATCAGCACCAGTATGACGTCCACGACATCAACTTCCTGACTGGCTTTGCCAACATCCTGGCGGAGGCCGTCGCCACTGCCGGCCGCGTCAAGGCGCTGCACACCCTGCTGGACGCCAAGAACCTGTTGGCGGAGGAGCTACAGCACCGCGTCAGGAACAACCTGCACATGGTCGGCAGCATGCTGGAAAGCTATGCCCGCACCGCCGCCAGCGGCCCGGCCCGGGATGGCATAGACCAGATCGTCCGCCGCGTGACCACGCTGGCCCAGATCTATGACAGCCTGCTCGGCATCGGGCTGAGCGACACGGTGGACCTGGCCGATTATCTCCAAGCATTGTGCGCGAGCCTGCCTGGGCTGCAGACTGAGCGGACCCTGCCGGTGCGGGTCGTCTGCCAGGCGGAGCCGGTGCCGCTCGGACTCGATGAAGTATCGAACATCGGCATGGCCGTCGCGGAATTGGTGACGAACAGCTACGACCATGCCTTCCCGGACCGGGAAGGGACCGTCACCGTCACCCTGGCCCGCGCCGGCCCTGATGCGGCGACCCTCACGGTCCGGGATGACGGCGTGGGCTTCATGGTCCAGGACACCAGCTCCCGCCACGGCTTGGGGCTGGTCAGGCGGCTGGTGGAGCGGATTGGCGCCACCCTGGACGTCCGTTCCGATGGCGGGACGGTGTGCGTGGTGGCATTCAGGGTGCTGTCTCCGTCTCAGGCAACCCTGAACGCGGCTTAGGGCATGGCCGCTTCAGGTAGCGTCACCTGATCGGCAAACCTGCTCGCGAAAGCAAAGGTCAGGGCGTGACGGGCAAATCTCCCTGCACCTGTCACGCTCCGGGGCCGCACCGCCGGCGCAGTGGCCCTGCTGACATTCGCGGTGCGGTTGGCAGGCGTCATCCGGCGACCGGCGGGGCAGTCGCCCGGGTGGTTGCGGCGGACGCGCACGCGACCCACCTTCCCCTTCATGGATGACAAGACCAAGACCATAGATGAACACCTGGCCCGAGTGGACGCGGACCGGACGCCGCCCGCCTCCATTCCCGACCATCCGCAGTTGCCGCCGGAGCAGGATGGCCCGAAGGGACCGGAGCCGACGCGCTTCGGCGACTGGGAGCAAAAGGGGCGCTGCACCGACTTCTAGCCCAGGCGTCCTGTCGCTCGCGACGGCCACGGACCCGCGACAAGGGTCAGAGCGAAGGGCCGCCGGTATGGCCTTGTGCCTGCGCTACGGCGCCGTCGCCTCCACCTCCTGCGAACCAGGGCGCCGCGAGTTTCGCGCCGTGAGGAACCGCTCCGTCCGGTCCAGCTCGGCGTCGAGGGCGCAGCGGAACATGCGGCTGTCCGGCGCGCCCCGGGCATAGCCGGTCGTAACCTGCATCCGTCCCGCGGCAACGGCGACGTTGGCCCAGCCGATGACCGCATCGCCCCACAGCATCGGCATGGCATAGTAGCCGAACCGCCGCTGGGCCGGGGGCGTGTAGGCTTCGAACCTGTAGCTCCAGCCCCACAGGTGCTCGAAGCGGCGGCGGTCCCAGACCAGCGGGTCGAACGGCGCCAGCAGGCGGACCACGCCCGGCGCCGCACCCTGCTGCCAGCCTGCTTCCCGCGCCGGCCAAACATAAGCCTCGCCCTCGGCCTCGCCCCGCTCCAGCGCCCCGGTCCGGAGCAGGCCGGCGACCACCGGCGCCAAGGGGCCAAGCCCCGGGTTATGCCGGGCCATGAGGGCCAGGGCGCCCCGCAGACTGACGAGGGACACAGGGGTGAGGAGGCGGGCAACCAGCAGCACCAGGCGGAGCGCCCGCTCCTGCGCATCAGCGGCGGCAGGCGGCGGCGGCGCTGCCTCATAAATGCGGATGCCGCCACGCCGCCCGGCAACGCGGAGCAGGCCGTAGTGGCGTAGGCTGTCCAGCGCCCGCGTGGTCGCCTTGGACAGGCCGCCCCAGCCGTTCACGGCACGCTCGCGCCCGAATCGCGCCTCCAGGTCTGCGGGATGGGTGGGACCTCGATCCCGCACGAAGGCCAGGACTTCAGCCGCGAGGCCGGCCGGCGCGTGCGCGCCTGCATCGCCCGCCGGGTCCAGGCGGGGATGGAGCAGGTGCCTGGTGTCCGCCGGCATGAAGCCGTAGGCATACAGGAAATCCTCCTCCAGGCGGAGCCGCCCGAAGCTGCGTTCGAGGTCGCCGGCGCGGTAGCCGCTGACCCGGTGCCGCAGGATGAGGTCCTGTGCGCGGGCGGGCGCACGGATCGGGTCGGCCTGCACGAAGCCGAGCCTCCCCACGGCGTCCGCCAGCGTGGTGGGCGCGAACAGCGTCTGCAGGCGGGCCTGTGCCCGGAGGCGGCCGAGGTCCGTGCCGGTCGTCATGGTCGCGGGCCAGGGTGGCAGACCCGGCGGCCCCGGGCAACGGGGCCGGAGCCGATCATGCCGGCGCACGGCAGGCCGCCGTGGCTGATCGAGGCGCGCGGTCGTGTCCCATTTTGAGGTTGCGGCTTGTGCCCTGTGTCGGCCCCCTCGCCTCGGGGCGCGTTGGGGCGGCACGGTCCCTGGACAGGAATGGGCAGCAGCAGTTTGCAGCGGTTTGGCAAAGGCCGGAGCTTGTCCGGCGCGGCGTGCCGCGGCATGGCATGGTCGAAACGGGCCAGCAGGTCCGGCCAGCGTCAGGGAGCTTGAGGGATGGCGGGTCTGGGCCTGAGTGCGTTGGACAGGACCCTGCGGGACCGGGGTGCTGGCGGCAGCGGCCTCGATCCCAGCCGATCCTTCCTGGACCTTGTCCGGGAGGCTCATCCGGGCGGCGCCGGGTAGCCCGACGCGGAAGCGCCCGCAGCCCCGCCCGAAGCGGCCCCGCCCAGCCTGCTGCGCCTGCCGCCGCTGAGTGCGGCTGGGGCCATGGCTGCCGGTGCTGCGGCGCTGACCGGCTGGGACCAGCAGCGGGCCGGGCAGGCCGTGTCCGGCGCGATGGCCCGCTTCGGCCTGAACCCGTCCCGGCCGGCCGACGTGTCGGCAGCCCAGGCCTATGTCAAGGCCGGCCAGTATGTGCCGATGAACCTGGCCTAGGATGTGCCCTACGCCGGCCCGGCGCATGACCACGTGAGCGAGGCGGTGATGCGGGCCGAGCAGGCCGACCCCGGGCTGTTCGACCGCGCCTACGGCGGCGCCGACGCGGGCGCCTTCCGCAAGCTCGACGGCGTGGTCCGCGATGCCTTGGCCGATGCGGGCGGCGCCGGGGCCAAGCTGCCGCCGGGCGGGGCGGGCCAGGTGCGCAGCGATGGGGAGTGCGATGAGGACGGCAACGTCGGGCCGTCCTCGCTCAAGCCCCGGCTGCCCAGCAAGGACGGGAGTTGGACGGGGGAGCCGGGCAACAGCGGGTGGCAGTCGAGCCTTCCCGAAGCTGCTGCGGCCACGGGTGGCAAGCCGATCCCGTATGTGAACGGCAGGCCGGACTTCACACAGTGGGCCAGCATGTCCGTGAACCTGCCGGCAGGAGCGCTGACGGGATATTACTACGCCGACCTCTCGGCGGCGCAGAAGCATCTCGCGGGGACTGGGAGGCCGGAGTTCCAGTCGGTTGCGGCTTTAAAAGAATATCTTGAGGCAAACGACCTGACGATGCACCACGCGACCGACACCTGCGTGCAGATCGTGCCAAAGGCGATCAACGAAGTCCCGCACATCGGGTCGGCGGCTGACGTCAAGCATCAGAGGAGCCTTGGATGGACGCCCTCGACACCATAAAGCAGTGCCTGACGCCGTTTCTCAGAACGCGAAGAGGCGAGGACGGCCCGGGGATCGAGGACCGGCTTGAGGCATTCCGACAGGCGGTCCCGGGCCGCCTGCCGGACGACTATGCCGCGGCGCTGCTCTGGCTGCGCAATGGCATACTGCTGGACGAAAACAGGATCATCTCGGTCGAGCCGCCGTTGCCGCCCGAGCCTGGCATCCTCAACCGTGTCGAGGAGAACCCGCCGATGGACGTGCTGTACGGACTGGCGACGGGGCACAACAATGTCCTGAAGAGCTATGAGTCGATCTCCTCCCGCATGCCGCCGGGCCTGGTGCCGATTGGGCGCAACTTCGGCGGCGACTACATGTGCCTGGACACGTCCGAGGCTGGAAACGGGCTGATCTACTACTGGTTCGGCGTCGGCGACCCTGGCCCGGACGACGAGCAGGGCCGGCCTGGCTGGGGCAACACCTTCCTGCTCGCCTACAGCTTCACCGACTTCTGCCAGCGTCTGCGACCGCGGGACCCCATCGTGCTGCCGGACCTGCCGCCCGGCAGCGTGACCTACGTCTGCAACAGCCGCAAGTAGCTCGCGTCCTTGGTAGGGCGGCGTCGAGAAACGCACCTTCAAGCAAGAGCAGCGCCGAGAAGACGGAGGTGGGTCAGCTCGGTCCGCAGCTTCCAACGCCCGTCATGGCCGGAACCGCAAACTGACCCACTACCAGGCGCGCGGACTGACGATGACCGAAACCTATGCCAAGCGCCAAGAGTCTTGACCTGCGCCGCACCGCCAGCACCCGTCATCGCGAGGCGCGCAGCGCCGCGGCAATCCAGCGGCCGCCCGCACAGTCCTTGCCGCCCTGAACTGCCGCGCTGCAAGAGCGGCTCGCAATGACGGGAAACGCCAGGGGTCAAAACTTTTAGCGCCTTGCATCACCTCGGCAAGCCAAACGGTCTCTGCAGCCCGGTGCTGAACCGCAGCGCCCGGGCTACTCCGCTGCCGCGCGGGGCAGCCGAGGCATGACGGTCCAGCGCAGCCCGGTGGCGCGTCAGATCAGGGTGCGGCTCAGGGTCGCCGGGGCGAACAGCTCCTCCGGCGCCAGCCGGCCTGCCGTGACGCCCTGCGCGTGCGCCCAGCCCAGGAATGCGTCGAGCGTGACCTGGTTCGGCGCCACCCCATACGGGAAGGGGTCGGCCCCGAACAGCGCCTTGGCCGCGGCCACCGCCGGCTGCACCCAAGGCAGCGGCACCCGGCTCGCGGTGTATTCGGCCAGCCGCGCCTGGCTGCGCGCCTTGGCGGCGTCGAACGCGTCGAACAAGTTCATCGCTACCCAGGGAAAGCGGTCCAGCACCGCCGCGCGCAGCACCACGACGTGCATGATCGGGAAGATGCCGGTTGCCTGATAGTAGGCTTGCTCCGCCGCCGCCGCGTCGGGAAACAGACGGATGATCCCTGGGTCGCCGGCCTCGAAGCTCGCCGGGGCATGGGCGCTCAGCACCGCGTCCAGCTCGCCTGCGCGCAGCAACTGGTCCAGGGAGGCGTCGGGACGCGGCTGCACCTGGATGCCCTCGGGCAGGGACAGGCGCACCTTCTCCATGCGTCCGGGCTGGTTCACGCCCGCCTGGGTCCAACTGATGCCGCGCAGGTCAATGCCGTAGCTGTCGGCCAGCAGCCCGCGCGTATAGACCGCCGCGGTCTGCGCCCACTCCGGCACCCCGATCCGGCGCCCTGCGAGGTCGGCCGCCGCCTGCACCGGGCCGTCCCGCCGCACGTAGATCGAGGAATGGCGGAACACCCGCGACGGGAACACCGGGATCGCCACCAGGCTGTCATCACCTTGCGACCGCATGGCGGCATATTTGGCGAGCGAGATCTCCGACACCTCCCACTCGCGGTAGCGCAGGAAGCGGTGGAAGATCTCCTCGGTCGGCAGGTGCAGGGCGGTGACCGACAGGCCCTCGGCCGGCACGCGGCCCGTGCACAGGTCGCGCACATGGTCGTATTCGCCGATGGCCAGCGTGAGCCGCAGGCGGTCGCCGTCGAAGCTGGGGTGCCAGGCCCGGTTGGTTGGGTCGTCGGTCATGCCGGCAGCGTGGCAGGGCCGGGCCGGCCGTTCCAGCCCCTGCGCCAAAGCAGCCCAGTCTGGCAGCCAAACCCAGTCTGGCATCCAAACGAAGATCGTGCGTTTGCCGGGCTGTAGAATGCGGCTAGGGTCTCATCAACCAGACGACACGCAGGGAGAAACGGCTATGCTGGACATGCCCGGCGGCGTCCGCGCCAACGATCCAAACACGGTGGAGCTCCCGCAGCCGTCGCAGGGTTCCGCCGCCCGCAGCTTCGGCAGCGGCCGCGTGGCGGACCTGCTCCGCGTGCTGCACATCCCCTATGCCGCCCTGAACCCCGGCGCCGCAGCCGTCGTGGACGTGCGGGTGCTGCCGCGCTACGGCGCGGACATGCAGGTCGCACTGACCAAGGAAGCGAACCCGGACCGTGGCTGAGGCGCGCACCCTCGCGCAGCCCACGGCCACCCAGGCCTCGCAGCCGCTGCTGCAGGTGGAGGGGGCGACGAAGCGGTTCGGCACCGGTCCCTTGGCCCTCACGGCGGTGCAGGACGTGACCTTCGACGTGCAGCCCGGCGAGTTCGTGTCCATCATCGGACCCTCCGGCTGCGGCAAGTCCACGCTATTCGGCATGATCGGCGGGCTGGTGGGCGGATGGGAGGGCACGATCCGCGTCGGCGGCGCCCCCGTCCGGCCCGGCACGACGCATCGCAGCATCGGGATGGTGTTCCAAGAGGAAAGCACCTTCCCCTGGCGCACCGTGATCGAAAACGTGGCGCTGCCGCTGGAGGCCCAGGGCATGGCGCGGTCCGAGCGGCTGGACCGCGCGCGGCACTTCATCGGGCTGGTGGGCCTGCAGGGCTTCGAGGGCCGCTTCCCGCACGAGATCTCCGGCGGGATGCGCCAGCGCACCGCCATCGCCCGCACCCTGGCCTACGAGCCGAGCATCCTGATGATGGACGAGCCGTTCGGCGCGCTGGACGAGCAGACCCGGCTGCTGCTGGGCGACACGGTGCTGCGTATCAAGGAGGAGCTGGGTCAGACCATCCTGCTGATCACCCATGGGATCGCCGAGTCCGTGCAACTGTCCGACCGCGTGCTGGTGATGACCTACCGCCCCGGCCGGCTGAAGCGGTTCGTGGACATTGACCTGCCGCGTCCACGGTCGAGCGAGGACGTGAGCGACCCTCGCTTCGGCAGGCTGGTTGCGGAGATCTGGCGCGACCTGCGCGAGGAGGCCAGCCGCGGCCTGCGCGACAGCGAGAGATCGGGAGGAACCCGCTGATGGCATTGGATTCGCTCGGCGGCGCGCCATGAAGCGCCGGGTCGTCCTGGCGGGGCTGCTGGCCGCGCCCGCCGTGCTGCCGCGTCCGGCCTGGGCGGCGGATGCGGTGAAGGTCGCGGTCGGCCAGCGCGGGGCATGGGACACGTCTCCCTGCGCCTTCGGCGAGCGGCTGGGCTTCTTCCGCGACGCCGGCATGGCGCTGGAGCTGCTCTACACCGGCGGCGGCACGGAAACCCTGCAGGCGGTGATCTCCGGCGGCGTGGATTGCGGCGTCGGCGCGGGGATGCTGGCGATCCTGGGGGCCGCCGCCCGCAACGGTCCCCTGCGCATTCTGTCCAGCAACTTCCGCGGCGCCAGCGACACCTTCTGGTATGCCAAGGCGGACAGCGGCATACGCAGCTTCAAGGACGCCGGCGGGCGCAGCGTGGCCTACAGCACGACGGGATCGTCCTCCAACCTGGTGTCCACGCGGCTGCTGCAGCAGGCCGGCGTCACCACGGCGCACGGCGTGCCGACCGGCGACCCCGTGACGACGCTGACCCAGGTCATGAGCGGGCAGGTGGACATCGGCTACTCGCTGCCGCCCATCGGCTTCCCCGACATCGAGGCGGGGCGGCTGGTGTTCGTCGGCTCCGGCCGCGACGTGCCCGAGTTCCGCGACCAGACGGTGCGGTGCCTGGTGGCGACGCCGGGCTTCGTGGGCGACCGGCGGGCGGTGGCGGCGCGGTTCCTGCAGGCCTACCACCGCACGATCGGGTGGATGTATGCCGACGCCCAGGCATTGGACTGGTTCGCGGAAGGCGCCAACGCCACGCGCGCCCAGGCCGAGCGCGCCCGCGCCGAGTTCTATCCGGCCGAGGCGATGCGCCTGGGCCTGCCGGGCAACCTGGCCCTGAGCGAGCAGCAGACCATCGAGCTGAAGCGCATGTCCCGGCCCCTCACGGACGAGCAAAGGGCGCGGCTGATCCAGGTGCCCTGGACGCCGCCGGCATGACCGCCCGGCTGCTGCTGGCCGCGACCGTGCTGGCGCTGGGCCTGGCCTGGCAAGGCGCCACGGCGGCCGGCTGGATTGACCCGTTCACCGTGCCGCCGCCGAGCGAGATCCTGGCCGGGCTGCCGCAGCTTGCCCTCGAGGAGGGGTTGGCGACGCGGTTCCTGACCACCTTCTTGGAGGCGCTCGCCGCCGCAGCGCTGGCCGTGGCGGTAGGGGTGCCGCTGGGCTTGCTGCTGCACCGCATCCGGTTGGCGGGACGGGCATTCGAGCCGTGGGTGGCCGCCCTGGCCGCGGCGCCGCTGGTGCTGCTGTATCCGCTGTTCCTGGTGCTGACCGGGCGCAACCTGGGCACCGTCGTGCTGATGGGGGCGCTCGCCGGGCTGCCGGCGATGGTGCTGAAGACCAAGGAGGGCTTCGACGCCACCCGCCCGGTGCTGCTGCATGTGGCGCGCAGCTTCGGCCTGTCCCGGGCGCAGGTGTTCCGCCTCGTGCTGGTGCCCTCCGCGGCGCCGACGCTCGCGAACGGGGTGCGGCTGGCGCTGGTGTTCGCGCTGATCAACATCGTCGGCATCGAGTATCTGGTGAACATCGGCGGGCTGGGCCAGTTGATTGCCGACCTGTCGGACCGCTACGAGCTGCCGCTGATGTATGGCGCCGTGCTGTTCGTCATCCTGGTCAGCACCTGCTTCTTCGTGCTGACGGAACGGGTCGAGCGCTGGATGCGCCCGGCATGACCCGGGTTGCCGCCATGCGCCTGGTCGCGGGGCTGCTGCTTCTGCTGCTGTGGGAGGGCGCAGCGCGGTCCGGCTGGTTTTACCAAGGGGTGCTGCCGTCCGTGCCGGCCATCGGCGGCGCCCTGGGGCGTCTGCTGGCGGACCCGGCATTCTGGCGCAACCTGGGCGTCACCTCCTTCGAGGTGATCCGCGCGCTGGCAGTCGGCGGCACGCTGGGCGTCGCGTGCGGCATCCTGGTCGGCGGCGGGCGGCTGCTGCGCCGGACCTACGAGCCGGCGCTGCACTACCTGGCGCCGACGCCGAAGATCGTGTTCCTGCCGATCCTGATCGCGCTGTGCGGCGTGGGGCCGGCGTCGAAGGTGGCGATGGGCGCGCTGTCCTGCTTCTTCCCGCTGGCGCTCAGCGTCGCGTCGGGGATGGCCGGGATAGACCCGGTGCACCTGCGCGTCGCCCGCAGCTTCGGCCTGTCCCGCAGCCGCACGCTGCGAAGCGTGGTGCTGCCGTCCCTGGTCCGTCCGCTCGCGACCGGGCTGCGGCTTGGCCTGGGGGTGGCGGTGATCGGCTGCCTGCTGGGGGAGATCAAGCTGTCGAACCGGGGCCTCGGCTTCATGGCCATCCAGTACTATGGCCAGTTCCGCATCCCCGAGATGTATGCCGTCCTGCTGGTGGTGTTCGCGCTGGCGGGATTGGGCAACGCGGCCGCCGGGCGCATCCGCCCGCGCGGCGCCACTGCAGGAGCAACGCCTTGACCGATACCGACGCCGCCACGGCCAACGCCGCCACTGCCCACGTCCTTGGCGACGTGCTGAACCAGCTCGTGCTCGCCAACCGCATCCTGGCGCGGGAGGACGTCATAGACGATTTCGGCCACGTCAGCGTGCGCCACCCGCTGGACCCCGGCCGCTACTTCCTGTCGCGCTCGCGCAGCCCGGAGATCGTCACGCGCGACGACCTGATGGAGTTCACCCTGGACGGGGAGCCGCTGGACCAGCGCGGCCGCGCGATCTACCGGGAGCGTGCGCTGCACGGCGCGGTTTACATGGCCCGGCCCGACGTGAACGCCGTCACCCACCACCATGCCCGGCCGGTGCTGCCCTTCACGATGGGCCGCGTGAAGCTGCGCCCGGTGTTCCACATGGCGTCGGTGATCGGCCACGACGTGCCGGTATGGGACAGCCAGGCCGAGTTCGGCGATACCAACATGCTGATCGAGACGATGCCGCAGGGCCACTCGATGGCACGTGCGATGGGGGCCGGGCGGTGCGTGCTGATCCGCGGCCACGGCGCGACCTGCGCCGGCGCGTCGCTGCGGGAGGTGGTGTTCGTGTCCATCTACCTGAAGGAGAACGCGGAGGCGCTGCTGCGCATGCTGCCGCTGGGCGAGCCGACCTACCTGACCCCCGGCGAGATTGACCAGGCGCGGGCGATGCTGCTGTCCGACCTGCCGCAGAACCGGACCTGGGACTACCGGGTGTCGCGTGCGGGGTTCGCGGGCCTCTGACGGCAGGCGGGGGCGCGGGGGCCTTGGCCCGGCCCGGGACGGAGGGAACAGGCCTTGGACATGGACGACGATGACGACGACGGCCCGCCCCGGCTGCCCGGGGGCAAGTTCTACATGACGCCCGCCGGCCACGCGCGCCTGCAGGCCGAGATGGCCACCCAGCGGACCCAACGGCACCGTGTGGTCGAGATCGTGTCCTGGGCCGCAGGCAACGGCGACCGGAGCGAGAACGCCGACTACAAGGAAGGCAAGCGCCGCCTGCGCGAGATTGACCGCCGCCTGCGCTTCCTCGGCCGCCGCCTGGCCCATGCCGAAGTCGTGGACCCCGCCGCGCAAACCCGGCGGACCCAGGTGTTCTTCGGCGCCACCGTCACCTACCTGACCCCACGCGACAAGGAGGTCACGGTCGCGGTCGTCGGCGTGGACGAGGCGGACATGACGGCGGGCAAGATCAGCATCGGCTCACCCGTGGCGCTCGCGCTGCTGGGCGCACGGGTGGGTGATGAGGTGCGGGTGCGCACGCCGCGCGGCCCGGAGCTGATCGAGGTCACGGCCATACGCTACCCGGAGCCGCCGTCCAACAGCGCAACCCCGGCTCCCTAACGCAGCCAGCAAGGGGCGGTCACGCTGGCAAACCGGGCCAGCATGGTCCATATCGAACATATAAGGAACAACCCGCAGCCGCCGATGTCAGATCAGCTCGTCATTACCGAGAAGACCAGCCAGGCCCGCGACGTCCGTGCCGCCGTGGGCAGCCGCTACGGCCAGGTCCTGCCGGCGGAGGGCCACCTCTTCGACCTGGTCGAACCCGAGGACGCCGTGCCGGCCTGGCATCGCTGGTCGGCCGTGCTGCTGCGTCCGGAAGGGCTGTATGCCACCAAGCCCGCCCTGGGCGGCAGCAAGCCCGCCAAGCTGCGCGCCATCCGCGACGCGCTGCGCGGGGCGAGGCAGGTTTGGCTCGCCACCGACTGCGACCGCGAGGGGCAGTTGATCGGCCAGGAGATCCTGGAGCACCTGGGCTTCCGCGGCGAGGTGCGCCGGGTGGTGTTCACCGCCCAGGACCCGCAGACCATCCGCGACGCCTTCGCCCGCGCCAAGCCCAATGCCGAGTATTCCCGGCTTTACGCCGCCGCCGTCGCGCGCCGCCAGGCCGACCAAATCTATAACCTGTCGCTGACCCGCACGGCCACGGTCACCCTGGCCCGGGGCGCGCGTATGGTGATCGGGGTCGGCCGGGTGAAGACGCCCACCCTGGCCATCGTTTGCAAGCGCGAGCTTGAGATCCGCAACTTCGTCCCGCAAGCCTACTTCGAGGTGGTCGCGACCGCGCAGGTGGCGGCGGGCGCGTTCCGGATGCGCCATGCCCCCAAGCAGCGCCTGCTCAAGCGGGAGGACGCCGCATCCATTGCCGCATTGGCGGAGGGCTTCAGCGGCCCGCTCGCGGTGGAGGTGGAGGACAAGCGCCAGGGGCCGCCCCGGCTGCATGACCTGCCATCCCTGCAGAAGCTGTGCGGCTCGCGGTTCGGCTGGTCCGCGGCCAAGACGCTCGAAGTGGCGCAGGAGCTGTATGACGGCGCGGGCAAGAAGGTGATCACCTATCCCCGCGCCGAGACCCGCTACTTGCCCGAAAGCCTCATCCCCGACGTGCCCCGGATCGTGGCCGGCCTGCGAGCGGGCCGGGCGTTCGGCGCCATCCCGGTGCCCGAGCCGCCGCTGATCCGCCGGGGCGCGGGCGGCCCCTTCCACGACAAGGGCCTGGACGGGGCGAGCCACCACGCCGTCATCCCCAACGTCAACACGGTGGACGCGCTTTCCGGGGTCTGGCCGCGCCTGTCGGCCGAGGAGCGCCGGCTGTTCGACGTGATCGCGCGGTCATACCTGGCGGCGATGATGCCGGACTTCCGCTACCGCCAGACCACCGCCGTGCTGGACGTGGCGGGCCACCCGTTCCGCGCCGTGGGGCGGCAGCCGGTCGAGCTTGGCTGGCGGGCGGCGTTCCCGGACTGGCAGCCCGCCGAGGAGCGGGGCGAGGACGCCCAGCTCCTGCCCGGCCTGCGCGATGGCGAGGCGGCGCTGCTGCGCGATGCCGCGGTGGAGGACAAGGAAACCCGGCCGCCGCCGCGCTACAACGAAGGCACGCTGATTGACGCGATGCAGAACGCCTGGCGCTTCGTCGAGGACGCAGCGCTGCGCGACCGGCTGCGCGAGGCCAAGGGCATCGGCACGCCGGCGACCCGGGGCGAGGTCATACGCGGCCTGAAGGCGCAGGAGTTCCTGGTCGCCGACGGCAAGCACATCGTTCCCACCGAACGGGGGCTGGCCCTGTTCGGCATCCTGGAGCGCGCCGATCCGGCCCTGGTTGACCCCGGCGTGACCGCGCAGATGGAGTGCCTGCTGGACGAGGTTCTGGTGGGCCGGCAGGAGATGATGGGCGCGATTGACGCGGTATGCGCGCAGGCCCAGCGCATCATCGGCCGGCTGACCGAGCGGGCAGGGGACGGCGCCGGCCCGGGGCCGCTCCTGGGTGCGGCAGGCGGCGGCGCGGCAGGCGGCGCGGGCGGCCATGGCGGCGCGCCCACCCCGGCGATGCGGCGCTACGTGGACAGCCTGGCCCGGCAGAACGGCGTCAAGCCGCCGCCTGGCTACGCCAAGTCGGGTGCGGTGTGCCGGGCCTTCCTCGACCAGCACGCACCCAAAGCCGGCCGCACAGGCGCCGAGGTGGCAGGGGGGCGCCCGCAACCGGCGGTGACGGCGCAAGGGGCTGCCGATGGACGTCAGGTGCCGGCGGGGTGCATGGATGTTGCCGATGTGGGAGACGCCGTGGCGGCCTCGACCGGACGCAAGGCGCCACAGGGCAAGCCGCAAAGGCGGGCACGACGGAAGGCAACGGACGGGATTGCCGAGCCTGGCGCCAAGCCGCGGGCAGCCGTGAAGTGGACGAAGGCTGCTGCCGCCCCTCCGGCCAAGCAGGCAGCAAATCCTGGCGAAACACCCCTGCGCATCCCATTCGGCAACAAGGATGCCGCGCAGCAGTTGGGCGCGCGCTACCGCGCCGGGGGCTGGTATGCACCGCCCGGGACCGACCTGCAGCCGTTTCAGGAGCGTGGGTGGCTTGGATAGGCCGCTTGGCCAAAGTGCTGCATTGATAATTCGGCAGGATCAGGCGGCCCAAAATGCCGAGCTTGCAGCGCAGGTCACTTCCTAACAGTTCTTGGCTTCCCAGAGTTGGCTTTGCCGTTGATACGTCCAGCATAGCATGGTGGAACGTTCCTCATGAGTGAGAGTCTGGGCGAGCTGCAAAGAAGAATGCTGGACAGGCAGCGGCAGCATTATGCCCGGAGTAGGATCGTTAATAGCCTTATTTTGGCTGTTACTACCTTCACGGCAAGCATTGTTTGTGTGATGCTCTGGCATCAGTTGAGCCTTCCAGAGTATCGGGCAGACCACGCTGCAGCCTATGTCATCCCAGCAGCCGTTGACCCTGGCCCGTGCTCATCCGTCATTGCGAGCCGTACTTGCGGCGCGGCGTTCCCTGCTCCGTCTGCATTTTCATTGCCGCTCCTGGATTATCAGCTTCCTACAGTCCTCGCGATGACGGGTCAGAGTCGCAGGCCGTCGGCATCAGCGTGGAACGAGGGATTCAGGTCCCAGTGAAGACGTGGAGCAACTCGCGGCCTGCCGGTCCCGGCGCGGACACACATGAGCACGGATCACCTCGCCGGCTTCGGCCAGCCGAGCAGCTTGCCGCGTACCTGACAGGCGGCGGTTCCTTGCTGCTGACCGGTGCAAACGGCGCCGCTGCCGTGCTGGCCGGCATCGCGGACGTGCTCGCGAAACGGCGCACGCGCGTTCTGAGGGTTTCCCCTCCGCTCGACTTGCAGGGATTCATGGAACAAGTCGGACGGACCGGCCAAGCAGCAGGGGATGACGACGTCGAACGCGGCTTCAATGCCCTCACAACCCTGGACCCTAGCTGCGACCGGATTGTCTTGCTGGTGGATGACGCTCACCTGCTGCCGCATACGACCCTCTTCTACTTGCAGTTCGTGCTCCGTGCAGATCCGCCGCTGCACCTGGCCTTCGCTGGCCGTCCGGAGATCGCCGGCACACTGGCGCTTGAGGGTTTTGCCGGGCTTCGAGGGCGCTTCACCCTCCAGCTCGCCATGCCGGAGCCGTCCCCGGCACCGGCAGGTTCCGCAGTGCAGGCGGGCCAGCATAGCCGGATCGGGCGGGTCATCGCGCGGGTCCTCGCAAGGTCTGCCGCATACACCGGCCTGTGGACCACCCCTTCACGCCCACGTCGTCCGGCGCCGGCCATCAAGGGCGTGCCGGCCCCGGCGCCAGGTCAAATGATGCCGTGAACCCGATAAGGAAACCGCTGGAGGGACGGTCGCTCTGACTGCCTGCGCAAGGCGTGCGACCCGCCGATCTTTGCTCGTCCGCCGAAGGCGCGGGGGGAAGCCCTTCATCGCTCGCGTCCCGTATGCCGCGCCTGACCGGGATCGTTATTGCAAGAGGCCGGCGTCAGGCACTGTTCAGCGCTCCGGATGAGCGGGCGATTGCGATGGTTCTGGAGGGTGAAGCGATTGATGGCTTCGACGTCGCGGCCATCACCGCCGACCGCGTGGAGCTTCGTTGCCGCTCAGAAACCTATTACGTCAGTCCCGTGCCGGACCCAAGCTACCGGGCTGCGATGACCGCACTGGCGCCGCGCGCTCCCATACCTGCTTCCGTGCAACAGACCCAGGCGGACAACGACAAGTAGGTCTGCCCCGCGAGGCCGCCTGCACGCGATCCCGCACCCAGGCTGCCGGTCCTACCCGGCCCAGGCCGCCCAGGCGCTGCGCCGACCGGACGCCGTGACCGTCCGCACGGCATAGCGCGCGGGTCCGGACCCTGCCGTGTCCACCCACAACGCCGCCCGCATCGGCTCCGGCACAATGGCGGCGCCGTCCCGAGTCACTTCGTAGCTGTAGAATGCCGGGTCCGTGCTGGGCGTCCAGCGCAGCAGGGTGCCGGCGGCATCCCGCCGCACCTCGATCCAGCGCGGCGCCGCCGGCGTCCCGGCCCGGTTGGGCGTGATCCACACCAGCGCGGTGGCGTAGGGACCGAGCGTGATCCGCTCCGTCCCTGGCGCCACACCGCGGCGGACCGGTGCGGCCACACCCAGTTCCGCCGCCTGGCGCAGCGCCGCGGGCGCCATGCCCGGCGCCGGGTTGGTGTGCCCGGCGTCCACCCGGAACTGCACGATGTTCACCCGCCGCCAAGGCACCCCGGACGGCGCCCAGTCGAACGCCGCCTCTCCCTCGCCATAGTGGGTGAACAGCGCCGCCATCCCACCCGGCCCGGCGGTCACGAGCGTCGACACGCCCGGCGGCGCCGGCGGCACGGGCAGCCGCTGCGGCCCCAGGAGGCGCAGCAGCTCGTAGAAGGCGAACACCGGCAGCTTCACCAGGTCGTCCACTGCGTCCGACATCGGGGTCATCAGCATACGCCGCCCGTCGAACGGTCCCTGTGCAAGCTGCTGGTTGGCGTTGTCGCTGAACGTGCGGAAGCGGATGCCGTGCGGCGCCCAGGCCCGGTCCAGCGCGTCATGCGCCACCAGCGACGCCGCCAGCCACGCCGTGGCCTGGTGCGTCATGCGCGGGGGATAGGGCCGGTCGAAGCCGACCATCATGTCGGCCTCGTCGTTCACCACCACCATGCCGCGGGCGCGGCCCGGCACGATGCGCAGGATGGCCCGGGCGGTTTCGCCTACGGCCTGCACCAGGCGGCCCAACTCCGGCTCGCCCTCCCCGGTGATCCAGCTTCCCTTGCGATGCAGGGAGATGAAATCGCACTGAACTCCCGGCTCGTCAGCCAGGAAGCGCAGGAAGCGCTCGGTCAGCGCCGGACCTTCGCCGGGCACGTAGGCCAGCACCGGGCCGCCCAGCCGGATGCGCCGCCCGGCCACGGCGGCTGACGTGGCGCGATACAGGTCCAGATACTGGTCGAAGCTGCCGGCCCAGAACGGCGGCATGTTCGGCTCGTTCCAGGCCTCGAACCACCAGCGCGCCACCTCCGCGGCGCCGAAGCGGGCGGTGACGGCGTCCAGGAAGGCGCGGACCAGGGTGGTCCAGCGGCTCCAATCCGCGGGCGGCTGCGTCGGCGTGGGAGACACCGCGGGCGGGAAGAAGGTCAGCGGCAGGAACAGCGCCAGGCCGCGCCGCACCGGCGCCTCCAGCGACAGCAAGGTGCGGCTGAAGTCCGGCGGCCCGGCCGGATTGTCCCACACGCCGGCGCTGACCGTGGGGAATACCTTGTCCCGCCCCAGGCTGAGCGCCCCGAATACGCGAACTCCGCGCACCGCCCCGGGCGACGCGGCCAACGTGTCCAGCAGCCGGGTGAAGCGCGGGTCCAGCAGCCAGTCCAGCCCGAACACGCCCACTGTGCCGAACGACCCGGCGTCGAACGGCGGCTCTGCCGAGGCAACCGCCCGCGCCGCGCCGGCGCCCAGCAGGTTCCGCCGGGTCAGGCCGTGGATCGCGGCTGTTTGAGTGCCCCCCATAGCCAGAGCGTGCCGCATCGGGAATCATGCGCCAAGGCCGAACGGCCAGGCATCTGCACGGGGACGATTCTGGGATGAGGCGTTGGGTAGTTGGGTTGGGCGGCGTGTTGCTGCCCGCGGCGGCGTTGGCACAAGCTACGGCGCCGGCAGAAACGCCGGTGGAGATGGAGGTCGTCGTGACCGCCCCGCTTGCCGGGTCGGAGGTGGAGCGCGGCAAGGTCCCCGTCAACACCGGCATCCTGCGGCAGGAGGACCTGCAGCGCACCGGCCCGGCCAGCGCGCTGCGTGCGCTCGATGAGCGGATCGGCAACGTCACGATCAACCAGGCCCAGGGCAACGAGTTCCAGCCCAACCTGCTCTACCGCGGGTTCGAGGCGTCGCCGCTCGTGGGCAACGCCCAGGGGCTGGCGGTTTACCTGAACGGCACCCGGTTCAACCAACCCTTCGGCGACACCGTGAACTGGGACCTGATCCCCGACATCGCCGTGGACCGGATCGAGGTCGCAGGCCCCAACCCGGCATTCGGCCTGAACGCGCTGGGCGGCGCGATCACGGTGAAATTGAAGGACGGCTTCACCTACCACGGCGCACAATTAGAACTGTCAGGCGGGTCGTTCGGGCGCATCCAGGGATCGGCGCAGTATGGCGTGCAGTCCGGCAACACCGCCGCCTACATCGCCGGGACCGCGCTGAACGACGACGGGTGGCGGGACCATTCGCCGTCCCAGCTTCGCCAGGTCTATGGCGATGTCGGCTACCGCGGCGACAAGGCGGAGGTCCACGTCAACCTGGTCGGCGCCGCCAACATCCTGACCGGCAACGGCACGACGCCGGTGGAGCTGCTGGCGGCCAGCCGCAGCGCGGTGTTCACCTACCCCGACGAGACCCGCAACAGATACCTGCGCCTGACCACCACCGGCAGCTACGAGGTGTCGGACCGCATCAGCTTGCAGGCCACGGCCTATTACAGCAACCTGTCCCAGCGCACCCGCAACGGCAACGCGTCCGACGCGCAGCCCTGCCCGGATGACCAGACGCTGCTGTGCAACGGGGACGGCACGCCCTACACGACGCGCGGCGGCGGGCGCATTGCCAACGCGCTGAACCCCGGCCTCTACCCTGGCGTGACCGGCGGCCCCTATTCGCAACTGGACGAAACGGCGACGGACAGCAACGGCTTCGGCGCGGCCCTGCAGGGCACGCACCGGTCGGAGGTGTTCGGGCGGACCAACCGGCTGCTGGTGGGCGCAAGCTACGACGGCGGCCGCACGACGTTCTCCGCCCGCTCGTCGCTGGGGGCGCTGGCGCTGGACCGCGACTACTTCGGGCCTGGCGCGGTCATCAGCCAGGACAATGGCAGCATCACCCCCGTACGGCTGGATGCGTCCAACGACTACTACGGCGTGTATGCGTCGGACACGCTGGACGTGACGGACCGGCTGTCGCTGACGGTCTCGGGCCGGCTGAACGTGGCGGAGATCAACCTGCGGGACCGCAACGGCGCCGCGTTGAGCGGGGACCACAGCTTCACCAAGTTCAACCCGGCCGCCGGCGCCACCTATAAGCTGCTGCCCAACGTGTCGCTGTATGGCGGCTACTCGCAGAGCAACCGCGCGCCGACGCCCGCCGAGCTGTCCTGCGCGTCGCCGGCCAGCCCGTGCAGCCTGACCAACTTCTTCGTCGCCGACCCCTCGCTGAAGCAGGTGGTGGCGCAGAACTACGAGGCCGGGATACGCGGCAGCTTCGGCCTGGCCTCGATCGGCGGGCCGACGGCGGGGCGGGTCAGTTGGAACCTCGGGCTGTTCCGCACGGATGCGGACGACGACATCCTGTTCACCACCAGCGTCGGCGTGCTGGGCCGGGGCTACTTCCAGAACGTCGGCAGCACGCGGCGGCAGGGGGTGGAGGCCGGGGTCAGCCTGCGGCAGGGCGGGCTGCTGGCCTACCTCGACTATGCCTATACGGAAGCGACGTTCCAGAGCGGCTTCACCGTGGGCAGCCGGAACAACCCGTTCGCGGACGCCGGCGGGCTGACGCAGGTGCGGCCCGGCAACGTGATCCCGGGCGTGCCGACGCAGCGGCTGAAGTTCGGGGTGCAATACCAGGTGACGCCGGAGTGGACGGTGGGCACGACGGGGATCGCCAGCAGCGGGCGCTACTTGCAGGGCGACGCGGCGAACCTGAACGCGAAGACGGGCGCGTATGTCGTGCTGAACCTGAATACGGCGTATCAGGTGACGCAGAACATCCAGGTGTTCGGGCTGGCGCAGAACGCGACGGACGCGAAGTATGCGACGTTCGGCGGGTTCTCGCCGGTGGGCCTGGTGCCGATCGTGCAGGCGCCGGGGGCGACGAACACGCGCAGCCTGGTGCCTGGGGCGCCGGTGGCGGGGTTCGGGGGGGTGCGTGTGACGTTTTGAGTTTCGCCTTAATACTACTCCGCACAGGGTCACAGAATGCAAGGACCGTCCTGCCAGGAAACGCCCCGGGTGGGCGAACCTAGTGCCGCTGCATCCGGTTCTCAGGCGCTAGTTTTGAGGCCATTCATGGTGTAACTGATGAGGAACTCGAAGCCGCTCAGGGCAGGCTGGCTGAGCGCATCTGCTTACTCGCTGAGAGTGGGCGCATTGCTGAGCCTAAGATGGCCGCACTGCGTGGTTTCCTCAGTTGAGAGGGCGCGGTGCCGTTGACACCTTCTTCGCCTGCATCTGCCATCCGCCTTTGGGCAGGTTCAAGCGAACCGCTGGTCCCCGACCTTGTTCAGCCTCTTTGAGATCTATATAATGCTTATTATATAGGAAAGCGTACCCATGCTTAGCTTCAAAGTCACAACCGTAGGGTCCTCAGCCGGCTTCATCCTGACGAAGGAGGCCATGGCCCACCTCAAGGTTCAGAAGGGCGATACGGTTTATCTGACCGAGGCGCCCGATGGCAGCTACCGCCTGACTCCCTACAACCCCGAGTTCGAGCGCCAGATGTCCCTTGCCGAGGACATCATGCACGAGGACCGGGACATCCTGCGCGCCCTGGCGAAGTGACCGCCTGGCGTTGGGTGGACGCCACGGTGGTCCATGCCATCCACGACCGCCAGCTTGCCGAGCACGGTGGGCTGTCTAGCATCCGCGACGCCGCCATGGTCGAGTCCGCGCTGGCACGCCCTCAGAACCTTGCCGCCTACGGACAACCGGACGTTGCCGACCTGGCCGCTGCCTACCTCTATGGCCTGGCGCGCAATCACGGCTTCTCCGATGGCAACAAGCGAACGGCCTGGGTTGTCGCCCGGCTATTCCTGGCTGACAACGGATGCCGGTTGCGGTTTGACCCCCTGGATGCCGTGAGGACGGTCGAGGCCGTGGCTGGCGGCGTCCTGCCCGAGGGCGAGCTGGCTGCCTGGTTCCGGGACCGGCTGACTGACCCGGCCTGAGGCAACTGTGCCGATCTAGCCGGTTGCAACGCGCAGGCGCCTATCGCCGTGACATCCCGTGCAGCCCGGCTATGCTGCCCGCAACGGCACCCGATCCAGCAACGGCCCGGCCCGGGAGAGAAACATGGCAAAAATAACAACCGCGGCGGCGGTCCTGTGCGGAGTGCTGATCCCAATGGCCGTCATCGCCGCCGTCCAGGACAAGCGCTTCAAGCAGCTCACCGTCGAGGAGCTGACGCCCCCGCAGCACGAGGTCGCCGACGAGGTGCTCAAGGTGTCCAGCCTCGGTCTGCAAGGCCCCTACAACGTGATGCTCCGCAGCCCGGTGATGGCCAAGCGCATGGTGGCGCTGCTGGACTACCTGCGCTTCAACACCTCCGTTCCCCGGCGCCTGAACGAGTTTGCCATCCTGATCCAGTCGCGGCTGTGGACGTCGCAGGTCGAGTGGAAGGCGCACTACCCGCTAGCGATCAAGGCCGGGCTGTCCGAGGCGGTGGCGGCAGACCTGCTCGCCGGCCGGCGCCCTTCGAACATGCAGCCGGACGAGGCCGCGGTGTATGACCTGTGCGTGGAGCTTTCCACCACCCACGCCCTGTCGGACGCGACGTTCGCCAAGGCGAAGGCGGTCCTGACCGATCAGCAGGTTGTGGACCTGGTGACCGTGTCGGGCACCTACGTCACCGTCGCGATGATGCTCGCCGCCGGCAAGGAAGGCACGCCGGACGGCTCCACGCCGGTGCCGGAGCTGCAAGGGGCACCGCTATCGCAGTAGCCGGGGTCCCAGAGCAGATTGCAGCCGGATCCGGACGCGCAGCGACCAGGTCTGGACCTGCAAGGCTCTGCTCGCAAAAAAACCATGTCGCCTTGCGTCGGGTCTGGACGCAAACTGATCTAGAGCATGTTTGGTGCAAGTGGAGACACCAAACACGCTCTAGCCTTTGTTTTGGCGAGCATTTGTCCGGCCCAAACGAAGCCGATTGATCCGGACATGCTCTAGCCGGGCAAGCAGCGCTCGGCCGCGCCGCACGGGAAGGCTGTTCGGAAGCGCCAGCCCCGCCCGCCGCGGCGGAACGCCGGGCCTGACGAGGCTGCGGCGGGATGGGCCGCCTACCCGGCGGCTGGCCGGCTGATAAACTCGGCCCAAACCGCATCCGGCTCCCACAGGCGCGCCATGTCCGCCCGCGCCGCCGCCTCGTCCATGCCAAGCACGTCGCGGCGGTAGCAGTAGAAGAAGGCTGAAACGCGCCAGTTCATGATGCAGTGGACGTGCACGGGATCGTCCCCGGTCGCCTCCAGCGCGGCGCGGAACCTGGCGAAATCCGCCTCGGTCGGGTGGTCGAACGCCACCGGGATGTGGGTGTAGGCCATGCCGAGGGCGCGGACGCTCCCGGCCTCGTCCGGCAACGCGCGCTCGTGCGTGTGCAGCGCCAGGTTGATCACGTGTCGTACCCCCAGGTCGCGCAGGGCGGGCAGCTCCGCCTCCGTCGGCTGGCCCGAGGTGGTGATGCGGCTGTCCAGCCGGAGCCAGTTGTGGATGCCGGGGTCGGTCATGGTGTGAGCGTAATGGGCTGACGCGGGTTGGGGAAGGCTTCCTTCCCCTTCTCCCTCCGGGAGAGGGCCGGGGTGAGGGAGGCCGCATAGCGTCTAATCCCCAATCGCCGTGGACACTCTGCGGCTTTGCCGGGGCTGGGACAGCGCGGGCGGCTTCCCTCACCCCGGCCCTCTTCCGGAGGGAGAGGGAGAAGGAACCGGTCCTGGTCCGCCGGGCATCCGGCCCCGGCTAGTCAGGCCCCAGGAACAGGCCGAAGGCCCGCGGGCTTTCGCCCACCGCGACCTTCCGCACCACCTTGCCGGACGCCACGTCCACCTCCGCCAGCTTGTTGTCCATCCATACCGCCACATAGGCCCGCTTGCCGTCTGCGGACATTGCGATCCCCTCGGGGTAGTCGCCCACGGGATTTCCGGCAACGGGCGGTAATCCGGGCCGTCGAACACCGACAGGGTGCCGCTGTGCTGGTTCGTCACCAGCACCCGGGCGCCGTCCGGCGTGACCGCGACGGCATAGGGGAACTCGCCCACCTTCAGCCGGCGCAGCTCGCGCAGGGTGGCGGCGTCCAGCACCGTCACGTCGCCCGACTGCACGTTGGCGACGAACACCCGTCCGCCCTGCACAGTCACGCCGAACGGCGCATGCCCGACCGGCACCGTCGCCACCGTAGCAAGCGTCGCCAAGTCAATGACCGACAGGCTGTCGCCTTCCCGGTTGGCGACATACAGCCGCGTGCCCGCCGGATCCGCCGCCATGCCGGACGGGGAGGCGCCGACATGCAGGGTCCCCAACGGGGCGCCTGCCGGGTCCAGCACGGCGACGGTGTCGCCATACCAGTCCGCCACGAACACCCGGCCGTCGGGCGCCACGGCGACGCCCAGCGGCCCCGCGCCGGCCGGCACCTCTTGCACTACAGGCGCCCCGGCGCCGCGGGTGACGACGCTCAGGCTACGGCCCTCGGGGTTGGTGACGTAGATGCGGCGCCCATCGGGCGACAGCGCGACGCCTGCGGGCTTGGCGCCGACCGGGACAGTCTGCACGACCTTGCCGGTCGCGGTGTCCACGGCCACCACCGTGTCGTCGCCCTGGTTGGTCACCCAGGCCAGCGCCGCCCGTGCCGGCCCCGCCGCCAGCACGGCCAAGACGGGCAGCAGGACAGTGAGCGCGGCCCTCACGCCCGTTCGGCCAGGACCTTCAGGTTGTCCAGACCGGCGCGGATCACGCCTTTCACCGCCTTGCTGCTGGCGGCGTCATTCAGGTCGGGCGGCGGGTCGTTCAGCATGTAGCCGCGGTAGAACGCCGCCCGCCATTCCACCGTGCTGCCGCCCGCCGGGCCGTCCTGCACCTCGAACCAGGCCTGGTAGTTGTTCACCGGCAGGACGTGTGGGTCCACCTTCTCGATCCGGTACTGGTAGCTGTGCCCGGCGGCGTCATACTTGACCAACTCCTCGTCGAACTTCGGCTCGCCCTCCGCGCGCAGGGTCAGGGTGCGCTTGGAGCCGATCTCGTTGCCCTTGTCCGCCGGGCTGCTGGCGATGGCGGGGTGCCAGCGGCTGATGCTGTCGAAGTCGCCGCAGATGGCCCAGACCTGCGCCGGGGTGCGGGCGATGTCCACGGTCTGGGTGACCTTCTGACGGGTGGGTCCGTGCGCCCAGGCGGCCCTCGGTCCGAGCAGGGCGGACGCCGACGCCAGGGTGGCCAGGCCGGTCAGCAGGGTGCGGCGGGATGGGTGGAACATGATGGTCTCCGATGGCAGCGGGGGCACCCAGATTTGCCCGGATCGCCGCGGGACGCCAGGGGGTTAGAGGCGTCTGCCTTCTCCCTCTCCTTCCGGGAGAGGGTCGGGGTGAGGGAAGTCTCATGCACGAACGCCGCCCTTTCGCAGGGCGCTCCACCAGGCCCAGCCGCCGGCGCTGCTGGACCTTTCCCTCACCCCAACCCTCTCCCGGAGAAAGAGGGAGAAAAGCCGCGCCCCTATGCGTGCAGCGTGCCCTTGCTCTTGGCGACGTGGGTGGCGATGGCGTCCATCAGCGGCGGGGACAGGCAGTCATACGGCTCCAGCCCCATCCCGCGCAGCTTGCCGCGCACCGCATCCATGCCGCTCGGCGGCGTCCCGCTCTCGATGATGGACGACACGAAGGCCGCAAAGCCCGGCGCCGCCCAGCCCTTGTCCGACGACAGCTCGGTATGCACGAAATCCAAGCCGTAGAACGGGTGACCCTTGTTCTCGATCCGGCCATACATGTGGACGCCGCAGCCGGTGCAGGCCATGCGCTGGATCGCCGCGGTCTCGTCCACGCAGTGCAGCTTCTCGGGGTGGGCCGTGACCTCCAGCTTGTCCCGCGGCACCACGGCGACGACGGAGAACGTGGCGCCCTCCGGCTTCCAGCACTTCGTGCAGCCGCAGGCATGGTTGTGGGCGGTCTGCGCGGAGATGCGGACCTCGACGGGGTCGGTCTTGCAGTGGCAGTGCAGGGTGCCGCCGGCGAAGGCCGGATCGGCCGGGGCAATGCCGGCGTCCAGGGTGGGGTGCAGGTGCATTTGCATGACGTCGGCCATGTGTGTCCTCCTCAGATGGGCCTGATGCGCGCCAGGTCCCTTGTTGCGGCGCCGTTGGAGCGCCCGGCAGGAGGCTACACCGGTTGCTTGCGTACGCAACGTATTTCCGGGCGGACTTGCCTATACTCCGAGCCATCGCAAGCCGCCGGGCAGTCCGCCCAGAGCATAATCCACTTGCAGCACCCGGCGCTGCCGGGGCGCCGCGGCGGCGTCGGAGGCATGCAGGATCAGCGTGGCATACAGCCAAACATCCCCAGCCGCCGCCAGGCAGGCGACGGCGCCGCATCGCTCAACGGCGCCGGGCACCTCGGCCTGGGTGACACGGCCAAACCGATGGGACCCTGGCGCCACCAGCAGCGGCGCATTATCCGCCGTTACGGGGTCCAGGTGGACACGCAACGTCGCCATCCCGGCCAGCACTGCAACGGGCGGCGCCACATGCGGCATCCCGGCCTTCACCGTCCAGGGGCCGAAGCCCGGGACATCCACCCGCTCACGCACGGCGACCGTGCGGTCCTGATGCCACGGCAGCGCCCAGTTGGCCGCCGCAGTCTTGTCGAACAGGATGGCCCGCACAGGCCGGCAGTCCGGTCCCAGGACTGACGCCGCCACCGCGCCTACGGCGCCGCTGGATGCCAGGATGGGGTGCAGCGCCGCGATCCCTTGCAGCCGCACGCCGGCCCGGTCCTGCGGCACGCCGGCAATCCCGGCCTCGATCCCACGCAGGACATCCGGGCCAATGGCGGCAGGCCAGAGTTGCGCGCCGTCACGTGCAAAATTGAGGTCTGGCAGGGTAGGAACTCCATGCCGGGGGTGGCCGGGCATCTTGCCCGGGTGCAGCCTTCCGGTTGTAGGGATCGGCAGGCGAAGGCAGGCCGTCGCTAGCAGTCTGGAGGGAACATGGGCAAGCGCGGCTCCATCGCGGTGCTGCTGGTGTGCGAGGTCGGGGCGATGGCGGTGTGGTTCGCCTCCGCCGTGGTCGCCGCGCTGATCCGCAGGGACGCCGGGGATGCGCCCGGCGCGGCCTGGCTGACCGCCGCCGTGCAGGCCGGCTTCGTGCTCGGCACCGCCAGCAGCGCGGCGCTGTCGCTCGCGGACCGGTTCGACCCGCGGCGGCTGTTCGCACTCTCCGCCCTGACGGCGGCGGCGGCGACTGGGGTGCTGGCGGTCCTGCCGCCGACCGGGGCGGTGCAAGTGCTGCTGCGGCTGCTGACGGGGATGTGCATGGCTGGGGTATATCCCGTGGGGATGCGCCTCGCCGCCACCTGGGCGCGGCCCGGCGCGGGCGGAGACCTCGGCCTGCTGGTCGGGCTGCTCGTGGGCGCGCTGACCCTCGGCTCGGCCGGGCCGCACCTTCTGGGCGTGGTGCCGGGGCTGGATTGGCGCGGGGTTTACCTGGCCTCGGCGGCGCTGGCGGCGGCGTGCGGGCTGGGGATCGGGCTGTGCGGCCTGGGACCGAACCATGCCCGTGCGGCGCGGGTGGACGTGCGGCGGATGGCGCAGGCCTGGCGCAGCCGGCCGCTGCGGCTGGCGAACCTCGGCTACCTCGGCCACATGTGGGAGCTGTATGCGATGTGGGCCTGGCTCGGCCCGTTCCTGCTGTCCTCCTTCACCGCGTCGCGCGTCGCGCAGGCGGGCGCCTGGGCGGAGGGCGCGGCGTTCGCGGCCATCGCACTCGGCGCCGCCGGGGCCTGGGGCGGCGGCGTGCTGGCGGACCGGGTCGGGCGCACCCGGGTCACGGCGGGCGCCATGCTGGCCAGCGCCGCCTGCGCGCTGGGGATCGGCTGGCTGCACGGCGGCAATCCGGCGGCCGTGGTGGCCGTAGCGCTGGTCTGGGGCGTCGTGGTGATCGCCGACAGCGCGCAGTTCTCGGCGGGCATCGCCGAGCTGGCGGACCCGGCGTCGGTCGGCACCCTGCTGACCCTGCAGACCTGCCTGGGATTTGCGCTGACGCTGGTGAGCATCGGGCTGGTCCCGGTCGTGGTGGGTTGGGCTGGATGGGCCGGCGCCTTCACCATGCTCTCCGCCGGGCCGCTGCTGGGCGCTGCCGCCATGCTGCTGCTGCGGGCCGACCCTGCGTCGGCGCGGCTGGCTGGGGGGCGGGGTTAAGGGTTACGTTGCTCCCTCAGAATGGGGGCCACCATGAAGCTTTATGGCATGTCCATGTCCGGCAACTGCTGGAAGGCCGCGCAGATCCTGCAACTGACTGGCCAATCCTATGACTGGCACGAAACCGACAGCAACGGCGGCGCCACCCGCACCCCGGCGTTCCTCGCCATCAACCCCGCCGGCAAGGTCCCCGCGCTCGTGCTGGACGACGGGGAGGTGTTGACGGAAAGCAACGCCATCCTGCTGCACGTCGCCGAAGGCACGCCCTGGCTGCCCGCCCCGGGCATGACGCGCAGCCGGGTCCACGAATGGCTGTTCTTCGAGCAGTACAGCCACGAACCCTACATCGCCGTCGCCCGCAACATACGCGCCTGGCGGCGGGAGGCGCACCTGCATGCCGCCCGCCTGGCCGACTGCGACGCCCGCGGCGCCGCGGCGCTGGACATCATGGAGCGCCGCCTGTCGGCCCATCCATGGCTGGCCGGGGACGGCCCGACCGTCGCCGACCTGGCGCTGTTCGCCTATACCCACCGCGCGGACGAGGGCGGGTTCGACCTGGCCCGCTGGCCCGGCGTGCAGGCGTGGGTGGCGCGCGTAACCGAGTTGCCAGGGATCACGACGCTGCCGCGGGCGGGGGCGTGACGCGCCGCCATCGGATCTGACCCTTGCACCGTGGTGCTGGTGACCCGGATCAATCGCAGCCCCACGGTGCGGCAGCCGGCGGCCCGCCTCATGGCACGTCCATCCCCAGCACATCGCCGGTCGCCAGCACCGCCGCGGTGCCGCTGGGCCGCAGCGCCTTGCCCTCCAAGGAGATCACGTGCCCGCCCAGGGACCGCTTCGCCACCACGCCGGTGATGATCCAGCGCATCGTCACCAGGTCGCCCGCGCGCACTGCGGAGCGCAGGCGGAAGCTGAAGCCCAGCCCCACCCCCGGCCCCAGCGGCGCGAAGAACGCCGCCACCATCGCCATCAGCAGCGACGTGACCTGCGGCCCCGAGGCGATGATGCCGCCGAACCGGCTGCGCGCGGCATACTCGGCGTCGTGGTGCAGCGGGTTGGTGTCGCCGCACGATGCGGCGAAGGCGGCGATGCCCGGCGCGTCGAACAGCACCTGCTTCTCGAAGCAGCGTCCAATGAGGTCGAGGTATGCCTGTTCCGCCATGCGCCGCTCCTTCCGGTGTCCCATCCCGCCCGTCAAGGGGCTAAGAACAACTCCCGGTTGGCTGCAGGCCTGCCCTGCAGTGCTTTCCCGCCTGGAAGCGTCAGGCCCTCGCCCCGATGGACCACGGCAGGGCTGCGGCGTGTTCCGTCCCAGGACGCAGAATCTCTCGCAGGCCCGCTGCTGCTGCCCGCCGGAATGGGTTCTAACCAGCGGGACGCTCCCGTAAGGTGCCGCCATGTCCCAAACCATCCTGATCCACGAAGCCGGCGGCGTGCTGGAGCTGCGCTTCAACCGTCCCGACAAGAAGAACGCCATCCTGGGCGCGATGTATGACGTCCTGACGGCCGCGTTGCACGACGCCAGCGCCCGTCCGGAGGTGCGGGCCGTGCTGATCGGGGCGGAGGGCGACGCCTTCACCGCCGGCAACGACATACGCGACTTCCTGGCCATGCCGGACGGGCTGGAGCAGGCGCCGCCCGCACGCTTCATCCAAGCCATCGCCACCTTCGGCAAGCCGCTGGTCGCCGCGGTGCAGGGCGTGGCGGTCGGCGTCGGCACCACGCTGCTGCTGCACTGCGACCTGGTCTATGCCAGCCCGGCCGCGGCCTTCAGCGTGCCCTTCGTGAACCTGGGCCTGGTGCCCGAGGCCGGGAGCAGCCTGCTGCTGCCGGCACGCATGGGCCACGCCCGCGCCGCCGCGCTGCTGCTGCTGGGCGAGGCCATGGACGTCGCGCAGGCGCTGTCTGCCGGGCTGCTGACCGCGATCGTCCCGGCGGCGGAGCTGCAGGAGCACGCCCGCGCCAAGGCCCGCGACCTCGCGGCCAAGCCCGCCGCGGCCCTCGCCGCCACGCGCGCCCTGATGCGCGGCGACCCCGCCGCCCTGCACGCACGTATGCGGGAGGAGGAGGCCGCCTTCAGCCAGGCTCTGGCCAGCCCCGAGGCACGCGCCGCCTTCGCCGCGTTCCTCGGCCGCCGGGCGTCACCCGCACCGTAGGTCCTGCGTCATAAAAGCCATGTTAGCCTGACGTTTGCGTCAGATAGCTGACGCAAACGTCGTGGCGGATTGACATCCAGCCTTTACGATTGCGTTACTACGGGAGTGTAATCGATTCCGGCGTCCGAGTGCCGGGCTGCATCTTGGGGAGTTCTTGCCGTGCCGCACTGGAAGCCGTTCCGGCTGACCCTGCTCGCCTCCGCCGCCGTCGTGCTCGGTGCGGTTGCCGCATCCGGCCCGGCGCACGCCGCTGCGTTCCAGTTGAAGGAGAACGGCGCGGTCGGCTTGGGCGAGGCATTCGCCGGCGCCGGGTCCGCGGCCAACACCCCGGCGACGGTCTTCAACAACCCTGCAGGCATGACCCAGCTTTCCGGCTTGCAGATCGCGCTCGGCGGCAGCCTGATCGCGCCGCAGGCGTCGTTCAGCGGCACGGCGCGCGACGCCTTCGGCCGGCCGATCAGCGGCGGCGGCCAGAACGACGCCGCCAACACGGCCTTGGTGCCGCACGGCTACATCACATGGAAGCCGGCGGGCAGCGACTTCGCGTTCGGCCTGGCCGTGACCTCGCCGTTCGGCCTCGCCACCACCTACGGGTCGAGCTTCGTCGGCCGCTACCAGGCGGACAAGACGGACCTGCGGACGATAGACATCAACCCCAACGTCGCCTACCAGGTCGCGCCGTGGCTGTCCCTGGGCGCCGGGTTTTCGGCGCAGTATGGGCGGGCGGTGTTCAGCCAGTTCCTGAACTCCTCCACCATCGCGACCAGCCTGTTCCGCCGGCCTACCACCTTGCCGGACGGCTTCTCCAACCTGAACGGCAACGACTGGGCGTTCGGCTACAATTTCGGCGCCCTGATCCAGCCGGGGCCGCACACCAACATCGGCATCACCTACCGCTCCCGCGTGCAGCATGAGTTCGAGGGCGGGGTGGACTACCTAGTCCCGGCGCCGCTGAACCGGGCGCCGAACTTCCAGCCCTCGGCGGCGCGGGCCAAGGCGGTGCTGCCGGACACGGTCGGCCTCAGCATCACCCAGGGGATCGGGCCGAACCTGCAGGTGTCGGCGGACGTGACTTGGACCAACTGGAGCCAGTTCAAGACGCTCAATGCGTTCCGCACCAGCGGCGTGCTGATCGCGTCCACGCCGCAGCACTACGACAACAGCGTGTTCGCGTCGCTCGGCGCGGCCTATACGGTGAACGAGAAGCTGACGGTCCGGGCGGGCACGGCCTATGACAAGTCGCCGGTGTCCAACGCCTACCGTACCGCGCGGGTGCCGGATGACGACCGCTACTGGCTGGCGGTCGGCGCCAGCTACAAGGTGCTGCCGAACGTGACGGTGGATGGCGGCTACGCCCACATCTTCGTGCACAGCCCGCGCATCGGCGAGGTTTCGCCAACCGGGGACGTGCTGACGGGCAAGTACAGCAACGCGATAGACATCTTCTCGCTCGGCACGCGCAGCGTGTTCTAAGCAAACCTCTGGAGGTCCGGCGCACAAATAAAAAACTAAGCAGGCTTACGCGGCCTGGCACGGTCGCAGACCATCTGCGTGACAGGCCGCGTAAGCCTGTTTAGCACCCTCCGCATTGTTCCATCCCGCTGCGGGGGCCTGTCATGCCTACCCCCGTCCTACTCCCTCCCATGTCCAAATTACGGACCTGGCTCAAGCCGGCCCTGCTGGGCGCCACGGGACCAGCCGTCCTTCCCCGCCAGCCGTCATCCACTGCGACAATCCTACCCTCGGCATGCGCGGGCATTACGGACAGGATAATGCCATGATCCGCAGCTTCCGCGGCAAGCAGACCGCAGCGGTGTTCCAAGGCAAGGTGACCAAGGGATTCCCGCCCGACATCGCCAAGACTACCCTTCGCAAGCTACGGTTGCTCGATGCGGCGGTGTCGTTGACTGATCTGCGCTCCCCGCCCGGCAATCATTGGAGGCTCTTATTGGGTTCCGGGGTGGTGAGGCCAGCATCGGGAAACGGGGCCGGGAGGCTCTGGTGCGCGAGCAAAAGCGGGCGTAGGTGACCTGCTCGCGCGAGGAGCTTCTGCCATGGCCGCA
>JAABUU010001968.1_pt1 | contig 31290 bp, 25 predicted proteins | sample 5559301 | NCBI WGS metagenome assembly JAABUU01 (sample SAMN10711884, study PRJNA513360) | rock metagenome | isolation source: Antarctica rocks | place: Antarctica: Victoria Land, Richard Nunatak white
ATTGACCACAATCGCGCGGGCCAGCCCGTCCTGCAAATACGCCTGGTTGCTGACCACGCACGGCGCTTTAACCACGTTGGTCGTGAACACGCCTGCCGCCGTCGCTTCTATGTCTGAGACGATCAGGGCGATGTCTTTGCGCTTGCGCTTGATGCCGCACCGCACGCCCGCCGTCTTGAAGCCCTGGGGCGCGACAATGCCGCCCGGTATGATTTCCATAACCTAATTCCTTACGGCCACATGGCCCCGCCGGTCAGTCCTAAAGTCTCAGGCAGGCCAAGCATGAGGTTCATGTTTTGGATCGCCTGCCCCGCCGCGCCTTTGCCCAGGTTGTCTATTGCGCTGACAACCACCACGCGGTTTGTGCGCGCATCTACTGCGAGGCCGATATGGCAATGATTGGTTCCCTGCACATGTTTGGTGGCAGGGAACTGCCCTGCGTCCAGCACGACGACAAAGGGCGCGTCTTGGTAATACTCGGTGTAGAGGCTGTGCAGCAAGGCCAAAGTATCCTGCGCACTCTCTGCGCTGTCTGCAAGCGTGGCATAGGCGGTTGTCAGTATCCCCCGCGTGAGAGGGACAAGGTGCGGCGTGAACGTAATCTTGACGTCGGCTCCGGCGACTTGCGCGAGTGCCTGCTCAATTTCGGGCGTGTGCCGGTGCGTGCCGCCCACCCCATAAGCGCGCGCGCTTTCATTCATCTCCGCAAAGTGAAAGTCCAGGCCGAACTTGGAGCGCCCTGCCCCGCTGGCCCCGCTCATGCTGTCCACAATGATGGTGTCCAGCTTGACCAGGCGGCGGCTCACTAATGGCGCGAGGGCCAGAATTGCCGAAGTGGGGTAGCAACCGGGGTTGGCGCATAAACGCGCGCTGGCAATCCGTTCCCGGTTCAGTTCGGGCAGGCCGTAAACCGCCTCGCCCAGCCATTGCACCGCCGTGTGCGGCTTGCCGTACCAGTACGCATACTCGTCTGCGCTTTGCAGGCGAAAATCCGCGCTCAGGTCTACCACCAGTTTATCCTGCTCCAAAAGCCGTGGCGCGGCCTGTATCGCCAGGCCCGCTTCGCCTGCCAGGAACACCACGTCGCACTTGTCCGCGCACGCGACGGCATGGAACACCTCGCAGACAAGGCCCGTGCCCCGCAGGCCGGGCAGGGCATCGTGCAGCGGCCTGCCGGCATACGTGCTTGATGTCACATAGGTAATCTGCACCGAAGGGTGACCAGACAGCAGGCGCGCAAGCTCGCCGCCGCCGTACCCTGTCACGCCGACAATGCCGACTTTGGTTGGTTCCATGCTTCTGTCCCTGTCCATAAAAAACGCCGCCCTCGGCTCAATAGAAAACGCCGCCCTCAACGTCTTTGGAGCGACGGCGGGCGGCGTTTCTTCTAAAACACAACAAGCCGCGCGCCAGCGCTTCCATCCCACACGGGGCGGGGGAAGTGGGCCACGGCTTGACTTAGGTCAAACCTGTCACGCAACGCGCGACACGGGCGCACTTCCGGGAGCACGCTCGCGACGGCGCAGCGACAATTTGGTGTCGTTGGCTGTCATAACAGGGCGCAGTATACCGCCTGCCTATGTGTTTGTCAAGGGTGCGGGCCGAAACAAACAAATGCCGCCCGGCCTCTTGCAAGGCGCGGGCGGCATGGCACAGCAGCGACAAACGTGTTGTTCCTGCGTCTTATTCCTGCGTGGACTCCGGGTCAATGGCGGACGGTGGGGCGCTGGCAAACGATGGCTGCGCGCCATTGCCCGGCATAGCTGGCTCATTCAGCAATTGCGGCGAGCGACGCACCGCTACCAGATGCGCCGAGTAGTAGGCATTGTCCACGCGGTCAATCGCGACCTGGTTGGAATGCCCCACCGAGGCATGGATAAACAGGCCGTTACCGATATACATCGCCGTGTGGTCAATGCGCGGATGGTGGCAGGCAAAATACATGCGGTCGCCCGGCACCCACTGCGTCCAATCGCCTGCGCTGACATCGTGGGGCACATCGTAGCCAATCATAGCCTGATCGCCCGAAAAGCGTGGCAAATCCATGCCGTTCGCCACATACACTGCCTTGACAAAACCGGAGCAGTCAATGCCTTCCCGCGTGTTGCCGCCCCACACATACGGCACGCCTAAAAACGTCTGTGCCGTTTGTACCAGGCGTGCGCCTAGAGTATCCGTATCGCTGACCACCTGATAGTTGAGCAGTTGGACGCTGTCTTTGGCGATATAGCCGATAGAGTGATCAATCATCAAAACCGCGTAATCGGTCGGGGTTTCGCCGCTGATGGCAAGGCTTTGCCCTTTGGGGCACACGGACAGCACGCGCCCGCCGCGCTCGCGCCCGGCTTTGATCGGCGTGTTCACCCCCATCACCACAGCGAGTCGGCCTACAACGCTGCCGGTCGTGTCCACAGCATCCATGCCGCGCGACGGCAGGGTGCGGGCAGTGCGGGCAGCGGCATGGCGGGTGCGGCGATGATAATGGCGCGTGGAATGAGAAGTGGCGGGGGAAGCAGCGGCGGCAGCCAGGCTCACATACGGCCCGCTTCCCGCCTGCGACGCTTCCGAATCAACGGCGGCAGAGGCGGCAGGCGCGGCAGTATTAGCAGCGTCGGCCTGTGCGGACAGGGCGGGCAGCGTGGAACAAGACACCAGGGCAAGGGCCAGCAGGCAAGAGCGGCTCAGGATCAATCTATCATCCTCCCGGAAAAAATAGGGCGCAGCACGCTTTCGGGAAGGTTGGGAAAAGGGAAGCGCGCGGCACGGCATCAAGGCAACAGCATGATTATCGGCAGAAACGCGCTTCTTCCCCAGCCCAGGCTTTGGTTTGCTGAAATGGGGTTTTTTGCGCTCTGCGCGGGGGCATCATCGCCTTGCCGTGCCTAGTATAAGGCACAGGATTCGGTTTGTCAACGACAAACAATTGTTTGCGCCCCTAATTATTCTATAAATTATTCTTGTTTGCGCCCCTAATTATCCAAATGGCTTTGGCTGCAAGCCTTGACAGAGTTTGGTTTGCTTGTGTATAATAGCCCTGTTCCGTGCGCCGAAGTGGTGAAATGGTATACACGCTACGTTCAGGTCGTAGTGCTCGCAAGGGCGTAGGAGTTCGACTCTCCTCTTCGGCACCAAGCGCAAATAGAAAAGGCCCGCTGTCCAATCAAGGCAGTGGGCCTTTGTTTTTGCCGGGTGTACAGACGGCTTGCAAACCCATTGCGCAGGCGTTTTCAAGGCGCTGCCAGCCATGACCAACGACGGAAGATTTTGTTCCGTCGTTGGTGCGCGCTCGCAATCCGTAAGTGATGCCGGTGCGCCGCCTTGGCTTCGGCTCTGCAAATCCGGGCTGCTGGTTGACAGCCTGCCTGCTTTGTGTTACCATAAGCCAGCATTATTCCTGCTAGGAGAACACTGCCCCATGCTTTGCCTTACCCTCGCCCCGCAAAAGCGCGCTTTGCGGCTGTGCGCCATTGCCTTTTGTTTCGCCGCGCCGATGGCGCACGCGCAGACGCCGCCGCATTCCCCGCTGACGCTTGCCAAGGCCGCCCCGGCAGGGCTGGTCTCGTCGACGGCCCATTCCAAGAACATGGTTTCGGTTTCGGTCACGGCGATTGATGCCGATGCTGTCCATGCGGCCCTGCCCGACGGCACCGTGCTGGAGGCTGCTGTCAAGCGCGGTTCGGTTTTTTTGGTGGGCGGACGGATGGTTGTGCCGGGCGAGTTTCCCATCGGCGGACAGGCGTGGCTGCGCACGCGGACACGGGCGAGCGACGGCGCGCTGTCGGTGGTGCTGCTGAGCGACCCGGCCTCGCAGGCGGCTTTAGACACCTACCGCAAGCAGGTTTTGGCCGGGCGCATTGTCAGCATAGACGACAAAACTTTAGTGGTCAAGCCGGACGGCGACGCGGGCAGCGCGCTGGTGTCGCTGCACCTGACGGCGAAAACCCTGTTTCGGCAGAAGGGCGCCGAGTCGTCGGCATCGGCGTTTCTCCCCGACTCGCCTGTGGTTGTACGGACGCGGAGCCTGCCGAGCGGGCTGCTGATGGCGGCAGTCGTTTCAGACAGCGCGGGGGATTTGGCGGGGACAAAAGCGGCCCGCAAAACCACGTCGCTGTCGGGCAGCGCCGCCGCCATAGATTTAGACCATCAGCTGCTGCGCATCACGCCCAAAACCAAGCCGGGCCAAGTGGTCGCGGTCGCGCAAAGCACCCGCATCAAAGTGCGCAAGATGGCCGGTGCATTGAAAGACATCACGGTCGGCATGCACGTCTCGGCGCGCTTGTCCGCCCAAACAGACGCCGAAGGCCACCCGGTCGCCGTCAGCCTCTCGGCGTATGACGCGCCGGTTCCTCTCGCGCGGCGCAAGCCAATCGTGCTGAAGAAAATGCCGTAAAGCCGTAGGCGCGGGGGCAAAACCCGGTGCTACAGGTGCGAGGCGTAAAGCAAAGACAAAGGGCTAAAGCGGCAGAAGCCGCAGAAGCTTTTGTATCAATTTGTAAACTTCTGTAGAGGAGTTGCACGCTTGGCACTCGCCGCCACGATGATTGTTCTCAAGAACGAGTTGTGCGTTGGCGAGTGCTGCGGGCAGCCGTTCTGCCAGCTTTCGGAACAGATGAGGGTCAGCCTTGTCATATTCCGTGCGCGATACCGTTCCCCAATGTGTTTGCTTCAGGTAACGCTCAGTGGCTTTGCAGTTAGAGAAAGAACGCGATGTTGCTTCAAAGTGTGCCAGAAGCCAGACTTCAAAGCAAGGATTAGAAAGGAACACTCCAAACTTTTGACGACGAGCCTCAGCAATCGCCTCCGTCAAAACAGCGGCGCGTGTGTCACCTTCCACGTCCAGCACGCACCAGATGTGATCATAGCGGTCTTCCGGGCGGCGCTGCCTTTCACGCTCTGCTATGGCAGCGGAGATAACAGCATTTGCATCGCCGCCGTGCCCTTCTTTCACAGTGACATTGAAGTGGCTGACAACGCGCGGGTCTCGGCGAAACTCGCGCAGATAATTCGGCTCTGTATCGCCTTCGCACTGGATGAGAACTCTGGCACGTCGCCGCTGGGTGTTATGTGTACGCCGTATGCTCATTTGACAGGCGTCATCTCCAATTCCTCAAACGTGCGTCCTAGATGTGGGGTGCCGCCATAGCGTCCCGCAAGATAATTGCGCAAGAACGACTCGGTGCTGCGGATAGGCGGCTCAATGTCGGCGAGCGAGTAGAATATTGATGCGCCCCCGCGCTTTTCGGCCAGGATAATCTGGTCGCGCCGAAAGAGAGCGCTGTCCAGCAGCACGGCATCATGCGTGGTGAACAGAAGCTGCGCGCCATTGGGGTTGGCATTCGGCGACTGGAACATCTCCAGCAAGCGGCGCGTCAACAGCGGGTGCATGGAGGCGTCTAGCTCGTCAATAACCAAGAATGCGCCTTCCTGCAAGGCGTCTAAAAGAAATACCGCCGAAGTAAAGAACCTGTTCGTGCCACGTGACTCGTCCTGCACAAAGTCAAACTCAACCGCATTGCCGAGCGTATCCTGCCGTGAACTGGCAACGCGCATTCCAAAATTAGGATTGGTAAAGCGGTTTGCCGCCATGATCAAATCTTTTTGGTCGGGCGAAACGTCAGTTGCAAGAGCCAAAATATCAGCAAGTGAAACAGGGTCTATCTCTATGTTCTCAATGCCCGTATCTGCGTCACGCAGAAGTGAAATTGCCTGCTGAAGCATTTCACCATCGCCTTTGCAGCGCCGGGTTGCCTCACGAAACAGGCTTTCTATCGCGCCCGACATATCAAGCATAGAAACATACTCACGGAGGTATCGGTAAGCAGGCAGGAGTTCCTTTACGTTTTCACGGGCAGCAGTGGACAAAGCGAGGGCATTATCACGCGTCCGTGCTACCAGCAAATTGCCAATAGATTGGTCAAATCCACTGGCCTTAAACAAAAGCGTGCCCTGTGTGCGGTCAGTGCTGCGCTGGAAGTCAAACAGTTTAGCATTGCTGTTCTCTCGTGTTGCTGTAAACCACTCCTCATGGACACGCTCGCGGGTAGCGGCGAAGCCATATACATACTGCACGCCGTCTGTGACAAAGGTAATCTCAAAGCGCGAGGGAGCCGTGCGGCTTTCGGGATCAAGGCGATAGGGCTGGGCGCACACAATCGGGTCGCCGTCATTCATCTTGGTGGCGGAGTCGCGCACAAAGTCACGCATCTCGCCGATGGCACGGACGAAGTTGGACTTGCCCGACGCGTTGGCCCCAAACAAAGCCGCCGCCTTCAGCAGGCGATAGCCGGGACGTGAAATAAGGTTGTCCTTGTGGCGCGTGCCGCGCTCAGCCACAAACGACAAAGTTTGCTCGGTATGAATGGAGCGGTAGTTGGCGAGGGTGATCTGCACAATCATGGGAATGTCTCCTGCCGCTGTGGTGCAGAAAATCTGCACGAAGGCGGCCTCTGCCGCCATTGTACCCGGAGGCGCAGCGTGTCAGGCAGCGGATAATCTGCGGTGGCAGGCACACGAAGTTTCAATGCAAAACCAGACGTGGCTGAGTGTTTAGAAAGCATACGCCTCTTTTAACTGCATAAACAAGCGCGATTATGGCAGAATACTAAAAGCATTATGAGAATGCAGCACGCGGAACAAGCCAGGAAACCTTTTCGGAATGCTGTTGCCGCGCCACGGACAGGCGGACCGGCAGGCCGCGAAACGGAACGCTCCCCTAGACAAGCGGCCCGAGAAGAGATATAATATGCAAACCCTCTCGGCGGCACTTTACGTGCACCAGGCCCTAAGTTTGCGCGCCCTCGGCAGGGATTGAAAAGGCGTGCAGAAGATTTCGCTATGCCCGACACCGACAACATCATTCTCACAGACGCGGCCCCGACCAACGGCGAGCGTGTCAAGCGCTCCGCCGAACAAGCGGGAGCGGCGCTTTCGCTGTCGGCAACGCCGGGCAATGCGTATGCTCTGTCGTCGGATTTAACGCGCGAGCACTTTCTCTTTGATGTGCAGTCGCTGGGCGGGTTCCGGCCCGGCCAGGCGCGTCTGCCGCTGAACCTGTCACTGGTGATTGACCGCAGCGGCTCGATGGATGGCGAGCCGCTGGAGCAGGCCAAGCGGGCCTGCGCCCTGGTCGTGGACATGCTGGACGCCACTGACGTTCTCAGCGTAATTACATTTGAAGACGGGGCTGATGTGGTCATGCCTGCGCGCCGCATGACCAACAAAGCCCTGGTGAAAGACTATATCAGCCGCATCCATGCCGGCAACACCACGAACCTCTACGAAGGGCTGGTAACCGCGTGCCAGCAGGTCGCGTCGGTCAAGACGGATACGAGCCTGAACCGCGTGCTGCTGCTGACTGACGGGGAACCCACAGCGGGCACCAAAGACTTCCCCAGCATTATCGGGCAGGTGGGAGAGCAAAAGGCGCGCGGCATTACGGTCAGCACTTTAGGCTATGGGCCGGGCTTCAGCGAGGAACTGCTGTCGGGGATTGCGCGGCGCTCGGGCGGCAACTGCTATTATGCGTCCAGCCCCCAGGCGCTGCCCGGCATCTTTCAGCGCGAAGTGGAGTCCCTGCTGCGTATCACGGCCCGCAATCTGCGCCTGCGCGTCTACCTGCCGCGCGGCGTTTCGGCGCGTCAGGTGTACGGCCATCAGCCGGTCTTTGGGCCGCGCACTGCGGAGATTACGCTGAGCGATGTGGAGCAGGGCACGGGGTTATCGTCGCTGTGGGAACTAGAAATGACGCCTCGGCCCGCAGGCACGTACCGGGTCGCGCTGGCCGAACTGCTCTATGATGACGCCATCACAGGGCGACCTGAGAAGCTGTCGGCGGAAGCAGTGGTGGACTTCACCACAGACCGGCCCCTCATTGTTTCCGGGGCAAACGGGCGGGTGAGCGGCGAGGCAGTGGTGGCGCAGGCGGCCCGCGCCTTAGACAAGGCCGCGCTTGCGTTGCGGGCGCAGCAGACCGACCCTGAGCAGGCTCTGATGGAAATGCAGCAGGCGCAGCGGCTCTTGCAGGCGCAGGGCAAGACGGCGCAGGCGCGCGTTGTGGGCGAGGCGATTGCGAGTGCCGAGCACGGCGCGCAGTTGATCAAAACGCTGATCCAAACCGTCTACACCCTGGATCAAGGGAAAACAAACTAGGGAAGACAAGTTCGCGCAGGCCGACACTCAGACATGAAAAACTACTATGCAATCCTGGAAGTGCCGGTCGGCTGCCCCGTGACGGAAGTGCGCGAGGCTTACCGTCGCCTGGTGCAGGAAAACCTGTGGAACAAAGAGGCGTTTGCCGAACTGAAGGAAGCCTACGAAGTGCTGACCACGCCGACGCGCCGCAACGAGTACGACAAAGCGACATTTGGCGAAACGTTCCCTGCCGAAAGCAGCGACGTGCCTTTGACAGCCGCCGATGTGGTACAGGTCGCGGCGGCGCGCCACTGCCCGATGGGGGCCGCTGTGCAGTGCCCCGTCGTCAGCGCGCGCGTGCCTTTGCAGGAAACATACTGCCCCGAATGCGGCTTTCTGCTGGCGTCCATGTCTGCGCAGGAGTTTGAGCCGGTTGCCCTGCCCGACCGCGCGCACCTGCCGCGTTTGGAAGACAGCGCGGGGCGTCAGTTTCCCCTGCAAACCGGCCCCAACATTGTCGGGCGCGAAGCTGCCGATGTGCTGCTGCCCGACAAGACCGTGTCTCGCCGCCATGCGCAATTGCTTGTGTCCGACGACGGTTTAGTAAGCGTGGAGGACTTTGACAGCACCAACGGCACGCGCATTGAAGGCGCAATTGTGTCGGTGGGCATGACCCGCGCGGTTCCTGACGGGGCGCATGTGCAGTTCGGCAGCGTGGACATGCGTTTGCGAATGCCTGCCCCGCCAAAGCCCGCGCCTGCCCCCGCTGTGGCCTCTGCCGCGCCCGCCTCAGCCCCTGCTATACCTGCGCTGGCCCGGCTGGTCAGCATTCGGGGCGGAGCCAAGCGCGAGTTTCCCCTGGTGCCGGGCGTCACCACTTTCGGACGCCGCTCCGAAAACAGCGTAATTTTAGGCAATGACCCCTATATCTCGGGGCATCATGCGCAGATTATCGCCGAGGGCGACACGTTCCGCCTGACGGATTTGGGCAGCACCAACGGGACGCTGGTCAATGGGCAGGCGCTGGCAGCCAACGTGCCGCGCCCCCTGCTGCCCGGCGACGAAGTGATTTTTGGCAGCATAGCGTACCGGTTTGAGCGTGGCACCACACCCGGCAGCCCGGAGTTGTCTCACTTCTCTGTGCCTCCATTCCAGCAAGAAACGGCCATGCCGCCCTCCCCCTCCAGCACAGCCGCGCCTGACAATGCGGCCCATCTTCAAGACAACACCGCTCATCTTCAAGACAACACCGCTGCCGATGGCGCCGCTGCGCCTTCCAAAGGCTAATGGAAACAAAGACCGCCATGCAAGAAACAACCACAGAGCAGGACAGCATTGCCCCCACGCCGGTCGCCAAAGAGCCGACCATGCGCCTGGATCGCGAGGAGATGAAAGAAGGCTGGGCGGAACTTGGGCGCATGCCGCGTATCCTGGCGACGCTCAAGCTTGGCGCAAAGACAGACCTAGGGCGGGTGCGCGAGAACAACGAAGACAAGTTTGACTTTTACGAACCCGAAGACCCCGCCGTGCTGGCGACCAAGGGCAGCTTTTACGCCGTGGCCGATGGCATGGGCGGACACAGTGCGGGGCAGATTGCCTGCGAGATGGCCCTCAAAACAGTGATACAGGCCTACTATGCCAACCCCTCGGCGGATGTGGAAGGCAGCCTGCGCCATGCCATTGAAGAGGCCAACAGCGTTGTCTACGAAACTGCGCAGGCTGTTGCCGAGCGGCAGGGCATGGGCACCACGCTGACAGCGGCCGTGGTGCGCGAAGGCCAATTAACAGTCGCACAGGTAGGCGACAGCCGCGCGTACCTGTTGCGCAGTGGGCAGCTTAATCAAATTACGGATGACCATTCGTGGGTGGCCGAGCAGGTGCGCCTAGGCATTATGACTCAGGAAGAAGCCCTCTCGTCCCCGTTCCGCAACATCATCACACGCTCGGTAGGCACGGCGCAAACTGTGGAACCCGACATCCTGACCCGGCCCCTCCAGGCAGGCGATGCTTTGCTGATCTGCTCGGATGGCCTGTCCGGGTATTTGGAGCCGCCCGAACTGACCGAGATTATGGCCGGGCACAGTCCCTCTGTCGCCGCAATGCACCTGGTGGATGAAGCCAACCGCCTGGGCGGGCGCGACAACATCACCGCTCTGGTGCTGGCTGTTCGCGCCCTTACCCCCTTATCCGCATCGGCTCCTGAAAACGCCGCCAGTGATTCTTCTGCAGAAGAAATCGGCGGCAGGCCTGAGAAACGCGGCTTTCTTCGCCGAAAATAAATGTAGTCTTGTTCCCTCAGGGACAGCGTTCCAAGGAAACCGTCATGGCCGCGATCCAAAATACCGTGCTCGGCAAGTACCGCATACTGCGGGAAATTGCCCGCTCCAACGACATTGTCTACGAAGCCATCGACCCCAAGATGAACCGGCGGGTGGCGATCAAAGAACTTCAGCTCCCCCTGCACCTTGCCGGAACCCAGAAGCGCGAGCGCGTGGAGCGCTTCTACCGCGAAGCCAAAGCCGCCGGCACGCTGACTCATCCCAACATCGTCACCATCCATGAAATTGGGCAGGAAAACGACCGCCACTTTTTGGTGATGGAGTATCTTGACGGCCAAAGTCTGCGCGATATTTTGCAGCTTCAGGGTGCATTGCCCCTCAAGGAAACCATTGAAATCGCTTTGCAGCTTTGCGATGCCCTTTCTTATGCCCATGCGCACGGCGTCGTGCACCGCGATGTCAAGCCGGACAACGTGCATATCCTGCCGGGTGGCATCATCAAGCTGACCGACTTCGGCATTGCGCGCATCACTGCGGAGCCGAGCATCACGTCGCAAGGCCAGGTCTTCGGCACGCCGTCGTATATGTCCCCTGAGCAGGTGGCCTCGCAAACAGTAGACCATCGCACCGATTTGTTCTCGCTGAGCATCACGCTGTATGAGATGCTGACCGGGCGCAAGCCGTTTGTCGGTGACAGCGTTATCACCATCACGTACAACATTATGAACGTGCAGCCCGCCATGCCGCAAGGCGTCGCGCCGGGCCTTCAGGCTATTCTGCAAAAGGGCCTTGCCAAAGACCCCACTTTGCGCTATCAAAGCGCCGCCCAGATTGCCCAGGATTTGCGCGCCCAGAAGTTTCTGCTCGCCGAGTCGGCCTTTGATGGCACCCCCAAGCCCGCCGTACCGATGACCTTTGCGCCCCCGGTCGGCGCGACCATGGATACCGGCGTTGTGCCCTCGCATATCTCTGGTCTGCCTGCGCTGGCCCCTGCGCCTGTGCCCGTGCCTGTATCCACCTCTGCTCCTGTGCCCACGGCTTTTCTTCCCTCCGAGCCTGCCCCGCCGCCCATCGCGGCGCGCGAAACGCCTCCGCCTGCCGCCGAAGCGCCTCCTGTCAGCGAAGCCCCGCGCGAAGCGCCTGCGCCTTTGTATGCTCCCGCCGCGCCACCCCAGAATGGTACTGTTCCCGCCGCACCCGCCGCGCCTATGATCGGTGGCCTGGCAGCCACGCCGGCTCGCCGCTCCGGGGCGCGCGGCAGGCCGCGCAGCCTGGTTGCCGCGCTTTCGCTCGTTGGCCTTTTGGCCGTGCTCGCCCTGCTGATGTGGGGCGCGAAGTCGGGCCTCCACACGGTGCAGGTTAACCGCCGCACTTCGCAGGCCGACACGCTGTATATGAACGCCAACCAGCACATGGTCAATGGCGACTATCCCGCCGCCGAGCGCGGCTATGAAGAAGCACGCGACATGGCCCCGGTCGGCTCCCCGGAGTATGTCCGGGCCACGCAGGGCATCTCTGCGGTGCGCACGACCCAGGGACAGCAGCTCGCCCAGGCCGGCAAGCGCAAAGCGGCCCTGGCGGCCTATGTCGCAGCAATCAAGATGAACCCCAAGAATGCCGCAGCGTATGACTCGCTCGGCAACCTGCTGATTGGGGGCGGCGACGATGCCAATGCCGTGGTGAACTGGGAGAAGGCTGTGCAGGCCGACCCCAAAAGCCCGGCGGCTGACGATGCCCGCGTTAGTGCCGCCAAGACCTACCTAGCGCGCGCCCAGACTGCCGCCCGGGCAGGCAACTACGATGCCGCGCGCACAGCCTGGGGCCGTGTGCTGGTTCTCAGCCACGGCACCCCGGAGGCTTTGGAAGCCCAGCAGCGCATTTCCAGCATTCCGCTGCCGGGCCTGGGCGGCGCGCACTGAAACCAAGCCGTCCCCTATCACAAATAACAGGGGGCGGCTTTTTTCTTCGCTGACACTTCTTTGCCCATGACAACCACTTCCCTGCCTGTCGGCATTATCGGCCCGCGCGGCTTTGGCGCGTTCTGCACCGAAGCCTTCCAGGAGGCTGGAACTGCCCATGTGGTCGCCTATGCCGGGCGCGACCAAGCCGCCCTGGAAGCCGCCGCCCGGCAGTACAACGTTTCCCGTACCTATACCGACTGGCGCGCGCTGATCGCCGACCCTGCCGTAGAGATTGTGCATGTTGTCACGCCGCCGGGTCTGCACGCCGAAATGGCTGTGGCGGCCCTGCGCGCGGGCAAGCATGTCTTTGCGGAAAAGCCTCTTGCCACCACCGATGAAGACGCCCGGCGCATTCTGGAGGCGGCCCGCGAGGCAGGCAGGCTCGTTGGCATCAACTATGTCATGCGCTACGATCCCCTGTACCAACTGGTTATGGAGATTGCCCAAAGCCAAATTTTGGGCGCATTGACCCATGTCGGCTTTGAAAACTATGCTTCCGATGAGGGCCTCGGCGACGACCACTGGTTTTGGGACAAGCCGCAGTCCGGCGGCATTTTTGTGGAGCACGGCGTCCATTTCTTTGACATTGTCGGCGCAATTGTCGGCGCGCCCGCCCTGAGCGTGCTGGGCCAAACATGGACACGCCCCGATAGCACCCATAAAGAAGACCGCGTGCAGGCCATTGTCACTTACGCAAGCGGCGTGGAGGCGTCTTTCTACCACGCGTTCAACCGCCCCGGCGCACTGGAAAAGCAGACCGCGCACTTCGCCTTTGAGCGCGGGCATGTTTCTTTGGACGGCTGGATACCGACCACGCTCCATTTGTCCGCCATCGTTTCAGAAGACCATCTCGCCGCCCTGCGCGAGCTGATGTCCGTGACGGTTGTGGACGACGCGGGCTTTTCCGGCAGCGCGGGACGCACGGTGCGCGGCAATGGTCAGGATTACCACGTCCACCACCGCGTGCATGCGCAGGAACGCCTCGCCGCCCCGACCCCTGTTTATAAAAAAGCCGTCGGCGATGCCATGACCGACTTTGTGCGCGCCATCGGCGGCCCCGCCCATGTCCGCCGCGTCACCGCCGAAGACGGCGCGCGCAGCCTGGCCGTTGCGGTCGCCGCCCGCCGCTCCGCCGAAGAAGGCCAGGCCGTCGCGCCCGCGCTTTAAGGGTGTCTTTCGGAGTCCCTCCCCCGCCTTCGCACGGCTCAGGCTTCCCCTCCCCTAAAGGGGAGGGGTGCCTGTGTCTATTGGTTGATCTAGATAACAGGCCGTTCTTCTCTGCCCAGCCTTCAAGCAAGCACAGCCAATTTCCGAAGAGATCAACCACTTGCCATAGGCACCCCTCCCCTTTAGGGGAGGGGAAGCCTGAGCCGTGCGAAGGCGGGGGAGGGACTCTTAAAGCCTTCGCCCACTCGTTCCCCTTTCTTTCCTAGCCATAACCAACGACGGAACAAACTCGTCCGTCGTTGGTACGCGCTTGCCACGCCTTTGCAAACGGTGTGCGAAGGCTGCGCTTCCAGTCCTGCGCGGGCAGGGCAGGAAATGACTGCGCGGGTACCGAACTGCCCCCACATGACACTCACCCTGCTGGGAACCGGAGCCGCCGAAGGCTGGCCCGCCGCGTTTTGCCGCTGCCCTGCCTGCCAAAACGCGCGCACAAAGCGCGGACGGGAAATCCGCACCCGGTCGGGGGCGCTTTGGGACGACGATTTTAAGATAGACTTTGGCCCGGACACCATGATGCAGATGCAGCGGGAAGGGCGTGATTTGTCACAATTGACGACGCTGGTGTTTACGCACGGGCACGATGACCACTTTGCGCCTGCCGAATTGCAGTACCGACGCCGGGGCTTTATCACGCAGGGGCCTGAGCTGCCGATGCTGCATGTGTACGCGAACGAAGAAGTGCACGCGAGGCTTGAACAAGAGTATCCGTTGCCCGGTGCGGAGCGCGAGATGCGCATGACGCTGCACGCGCCGCTGGTGCCGCTTCAGCCTGTCACCACGCACGCAGGCGATACTCTGCTGCCTCTGCCCGCCACCCATGCGCGCGGGGCCTTGCTGCTGCGTTTGTCGCGCGGCGGCAGGCATGTGCTTTATGGGCATGACAGCGGCCCGTTTCCCGAAGAAACCGTGCAGGCGCTGGCTGGCCTTCCCCTCCATGTCGCGCTGCTGGACTGCAATTACGGCGACGGCCCGGCGGGGGGCCTGCATATGGGTATACCGGAAATGCTGGACACAGTCCGGCGGCTGCAAGCGGTCGGCGCAATCACCGCGCAAACGCAGATAGTGGCAACCCACTTTTCGCACAACGGCAGGCTGGGGCACGACGCATTGGTGGCGCGGCTTAGCCCGCAGGGTGTCCAAACGGCTTATGACGGGCTGGCACTGACAGTCTAACGCTCCCTGCGCGCACTGAAACCAGCCGCGCCACCCGCAGCATTCAAGGAGCACACGATGACAGAACGCACTCGCGAGATTCTTTCCTGGTACGGGGCGGACAACCCCGGCACATTGACTAATCTGGCCCGCCTGCTTGGGCATGGCAGGCTGGGCGGAACCGGCAAGCTGGTGATTTTGCCCGTAGACCAGGGCTTTGAGCATGGGCCGGGGCGCTCGTTTGCCCCCAACCCGCCCGCCTACGACCCGCGCTACCATTTCCAGTTGGCCCTGGACGCGGGCTGCAATGCCTACGCCGCCCCGCTGGGCTTTCTGGAAGCCGGGGCGCGCGAGTTCGCGGGCGACCTGCCGCTAATCCTGAAAGCCAGCAACCACGACCTGCTGATGAACGAGAAAGACCCCGACCAGGCATTGACAGCCACCGTGCATGATGCCCTGCGGCTGGGGTGCGTGGGGATTGGGTTCACTATTTATCCCGGCTCGGCCAACCGCCTGAAGATGTACGAGATGGTGCGGGCGCAGGCCGAAGAAGCCAAAAAGCACGGTCTGGTGGTGATTGTGTGGGCGTACCCGCGCGGCTCGGAACTGAGCAAAGAAGGCGAAAGCGCGATTGATGTATGCGGCTACGCGGCCCAGATTGCGTGCCAACTGGGCGCGCATATTGCCAAAGTGAAAATCCCGACGGCACATTTGGAGCAGCCCGAAGCCAAGAAAGTGTACGAGGCGCAAGGCGTGCCAATTGCGACTCTGCCGGAGCGGATCGCGCATATCGTGCAATGCGCGTTCGGCGGGCGGCGCATCGTCATCTTCTCAGGCGGCACGGAAACCAGCGACGATGCCCTGCTGGAAGAAGTGCGCGGCGTGCAGGCGGGCGGCGGCTTCGGCAGCATTATCGGGCGCAACTCATTCCAGCGCACGCATGATGACGCCGTGCGCCTGCTGGGCCAAATCATGGACATCTATCAGGGCAAGTAGGCGCGGCTTGCCGTTCTGCTTGGCAAGGCAAGCCTTCCTGGTAGGGAAGGCTTGCTTGCGCCTGCTCGTGTGGGCGTGAGGCCCTGCCAAAGGGAACTGCTATGCGGTGGAGGCAGATGCTGCGGACAATGTTCCCTAGCTGGCTCAACGCAATTGCGCTTGTGCCAGCGTTCCTATTGTTGGTAACCGTTATGTGGGTGGCCTATTACGCGAGCTATCAAAAGGCGCACTCTCACCCAACCCAGCATCATATCATCAGCCAAAGCAAACGTTAATTCTCACCTGCGCAAGAGGCGCTTCGGCGGCAGGAAATAACAGGGCGCATGGTGAATAGCAACAGTATCCTTACACAAAGCCGCACACGAGAAGAACCTTGGCATCTGTCACACTTACCAACCTCATCAAGCGCTTTGACCAAACCCTAGCGGTCAACAGCCTCAATTTAGAAATCAGGGACAAAGAGTTCATGGTGCTGGTCGGGCCGTCCGGGTGCGGCAAGACCACCGCCCTGCGCATGATTGCTGGCCTGGAGGAAATCTCCGATGGGCAGATACAAATCGGCGACCGCACCGTCAACGATGTCAGCCCTAAAGACCGGGACATCGCTATGGTGTTCCAAAACTACGCTTTATATCCGCACATGACCGTGCGCGAGAACATGGCGTTCGGCCTGAAGCTGCGCCGCATCCCCAAGCCCGATATTGAGCGCCGGGTCAATGAAGCCGCCGCGCTGCTGGGCATTGAAGCCTTGCTCGCGCGTCGTCCGGCCCAGCTTTCCGGCGGACAGCGGCAGCGTGTCGCCCTGGGCCGGGCGATTGTGCGCGAGCCGCAGGTCTTTCTCATGGACGAGCCATTGTCCAACCTGGACGCTTTGCTGCGGGTGCAGACGCGCGCCGAGCTGATTAAGCTGCACCGGAGATTGGGCATTACGACTATCTATGTCACGCATGACCAGGTGGAAGCGATGACCATGGGCGATAGAATAGCGGTTATGCGCGGCGGCATCTTGCAGCAATGCGATGCCCCCATGACGCTTTACACGCACCCAGTTAATATGTTTGTCGCAGGCTTTATCGGCACGCCCAGCATGAACTTTATTCCGGCGACGCTGCGCAAAGACAGGTCGGGCAATGGGTACAGCGTGGATGCCGGGGCATTTAGCATTGCGGCCCCTGCCGCGCAGGCAGGCAAATTGGAAGCGTATGCAGACAAGGACGTGATACTGGGCATCCGTCCTGCCGACATGTTTGATGCTTCGCTCAAGAACCCAATTGAAGCCACGCCGGGCAGCACCCTCCGCACCCTGGTGGATGTTTCGGAGCCGATGGGCGACATTGTCACGCTGTACCTGACGGCAGGCCCGCATTCCCTGGTCGCCACCATTGACTCGGAAACGCAGGCCAAAGACGGCCAGGCATTGGACATTGTGCTGGACCTCGCCAAGACCCATCTATTTGACGCCCAAACCGAAGCGGCAATTTATTGATGTCTTCTGCGTGCCGGGGTCGCTAACTTCCCGCCGCCTGGGGTATAACCCTCCCGTCCGTGCCGCCGGGCAGGACACAAATAGAGTTGGCGCGGTGTTCCCGCCCCGCCCCAAGCTAGTTCGTACCGACAAGGAGACCACGCCACCATGCTGTCCCGCAACCTTTTCCATGCCGCCACGCTCGCTGCCCTGCTCGCCCTGGGCCTAGGACACGCCGCACAGGCACAGACGCCCGATACCACCACGTCGGTTCCACCCGTCGGCACGGCCCCCGTCCCGGACACGACGCTGCCTGCCACACCCGACGCGCCTGCCACAAACCCCGTTGTCACGACGACCGTGACGCCAACCCCTGCTCCCGAGCCGGAGCAGAAGAATTCTGCCAGCCGCTTTCGCATTGGGCCATCGGTGGGCGTGTACCTGCCCACCGACAGCAAGACGCGGGATCGCTTCGGGTCATCGTGGGTGTCGGTAGGGCTGGGGTTTGGCCCGTTTGATGTGATCAAGGCGCAGGGGCAGCTTGGCTTTGACCTGAACTTGCAGTACCAAAAGCATGACGACAACCATGCCTTTCTGCTTCCTGTGGGCCTGGGCTACCGCATTGCCCTGACCAAAGACACCGAAGCCCGCGCCATTCCCTATGCGGGCGTCACCGGCGACATTGTGTTTGCCGACGTGCGCTCCGTGGCTGACAACGTGCATAGCGGCTTTCGCGAAGGGGCCGGGGCCAGTGCGCTGATTGGCGTCAACATTGGCACCAACACCAATCTTGAAGCCCGCTACCAGTTCATCTCGCGCATCAAAAGCTTTGACTTCTCCGGCCTGAGCCTGACAGCCGGGTATCGCTTCTAGCACAACTCCGGCAAAGCCGGGAGTTTCTCCCCCGCCGACCCGTTTGTGCCTCCTGCCCAGACTTGCGCTGCCAAGCCTGGGCGGAGCAAGCAAACGTTCTCGCCCAGCGCATTGGTCACTTTCGGTGATTAAATAACACGCCGCACCCTTCCCAAGCCGTAAAGGACAAAACAATGCCTGTTGTGTATGTGTGCATCGCCCCGCACAGCGGGCATTTGCTTTTGCCCGATGATGCTCCGACCCCTATTCCCCAAACCCGCGCCGCCATGCGCCTGATTGAAGCCGACATGCAGGCTGCGCGCCCCGAAACCGTGGTTGTCTTGACCCCGCATGGCGTGTACGTGCAGGGCCGAATGTCCCTGGGCATTGCCGCTTTGTGCCGGGGCGAGCTTGACGGCACCCTCGTTTCCGCACCCACCGATCTGGCTTTGGCAAGCCTGTGGGCGTACCGCGCTTCTGAGGCAGGCATTCCTATTGCTCCCCTGGCAGGTGAAGACCCCGAGGCTCCGTTCCCGCTGGATTGGGGCGTGGTCGTTCCGTATGCCCTCAGCGCCGCCCACATTTCCCCGTCCCCTGCCCTCGTGGTCGCCTGCCCAGCCCGCGAACTGTCCCGCGCGCAATTGGTGGATTGGGGCGAGACACTGGCAGGGGCCGCCGACGAATCCGGCACGCGGGTTGCCCTCATTGCCAGCGCAGACCAGGGACACGGCCACGCCGCAGACGGCCCGTATGGCTTTACCCCTTTGTCTGCCCGTTATGACAGCGACATGGCCGAGGCGGTGCGCGCCGACGACCTGCCCCGGCTTCTGGACTGGCCGGATGACTATGCCGAGCAGGCCCTAGCCGACTCGTACTGGCAGACTTTGGCGATTATCGGCCTGCAAAAGCGCGTGCCACTCCAAGGCCGCTTTTTGTCCTACGAAGTGGATCACTATTTCGGCCTGATTTGCGCCTCTTATACGCTGGGGTGAGTGCCGCGCCGCCCATCACCCAAAGCGTCTTTCCTGTTCGGGTATACTAAGCGCATGAGCACCATTGTCCACGACCCCGCGTTCCAGGCCGGGCTTGAGTTCAGCCTGCGCGGGGAGCATGCCGGGGCGATTGCCGCCTTTGAAGCCGCCATTGCCCGCCATCCCGATGACCCCGAAGGGTCACACCAGCTTGGGCTTGCTTTCCAGCGCCGGGGCGAGGCCATTCTTCCCCCCACCCTGCAAGAGAAAAACGCCTCGGGAACCTTGTCCGACCTGGCCGCCTCCGTGCTGGGGCTGGGCGTGGTCGCCGCCTCCAAGGCACTGGGGCAGACCGAATGGATTGTCCAGTACCGGGAGGCTTTTAAGCTCTCCATTCAGCACTTTGAGCGGGCGATTGAGATGCGCCCGGACGATCCGCGCCCCCACCATGCCCTGGCCCTGTCCCTGCGCTACCTGGGGCAGAACGATGCCGCCGGCGAGGAAGCCCGCCGTGCCGCCGCCCTGCGTCCCCACGAGGCCGAGTATGCCGAGCGCGCGCAGGCCTTTACGCCTGGCGCTGTTCCCCGCGCCTCCGGCAAAAAGCGCACCGACTCTGCTGGCCCCACCTGGGATGATGTTGTGCTGCCCGCCCGCACCAAGCGCGAGCTGAAGCAGATGCAGTTGCTTTTGGAGAAGCCCGATTTATCCCGCGACCTGGGCATTGAGCCGCCGACGGGCCTGCTTTTGTACGGCCCGCCCGGCACGGGCAAGACCACCATCGCCCGCGTGCTGGCCCACGAGTCGCACTGCCACTTTATCGCGACGTCGCCTGCGGAAATCAATTCCATGTGGCTGGGCGAAAGCGAGAAATCGGTGAAGCGCATCTTTGACGAGGCACGCGCCAAAAGCCCCGCCATTGTCTTTCTGGACGAGATTGACGCTCTCCTACCCGCGCGCTCCGGCGGCGTCAATCAATACTCCGACAAAGTAGTCAATCAGTTCCTGCATGAAATGGACGGCCTCATCAAGAACAAGCGCATTTTCGTTATCGGAGCCACGAACAGGCGCGACATGCTGGACACCGCCCTGCTGCGCGGCGGGCGGCTTTCGCGCGAGATAGAAATCCCCCTGCCCGACCTGCCGTCCCGCCGCGCCCTGTTTGGCCTCGCCACCACCACCGCCAAGCTTGCCCCCGATGTAGACCTGGATGCCCTCGCCGCCCTGACGGAAGGCTACAGTGGCGCGAACATCAAAGCCGCTGTCAACGAGGCAGGCTTGCAGGCGCTGATTCGCTTGTCCGAAGCCGCCCCCGACGTTCCCCGCACGCTCACCCTGGCTGACTTTGACGAAGCTTTGGTAAACTTCGCCCCGCCCGCCGAAGACCCACAGCCGTGGGGACGCATGTTCGGCGGCTGACTTCCCCTATTGCTCACGCTTCACACACGCTTTGCGAGGGCGTACCAACGACGGAACAAATCGTTCCGTCGTTGGTGCGCCTTTGGTCTGCCTGGGGAAAGCGAGAGCGGCGGCTTTGAAATCCTTCCCCAGTGCTTAGGAGTCCCTCCCCCGCCTTCGTAAAACTCAGGCTTCCCCTCCCCTGAAGGGGAGGGGTGCCTAGTACGTTAGGTTGATCTCTTCGGCTGTTAGTTGTGCATCCTGCAAGGCTGGGCAGAGGATAACACTTTGTTACCGAGATCAACTTATTGATACAGGCACCCCTCCCCTGCACTGGCAGACCCGGAGGGCTTCAGGGGAGGGGAAGCCTGAGCCTTGCGAAGGCGGGGGAGGGACTCTCGCATGCTAATTTCCCGCACCAGGAGTATACTAAAAACAGGCGGTTAGGGTATAATACAAATAGATGTTCGCGTGTGGAGAATAGCAAATGACAAACCGAGAACTGGCGGCGACATTGTTTAATATCGCAACAATCCTTAAAGAGCGCGAGGACAATCCGTACCGCATCCGCGCTTACGAAAACGCCGCCCGCGCCTTGATGGGGCGGCGCGATGATGTGGCGTCAACACTCACGCAGCCGGGCGAAGCGCTGCGCCGGCGCAAGGGCGTCCTGGGCGACAAAGTGCAGGCCAAGCTGCGCCACCTGGCAATGGAGGGCCAGATGCCGTTCTTTGACGAGCTGCTCGCCGACCTGCCCCCGCACATCGCCGCGCTGATGCAGGTGCCCAATATCGGGCCAAAGACGGCACGCCAGGTGTACGAGACATTGGGCGTCCGCACCGCCGATGAACTGCGCCGCGCGACCCGCGATGGACGGTTGGCGTCAGTGTGGGGGTTTGGCGCAAAGCGCACCGCCCAAGTGGCGCAGTTGTCGTTGTTTGACGGGATAGAAACGGCAAGCGAGACACGCCGCGCGGCGTAGCAAGAGCAGCCCCCCCCGCCCTTCTCCCCGCTACGGAGGCTTTGCGACTAGGGGCAATTCTGGGGAGCCGGGAAAAGACGAGAAGCACAAGGGCTAGGTTAGTCCCCAATCCGGGTTCCCCAGAATTGGGGCGGAGGGGCCTCTTATGCCCATAGAAAACAGCACACCCATGACCGAACACGAAGACGCAGAAGACCCGAGCCTCTTTGCAGCCATGCTGGAAGATGGCGATGATGCCGAGGAGAGCGACACCCGCACGCTGTGGCGCGAGGCAGTGGCGTCCGAGTACGCGCTGCCGTTCCCACTGCCTGCCCTGGGTTTGACGGCCCGCCCGTACCAGACCGACGCGGTGGAGGCGTGGGAGCGAAATGAAGGCCGCGGCATGGTGGTGCTGCCGACCGGCGCAGGCAAAACAGTCGTCGCCTTGATGGCGATGGCGCGCATGCAGGTGCGCACGCTGGTTGTCGTGCCGACCATTGACCTCCTGCACCAGTGGCATGGCGGCATCTGCGCGCGCTTTGGGCTGGAGCCGGACGCGGTGGGCATGGTGGGCGGCGGCGTGCGCCGCGAGCGGGCCGTAACAGTGATCACCTACGACTCAGCATCCATCGCGGCGGAGAAGTCCGGCACGCGCGCGGCGAACTCGCCCCTCCCGGCCAATCAGTACGGGCTGCTGGTCTTTGATGAGGCGCATCACCTGCCGTCCGGCTCGTACCGAAAGATTGCCGAGCGCAGTCGTGCGCCGCTGCGATTGGGCTTGTCCGCCACGATTGAGCGCAGCGATGGGCGGCATGAAGACCTGGCACGTCTGGTTGGCCCGACTGTGTTTGAGCGTCAGCCTGCATCTTTAGCGCGCGACAAGCACATAGCCGACTACAAGGTGGAGCGTGTTTATGTTGACCTCACCGATGATGAGCAGGCGCAATACGACCAGCTTACCTCGGAGTATTCGTGGTACATGGCTGCGAACCGCACCAAGCTGATGCTCACGGGCTGCGCTAATCTCTTTGAGGGATTAATCAGGGCGTCAGGCCACGACCCCGCCGCGCGTCAGGCGTTGCGTGTGCCCACCGCGAGGCGCGCATGCTGGCGATGAACGCCGAGCGCAAAGTCAAGGCCGTGGAGGAGATACTGGGCAAGCACGGCGGGGACAAGGTGCTGGTCTTTAGCGAGTGGAACGCGCTCGTCAACGACATCGCGCGACGGCTGGCCCTGCCCGCTATCACCTACCGCACCCACGCCGACGAGCGACGGGCGATCCTGGACGGTTTCCGCAGCAATGCGTACTCCAAGCTGGTGACAGGCCGCGTGTTAAACGAGGGCGTGGACGTGCCCGACGCCAATGTCGCGATTGTCGTGTCCGGGTCAAGCGCCGTCCGCGAGTACGTGCAAAGATTAGGCCGCGTCCTGCGCCCCAAGGCGACTCAGGCGCGGCTGTACGAAGTGATTTCCAGGGGAACCAGTGAAGTCAAAGCCTCGCGCCGCCGCCGTCCTGTAGAAAAGCCCGAGGGCGAGCGCTGAGCCGGTGTCGCCCGTGGCTGACACAACGAAGGACCAAAGTTTCATGGCATTCCGCAGCAACGACTTCAAGAAAACATCACGCAAAGCCAAAGGCGATGCCCCCGCGTCCCTGTACCCGCACCAGATGCGAGACAAAAAGACGCTGGCACGGCTGGACATCGCCATCCGTTTGTTTGACCAGATGGTCGGCAAGCGCAGGGGGGACATGGACGCGGGCGCACTCGTAGACTTCTTCGGAGACCCTCGGCTTGCACGGGGCGTAGTGGCGTCTTTGGGCCAGTATTACAAATACCGCGCGCCGTTGTTTGCCGAGACAGTGGGGCAGGATACAGCGGCAAACCTGCTGCTGTCGGGCCTGGGAACGCCAATGGTCGTGCGGGCGCACACGTATGCGTTCCTCAACAGCCGTCACCAGGGCTTCGTGACAGAAGCCGAGCGGCCCGTGCGCTGCGCCGAGATTGCCCGTGAGTTCAGCCTGACAGCCCGCGACTGGGATGCCTTGATGTATTTGGACGCTGAGGAAAACCAGATATTGAGACGCCTGGGCGACGCGCCTCGCGCGCAGGACATTGCCGCGTTGTACAACTTTCACGCGCTGGACACCGCCCTGCGCCGCGCCGTCTCGGTCACGCTGACAGGCGTATGTTTATCCCCTGCGCAGGCCGCAGATGCCCGCAAAGCCGCCGAGCGTTTGGGCGCGCGCGCCACGGTCAGCGGCGGCGGCAGCCTGGTGACACTGGTTCCCGGCACGGCGGACGAACATGGCAAACGCCGCCCTCTCCAGATGGCGCGGGCCGCCCTGCTCTTGATGCACGCCCACGCCACCCGCGCGACAGGGGGCCATGCCGATGTGCTGCTGGGCACGCGCCGCTTTCGCACTGCGCTTGCCACAGACGCCTTTCGCGCATTAGGCTGCCCCTTCACAGCGACGCAAAGCGTTCCCCTGGCCCGCCGCCTGGACATGGGCGACACGCTGCACCGCGACCTGCTCCGCTTGCGCGCGCGCGGGCAGGCCGACGGCTGGCGCATCAAGCGCCTTCCCGACCCGCACATTTCCGCCCATGAAGTCCTGCTGCCCGACTTTGCGCTGACGCTGGGCGGACGCAATGCCCTGGTCTTGCTCGGCGAACACGCTTCGCAGGACACCAATATTCCCACAATCACCCTGCCGCTTGCCCGCAGCGCACCCGACGCCGCGCACGTTCTCGCACAGGCTGACCGTGCCTTGAACAACTTGTTTGCCCTGCCCGCGCCCAAGACTCCTGCCGTGCCTCACGATGTACGCGCCCTCTGCGACCGGGCGGCCACGCAAGGGTTGGTGCGTGCTGCCGAAGCCCAGCGCGCCCTGCACCTGCTGGACGAGGAACCTTTGATTGCCTGGGTGCGCCAGGCCGCCGACCCGCGCGTGCGCTATATCCCCGGCCTGGGGCTATGCGCCGAGGCGATGGTGTCGGCCATTCAGGAAAGCTGAGAGCTTGTGCGTTGCCAGGTATATCGCGCATAGAAATGCGTGGGTGGCATTACGTGTCCCATACCAAAGCATCGGCCTAGCATTACACATCCCGCATTGAAATGGGGGCCTGTCATTACGAAACCCGCCTGCGTGGGCTAGGAAAGGACAACTCTTAACCCGCGCAGGCGGGTTTTGCATCCACAGCACGGGGTTTCAACCCCGTGTGCATGCCCATCGTGCCCCATATTGATGCCGTGTGCATGCCCATCACAACGGGTGTGCATGCTCGCTGCGCCCCGTGTTGATGTCGTGTCTATCAACACGGCAACGAGTTTCAACCCCATGTCCACCAACGCCCCGCCGGGTGTGCATGCCGGGTGCGCCGGGCTTTGACCCCATGTGCATAAACACTGCACGGCGTTTTGGCCCCGCAGTTATGTCTTGCTCACCCCTAGCGGCTTGCTCGCATTCCCCGTTCCGCCCGCAGACAGCACCGGCTCACCCGCCCCCGTAAACCGGCGCGCCAGCACCTCATGCAGCCCGATGCACGTCATCAGCCAGGGGATGCCCGCCGCCCAACCCGCCAGCACATCGCTCGGATAATGCACCTGCACATACGGGCGCGACACGCCGATTGCCACAATCAGCAGAATAGTCAGTGCGGCAACAACGGTGCGCTTCCCGTGCCCTTTGACCAGGTGCATGGCAAAATAGCCCAGTAGCCCATAGACCACAATCGCAATCAGCGAATGCCCGGAGGGGAAGGAATAGCCTTTCTCGGGGATAAGCTGATGGTACAAAGTCGGGCGCGGGCGGTGGAACTCTATTTTGACGCCCTGAATGATAATCCCCGCCCCAATCACGGCAATCGGCAATGTCCACGCCGCGCCGCGCACCTTGCGCCAGGCTAGGCCCACAAGGACGCCGAGTACCGCAATGCCAACAATCGTGCGAGGCGAGCCGAGAAACGCCAGCGACTTGGCGGTGGGCAGCAGCCACGGCTCTTGATGCGTGTGCATCCAATTCAAGATGGTGGTGTCAAAGCGCGTCACATGGTGCTTTTTGTCTTCTACGCTGTCCCACAAAAGCGCGAACAGCCCTGACCCACCTAAAGAGACCAGCATGCCCAGGATCAAACGCACGCTGATAATGCTCCCAGCCTGCGCGGCGGGCTTAGCGGGCGTTGTTGTATTCATAAGGGCGTATACCCGCCCGGAGTGGCTTCTGAAAACAGGAATGTGCGCGGCGCGTTGTTCTGCCCTGGCAGGGCAGGCGGACAGGACGCGCTTGTCCTGCTGAGGCTTGGAGCGTCCGCACGGCACTTGCTGCCAGTGTTTGATTAGTGTTTGATCGGTGTTTTATCGGCGCTGAACTTGCCGGAGAAAGCCGGCAACCGCATCCGGCGCTTCCAGCGGCGACAGGTGGCCGGTGCCGGGCGCAACAGTCAGCCTTGCCCCCGCGATGCGCCCCACCACCTCGCGCTCCAGCATGCCGGTGTGCATAACCGGGTCTGCCCCGCCCGCGAGCACCTCTGTTGGGACGTTGATTTGGGACACGCGGGCCGCAATGTCCTCGCGGCTGCCCTCGTTCAGCCAGGCCAGCCACGCCGCCTGCGAGCAGCGCACGGCGTCTTCCACCGCCATGTCCCATTCCGAAATCGGCAGCGGCAGGGCTGTGATGCGCCGCAAAGTTTCCCGCGCCGCCTGCGGGTCGGCCCAGCCTGCTGTCAGCCGTGCCCGGTCTCCATCCGACATCGGCTCCGGGGTTGGCGGCGAGGGCGCGACCAGGGCCAGGCTTTCCAGCCCGGCGGGACAGCGGGACGCCAGCGCCTGCGCCACCTTGCCGCCCATGGAGTGCCCGGCCAAAATGTAGCGTTTGACGCCCATCGCCCCCACAAGCTGCGCGATGTCCTCGGCCATGTCTTCTACGGCGTACCCGGATGCGGGGGCCTCCGAGTCGCCCCACCCGCGCAGGTCGGGGGCGATGCAGCGGTTTTCCCCCGCCAGCCGCTGCATCACTAGATGCCACGTCCGCGAAGAGCCGCCGTAGTAGTGCAGCAAGACCAGCGCCGGCTCGCCCGCGCCTGCGCTGCGGACGTTCAGGCGGACGCCGTTGACGACGTATGTCTGGGCCGCCGGGAATGAACTATCCAGCATCGTTATTTTCCCCCTCGCGCTTCTTTTCCCCGTCGCGCGCTTCGTTGCTGCAAGTCCCTATGCCCCCCGCCCCGCTGTTGTAAACGTCGTGCCAGGCCTGTGCGCTTTTGGGGACACAATCAAGGGAGCCATGGCTGTTTTCAACCCCGCTGCTTTTATTTGTTGCCGCTCGCGTTTCGCTGTTTTGCCGGGCGGGGTACAACGCCTGCTAAGGCCGAAGCAAAGCGGCTTCGCGCACCTAAGGGAGAACCACAAGGGATCAGCAAGACACAAACCAGGATACAAATACGGACCCAGGCCCGAAGGCCGCGCAGGGCACCGATTGTGAATGACGATTAGGCTGGCAAAGCATTCGTTTTGGACGACGGCTGCCGTTGTGCCGCACAGTCGGCGCTTTCTCTTTGCTCCCGTATGCCAAGCGCGTGCCAAGCCATTACCAACGACGGCCTAAACCGTTCCGTCGTTGGCATGCGCCTAACACGCTCTGGCAAAGCGTAAGCGCTGCCGTCTAGGCGGCATCAATTCAAGACAGCAAGCGGCCCGGCGACGGCAGCGGCACGGGCGCAGAAGTTCAGCAGGAATAAACTATGCGATTTACAGACAAAGTGTGCATTGTTTCGGGTGGAGGCTCGGGCATCGGCAAGGCGACGTGCCTGCAAATGGCCCGCGAGGGCGGCAAGGTGACTGTTGCAGACCTCAGCGATGACGGCAATCAAACAGTGCAGGAGATTGAAAAGGCCGGCGGGGAAGCCCTCTTTGTCAAAACCGACGTGTCCAGCTCCGAGCAGGTGCAGGCCGCTATCAAAGCCACTGTGGATAAGTGGGGCAAAATTGACGTGATTGTCAACGACGCCGCCATGATGACCTTTACGCCCATTGTAGACCTGCCTGAAGACCAGTTTATGAAGGTGCTGTCGGTTAATTTATTCTCGGTATTTCTCTTTTGCAAGTACGGCACCCCGCATATGGGGCCGGGGTCGGCTTTTGTTAACATCAGCAGCGTCCATGCCCATGAAACCACCAAGAACGTTGTGCCCTACGCGGCGAGCAAAGGCGGCATGGAGGCGTTCACGCGCGGGTTCAGCGAAGAACTGGAAGACAAAAAGATACGCATCAACAGTGTCGCCCCCGGTTCCGTGGACACCCCGATGCTTTGGAACAATCCCAATGTCAAAGACGGCGCCGAAAAGGTAGAAGGGGCTATCGGCAAGCCGGAAGACCTCGCCAACGCCATCTGCTTTATGGCTTCCGCCGACGCCCGCTTCGTGAACGGCACGACACTGGTTGTGGACGGCGGGCGTTTGGATATTCTGTAGGCGGAAAGCGCGTTATGTCTGACTTTATGTTCGCGACGGGCATTGAAAACAGCTACCCGACAATTCAGCTTCCCGGCGGCTCCACCAAGCGCGTGGATGAGATGGAAAAGTGCGGCCATTACGAGCATTGGCAAGAGGATTTCCAGCTTGTCAAAGAGATGGGTATCACCCATCTGCGCTATGGCCCGCCGCTGTACAAAGCGCACCTGGGGCCGGGCAAGTACGATTGGGACTTCAGCGACCAGAAGTTCCCGGCCCTGCGCAAGCTGGGCATTGAGCCAATCGTAGATTTGTGCCATTTTGGCGTGCCGGACTGGGTGGGAGGGTTCCAAAACAAAGACTGGCCTCCGCTGTTTGCCGAGTACGCCAAAGCCTTTGCGCAGCGCTTTCCCCATGTGCGTTTCTACACGCCCGTCAACGAGATTTACATTGCGGCGGAGTTCTCCGGCCAGTACGGCTGGTGGAATGAGCGCGGCACCAGTGACCGAGGCTTTGTTACTGCCCTGCATAACTTGTGCAAAGCAAACGTGCTGGCAATGCGCGCCATTCTGGAAGTGCGGCCCGATGCCATCTTTATCCAGAGCGAGTCCTCGGAGTACTTCCACGCCGACAGCCCTTCTGTAATGAAGCAAGCCAACATCCTCAACGAGAAGCGGTTCCTTTCACTCGACCTGACCTGCGGCCATCCGGTTTATGATGTCATGTACGAGTACCTGATGGACAACGGGATGACCCGTGACGAGTACCACTGGTTTGGCGAGCATCATGTCAAGGCAAGCTGCGTGATGGGCAACGATTATTACATCACCAACGAACACCTGGTGCATGAAGACGGCAGCACGTCGCCGTCGGGCGAGATATTCGGCTACTATGTCATCACGCACCAGTATTATCTGCGCTACCGCCTGCCTGTGATGCACACCGAAACGAACTTGCAGGACGCAGACCAGGCCCCGGCCTGGCTGCGCAAGGAATGGGCAAACCTGCTGCGTTTGCGTCAGGACGGCGTGCCGATCATCGGCTTTACCTGGTACAGCCTGACCGACCAGGTGGACTGGGACAGCGCGCTGCGCAATGACGCCGGGCACGACAACCCGCTGGGCTTGTACGACCTGAACCGGAAGGTGCGGCCTGTCGGCACGGCCTACCAGAAGCTGATCCAGCAGTGGAAAGATATTCTGCCCACCGGCAGCTACAGCCTTGACCTGGGCTGACGCCGTCCCGCGCAAAGGGCCGCAACGAAAGAGAAAGCCGCAATGGAGACATTGGCATATATGGGGCTGCCGCACTGCCTGCGCCTTGCAAACGGCACGGCGGAGGTAATCGTCACCACCGATGTCGGCCCGCGCGTGCTGCGCTACAGCCTGGCCGGCGGGGAGAACATCTTCGGCGAGTACCCTGACCTGTCCACGCCCACGGAGCTGAGCAACTGGAAGCCGTATGGCGGACACCGGCTGTGGGCGGCCCCGGAAGCGATGCCGCGCTCCTATGCGCCGGACAACACGCCCATTCAATCCACGCCCGAGGGCGATCTGTCCGTGCGGCTGACACAGGCGACAGACGCGGCCGGCCTGCAAAAAGAGATGGTGGTGACGCTCGCCCCGCAGGGAACAGGCGTGACTGTTCACCACACCCTCACCAACCGAAACCGGTGGGCCATAGAACTCGCGCCTTGGTGCAGCACAGTCCTGCGCGGCGGGGTGGCTATTGTTCCGCAGGAGCCGTTCCGCTCGCACGCCGAGGCGCTGGCCCCGGCCCGCCCGCTGGCCCTTTGGTACTTTACCGATCTCTCCGACCCACGCTGGACACTCGGCGGCAGGTATATTCTGCTGCGGGCCGAGGCAGGGCGGGCCGGGCCGCAAAAGATCGGCGCGCTCAACAAGCAGGGATGGTGCGCTCGCCACTATCAAGACACGCTCTTTGTTAAGCGCTTCGGCTTTCTGCCGGGCCGGACATACCCGGACTTCGGCTGCAGCTGCGAGGTTTATGTGACAGGCGACTATATGGAAGTGGAGTCGCTCGGCCCACTGCAGTCGCTGGAGCCGGGCGCGTCAGCAAGCCATACCGAGTGGTGGCATTTCTTTTCCGGGGTGACGCTCGGCGAGAACGAGGACGAAATGGCGGCGGCGCTCGCGCCCCTGATAGCCCAAACAGTGCCTGAGCAGGGCTGAAAAGGAAGTCGTTATGCGCAAAGCAACCGAAACAATGGCGCGGCTGACCCTTTTGGCTGCCGCAGGCGGCGCGGCCTATGCGGTGTGGAAGGCAAAGACGCAGGGCGGCGGCAAAGCCCCAATGCCAGCAGGCCAAAAGGTTGTCATTCTGGGCGCGGGGTTTGCGGGCATTCATGTCGCGCAGGAACTGGCCCGGCTGCTCCCGCCGGACAGCGATGCCCAGATTACCCTGGTTGACCAAAACGACTTCTTGCTGTTCACGCCGATGCTGACTGAGGCGGCGGGCGGGCAGGTGGATACGCGCCATATTGTCGACTCGGTGCGGCGTCTCGCGCCCCGCATTGGGTTTGAGCAGGGCCGCGTGGAAACCGTTGACCCCAAAGCGCGGCGGGTGACGCTGACAGTCAGCGGCAGTGACGGCATCCCGCCTTCGCGCCGGACACTGAGCGCCGACCACCTGGTCTTTGCGCTCGGCTCCACTACCAACTTTCACGGCCTGCCGGGCGTGCCGGAACACTCCCAAGGCATCAAAACGATTGCGGATGCGGCGGCGATCCGCAGCCGGGTGCCGGCGCTCCTGGAGCGGGCTGCCGCCGAGCCGAATGCCGACGTGCGGCAGGCGCTCCTCACGCTGGTTGTGGCGGGTGGCGGGTATTCGGGCGTTGAGACCATGGCCGCCGTGAACGACCTTCTGCGCGACAGTGTCCGGGATTATCCGTCCCTGAGCGCCGACTTGATACAGTCAATTCTCATTGAACCCGGCGGGCGGCTTCTGCCGGAGCTGAATGAGGGATTGGCCCATTATGCCCAGCAAAAACTTGAGCAGCGCGGCGTCCGCGTCCGTTTGAAGACCGAGATTACCGGGGCCGGCGAGGGCTACGTGGAAGTCAAAGGCGAGCCGCGCGTTCCGGCATTCACCTTGATCTGGGCTGCCGGCATCAAGCCCAGCCCGATAGTGGAGGCGCTCCCTGTGAAACGAGGCCGTCACGGAGGCATTGTGGTGGACGCTTGCTGCGCCGTGGCCGACCATCCCGGCGTTTGGGCGCTGGGCGACTGCGCCGAGATACCCCAGCCGGGCAGCCAGGGAACCTATGCGCCGACGGCGCAGAACGCGATGCGGGAAGGGACGCAAACAGCAAAAAACATTGTGGCGACCCTGCGCGGCGCGCCACCCCAGCCTTTTGTTTACACCCCCGTTGGAGAGCTGGCCCTGGTAGGCAAGCGCTCCGGCGTGGCCCGCCTGTACAATTTCCACTTTTCCGG
>JAABUU010001969.1_pt1 | contig 31279 bp, 30 predicted proteins | sample 5559301 | NCBI WGS metagenome assembly JAABUU01 (sample SAMN10711884, study PRJNA513360) | rock metagenome | isolation source: Antarctica rocks | place: Antarctica: Victoria Land, Richard Nunatak white
CCTGCAATTGAACGTTCAATGATACGTTTAGATGATCATCAAATCTGCAAAAGAAAGAGCTCTGAGGACTGTCGTGGGTGCAAGGAGATAGGCTTAACAGTCAGGCCTAGAAAACGACAAGTTCTCGATGTAATTACACCAAATTTAGGTGGTAGCAAGCGGAGAAAGCATTCTGTCTTTGGCTGTGACATCTGTGATATCCCCTAATGTAGAAACGGTCCTTGTCGGGCTGCATATCACAATAGCATCTGAATAGCATCAATAAAATCAGTTCAGGGTGATATTCTATGGTTCCTATTGGTGAACTGAGCGAATACGCTAAAAGTGGCCTCCCGACAGCAGCCAAAGGGATACAATCTCGAGATGGTACTTAGTTTTGTAGCCAGCGGTCCTTGCTAATTTTTTAGTCGGGTGAGGAGCGCTTAAGGTATTGCTGGCTGCAAAACTAATACCATGAGTAGAAGTACATAAGGTACTGTGATACAATGTCTCCCCCAAAAACACTACCTACCTACTTCGGGATTTTCGACCCTAGGTTAGGGCTAGCTCTAAGCGCGAAAAATTACGCCTTAGCGTCACAGTACCTAGCGTCCATCCTTCACAATCTCCAAGCTTCATTCTCAAAACACAACATCACCACCACCGCTACCCAAACTCCTCACAACCCACAACAACAATGTTCGGAGGCCGTATGTCCCCTCCCCCCCCCCCCCAAAAAAAACAATACAACCACCAGCTAACGCACACACTTAGCACCCCAAGCGCCCCCCAGCAAAGTGGAGCTCGCCGCCAGCGAAGAGGAAGCGAACGCGACGATGCAAAAGGTTCTTGTGGGGAGTGTGTTGCTTTATTTGTGTAAGTGTGGTTCGGTGGAGATGGGAGGGTTGGGGGGGTTTTTTTTGGGGGAGGGGGGGATCTTTGGCTGATTGAGTTGGTGTTGTAGCGCCGTTTGTGATTGATTATGTGAAGAGGTTGGTGTGAGGGTTTGGTGGGTGTGGGGATAGAGATAATGGCGGGGAGATGGATGGGGAGGGAGGAGGAGGAGGAGGAGGAGGAGGAGGAGGAGGAGGAGGAGGAGGAGGAGGAGGAGGAGGGGGGAGATGTGGATGTGCTGCATGGGTAGGGCGTTTGGGGGGGGGATGTATAGTACGATGCTCAAGTTCTCTGTGTTTAAGGGAGACTGCCTTTCTGACGCTCTAATCCATCTAGCAAACGCCACCATCTAAAACGCGTCTATCTCGCAGAGCCATTTATACCCACCCCAGACTTCCCCGCCTCCCACTCGGCGAAATCCTTCTGAATCTGTGATAATTCCTTCACCAGATGCGAAAGCTGCTGGCTGTAATCTTCTAGGATCTGCTTCACAATCAGCGGCCATCCGTGTCTATCCGGCACAACACATCTACATACCTTAGTAGCCCTCTTCAACACCTCCTCATCAATCTCCCGCACGGCCCCCTCCGCCAGATTCTTCCCTGCCCTCTCATACTCCCGCTGCAACTGCCTCCCGCGCTCTCTCACACTCACCATGCGCGCCCAGATCTCTTCGCCTCGGCCATTCAGCGCGGGGTCAAACACGCTTCTTTCTAAGGTGAGAAGGCGCTTCCTGAGCTCTTCTTCGGGGCTATCCATGGCGTACCCTCGGTTTCTCAGTACTTGCACGCTAGCTGCCAGTCGCAGACACTGATGGCTTAATTTGAGATGCTTTCGTCTGCACTCGGCAGCTCGCGTCGAGATTTCCAGGTCGTGTTTGCGGAGAAGCATTTCCAGTCCATCGTTGATCTCATGCAACCTCCCTTGTAGGATTAGAAGATGTTGATATTGCTTTCCCATTCGTAGCGCTAGTTGCTGGAACCCCTTGACCATGACTGGGACAGCTCCGGGGCTAGGTTTCTTGCGTAGCGCTTCCTCCCACTTAGCTTCGTCGTCTTGAGGTCCAGGACTGAAGAAGGGTGCCTTTTCAGGGGGCACGGAGTTGTAGAGGTAGGTTTGGAAGACGCTGTTAGGGGATTGGGGGTTCCATTTGGAGAAAGCGACTTCAATTTGATCTGTCACGGTCCGCGGCCCTTGGGGAGTAGTTAGTATAGGGTAGCCGGGGAATTCGTAACCTTAGAAAGGAACATACGTAGGAGTACGTCCGGTTGTTGAAACATTCGCGATTGTATCATAGTGCTTTGTTGCTGGCCCTGCTGTTGCTGTTGCGCATTCTGATTCGATCCTCCGAATATGCTTCCGCCTTGCTGTTGCTGAGGCTGCTGCTGACTCAGGCTTCCTCCGAAAGGATTGTTTGGCCCTGGTTGCGACTGTTGCTGTAAATTCTGGTTCGATCCTCCGAATATACCTCCACCCTGCTGTTGCTGAGGCTGCTGCTGATTCATGCTTCCCCCAAAAGGATTTTTTGTCTCTTGTTGTGATTGCTGCTGATTTCCTCCGAATAGATTGGTGGATCCTCCGAACATGCTGCTAGAACTTGGCTTTGGCTGCTGACTTGTGTCGCTCCCAACCAAAGTACTTCCGCTAAACAGACTGCCAGTATTTGGCCCCTGCTGTTGCGTACTGCCTCCGAACAGGCCGCCTGTCGCCGCTTGCGTTTGGCCCGAGCCTCCCTGCCCTCCGAAGAGCCCGCTACTTGGATTGTTCTGAGGAGTCGTGGTCAGGCCGAGCGCGAACGGGCTGGGTTTGTTTTGATTGGCGCTGGCTTGGAAAGGATTGGCATTTGAGAAGGGACTGGCGCCTGTGGTTTGGGTTTTGCCGAAGAGCGACATATTGGGAGATCTGGGTGCACGAATCTAGGTCAGGCTATTAGAACAAGGGAATCCAGTGAGGTGAGGAGCGCGTCAACGCGCAAGGAAGTGTGTTAAGGCGAAGAGTTTGTGGTTAGCATGACATGTTTTAGACCTGTTGACTTGGAGAACAACAGCCTTAAAGGTTGATCGAGTTGCGCACGGCCTGTGAACGTCCAAAGTTCTCGAGCTAATCGCGTCTCTCTCTCATCGTGACTGTGTACCGTTGTATGCAAAACCTGTATCGTTTTTTTTGAATTTGCCGAGAGCCCCATCAAAATTTTCAAAAAGTGCAAAATAAGAACCAGATTTGCAGAATCAACCCCACTGCCCCCCCAGTGCTTCATATGTAGTATATTCAATGCTTGATATGTAGTATATTTAGTGCTTCATATGTGACTCATGCAGTGCTTCATATGTGCCCTATTCAGTGCTCCATATGTAGTATATCCAGTGCCCCATATGTGGCCTACCCAGTGCTTCATATGCGACCTATCCAATGCTTCATATGTGACCCATCCAGTGCCCCATATGTGACCTACCCAGTGCTTCATATGTAGTATATTCAGTGCCTCATATGTGGCCTACTCAGTGCTTCATATGTAGTATAGCTAGTGCTTCGTATGTGATCTATTCAGTGCTTCATATGCAGTATATCCAGTGCTTCATATGCGACCTATTCAGTACCTCTTATGTGACCTACTCAGTGCTTCATATGCGGTCTATCCAGTGCTTCATACGTAGTATATTCAGAGCTTCATACGTAGTATATTCAACGCTTCATATGTAGTATATTCAGTGCTTCGTATGTGACCTACTCAATGCTTCATGTGTAGTATATTCGATGTCTCTTATGCGGTCTACTAAGTGCCTCTTATGTAGTCTACTCTGACAGTGCTTCATGTTCGATCTGCTCGGTGCTTCATATCCCTTTAACCGCCACAAGGTCGGCCACCCCTATGATCTACAATGCTCGTAGGGGGACCCCACCAATGACTAAGCATACGAACACTTATTTGGATTCGGCGAGTCGGCGACAGCGCGGTTTATTAAGCACCCGTACCTCATCTGGTCAAGCTGCTACCAAATTTGGCCTAGCTGTTGATCAAAGGGGGTGGCCGACCTTGTGGCGGTTAAAGGGATATAGTATATACGATCTATTCAGTAAGTCGCATAAGAGGCACTAGATAGATCACATATGAAGCACTGAATAGGTCACGTACGAAGCACTGAATATACTACGTATGAAGCTCTGAATATATCACGTATGAAGCACTGGATATACTACGTATGAAGCACTGGGTAGACCGCATATGAAGCACTGAGTAGGTCACATAAGAGGCACTGAATAGGTCGCATATGAAGCACTGGGTAGGCCACATATGAAGCATCGGATATACTTCATATGAAGCACTGAATAGGTCACATATGGAGCATCGGATATACTACATATGGAGCACTGGGTAGGTCACATATGGAGCACTGAATATACTACATATGGAGCATTGGGTAGATCGCATATGGAGCACTGGATATACTACATATGGAGCACTGGATAGATCACATACGAAGCACTAGCTATACTACATATGAAGCACTGAATATACTACATATCAAGCATTGAATATACTACATATGAAGCACTGGGGGGGCAGTGGGGTTGATTCTGCAAATCTGGTTCTTATTTTGCACTTTTTGAAAATTTTGATGGGGCTCTCGGCAAATTCAAAAAAAACGATACAGGTTTTGCATACAACGGTAACTTCAACATTTTTTCCGAATCAATGCTTAAATCATACAATCGTATTTTTTCTTACTATGAACTATTAAATTTTATTTTATTCGATTCTAGCTTCACGTTGTTAATTAACCTGCGAATATTCGAGATTTACAGTCGTTGAATATTGCAAAACTTGGCTTCGCACAGCAAAATTTACTTCGCACTGTTGAATCCAATCTCTAAGACGCTTGATAAAGAACGATGTAGAAGCTTCGTAGAAAACCGTGTACGAAGTCAGTCGTGTAGGTTGCTGAGTAAAATGCTGAGTAGATGGATGAGTAGATGGATGAGTAGATAGATGTGTAGCTAGATGTGTAGATAGGTGCCGAATATACATCAAGAGACCCTCGGACCGTGTTTGTATCAAAGAAAATCCAGGTTCTAGCACAGTCACGATAAAATATGGGCAGTCTCATATGTAGTACTTGGAGCGCAAAGACTTTTTTGCCGTCGCTTGAAAGACTTTCCGGGTCTCGAATGGTTCGTTCTTAGAGGAATGAGCTCGATGCAGCATGCAAATACGGTCTGGTATCAACAACGAATACGTTTCTACAATCTTACAGGCGAAGGGTGGCGGCTCGAGCCTATGTGACCAACATATCCTGCGGTATGTTACGGTCGAATAAACAACATCTGGATTTGTCTAGATTGTCGAGCTTCATGAAAACGGACTAATGATTGGGCTGTTGTTCCCGTCAGCTACCATGCATTACTGCGATAGTTCCCCACATATGGGATGTGGACTGATATTGAGATGTTGAAACGTCGCTACTATGCTATGAATAAGCGGGTGGGGATCCAGTAGGCCTGCATGGAGGGTACGAGGTAGGCAGCCAGGATTGCAAATGCTGCTCTTAAGTGCGTTGTCTCCACGGAGGATGGATTGTGGTCCTTTCGCCTTTGAAGATGCTTCTTGCCTTTCGCGCGCGGCCATCTCTTGGCTTCAGACCATGTCTACTTTTCCTACTTTTCTCGCAGTGGAATGCGTGTATCGAGGCCACTCTTACACTCCCTCCGGATGCACCAGATAGCAATACCTGCAGTCGTTATTTTGGACGACCACTTCTCACAGAACGGTGCATGGCTGCACTGGAGAAGATCCCCAGGGGTGCGCTCCGGAGTATATTCACTACACGTCAATCAACCACAACCAACAACTACATTGAGGTTCCGCTTCCGTATTTTGATGATGACCACAACCCCAGCTGTAAGATCACGATCAATCTTGAAGGACGGTCAGAAAACGATGTCTTCGTACTGGTTCCTTTCGACGCTGTTCGCCAAATGGCGAAATTCGTTATTGATACTTGCGTTACCCCTAGGCAGGTGGGTGGACGAATCACATTCGGACTCGTGGATACCCTTCGCGGTCTGATATTTCCTCGAGCCTACGATGGCTCCCCTGTTAGTATCCCCGTCCCGGCTCAGGTTTTGCAGCCCAATGGAGCTGTGGATGGTATTGTTGCGATCCCCGATGGCCCCCCGCCGCCCTACAGTAAGTCGCGCTTTTAGCCTCCTGAATATAAATCAGTGAACGTCTAGATTTCCCGGGCTCTCGGAAGTGTCTACGAAATCATGTACCGTCGCGCAGACCGTTCCTACCGGTGCTGACTGGAGGCTAGACATCCCTTACTACATGACTATCCGGGTCGAAGGCCCTGTCGTGGGTGACACGAGGGACGTGTCGGACATCAGGATTTGCACAAGGCTGCTAGAAGAGTAAGCTTCGGCACACTGTTGGCGGAAATTATATGCTAAAAGCTCTAAAATATAGCTTGCAGACTGTGTATCAGAAGCTCTCAAGCCGCCCGGATATGCAAAATAAGATTGCAAGAGTCACGACTCAACTAAGAAATTGGAAGAGCGCGATGCAGAGCTACGAGGCAGATTACATCCGATGGTGGGAGCAAGCTCTAGGACCAGATACGCCGGTCCCTTCGAATGTGAGATATGAATGCGATGTCACGCTTGGCAACCCGAGTACTGCCAATTGCGAAGCCGTCTTGTACCAATTTATTCAAAGTGGAAGCGTGATACTTGATCCTCAAGCCGGGCCAATAATCAAGACCTCCGGTATGCCTATATAAATGGATACTAGGTTGTCGATGCTGAGATACTATAGGAGACTGTGCCATTGCTATTGGCGCGAGTGCGAAGCATGCTACAACGTGGGACATGCTACGCAGCGTCGCAGAGACAATAGTAGCGCAATGTGTTAGTGGGCCTCTGTCAGGAAAGAATGGCGGCACAGCGACCAGTCAGGCAGCCCATGGTCGGAGGAGGAGACAAACAGGTAGGCCGCCTGAGTCTGGCCAATATCCTTCTGCGAGCAATCTGATGGATACTGACTCGTTGCCAGCACAATACCCTTTTCCCCCAACGTTCGAGATAGCGGTATATTCTCAGTCGCCATTCCGCGGTGCCCCAAACACGACTTGTGCTTGGGGTGTTGTGTCAAGTCACCAGGGAGACATTAGGCAGTGTCCCGCAGAGCCTCCCCCTGATCGGCCACCAGAACGAAGGCTAGGTAGCAATGCCACTGCCTCAAGCAATTTAACCGCGAGGCCTACAGCGACTACTCCTTCGGCGATTAGCTTTGCATCAATGGAAGATGCGCTACGGTGCGCTAGTACAGGTTTGGCCCAGAGCTGCTAGACTATTCAGCTCGCTAGGAAGCATAGCTAGATGTTGCCCGAGTGCTAGGTTCTGCAATGGCATACCTTGAATAGCCCTCTATATGGTATGGCCATTCTCAGTTTCCCATTCATACCCCACCAATTTCGTTTACCTTTGAGGCTTTTAAGAAGCTTTCGAACAGCATGCAGTAATCATATTACAACACAGCACAGTAATAACATATGATTCATATTTTGCTAACAAATCACGTTGAAAAGTTGAGTATATGTCATGATGTCGAACACATGCCGCGTACATGCCCAATCCTCAATGTTCTTCTGCTGACTTAGTAATTTTTCCAGTTCACTAAGTGTTCAGTTCGCGTACCATCAACGTTTTCAATATACAAACATGGTATTTAGTCGACTTGTCGAAATTTCATTATGGAAGATAGATAAGCGGTCACCTCCTACATATATCTAGGGGCTACTCTAGAGGATGGCCACCTAAATATTAGTGAGGATCAGCTATGGCAGGGCTACAGACTAAGAAGTTGTATCTGAAAGGGGTTTGATTTTCGGTGTTACTGGTAAGGGTGATTGCTGGGGGCGAGTTACACTGCATGAAACTTCTCGCATCTTTTTACAAGCTACATTTTTGGCCTACTTCAGGGGCAGTAGGATATGTTATAGAAATTACATAAATCATTGAATCTACAACTTTAAGAAGTATACATTTTGATACAGAGGTTCGAATCAGACCTTTGTCGACCTCTGGCGGTGAAGCACCATTCAGGCAGGACTGTTGGCGGGACTGTTTGGCATGCGTTCTTGGCAGCCATCTATTACCGACTAAACACCTGTTGGGTCAATGTACATTTCAAAGCTTTAAACAGAGTAGTAAGAAAGGCCTTGTAAAACCAGCGTCAAGCCCACCCCAAATCAAGACGCCCCTTCTCGCCTGCACACCAAAACCCGCGGCTCACCGCAGCCGCGCAACCTCCCACTCCCTAGCTCCCACCACATCCCCCCATCCCACCCACCACCACCACCACCACCACCACCACAACAACAACAATGGCCGCCCGCCAACCCAGGTACCCCCCCTTCCCCCTCCTCCCATTCCTCCGAAAACCCTCTAACACCCCCCACAGATTCAACCAAAAAGTCCTCCTGGACACAACCCCCCTCCCGGCCTCGATCCCGCCCGTCCCCGAAATCGGCGCCAGCTCCGCGCCGCTGCTCAGCGCGTCCTTCTTCATCGGCGCGCGCTGCAAGGCGTTCAATGACGATTACATGGTGTGCAAGACGGAGGCGCACGGGAAGGGGGAGCTGGAGTGTATGCGGGAGGGGCGGAAGGTCACGCGGTGTGCGGCTAGTGTGTGAGTGGGGTTTTTTTTGGGGGGGGGGGGGTTATGGTTTTGTGGATTGGAGGGGGGGAAGGTGGAGGGGGTTCTTGGAAGCTGGGGGGGGGGGCTAATAAGGAACGGTTTTTTGATTCTAGGTTGGACGATATCAACAAGAACTGCCTCGAGGCGTTCCGGAAGCATTGGGAGTGCCTGGACCAGAATAACCAGCAGCTGTGGCAGTGCCGGAGGCGCGAGATGAAGCTCAACGGATGCGTGTTCGATAAGCTGGTGAGCTTTTCTCCCACCCTTCCGAACTTTCGTGCCCGGCAAAGAATCCTGATTGAGATTTGCTTGTGATTGGCAGAAATTGGAGAAGACGATACCGGGGACTCCGGAGAATGAGACGCCGGTTCATTTGCGGAAACGGCAGATTTATGCGCAGAATTTGTAAGGGGTTGGTTTGAAGGGGGCGGGGGTGGGGTGGGCGTTTTGCTGTGGTGTACATACCGGGTGTCGAGCTTGGCATTATAGGAATGGAGAATGAAGGGTGGCTACTGAGATATCACAAATTCACAAGTCACGAATCATTCTGCACTTGTGCACTCGTCAGAACGCTGGATTATGTCTAAATACACGATGTGTGCATGGCCAAGCGACAGACCATGTACCACTGGAAACAACAGATAGAATTTGATGAGAGCCATAATCGCCAACTCAGGCGAAGAATACAAAAGCGCCCTGAATCTTGCGCCTTGCCTTATAAAGCAAAGCGCTGACCATAATAACAGTGATGAGAGTATTTCCGGCCTTGTTCGCAGATGCTTTTTTGAGTATCGCAGCAACTCCGAGTACCACCGTCCAATGATATCGGCGATATCATTCGGACGTAAAAGAGGTAGGAAGTCGCATAGGGATTGCCGAAATCGAGATAAAAGCGTACCGAGATCTTGAATGGAACCGATATCATCGGCTGTGGATGTAACCATCGTAAAGGCTCCGAGAATGCTAGTTGTACAGTGATTGAGAGATGACAAAGCAAGTGGTGGACGATATTGGTGGGCATACATTGCAGCTGGACACCGAATTTTATCCGATAAATGCCTTCAGCTCTCGTGCTTGCCTGGCCAAGGGCGGTATCTTGCGTAGGACTGGATCCTGAGGGTCGGCCTCTGCGATGAGCATATACTGACTCTCCAGACGTTGACTTAGCACGTCCAAGATCCTCGGAGCAACATCTTGAATTTCAGGGTCCTAGGTAATGTTAGGCTTATGAAAGAAGGATTAGGGGGAAAGCACTGACCTTTGGATTCAATGTTGCTAAAACATTCTCGAGCCAAGTCAAGCGCTCCGATACATTATTTTCCAACGAAGAAGTGACAGCTGCACCCACCGAGATACTCACGAGAGGTGAGAGTTGCTGGACAAAGGCTGGATCGCAGTGGGCAAGGTAGTCATCAAATATAGCAACTTGCCGGTCAGATTGGAGCCACTGCTTAAGGATTAGTACTGTTCCACGCTAAGGGACAACGTTCGCCTGTACCTGTATGGTGCACTCTTCAAATCGGCCCTGGTTCATCAAACCACTCAACAATTCGAACTCTTCCTGCTCGGGGGATTTCTGTACTGGTTGAGACTCGGTCGAGGCGTACGAAGCATGCGCATGATCTACCGAACGACCGCGGCTAGAGCTGGCTTTACGCTCTTGCTGTAGCTTAAGAATCTCTTGTTGGAATTGAGATTGTGCAGCCGCCATGGTATGGACTGTTTCAGAGAGTCCACGGAGAAGGTTTGTCAATTGATCAATCTTAGCAGTGTCTTCATGATGTTGTACCTCGGCTTTCTGCAACTGTTCCCGGACTCGACGCTCTGTTTCACCACTTACTTTTGTGGCTACTTCGACGGCAAGGCTTTTGAAGGCTGGTGCGATATGGGTATGCAGTGTAGAAGAGAACTCTCTCTCGACATGACCTGCGAGCTTGCCTGTGATTTGATCCGAAATGACACGGAGGACGTCTCGGTTTTGGATACCACGGCTAACCGCTTCCGGCAAAGCAAGCTTCAGAAGCGGAGGAATCGCATGATGTAGCTGGTGTGTCAGAACCTCTGTAATTCTCTTGTCCAGAGTGGACGCCGTCACTTCCGTAATGGAAGGGAGGACAACCTGCTGGAGTTTGGCTTGAATAATGCGGTTAAGGGCCTTCTCGACGTTATCTCCAAGGGTGCTTGAAACAAGACGAAGCATTGCATCTTGCTTTGCTGCCCCGGCAGCATCCTGAATTCGCTTGTCTTCATCTAAGCGGCGGTAAAGCGCCTCAAGCTCTTTGCCCAGGACGTTGTTGAATTCGGTCGACACGCCTTTCTCAATCTTCTTCAGCTCTTTGTCTAGAAAGTCACCCGAGATACCGAGATTGATGGAATCTCCGTTTGTAATTGACCGAGCAGAGTGATCGCTCGAAGAAGGTAAGCTCTCGGCAGCAGCTTTGGGAGCGGTATTTTGTGTCACGTCCGACGATGGAAGGGGGCCTCGCTGTGCTGCAATGGCATATGTGCCGGAACTTGGCACCAATGAATGGACACTGGTAGCGTCTGTTGCAGGGCGAGCCGAAATATCTGACGCCGCTGTACGCTTCTTCTTTTTCTTGTCTAGCCTATCCGTGTTACCGGTCCCGGATGCTGTGCGGTCTGACTTTGACGTGGCTACTTCCTTGGCTGGGATATCACCAGCTTTGGCTGACGAAATTTTACCATTATCGCTTGCCTCATTGGGAAGGTTACTTGATGCTGGTGCTGCTGATGTACTATGAGGCAAGGCTTCACCGTTTGCAGATGATGGCTCGCTGGAAGACACTGCTCGGGACTGAGGAAGCTCTCTAACGATAATGTAGCCTTCTTTCTCGGAATCTACTGGGTGAATGACCCTGCTGTCTGGTGACCAGCCAAGATCTTCTTTTTTGACGCCCAAGCAGGTGACACCCTTGGAGTGCATGATATACAATTCGAATTGATTGGGATCCTCGTCGTCTTCTGTTGGCCTTGTTTGTTCTCCATTCGGGGGTACTAACTCAACACTACGAAGATCACCCTTATTAGCAAACGAATACTCTCTTATCCCAGACATGATCGCAGTAGCTTCCGGTTTGGGAAGAGTCGCGTCGTTATTGGCCCGGCGCTGCACGAATTTGGCCTGCGACATCCCCGGCAGGTTGTACCTCGGGGCTGACAAGTGGATGAAGTAGATCGAATTGCGGGTTGGATGGCCAACAACGATAATGCCAGAGCTAGGATGATATGCGATGCTGCAAATGGCATCTGATTCCTTCTCGTGTGGGAAATTGAGCTCTTGCACAGCCTTGCCCAGACAAAGATCCCACAGCTGAAGAGTATGATTCTGCTTCATACCAGCGATAACATACCGCTGTGCGATACCTTTCGTATAGGGTCTCACTTTATCCACGAACAAGACCGATGTTGGCCAAGCCTTTTCAGATGCAGGAATCGTGGCGAAGCTCAGTAAAGGAGTCTTAATCTCAATTGGTGCAACCGCTGACGCCGAAGCGTTGGCTTCATGGACCAATTCTCTAATATCCCAGAATCGAAGTCGCCCAGCTTTGTCCAAAGACACAATGACGGTGTCATCCTCGCTGAACGTGAAATCTTTTCCCGCTTTCCCTGTAGTGATTTTCAAACTACGGTCCCTGAAATAATTCTCAGTGTCGACAGTAGATCCTTTCTCCAAAAAATTCGATTTGCGAGCTTGAGCAGGGAATATGATCTGTATTGATTTACCACGACCAATAGCGAAGTACTCTGGATGACGGCTGCTCTTCTTCGCACGAGTTTTGAGTTGGCCGCCGGAAGAATTATCCGATTGTGCCGGCGAAGGTGGGAAAATGAGCCCTTGTTCCTCCATATCAGTTTGGAACATGTCTTCTTCGGGTCTGGAGATTGGGACCCAATATACGGTCCCACTCAGGCCAGTGGCAATAATGGTCTGGGTGCCACGTAAAGGACTTGCTGGATAGGCTGTCGATATCAACACATTGAATATCCGATCACGCGTATCAGCAAACAAATGCTTGGCCAAACCATCATCTTGCCGGATCACTCGAAGGCCTCCAGTCTTGGGTGAGCCATATACGATGAATTCATTCGTCGCTGTTGCCAGCGTGCGGTCGGTCTGATCGAACTCCTTCTTCAGCCGTGCAATATTAATAAGAGAGTCGTCACGAACGGTCAGTTTGGACGTATCTTTGTGCTGTATGTCAATTGACACGAATGGCCTCATTGGAAATTGATAGACTGGAATGACGCGATCATCCGTACGGGTATCTTCACCGTTTGCACTCTCCCAATCATCGCCTCTCGTACCTTGAGCGGCATCATCGATAATATCTTTGACTGCCTCAGCCACGGGTGCCGAAAATGTTTCTTCTAGGACACCTTTGTTCTCCTCTTTGTCAAGCTCATGCTTCACTTGGACAGCTGCGTCATGGACCTTCTCCTCCAGCACATCCAGAGTTTCCTCTTTGGCACGTTCTAGCTCCTTCCTCTTGAGATTCGCCTGTTTCTCTTTCTCTTCTGCTATAGCAAGGGCGTCTTCAACTTCGCGGTCTACCTGGCCTCCCATTACATTTAAAGCCTCGGCAACCGTGTCAGTGTTACGGCTAGGGGCACCAATTCCCATCACTGCTTCGACCTGGCTAGGTCCCTCGCCAATAGTAGTATGTCCAGGTGATTCAATACTTTGCCGGATTTTATTACCAGTAGGTGTGAGCTTTCTCCTCAGACTATTTTGCGAAGGGCCGGGCGAAGGCTCATCAACCTTGCGTTTGTGGCCGTCTCCATTCGCCGACCGGGGTGGCGCGTTCCGTGGTGAGGAAGCAGCAAGTTGCTCAAATGGATTGACATATGTGAAGATTGAATCCTTCTTTGGCTGAGCTTGGCTCGACGGCAAGTCTCCCGGAGCGAAGGGTGTTGGTTGTGCCTCGTCATTGCTACCGAAAACGCGAATAGGCGAATCCCCGCGAGTGTCGCGCGACACTGCAGGAGAGCGAGTCCCCAGAGATGCGTCTGCAAGCTTTTGGGAAATCTGATCGGCTGTGGTGTCCTGCTCTTGAGACGGCGGAGATGCTCCAGCGGCTGCATTACTCTCCTTGCTAATTGGCTGCGGTGGGTTTGATTGGTTGAGGAGCTTCAGCAAAAAGTCTTGGTGGTTGGAAGACGATGGAGATGGCACATTCTCACGTGACATAGGAGAAGAGATCTTGCCCATGGAAGACCCAATTAGATCTGAAGCAGATATCCCCCGTCCGTGTACACTATGAGAGCTCGAGCTACCGTAGCCAGGTCGTAGCATGCTTGGAGGCTGCGGTTGAGCAGTAGGCGGAGGAGATGCAACTGGCTGACTGAATTTCAAGAGATTTAGGAGACTAGCTGTGCGATCGGTACTGGCGTCACCAGCTGGCGTTGGGGTGCCGGTCTTGCTCTTACTCATATTACCAGAAAATTCCCTTGACTGTGAGCCATTCAACGGTGAAAGACTTGGTGACATCGTAGCGGAAGCTTGACGCTCATGATGGTAAGGCTGAGGTGAATCGGAGCTGCGATTGAAATCGTACGACTGGCGATTGGTGCTCTGAGCTGGGCTTTGATCGCCACGGTTGTCTGTTTGATAGCTCTGCCTGCTGGTTGACCGTAGACTGGCAAAGAGACCTTGGAGGTTCGATGGAGGGTCTCCCGTAGGGTTAGACATGATTAAGAGCGCTGTACGCGCCAGACAGTAGATGACACAATGAATACCAGATGTGAATGAAAAGACTCTTCACCTCCCAGTCTACTCTCTATACTGTAGATGAAGTTCAGTGTGAAGCTCGGGTGGTTAGATGCGTTGACAGGACTCTCCCACCAACGGAGGGTCCAGTCGGTGACGCTAGCAAGCGAAGCAGGCTAAAGAGAATCTACAAGGGTCATCATGCGCCGCCAAAAAACAGGCCTGAGGGTTGAGATTGATGAGATCCGTTTAGATGGTTTGTTCGGGCAGAGACGAATGGTGGTTTCAGGCTTCATGTATCTATGCTACGAAATATGGAAATCCTGATTCTTGTCAGTTGGCCAAAAGCCCAAGAGAAGGTCAAGCGAGAGGCTTTGCCCATCATGGTGAAGCCTTTAGAATGTTCCATCGGCTGATCTTCGGCGCCTTGTTTACAAATCGTCATTGTTGCTTCGTAAAGGCAATATAATATCAGTGCCGAACTTCTGTCGCCCCCAAAGGGAACACTTTATTGCTCCATCTACCATGGCTGTAATCGACGACACCCCAACGCAGTCTTCGAACCTTCAAGTCCCATCAGAAGATACGTCTATCAATATCACCATAACCCACCATGGAACGCCCCACACCTTCGCCTTCAGCCCTTCATCAACCATCATCGACCTCTCCAGCACCGTCCATAACAACCTCTCCATCCCCCCGGAAAATCAAAAGTTTATGATAACCCCTAAGCTCGGCATCCTCAAATCCCCTTTCTCCCCGTCCCTCCATCTCACAACCCTCCAATCCAAGAAAATCCTTCTCCTCGCCCCAACGCCCGCTGAACTCTCCTCCCTCCAAGCCGCCTCCTCTTCCCGCTCTACTCCCCGCCCCTCGGCCCTCAAGTCCACCGCTGCATCCCGCACCCGCGACTGGCGCAAAGCTCAAGACGAAGCCACCTACACCTTCCACACCATCCTCCCCCTCGCCTACCTCCCGCAACCCGAACGCTCCCGCCGCTTCTTGGAGCGCCTAAGAGATGACGCAGGCATCAAAGCAAGCATGCGCAAGCACAAATTCTCAGTCGGCGTCCTGACCGAGATGAACCCGGCCGACCACACCACGCACGAGAGCCGAACACTAGGTTTAAACCGCAACAGAGGCGAAGTCATCGAGCTGCGTCTGCGCACGGACGCGTACGACGGCTACCGCGATTACAAAGTCATACGCAACACCCTCTGCCACGAGCTCGCGCACAACGTTTTCGGCGAACACGACAAGCATTTCTGGGCCTTGACGCGGGACGTCGAGAAAGAAGTCGCGGCGAACGATTGGCGCAGTGGTGGCCATGCGCTCACGAATCAAGAATTCTACAACCCGGACGACCATGGGGCTGATGAGGAGCATATGGACGGTGGGGGATGGACTGGAGGCGAATTCGTGCTTGGGGGCGTTGTTGGTGGGGCGCCGGTGCACGGGAGTAGCCGGAGGGAGGCGATGGCGAAGGCAGCGGAGGAGAGGGTGAGGAAGCAGAGGGAGGTGCGGGAGGGAGGCGGAGGAGGCGGAGGACGAGCATAGGAGGGTTCAATCAGGGGGTAATTAGACGGGAGATGGAATCATGGATATATGACTTGATGGGCTTAGATTATATGGTCTGAAACAGGGTTGTTTGACAGCAATCAGATGTATAGAACAGTGAGATATTCGCCTGCGAATCTAGCTTGCAAAGCCCGAAAATAAAAAGATGCAGGTCAATATGATGTTTAAGACATGATATCTATACAATATATATATCTACCTTATCATCCCGATGCTATGCAAACCCCCCTCCCACCCATCCCCAGAGAAGTAAACCTCATACAGCTCCACTAGATATACTCCACACCCCTCGGGCTATGCATATTCCCGTGACCTAAAAACACGTATCGCACCCAGACCGCCTATCAAACATGCCAAGACTCCCTCACACTGTGTAGCCCATCTCAAGAAAATCCATTCACTTGTCAGGCCGTAGGATAGGTTCCTGGACACGCCGGATCATCGCTGGCTAGGTTGTAGAGACGTCTACGCCGCTGCGTCGAACCCGCAGTACCCAGTCTAGCGAACTCCTGCTCCCCGGGTTCAAGTACATGATGAAGAGCACCAGGGTCCGACAAAAGTCTGATGACCATAAGCGACAGAAGTATCTCCAGGAATTTACCACTTGTGGAGGAGCCCCTAGGGTCACGAACAAGATCTCCAAAACCGAACAAGCTCCCGCTCTAGAAATCCTGCGTCCTTTGCGCCGGAAGTCTCATAAGCCGCGGCACCCTCGCCTGCCTGATCTGCTCCCCTATAAGCCTTAGCAACAACTTTAACCCCTGCTCGAGCCTCGTATCATCTTTCCTCCGTGCCCACAGCAGCGCTATACCTAATAGCATCGCATCCACAACCACATGCTTCGCCGCCGCACACGTTAGCCAGAGCAGCCAGGCCCAGAGTCCTCTCCTTCGTCGGTGTGGAGCGCCGACGAAGCGCTTGGCTTCGAGTTGCTCGCGTAGGGCGGCGATTTCGGTTGTCATTTTGAAGAGGGCGAGCGAGATGCGCTTTCGCCATTTGCGGTTACGGAGTTCGTAGTCGCGGGTGCGTGCTGCGTTTGTGCGCGCGGGGACGAGCTCGCTGTCATCGTTGCCGTCTCTAAGGTCGGCTGCGTCGTCGAAATCATCAAGGTCCTCATCCTCGTCGTCTGGCTCGCTGACGGGCCTTATCATACGCAACGCTCCGCCTCCTTCATCTCTCGCTCTTTCAGGCCCTATACTCGCGTAGCTGGGAGGTTGTTGCTGGGATTGTGATTGTGAGGGCCCTAATGCTTGTTGATGGGGAGAGGAAGAGGAGCTAGAGGCCGGGTTGGATTTGATTTGGTCCCAGACGAATTCGAGCTCGGCGACGAGCTCGCGGGCTTCGGGGGTGGTGGAGGCGTATTTGTGCATGGTGGAGATGAGGGTGGAGATGTAGCGGCGCTTGGCTTCGGTGCGGGAGAGGCTATGTTGGGAGGACCAGGCGTCCCTGTGGGTTTGAAGGGTTGGGTTAGCATGGGCTTGAGGGACGAAAGCGAAGAAGCCCAGCTGTTTCCATGGAAGTGCATATCGCCTTCAAATACGGCAGTCAGATATCGATGAAATCTCCCCTACCATTTTTCCCTCTCCGCCTCCTCTTCCACCCCCTGCCCCTCAGGTCTTCTCATGACCCCCTTCACATTCCCCTCCATACTCTGCTTGTACAATCCATACAGCTTAAGGCGATCCTCGGACGGAGGACGCGCAGACCCGGTTCGAGGAATCCTTTTCACGGTGTTGAGGGCGTGGACAAACACCCTGTCTAGATCACTCTTTCGTTAGCCTTGCACGTGCGTAGTCTCGATACATTGGTAAATACTTGCCGACGGAGTCAGACATTGTGAGGGAAAGGTGGAATATGAGGGGCGAGGGAGGGAGTGGAGCGGATTATCTTCGCGGCATACGGTTGTTTCGAATCATCAAAGTGTGAAGTGACAGAATCGAGTCGTCGACATTGAATGGTCCCTTGGCTGACCGATAGATACACGACCTCGGCTCGCGGCTGTGGATATACGCTAAAACTTCTTTGCCGATTGTCCGCCTACGGGAACAAGCGCTCCCGAAACTCCCATAGCCTACCATAATACATAAGTGGATCACTCCAATGGATGGGACACCTTCAAGTATATTTAGAAGTACAGGTATAAGCAATGTTTGCTCGGAGTTATATGCTATCTCTTGGAAATCGGTGATAGCCTTTGCGGGAGTTTCTCGATAATTTTCTCACTCAGTCGTGTTTTTTTTATTCATGGATTTGTTTGCTCACAAAATATTTAGCTTAGAGACTTAGTTAGTGACCATCGTTATGCCTCATATTTCAGCCATCAATATGACATTCATGACTCCCGGTGGAGAACTCGGTATGCCTATAAAGCTGGCTCCATGGCAGACATGTTCTCTACTTTCCAAAACTTCCGGTCCCAAACTCCTTAGCACAGCTTCTACTAGCTTGAGAACTCGATTTCTGCATCTTCCAGCAGCACTCGTTCCGTCTCCAGACTTTTGTCTCCCTTATCTCCCCGCTAGAATATCATGCCCTCCCTTTATGACCGTATTTCACGCCGCTTGGAGGATGGGAGGGATGAGTATTATGAATTCGAGTCCGACCTCGAGAATGGCCGGCGGAATATGTTTGGGTTAAAGACCGAGAAATGGCATGATCGTGAGAAGGAACGCCAACGTCAAAGAGATAAACGTAGACATGGAAGGGACGATCCGAAGCATCGTGCGCAGGCGAACCGAACTCATGATCGAGCCCGTGGTGAGGGTAGGAACACAGGCCATGATCGAGCCCGTTCCACAGACAGGGATAGAGGGCACGGTCGAAGCAGGCATGCGGATGACAAGGATAAAGGACGCGGCTCCGATCGCCCCGAGGACAGAGATAGAAGGCAGCATGTTAGTCACCGTGGTAGCTCGAGAGGCATAGATGCAAGCAATGCCGGAGCAGAAAGAAGGAAGAAACCATCGAAACAGTCTAATACTACGCATCCGCATCTCAGAGTCAGAGACGTTCTCGTCGATGTCGCGGGGAAGGTCATTGAGGATCTGCTTGGCGGTTCTGCTCCGAAGCCAGAGAAACATCGCAAGCATCGCCGCAGACATCGCCCCGAAACAAACAGAGAAAACGGTGGTGAAGATGGTGAACGGCAACATAAAGATCGAGCAAGGACACCTGAGAGGAAGCCAGTCGAGCCGGCGCAACAACATGGTGGTCCGTCTGGGCCTCTTCAGGATCATGGTGAAGCTGGAAGCTACTATCAAGGTCATCCATTAAAGCATCAGCAACCCTCTGGTGGCCGGCCTCAAGGTCCACCATCTCAACGGCAACCCAATAATGCACCTCTTCAAAGCCATAGCCGCGCACCAGAGAAAAATGGTCCGGCCCCGCCTAGATCTTCGCAAGGGCTAAGGTCAGGAGAAAACCCCCCGTATGGGAACAGCAGGTCGCCAAAGCGGGATGAGGAGAGACAACAGAAGACAGGGCCTGAAACACGAGAGGCTAGGCTAAGGCGATTTAAACCACAGCCACGGGATTTAGAGGAAGAACAATTTGGGGATTCAGAGGAAGCCCGAGAGAATAGTGAAAGACCGCGGAGCCAGGGAGCAGCAGCACATGAGGCTCCTGGCAAGTCATCGACGAGGGACTTTGGACAATCTCCAAGGACTGGAAAATCCCCGCAGGATACTGTGACCTCAACCAGCATTAATGGAGATTCCGATCGAGAAGATGAAACGGACGGATCGACGGCAGGCTCGAGACGCTCTTCCTTATTGACTGAGCAGCCCACGAAGAAGTGCGGACAACACCCAAAGAACGGGAAATCCCGAAGAGGTGGAGAACACCATCACGACTATGCCGAGGATAGTAATGAAGGTCGTTCAGAGGCAGAAGAGTTGCACGTGAGAGGAGGAGGCCAATACGACGACAACGAAGACGTTGATTCCGATGCACAATACAGCGAATACGAGGAGTTCGATGACGAATACCTAGGTGAGGTTCACGTTCTAAGAGACGACCTGTGCCAGACGCGCACAGCGCCTGTTGTGAATAAGCAAGAAGGTTATAGTCCCTTGTCATATGTCGCTGCGAAGATGAAGAGTGGAGCCTACAGTTCTAACTTGTATGACCATGCGGAACCTAAGACAGGGGGGTACAGTCCACTCTCATACTCGTATGCTGCCGCAAAGGCCAAGACTGTGCATATAAATTATACTTCAGAGATCCATCTCGGCAACTCCAGCAAAGCGTTTTATGAACATTGCGGACGACCTGATAGATTAGGCCCAAATCCATCGTCTAAAGGAATTTCAGCCTCGGAACGACTTGCAAGTCATAGCCCTGACTATATGCCGAAGTATGGGTATGAACAAAAGGAGTACTCACATACCCCACTAAGGAAAGCGCCCGAGCCACATGGCGCTTTTATCGATAGCGAGAGTGAGCGTCCACGAAGCTCTGAGACGTCCAAGAGCAAGAACAAATCCGGTAAATCCAACGTCAGTAGTAGCGATTATGAACGGTCAAGAGATCCAGAGCCATCCCAGAGCAAGTCGAAGCCTAGAAAATTCAACGTCAGGTTCGAGTATCGATCAGAGAGCAGCTCTCCTGGGCCGAAGCATGCCCCAAAGTCAAAGCGTCCTTCTCGGGGAATAGGATGCGATACCGCTGGAAAATTCGAAGAGCCACCTCCAAACCATTACGCAACTCTGGAAATTTCCCCGTCGACTAATCCCGAAACGTCTGTAGATATTCTCCTACTGGAAGTTGCATTGCTGACCTCCAGACTAGAATTGCAATCTTGGCAAAGAAAATGCGTATTAAGGTTCATCCCGACGTGTTAAAGAGGAAGAATCCCAGCATGTCAGAGACGGAGAAGACTGCCATTGACGAGCACGCCAAGAAGGTCGGCGGGGCTGCCGAGATCCTACTGGATTCTACCAAGGTAAGTTTTAGCTTCAGCCCCAGGAGTTTTGAATTAGTATTAACAAAAAGATATAGCGCGTAGATTACCACCAAGAGATCCGCAACTGGGAAGCAAAGTATGGCAAACTTTTGTGGGCCCGTTCCTTGAAGTCATGAAAGGAAGTACACGGTTCACTTTCATTACCCATTATATGGAAGGTTAGGTAGCGAGCATGCCCTAGTTACGCTTCAGTTGACAGAACAAGCGGTCGTTGCTTAAAGGAGTAGAAATTGACTTACACCACAACATCTATACATGCGTACACGAACGAAGGTTCTGGTTAAAGGACATTGCATGAGTGATGGATGTAGGCAAAGCAACAGCCTACCAGGTCAAGTCGTATCGTCAAGTGCACAAGCCCCGCAAGCATTATTGGGCGCATAGACACTGCGTGATTGAAGGCGATTGCAGAAGTAGTGATAGAAGTTTGACAGGACCATGTCTAATTCTCTCAGACCTCTGGGCTCACTGTGGTATCATTCTGGTTGTTTCTCTCTGCCGTGCGCTTAACGTCAAATTCGCGTTTCACCGCCTCAATTTTCTCCGTCAAAGGGTTTGCAAGTGCCTGTGTTGCGGCCTTGCTCCCCGCCTCGTTCTTATTTAGTCCTGTACCAGAACCCAAATGCACGTCTTCCCATCCCCACCCCGTGAGGTATGCACCAACTTGAAATACTACCTTGCCTTCCTTCCTGATCACGTTGGGCTGAGCTTCGTCTCGATATTGGATCTTGATCCCCTTCCCCATGATTCTTGAGGCTAGTTGTACCTTCGCATTGGAGTCCCACGTCGCGATGTTGTCAGACATGCAGAGTTTTGGTTCCCACAACTCAGTCAGCCAAGCTTCTGCAACGGCAAACCCATTTACGGGATCGGAGAGAATGACAGCAGCAACGTAAGCTTCGAATACGTCTCCCATGGTCTTGGTCCAGAGTTTGTTCTGCTCCTGACCTTGGAAATAAGACTTCGGTAGATTTACTCTTTTATCAAACCCATAAGCAAGAGAAAACTCTGCAAGAGTTTCGTTCTTAACAAGCGACTCCCGTTTTTGTGATAATCTACCTGCAGGTAGATCTGGAAAGCGAGGGAAAATAAGACGCGTTGCTATCAGCTCGATGTACGCATCACCAACGAACTCAAACCGATCGTAGCTCAAATTGACGACATCTGAAGCTGTACGACCGCCTAGTACACCCTGATGAGTGAAGGGCACATCTGCAAGAAGCCTATTAAGGATAAGGGGTAGTTCAGGCAATGTCTTTTGATGCCTATTGAAATTCTTGGATGGCTTAGGCACCTTTTGATGACCTGCACTTGGGTCTGGATTAGTAGATGGTACCCCAGGGTTTGAAGGTTGAGGTAGTGAGAAGTTCAAAGACTTTTGGAATGTGTTTTCGGCGATTGGCATAGCATTTTTAAGACCATCGAAGTCATGTTTGGTGTACTTGCCTTTGTCGTTAGGCTTTAGATTTCCATGGCCAGAGGATGCAGGCTGATTGGGCATACGCACTTGCTTAGCAGACACCTCTGAACCATCAAGGCGTCGGGCCGGTTTGACTGGATCACACAAATCTGGTGAAGACTGCCCTGTCTTCTCACACTTTTCCTGTTATGCAGTCAATAGACAGTCTTGAACCTATTTGGGTGGAGTTATCACACAGCAGCTGTAGTTTTTTGTTTCTTCTGAGGTCGCACTGCATTTCGGTCACAGACATCATAACTTCTCTTTTTCGTCATGTCTAGATTGTTGGCTTGAAGTCTGATATCATAATAACAGTTGAGTTGACGGGACTTATCAGTTGGTTTCCAGGACGGACAGTAGACAGTTTGAGCCTCTGGTTTGCAAGGCTGTAGGGCTGCTAGCGTGGTTAAATCATTTCACTCCATTCTCCAGTCTTGCCTTTCTAATATGTATAACACATCATGATTTCCAACCCCGGAACGACGTTGGTCGCAAGATCGCGCATACTTGACCTGCTGAAGGTGCTCTTCTAATGGCTGCTTTTCCTGTGCTCAATGCTTATATCTACAGACGCAATGCCGCATATTCTCCCTCACCTACAATCCAGAGCGTCTACGAACTGGGAACAAAGTCCTCCGCCAAAGATTAAAAGGGCCTTCAGTAGCTGCATACTACCCCAGACGGGTGGCGACATTGAAGGATCTGAGAGCCTTGTATCCAGACCTTGAGACATGGGATGAAGACGAGGAAGACCGACTTGAATTCATCGAGCTGTATGAGCACTGGATTTACTCTTAGGAGCTGCGCAGCCAACTAACTACTTCTCTAATAGGGCGAAACAAAGAGGGAAGGGTGCTCCAAAAAAGAAGAGAACGGCGGAAGGTAAGCGCACATCACGGCCAGCCTTGAATGCAATAGCGCTAATTATCTCGACTATAGAGTCGAAAAAATTCAAGGGCAAGAAGAAGGCTACTACTCCAGCCATACCCAAGGCTTGATTCTTAGCAACACTTTCTCGCATTGCATGATACCGGAGTTTTAGGATTATTGGATGGGGCATTGCATATTGTGGCCTTGGTCGGCGTTGCTCTTCAGGAGTTTTAACAATCTTGGCTGGTGTCGGAAGATCAGACGGCGAGACATCGTATTCGATCCCATGCGAAGTCAAGCTTTAAATAGGTTGTCTATGTCGTCTATGGCTAGAGGCATTGGTCACTTCGAACATTATCTACATAATTCAAGTTACTTCTTGCAGCTTTTCCGAAGCTCGAAAGATGCCATATAGGCTCTTTTAGCTATACTTATCTAATTTGAGACAAAGAACGCAGCATGATTGTATTACAATGTGTGAACAGCAATACAACTGATGATATGTCGTGGATCTGTGCCATAGTGAGGTTCGATATGGACTAGCGTGATGAGTCCGGCGCAATTTCACTTTGCTTGACATCGAACACCACCAATCATCAACAATAAACCTAACTACGTTCTGTCGCAACAGCCTGACTCTAATCTCGGAATTTTGACTTGCGCATAGCCTTTTGCTACACCGTGGCACTTAGATTACCTACTCTTTAGCAACGATGCCGTCAGCCGTGAAGCCATCGAAGAATCAGATGAGGAGGGCGAAGAAGAAGGCCGCAAAGCAAACTGAAGTAGGTCATATCACTCTAGCAAAAAGGAGCTTTCCTGACTGTTTGCAGGCTACAAGCACACCAACACCGGAGTCGACTGTGGAATCCGATGATCGACCTATCTCTTCCAGTCCATTAGCAGTAAAGGACGTTGCGAGTATCGATGGAGTCGATGGAATCGATGGAATGGACGAAGCGGACCCGTTGTACGAAATGTACAAAGATGTCATGGAGAAATTCGAGCAAGGTGATAAAGAGGATTTATCAACAAAAGATCTTGATAAACCCGAGATATATTTCGATGAGGACGATGAGATACCCGACGAGGACGAGGAGCAAGGAGTGCCAAAGATGTCGAAAAAGAAGCGAAAAGAGCAGAATAAGCTCTCCGTCGCAGAATTGAAAGCCTTAGTCCAGAAACCAGAAACTGTGGACTGGACTGACACCTCAGCATCAGATCCTCGTTTGTTAGTACACATTAAAGCATACCGGAATGTTGTTCCAGTACCTACGCATTGGTCGTTAAAACGCGAGTACCTCTCCTCGAAACGTGGTGTAGAGAAACCTCCTTTCGCCTTACCCAAATTCATCCAAGAGACCGGCATTGCAGAAATGCGGGATGCAGTACTTGAGAAGCAAGATCAGGCAAGCCTGAAGCAGAAGCAGCGTGAAAGAGTCCAGCCAAAGATGGGCAAACTTGACATTGACTATCAGAAACTATACGAAGCTTTCTTTCGATTCCAAACAAAGCCAGAGCTTACGCGCTATGGGGAAGTTTACTACGAGGGGAAGGAGTATGAGACAAACCTCAAACATCTTCGACCTGGTGAGCTCAGCGAAGAGTTGAAAGAAGCTCTGAATATTCCACCCGGCGCCCCGCCGCCATGGCTGATTAATCAACAGCGCTTCGGTCCTCCGCCGTCATATCCTGCCCTTAAGATCCCAGGGCTTAATGCCCCCCCTCCACCAGGAGGTCAATGGGGTTTCCACCCTGGCGGATACGGCAAGCCACCTGTAGATGAGTACAACCGACCTCTTTACGGCGGTGATATCTTTGGTGTGCTACAGCCGCAGCAGAACGCTCAATTAGGTGAACCGGTAGAAAAGACCTTATGGGGAGAATTGCAAGAGCCTGAAGAAGAGTCCGAAGAGGATGAGAGCGATGAAGAAGATGAAGATGCTGATGCCGACGATGTGGGTGCAGGTTTACAGACACCAAGCGGCCTTGAAACGCCAGGAGGCATGGCATCTACGGTACCATCGGAGTACGGTGGGGCTGAGAGCGTGGCTGGTGAGTTTGACCTACGGAAGCAAAGACGGGGTACAGATACGGAAGAGTCCATACACCCTCGGACTGCGTATCAGGTAATCCCAGAACAGCAAGCCAAGGTAACGGGTTTCTTTGGAGGTGATCGGACTTATGATCTCAAGGCTGCTCAAAGCAGTCTACCAATATTAGGCCAAGAAGACACCAGAAAGCGTAAGAAGCCGGGTGATGTGGAAGTTGCCATGGATCCTGATGCTTTACAAGCAAAGGACGGGATGGACAAAGAAGACATGAAGAGGTTGTATGAAGCGCAAAAGAAAGAAGAGCAGGGCCAGTGGGGTATTCAAGAAGATCTAAGTGATATGATAGCTAGAGAAAGTCGTAAGAGGCAGAAGCAAGATGAAGGGAGAAAGGCCAAACGCTAGTGAGGGAAGATTGAAAGACATGCACGTCCTCGCCCTCAAAAGATCCTATCTCAAGATTGAATGCGCTGTGAATACGTATATGAATGTGAATGGTATTCATGTTTAAAGCCCACCATTGGCTGGCTTCACATATCGATCCATGTGAAGTATAAGATAGGAGAAGGCATACCAACTGGGGATGTATCAGCATACAAGACTAAATGCCGGTTATTCCACTTCTCAGAGCCCTACTGCACACACTGTACGGGTTTTAGGGTTTGTGTCGAAATATTTCAGCCTTTGGTCCCTAATCCGGCTTAGTGTGACAAATTTTGGAAATATTCTGAGGGAGCCAAGAACATAAACTCACGCGCCATCACAACATCTAAACCCACATCCACCACTCACTCTCGGTAGAAACTGTATCTCGTCCACAGCTTACTCCGTGCGCTATACAGTAGTCAGATACTGGTTTGCAGCTCTCATTTGATTCTATAACACTGTTAGATTGAAACACGATGGACAGAGGCCGAAGGTAAGTTCAAATCCAGCCCTCTATTCCCAGATCTACCTTACAGTGGCGTTTGATCATGCGAGGACGGAACACAATGAATCCACCCATATAATCATTATAGCTGATGCCCATGCCAAATAGGTACAACGATGGCGATAGGCCTTTGGGTGGAGAAACCTACCGACCGGCTGAGCGAAATGGTCGTTCTCCACCACGACCGAACAGCTATCGTGTGGATCGTTCGCCTCCTCGACGAGGTCGTACACCACCATCGTACACCGACACTTATGCTCCTACAAGCAATCGAGGTGACAGACCCCGGAGCCGCTCAAATCGACGTCGCTCGCGAAGCCCTGCTTTTAGAGGAAGAGACCGAGGCGGCGGCGGCTACAGAGGGCGACCTAGATCACCTCCCCGCACATTCTCGTCTGGAAGAGATGCATATCCAAGATCACCTCCGAGGGCACGTCGATATTCGAGATCTCCCGTCAATGGTTCAGGACGTGGAAGGTCGCCTGTGCCTCTGAAGAGAGTTAGAGATCCGTCGCCAATCGTGAACCGCCGCCTACGTTCTCCCCCGATGGCAAAAGAGAGAGCGGTTTCTCCACCACGAGACAGGTATGAGAGACGCGACTATTCGCCTCCAAGGGATTCTAGATTTCCGAGGGAAAATAACTACAGACCAGCACAAAGAGAGCGTTCTCGCTCGTTAGTTCGACGCTCTGAGCATGTTTCCCGTGTTGGCTCTCCTCTCTCCTCTCACCGTTCTTCACCCCATGTTCACACTGAACGGATGGCGATGGCTGGATCTGGCACACATTCTCCGGCTTATCCTAGCTTACGTGGGCCGCCCGTTCCAAGATCTCCACTTCACCGTGAGAGATCGCCTCCTCGAAGAATCTACTCTCCTGCTACGCGTTCTCCACCCCGCGACGCGCTAGCTTACCGTCAACGCTCTCCGCTTCCAAGAAGACGTGACTCGCCGCCTCCCACCAACCGGCAAGAGGAGTTCCGCAATGGCACAACGCCCAGCACTTGGTCCAATGCACAATTGGGTGCTCCCCACGGACCAGGTTACCGTAACGGTGACGCTCGCGGTCCTCCGAGTGGTCCAGGATCTCACTACAACGAGCCTCACCATCGCGACTCACCATCTGGCCCACCATCAGCTCCGATCTCCATGTCCGCTCATAACCGACCAAGTAGCGCCTCCCTACTTTCCGCCCCCACTCGCCCACGTGGTGGCCCGGCTTTCGGTAGAGATGGTCCCAGAGATGCACCTTACGGTCCTCCACGCCGCGGTGGATACCCATCATCCCAAAATCACGGCCCACCTCAGCGCCAGCAGAACTACGACACTCGCGATGGTCCACCGGCTGGCCCACGCGGCTCTCATGCCCCTGATGGCCCAGCGCCTTTCAACTCCCGACCCCACCACGAGTCCCGCCCACCTTACGACTCACGACCACCATACCATGACTCCCGGGCCCCTTTTGACTCCGGTCGCCCGCCCTTCCGCTCGAACAACAGCTCCTCAACCACCTATCCCCGTACGCAGCGCTTCTCGCAACATCTCGCCTCCATCCCAGCAATCGTCCCTGGCGGCAAATTAGCACCTAGCGGCCTTGATCCAGCAGCGGAGAAGCGCTTACAGCAGATAGAAGAAGACAAGAAGAAGTTGTTGGAACAGATTGAAGAAAAGCAGAAGATCAAGAGGCAGGGCTTGAGGGACTGGGAGAAGGCAGAGAGGGAGAGTAGGCGGGAGGGGTTGAAGAGTGAGTTGGCGGAAGGGCATTTAGAGAAATTGACAGGTGAAGGTGTTGGCGGGACTGCTTTTTGAATGGGAAGCGAGCGTATGGCAGAGATTCCGATAGCCACCTAGGAATCCTCAGCGATGGCTTATTTCCGACCAAGCAAACGAGCGAAATAGCGAGGATGGTTCGACGTTGCTTGACACGGCACAGTTCTTCGGCTTTTAGCAGTTTCAACGGTCATCAGAAAGGACCTCTCTTTCACAATAGACTGGAGAATGCAGCATGTAACCTTTAAATATCCTCGCTACAGACGAGCTGCAAGTCAATTCAAACATGGATAAAAAGACGGGCCTGGCACGTGCGACCTTTTTATAAGACCCATAATCAGTCCGAACACAAGATATGCAACACTCACCAACAGATCGACTGGAAGTTTTAGGTGCTTGTCCAATGACATTCCAGACCCTCAATGAACGATACTAATCAGCTATTTGAACTACAATATGGTTTTCTTATTCGAGAATCAGATGTTGCGATTTTGAGCTGAAGATCTTCACCCCTACAGCCTCCCTTGAAATTTGCTATTATCTTAGTTGTCAATGTAGAGATTTCTGTTTGAACCTCCCTCACGCTAAATTATCACCTACACATGGGGTCTACACTATTCTATTGGTCAGCACTCTCTAGCGTCTAGTGAGAACTTCGAGTTATAACAAGGTGTTCGAGTTGATAAAATCAAGACTCTCTTTCTCACACAATGGGTTTTAAAGAATTTCAACACTCGTTTTAAGCCGCACGGCTTTAGCCGCTCGAATTGCGCTGTTATACACTGAACAAGCACTTTGTAAATACGCACGACACAGCAATCTTCAACCATGTCTTGTTTCTTAAGTAGTTTGACTGCGGAGTTGCAGCTAGTAACTGTCGAGCTCCTAAGCCAAGGTGGAGATCAAGAAGCTCTCCACTCATGGAGTTGCACTTGCTCGTCTTACCGTTGTTTACTTGCTCCCTATATCTTCAAAACCATCGTGTTGGACAACAGTGAGAAGAATTCGTCTTCTGTGCTTGCTCTGGCCGACAGCCGATAGAGCGAGCACGTCCCAAATCTGTTCTACAGTATACCGGCTCGACGACAGTCGACTCTAGGGGGGAAAAGCGCGAAGTGGAAAATGGAGACGGAATCGAAGAAAACAATACGAAGGCGGGCTCTTCGAATATTTCTACCTTCTTTCCTTCCAATGTCCGTACAATTCTGTCTAATCTTCGACGCTTCTTCCCTCGTCTACAATCTCTGCGCATCAAGTTCAAACCAATTGACTGGGAGGATTTCTGGAACGATGAGAACTTCGATTATAGCGATGGAGAGACTGCAGAGCAGATCTCATCTGCAGAAGACGATCGAGCTTGGAGAGCATTGATGGCTAAAACATACAAATTGCTAGCCCAGAACCAGCAACCGTGCATCAAGGCCCTGGAAATTCAAGCGCTCATGCCGAAAGAAGTTTCTACGTTCAGCAATCGAGCTTTCTATGATTTCCTGGGCATGCTAGAGCGATTCACTCTCTCGATATATGGGAACCATAATGGCGCCCGGTGGAACATCAACACCATTCACGGCTATCCGGCCTTTTTATCTAAACTTGACAAGATCTTCTTCGATCATTTGCAGAACGTGACGTATTTTGATCTCAAAGCCGATCGGACGGGTCCCATTGGGTTGGAGGATTTAAGACATGCGCGGCTCGCGCTCCGTGGGGACCAAATGCCACTGCTCAAGTACCTTTACCTGAAATACGTTTTCGTGTGTCCCGAGCTCTTAGACTTCCTCGTTTGGCATGCCGGCACTCTGGAGAGTGTTTCATTTAGTGACTGGTATGGCAGGACCAGCGACCGTGGGCCGACCGAGCACAGCACTGCTTGGTACGCACTCTTTATAGCCTTTTCAGATGCTGAACCCAGGAAGCTACGCCAATTCGAAATATTACCTGTTAATGTTCCTTATCATATGCCAATTTGCCGAATCCCCACGCCGCAACCCAGCAGGGCCGAGGAGGTCCGCTTACCTCTCGAGGAAAACCCAAAGAGAAGATTATTTCCATATGCAGTGCCAGACGACAAGTACGGCATGCTGTTAGAAGACGAGTACGAAAACCAGACGAGTTATTTCAAGGGAGATGACCAGAAAAGTTGGGAGAGGTTGATGGAGATTGTGGAGGGGAACAGGGGAGCAGGGGTTTCCTAGGGGGTCATGGGGGTTTGTGACGGAAACGTTTGCCACATAATCTCGCAGGCCTTTTGTGCCTCTGTGCCCAAGATATTCGTTTCATCGATGCGACTTATTCGGCAAGCATGCTACAAGCATCTAGAGCGCGTGATTTGCGAAGCATCCATCCAACCCAAATCTTCCGCTCACTTGAAATAGATTCACTGGGCCCGCTCTACTTCCTTTCTCATTATTGTCTATCATCAAGGCGGACAAACTTCCACAAACACTTCGGAAAAAGGGCCGGTTTACTCACGCCACCGCCATCCATCACGTATACCATCGTCAGCCACCCTCCAACACCCACATCAAACCCCCTCGCCTGCAAACCAACCCCGAAACTATTTCCCAGGACATCGAAAACGCGAAGTCACCGCAATTGACCACATACTTCATGTCCACACTCCTTCGAACCTTCCTATGGCTCTTCCCTCTGCCCTTCACACCACCCAACCATATCACACACATATCAAACCTCAACCACCAACAACCCGCAATTAACCGTCAAACTTTTCTCTTCCCTCTTCCTTCATCTTATTCCCATCTAACCTTCAACAAAAAACCTCATCCTACCGGTATTTCCTTATTGTCTATCCTTTATTCCTAAGAGTATAGTTATAGCTGAGAGACATGGCTACGAGCGATGCTGGGAAAGTGTAGAAAAAGCTACCGACGACTGCGAATTTTAGGATTTGGGGGAAAAGTGAAAAGCGGGGTTGAAAGATTTGGTCTTGAGGGGGGGGTTGGGGCGAAGAAAGGGGCTGAGACAAGGGAGAACGAAGAAGACGGAAAGAAAGAGACCGCACTGAAAAGGAAGAAAAAGAAGAAAGAAAAATAGAAAGGGGTAATAAGATAGCGAACCGAAACCATAAAAATCCAGAAGAGTCAATGCCATCAAAAAACCCCCCGTAAAGCCAAAAAAAAAGGAAAATCCATATTCCCATCCTCCCCCCACGTCCCCCCTCCCTTTTCCACCAACGAAAAAAAAGAAAGAAAAAAACAAGCAGCCAAAAAGCCCTCAAAACTAAAAACGAACAAATGAAAAAAAATACCAGAGGAGCAAATTCAACAATGGGGGGGGGGGGGGGGGGGGGGGGGGGGGGGGGGGGGGGGGGGGGGGGGGGCGGGGCGGGGGGGGGGGGGGGC
>JAABUU010001972.1_pt1 | contig 31272 bp, 28 predicted proteins | sample 5559301 | NCBI WGS metagenome assembly JAABUU01 (sample SAMN10711884, study PRJNA513360) | rock metagenome | isolation source: Antarctica rocks | place: Antarctica: Victoria Land, Richard Nunatak white
AATAATCTGCTTGATCTTTTTCAATTGTTGATGATTGAAGATAAAAAGCTCGCTCATTCAAATGACAATGTCATCAATTTTTCTAGTCTTAATACATTGATGAGTCATTTTGTAATCAGTCGTATCTGAATTGAAATTCATTCAAAGGTGAAAGTCTTTATTGAAGTAGAAAGAGATCATTAAGATAGTCGAGAATGTATTAGAATTATCACTGAATTTCATCATTGAAAGTCATTTAGCTCAGTCATTCTGCATGTAATTGCAATAAATTCAAAGTTTGCATTCAACATCTTGATTAGCTCATTTTAATTGATCATTGATTTCTGAATGATAAACTGTTGATAGATTGACTTTGATCTTCAGTTGTTTACAAAGACTTTGTCACATGATTGATATGAACTGAAAGTCTCTATTTGAAACGATAGAACTGAGTAGATCATGAAGTCGATAAACGTTTCATAGCATGATTCATACTGTTTCTTCAATTGAAATGTCATTGTCTCTTCAATGACAGAAAACATAATGATGTTCTTTGAAGAGATGACATATGATCATGCAAATGATGTTATAGTTTTTTGATAGAAGTAGCTCAATGATGAAGTTCATAGCTATATCTTGTCAACGCTGCTGAGAAATCAATAGAAGCTGAAGCAAATCATTTGTATCATTTCAAGATGCTTTGCTTCACTGACAGACATGACAGTTTCAAATGTATTATCAAATAGTTGCTTAATGATCTGATCAATAGTAGAAGCGTTGAACGAGATTAATTGTTTATTTAATGTCAGAGTGCAAGATTAATGATTGATCGTGAATCTCTTGAAGCAATTTCGTATGCATTTGTTTCAACACTCATAATAGACTCTTTTTGAATAAAATGTTGTCAATGATTTGACAGTTTTTTAGCTTCATGTCATGAAGCTTCAGTTCATCTTTGTTCATAACTTGTCAATACTCATTGTATAGTTCATTCTTCTGATTGACTAGACGTACGCGTTGATGAAAATTGATCTCATATTCAGATTCAATTTCGAACACAATCAATAAAACGTTTATTCAATTTGAGATCAGTATAGTCTGAAAACAATCATCTATGTCTTTAGCTGATTCAGAACTATTGATCATCGACATTTTAGTTAAAGCATCGACTTTGATGTTTATTTTGTCTGATCGAAAGATAATTTAAAAGTTAAACTTTGATAGAATATTCAGATAGTTTGCTTGTTGTTGAGTCAGCTGATTGTTTTTCATAAAGATCTTCAAAGTCTGATGATCAATAAACATCTGAATAAATAACTCAGTATCTTTTAGTTCAAGTCATCAATGTTTGAAGCATCGAATGATAGCTAGCAATTTCTTGTCATAGATGTGATAATTGCATTCAGCTGAAATCATGCTCTTGCTATAGAAGACTATCGAGTGAAGCACATTTTTATCATTGTACTGAGATAGTATGTCGTCTTTTACATAGTTGAATGCATCGATTTTCAAAATAGCTTGACGTTTGACATCAAAATGACGTAGAATCGAGACTGAGCTGATCTGCTTCTTCAGATTGTCAAAGACTTCAACGCAGACTTCATTTCAAACAAAAGATATATCTTTTCAAGTCAGTTAAGTGAATGACTTGACTAGTTTTGAAAAGTTCTTGATGAAACATTGATAGAAATTGACGAAGTCAACGAAGTCTTGTATCTCTTTTAGATTAGTAGATGTAGCTCAATTTACTATAGCTTTCACTTTGATAAAATTCATGCAAAGATCTTATTCTGATATGTTAGAACTCTTTTGCATGTGATTATGTAACAGCAATAATCAGATAATCATTGAGTAATCAGAGCTTCAAAATGATCGCTCTGATCGCTTGAATCAGAAGTGATCACAGTGAGCATGACGAGCATGATGCTCATCTTGCTCATCTTGCTCGAGAATGATCAGAGTGATCATTCAAAGCAGAAACGACTTGACACGATTCTTCTATGTCTATATAACGATGATCGTTCTCTTAAATAGAAGCTTCGTGCTCAACTCATGTAAGTAGTCAATACATATTATTATCTCAGCTATCTTCAGACATCAAGTCTAGTAATAGTGATTACTGTTTGATCTTTGTATATATCTTGTGTTGTTAAAGAAAACAATCATTACACTTTGAGCATCTCTCTTTCACAAGATATCAGAGACGTTCATTTCTTTCAGTCATGTCTAGTCAGTCAGAACGAGTCACGCTCAGTCAAGAAGCAAGCATCTTCAGCGCAGATAAGATCAAGATTTCAACATTGAACTTGTATCATGATGATCAAGATAAACTCGAAGCATATCTAGTACAGATAGAGCTATACATCAAATGACACTCATCTCAGTTCAAGTTCATTGAGAACAAAGTACTCTTTGCATTCATCTATCTAAGAGATAATGCATTCACATGATTTCATCACTATCTAACGAATTATCTGCAGAAGAAGTCAGAAAAACGAGAAGAAGAAATCAACACGATATTTCGTGATTCTCAGACGTTTGAGAAACGTTTAAGAAGAGTATTTGAAGACATTGACAAGAAACGTACAGCGAAACGTCAGCTGTACAATCTGCGACAGAAAATCTTCGCAGCGACTTATTCAATCAGCTTTCAGCATATTGCAATGAATATGAAATGAAACGATGCAGCTCTCATCAGTCAGTTCTATCAGAAACTGCGAGAGAAAGTCAAGAATGAAATCGCTAGAATCAATAGACTCGTCGACTTGCAGAAGATGATATTCAGAGCGATGATCATCAATAACAGGCAGTATGAGAGACGTCTGAAAAAAGATAAAGAATCAGTCATGTCAGTAGTATTGAGTCGAAAGTTCAAGAAGAAACAACGACAGTCATACTATGATTCTCAATCTATGAAGTTAGACGCAATTCGAAAGATATCAACGAACGCTCGTGATAAAACAGCTCAACAGAGCAAGACATGTTACATATGTGAAAAGCTGAATCATTACTTCAAGAACTGTACTCGAAATAAGTACAAGAACAAGTCAAAGTCTTATGATAAGCAAGACAGATCTTTCGCAGCAACAAAAGAAGATCAGAAAGACAAGCATCAAGCGTTGTCGTGAACAGCATGTTACGAGAACAACTGTTGCACTCATCTGAGCGATAAGAAAGATTCTGAATGATATTCGAAATTCTCGCGTAAGAATCGTTTCTACGCAGCAACTCATCGTCAATCAGAAGCACATGATGAAGATAGTGACGAAAGTTCATTCACTATGATCGCGAAATCAGAGATTCTCGACAGCGAAGCATATGACTCGAATAGGTTGAACAACATCGAAGAAGCTATTCATCAAGCAGTCGAAGAAGAAAATCGACTTAGCGAAACTCTACGAGCATTCACTATCGCAGCAGAAGATGCTCTCGATCAAGAAGAAGATTGTCTTGAAGTAAAGAAAGATCTCAGAAAGCTTACAAGTCAAGCAAGCTTTATAAGCATGTACAACGAACTGTACACTCTCTTTAAGCAGAAAGAGAAAGATTTTTCACAGCGAATGCAACAGATCAAGAATGATATACATCAAGCTATCTATGACACTATGCAAGATGAGTTGATCACATCGCGCAAAGACATTCAATATCGTGACATAGTCATGAAGAAGTCACTCACAGAAGTCAAGTTCATCAAGCAAGAAGAATATGTACTCTCTGACGAAGATCACATATTCAGAGAGCTTAAACAGATGATAGAAGCTATCAGAGAGAGATTTGATTTGTGTGATTCAAAGAAATATTCACTTAAGAAGATCAACTCGAATCAATTTCAGTACATAGAACAAGTACTGAAAGAAAGAGCTTCTAGTTCAAAAAACTAGAAGACTCTTCGATCAACAGATCATCGAAGAAGTCTAGTCGAAGATCGAAAATCGAAAGCATATTTGTTTTCATCAGTGACTCGTCACAGTTACGAGTATGAGTCAAGATCAATGATCACGCAGCACGACTATTCATAGACAGTGACTGCACGAGAAATTACATATTCTCAGAATTTGCTAAAAAAGCGCAAATATCTACGCAGAAAAAGAAAGAATCTTACAATCTGCAAAACTTCGATGAAACATTCATGAAGTACAATAACGAACTAATAGATCAAGAAACTCAACTCATTCACTTGAGACTTGAACGACATTGAAAGAAGTTACGTTTAGATGTTACGAAGCAGTCAGACAGTGATATAGTTCTAGACATATCATGACTTCGTACGATCAATTCAATGATTGATTGAGTCAACGAGACAATTGCATTTCTAAATACAAGAACGACGCGATTATATTTGATATTGAAGTCATCACAAGAAGTGAAGATATTCATCATGACGAGCGAAGAAATGCGCGAAAAGTTCAGAGAAATCAATGATGCACAGATGTTATGAAGCAGAAAGATTCAGAGCGATCACTCGAAGAATCTTGCTATTGCTATTATCTTTAAAGAATATCAGAAATACAAGATTCTGTTTGAGAAAGAAAGTGATCAGAAGACACTACTTAAACATCAATCATGAAATCACGAGATTAAGCTCGTTGACGACAAGAAACTCACGAAACAGTTCATATACTCATTGTCGACAGAAAAGCTCGATGCTTTGCAACAATATCTGAAAGAGAATATGTGAAAGAGATTCATTAAAGAATCACAGTCATCAGCAGAATATTCAATTCTGTTTGTTTTGAAATCGAATGAAAGTCTAAGACTATGTGTCAACTACAGAACATTGAATAACATCATGATTAAAAACAGCTATTCGTTATCGCTCATAGCAGAACTGCAGAATAGATTGCAGAATGCACAGTGATTTATGAAATTCAATATACTCAAGACATTCAATTGAATATGAATTAAAGAAGAAGATGAGTGAAAGACAGTCTTTTGCACTCGACTAGAACATTACGAGTATTTGATCATGTCTTTCGACTTAATCAATACTTCAATCACGTTTCAAATCTTTGTGAATAACATATTATGACGTTATCTGAATCAATTTGTCATAGTATATCTGAACGATATATTAGTATACTCAAAGACGAAGAAAGAACATGTGCAACATGTTAAAAAGATTCTACAGACTTTGAAGAAAGTCGATCTGCGCATTAAGTCAGGAAAAAGTGAATTTCATGTACAGAGTGTACAGTTTTTGAAATTCATAGTCACGTCTCAGAGTCTAAGAATGAACTTAAAGAAGATAAAAGCTGTTACGACTTGATCGACGTCAAAGTCGAAGATCGAAGTTCAATTCTTTTTAGAATTCACAAACTTCTATAAATGCTTTATAGAGAGATACTTCAGAATCGTCTCGTCACTTACAAATCTTACGAGAAAAGACATATCGTTCGTGTGAACTGAGAAAGCAGAAGAAGCTTTCAAAAAGCTGAAGAAATTGTTCATCTTTCAGTCAGTACTGATCATGTTTGAATCAGAAAAACTCATTACGCTCGAGATGAACGCATCAGACGAAGCTATTGAAGCATGTATCAGTCAATCAGATGATAAGAGATGTCTGCATCTCATTGCATTTCACAGTAGAAAGCTTACAGACGCTGAATTGAACTATGAGATACACAACAAGAAGCTGCTAGCTATTGTTGACTCATTCAAACAATGAAGAGTGTATCTAGAAGAATCTAGACATCAGATTCAAGTATATACAGATCACAAGAATCTGCTATACTTCACGATCATGAAAGTTCTAAATCAAAGACAGATTAGATGATCGAAGAAGTTGTCGTTGTACAACTTTCAAATTCAATATTGAAAGAGATCTGAAAACTCAAAGATCGATGTCTTGAGCAAAAGAGCAGATCACATGACAGATAAATCACAGGTAAATCAGACTATCTTGCAAAAGAATTCAGACGATTCGATTGTCTATAATAGACAAAACGCAGTCACTTTACGAATCAACAACAGAGATCTCGAGAAACGAGTAAAGCTAGAGCTAGCGAAGAACTCAGTCGCGCAAGATATCATAAAGAATATCAAGAACAACGCGAACTTTGAGATTATCAAGAAAATACTAACATTTCAGAGTCTGATCCATATTTCAACAAGATGCAGACAAGAGATGATAGATGATCATCACAAATCAATGATACATGAACATCAAGATTTGAATAAAATCATTGAGAGAATATCTAGAATTTACTATTTCTCAAAGATGAGAAAACAGATAGAAGATATTATCAGAAAGTGCAATGTGTGTATTCGTATGAAATACAATCGACATAAACTCTATGAACTTTTGAAAAGTCTCAGCACATCAGATCATGCGTGAAAAAGCATAGCTTTAGACTTTATAGTCAAGCTATCTAAGTCAAAGAAAAGAGTCATCGAAACAACGTATGACTCTATATTGATTATAACGAACAGATTAATCAAGTATGAATACTTCTTGTCATATAAGAAAGCAACATTCGCAGAAGATTTGACTTACACGTTTCTGAGAATGATTGTAGCAAATCATGAATTATCAGACGAGATAATTTTGAATAGAGACAAGCTCTTCACATCGAAATTCTGAAAATTCTTGATGAATCAGTTAGAAATTCATCATAAGCTGTCAACAGCTTATCATTCGCAGACGAATGAACAAATGAAAAGAATGAATCAGACACTGAAACAGTATCTCAGATGTTATATTAACTATAGACAGAACGATTGAATACAGCTACTATCAGTAGCACAGTTGACTTTCAATAGCGTAACAACAGAAGTAATCAGCATGTCATCATTTTTTGCAAACTACGAATTTGAGTCAAAGACTCTCAAAGAATCACGTGAATTTGCACAATTAACTCAAAAAGCTACGCTACAGATAGAACAATTGCAGCTGCTACAGAAAGAATTACAGAAGAACATACAGTTTCTTAGCAAGCGTATGACTCTGTATGCAAATAAAAGAAGAGATAGAAGATCTACTCTTAAGAAGAGAGACAAAGCGTATCTACTAAGACGAAACATCAAAACGAAAAGATCAAGTAACAAACTGAATCACATGAAGCTAGAATCTTACAAGATTCTAGAGATCAAAGAATCGATTAACTACAAGTTAGATCTGTCAACATCTATGAAAATACACTCGATATTTCATATCTGTCTCTTGAAGTCTGCAGACTCGAATACATCAATTCAAACAAAATCTTCAGAAATTGATTCAGAGAGTCAGAACGTCGAATACGAAGTAGAGAATATACTGAATCGACAGAATATCAAAGATCAGTCTCATTGATTAATCAAGTGAAAAGATTACGAACATATCGAGAACACTTGAGAATCAGAAAGAAATCTCAAGAACTGTCAGATGCTTCTGCGACAGTTTCAGTTGAGAAACTCAGTCAGTCAAAGTCTGATGAAATCTCAACATGCTCGAAGAACACATCAAAGAGAAGATCATTCAGCAATGACTCGCTAGTCTTTCTTTCATTCTTCTCGAGCTTGACGATGTTTTGAAACTTTCGTTCAATCATCGTCTGTTTCTTGTTCTTCAGAAACACAAATTGATTTTGCAGACAAGTAGTTCTTGCGAAGATCTCTTGCATCTGTTTGTGAGCATTCAGCAGCTCATCAAGAACGCGATCGCGTTCTGTCTTTATTCTTTTTCACTTCATCATCGAGAAAGTAAGATTGCACTTGCGATCGAGATGCACACACTCGATGCAACGATCGAACTCGTTGTCAACACGACATTTCTTTTGCAAGCGACTGCAGTGTTCACAGAGACGCATGACAGCACGCTCAGAACTCGTACGCTCAAGAAAATCTCTGCGACGCAAGGTAGAGTTTTTGATTGTGCGATGAGAAGACATGAAGAAAAAGTGATTTTCAAAATGAAAATCTTAGAAGAGAATCTAGTGTTAGAACTCTCTCGCATGTGATTATGTAACAGCAATAATCAGATAATCATTGAGTAATCAGAGTCTCGAAGTGATTGCTCTGATCGCTTGAATCAGAAGTGATCACAGTGAGCATGATGAGCATGATGCTCATCTTGCTCATCTTGCTCGAGAATGATCAGAGTGATCATTCAGAGCAGAGACGACTTGACACGATTCTTTTATATCTATATAACGATGATCGTTCTCTTAGATAGAAGCTTCGTGCTCAACTCATGTAAGTAGTTAATACATATTATTGTCTCAACTATCTTCAGACATCAAGTTTAGTAATAGTGATTACTGTTTGATCTCTGTATATATCTTGTGTTGTTAAAGAAAACAATCATTACATGATACTATGATCTTTAAGAAAACTGTTTCTTTTACGTTGAATTCGCACTTTCAAATATCTATCTACAGATCAACGTCTTGTAAATGATTTAGTATCATTTTGACATGTTGTTTATGCTTCTTTTGAATCTTGCTGTATATGAGAATGTCATTTAGAAAGTTTCATAAAACATCATTCATATATTACTGAAACAAGATCGAATCATTTATTAATTTGAATGATAGAATCTTTGATTTGTACACTTCTAAAGCGATAATGAAGATTGTATAGTTTTCACTATTGAAATGCATACAAAGTTTGTTGAAAGCGAAAATTATATTCAGTCAAGTCAGATGCTTGCAATCAACGATTTTGTTAATCATCTCATCTATGAGCAATAGAGAGTAGTGATTTCTTTTGATAATGACATTGAGCTTTTGATAATCAATGCAGAAGCAAAGATCATCATTGATCTTCAGAATGAATAAAACGAGTGAGAAATATAAAATCTTGCTAGAAGTAATAAAACTCTTTAACAGATTTTCATTCAAATATTCTTTGATCTTCTAAAGCTTGTAGAGTGACATTTGATAGACTTGACATCTAGAAGAAGTAACATTGTTAGTGAACTTTATCTTATGATCATATGAACGATGAGATGATAGCTTATCGACTTGAGCTCGATCAAACACGTCAAGAAAATTCTGATATTTCAAAGATAGCTTGACTTTGATGTTTTCTAGATTTTGAGCTGATGCATCGATGAAAGCGACGTTTAGAACGTTCAGTTTGCATTGAATGTTGTAAACTATTTCTCTATCAATATTTTCGATCGACATAGTGAAAATCTCGATGCAATTCTTCTTTGATCGTTTAATCAATGCATGAAAAGATGCAGTTTTCACACTAAACATAAAAAAGTTCTTTTTTGAAGCAGAAGAAGTGAATCGTTGAAGCACTTTGAGAACTGAACTGATAGAAAAGTCTGATGATCGTGATTATTTTGAGTGTGAAGTTCTGACTGACATTGAAAAAACAGAAATGAAAGCTTCTAATTGATTCAAAAAAACGATGACATCGTTTTGCATATCTAGTAGTATTTCATTTTTATTCATTCAGAGCTTTTCTAATATGACATCATGATGATTTATATCAGCTATTAACATTGAAACAGTCAATTTCTTATGACTTTCAGCTGTGTGATTGAGTAGAATTTTATGAGTAATGATCTTCTTTGTCAACTTTTCGTCATATTCTCTTATTAACTTCTCTTTAGCTAGTCATATGAATTGAATTTCGAGCTTCTGACATATTTGATCAACTAGCTTTGTATGAATCAAGATGTAGATCATCGAGTCACTATTTATCAGAGATCATAGCTTGAAGAATTCGTTTTGCGAGAATAGAGTGACATAGACTAGAAATGACTTTTCGAAGTAGTTCTTTTTGATAGATGAAATTTCGTCGATTAGATTGCATAAAGAAATGATCTCTATCTTTTTGATGACTCTGAAAGAAATGACTAGTTTTTTGAATCAGACTCTGAATTGAAGTTCAAAGAATGATCAAACTTGTCATTTAATGCGTTAATTCTGAAAGATTTATTCAAGCACTCTTTAGAAGTATAATCAGACTTATGACATAAAAAGCAGTTTTCAATTAGTAAGTCATTTTCTTTGACGTTAGTCAAAACAGCGTCACGTGATTTTGACTGATTAGTCATCTTCATTTCTATGATTCTACGAGTAGCTTTGACTGATTCTTCAGCAAAGATGATCTGTTTAGTTGTTCTAGCTTTAATCATTGCTTCTTTATTCTTGATTTCTTGAATAGCTCGTTGATTATTATTCAATCAAATGAGATAGAAATGAATTTCTTTCAGAGTACTGAGTTGAATCAATTGAGTTACTCAAGTGAATCAAAGTCGAAGATTTATTTTATTCTTTAAATCGACGATCAGCTGTTTTTCTTGATAGTTTAGATAGAAGAATAGTCGTTGAAATTGAGTATAAAACTCGCTAAATTTCTTCTGTTCTTGAATCAAGTTGTAGTAGTTTTTATGAAAGTTGACTTCTTTATCTGAGTCATTGAACAACTGAGATAGCTCTTTCAAAAGCTGATCGATGATCTTGTATGAGTTGAAACAGTCACGTTCACGTCTTGACTGAGTGATCTCAACTGCATCATTGAATAATCTGAAATGTACATAGCTCAGCTTGACTCGTTCACTTGAAAAGAGATCAACGTTGATTTTCAGCTTGTTCTGAACTTTTTCATATCAATTCTTTCAGATAGAGTTCTTTTCATCAATGAACAATAAAGAATCGAGTATTTTCTAAAATCTAGAATGCTCAGAGTAAATTGATGATGACAAGATAATCTCTTTAACTTGTAGTTTAGCTTTCAGCTCTTTGCATCGTTTCTTCAAAGCTTTCATAGTCATAGAAGATGTTATGATTTCAGTGAATGAGTTGTTATCTTCAACAATGAAGAATGACGCTTTGAAACACTCTTTGAAGAAGTGAGACATGATGAGAGAGAAAAAAGAGATTGAATTGAATGAATGTTTTAAAAGAAAGAAATTGAGCGAAGAGCGATGCTTGACAATAAAAGATAAAGTTGTTTTTGTTGTTTAATTTAAGAATTGATTGATTCTCTTGATTGATTTGATTCTCTAGCAATCAACGAAGATTTTTTATCGCTGATTCTATTAATCAAAATGAATGATGTGTACTTAATAAGCTGTAAGTCGTCTAGCAATTCAATCAGTCTCGCTGTTGATTCTATAAACTTTCTAGTGTTGTTCTGTCTTTCAATTACGTCAATCATCAAATAAATGAATTTCTTTAGACTCAATCTGTCTGAACAAGTATATTAAATGAGTAATGAGTATCTGTATCATATGATAAATGAGATTCTTAATGTAATGTTGAGATCATGTTTAGATTATTCAATCAAAGAGACTCAAGACTGATATGTATGTATTGCTCTTTAAAGATAGCTATAACAAGACATTAAGAATACAGAAGAGAAAGAGTGCAAGCTCTTCTATAAATAATGACTTGAGACTGCGCTAGACTTGACACAGATGTAATGTAATATGTCAGATGTGTTTGTCTAAAAGAATGATGAAAGAAATGAATGAAGAAAGTGCTGAACAACGAGAAGAAGTGCTGAGAATGACTCAAAGAGTTCAACAGAAGTGCGCTAGATTCAAACTAAGCATAGCATCATGACTTGCTTTAATCAAATTGATTAAAGTTAAATCTGAATTCTGATTAATTCAAACATGTTTATAACAATTAACACATTTCATATGATAGAAATTGACTGCACATTAGTAATGATCATGCGCAGCTCAGATCTCAACTTGACGAATAAATGAGTTCACTTATGCTCATCACTATACAACGAAAGTTGATGTTTCAGAATGCTCAGATGAGCTGCAAACATTCATATCATCTGATTTAAACGTTGCGATGCATTTGAATACTGCTGAGTCATGTTTATGTCTTGATTCATTAAATTCTTGATTAAATTAAGAAGAAAATTGATAAAATCAAATCACATTTGCTGAGCTGCAGACATAGTCTCTTCATGATTAAATCAAAGCTTCTTTGATTCATTCTTAAGATAGATCATGCAGTATAAAATCTTTTTCTCATCACTTTTAAAATGTCAAGAAGTATTTTAGAATGAGATTTTGACATCACGAATTCACTATTTATACTTTCTTATGATTTTATCATGATACTTCTTTAAAGACATTGAAGATCTTTGCTTCTGCAAGATGATTCTGTAATAACTTTGTTTCATTGTCATCAATGTCACAATTCTAGTCTTGTCAGACTCAGTTTTCTAGTCTTGTCAGATTTATTCTTGCTTCGTCATCTTGATTAGTTTCTATTGAGTCTAGCGTCGACTGAGAAACACATATATGTAATCAGCTTCTTTTCTGTAGCTATCTTTCTTTCTTAGCATTTATCTTCTAGTTAAATGACACTCATATTGACTTGCTCTATGCTGATCTCTAACATTAGATAAATGCTCATCATTTACTACTCTGCTATCGACGAATAAATGATATAAAACAATCTATTCAGTAAGGAAAATTTGCAAGAAATTCTTCAAATTTGCATCATCATTTTAGATTGCAAGAAATTCTTCGATTCTACATTCATTTTCATCATTCTATTCGTAAGAGATTCTTTGAATAAAGCACTCAGTTATTATCTGAAATTCACAAGAGATTCTTTGAATTTTCACTTATCAAAACATCAATCTCTCATCTACTTTTATCTCAACAACTTCTATCTTTTCTCATCATGATATGTGACGTCGAATCAGTTGAGTCTTGAACAACTCATCTGCTTAGAAGCACTGTCAATAGAAGAGTTTCACTTCTACTCATCAATGCTTCAGTCAAAGCTGAGAAAGCTGTCATTGCATGAAACATAAACATTGAAGAACAACTGTTTCATTGAGTCAGCAATCAACTCAATGAAGTCATCAATATGCTGAACGAGCTTCGAAGTCAGCGAAACTTGACTTTACAACTCAATGAACACTGACTTCTTGTACAAGATGATCACAAAAAGAAAGCGAAACAACTAGAAGTTGCTTTTGATAAAAACAATGAGCTAAAGAAAAAGATCAGTCAGTTACAAGATGAGTGATTGAACTTCAGAGCAAAACAACGTCAAGCTGATCGATTTATATCTCGTCAAGATACTTAGTCAGCTGAGCAACAAGTCAATCAGAAAGAAGCGCGCTTTCAACGAGAATCTTCTACTCTATCTGATAACGAAAACGAAAATGATCATCACAAGTTCATCAAGCTTTTGAATTCACTCATCTTCATCGAAACAGATGATTCTATCTGAGAGACATGAAACATTAAAATAGCTGACAAGCTTGATGTCAACGCGAATCATTATTTTACTGAAAAGATTCATATTGTTTATGTGATTTTCAGACTAGAAGATGATGCTGATCAGCAAATCTATGCAAAGCGTCGTGTTGATGCTTTCTCATTCTATCAATCATTATCAGAGCTACTGAAACATCTGAAAGAAATTTACGAAGATCAGAATCTGATTTGAAAGTGTCATCATGAATACATTGCTCTGAAGCAGCTCAACAAGTCTTTCAGCTCTTTCTATTCAGAATTCACTAGAATATTTAGCTTTCTGAACTACGACAATATCACTCTGATGAACAACATTCAGAATAAAATCAACAATCATCTTCAGAACGCGTTGTTAATTTGCCTCATAAAGTTTAGCTCGCTTGATAAGCTTAAGATCTTTCTTCAAGATGTGAATAACAAACAACGAGTCAATTATCAGCTACATGACGAGTAATAAACAGTCAAATCGATAGCAGCTTCAAAAAAACGTTTTGTTTCTTCGTTGACATCAGCTTCAGTCTTGACTACTAGCTATGTTCAACTCGCTACTTTTTTCATTCTCGAATCTGAATGATCAAGAATGTCAATCATCTGCTTCAACTGCAAAGTATCGAGTCATCTTTCAAAGAACTGCTCTCAGCTGAAGACTAGTACTTTGACATCTCATGCATTCATCTCTCATCTCAATGAGATCATCATGTCAAAAGAAGAGAAAAAATTATTTACAGAGAAATCGAAGAATGAGGCAAAAAACTAGTGACTTTCATCAAAGATGTGATGAAAGATGTGTTAATTTCTTCAACAATGAGCAGCTCAAATGATCTCTTTGTCTTGAAATCTTTGACTATTGAATGTGTACTATCTAACAATGAAATTAGTTACTCATTAAAGTCATTGATTGACACTGAAGCAGCTGACTATTCATTCATTGATGAATTAATCGCGCAGAATGTTTGTGATCATTTGCAAATTAAATCATTATCTTTAATCAAGCTCAAGTCAATAAGAAAATTCGATGATCATTATGCAAAAAAGCTCATTACTCATGCAATTTATTCAAATCTGACTGTTCAAGATCATATGAAACGTTTCGTCTCTATGCTGATTACTCGATTGAGTCAGCATCAGATGATTCTTGAAAAAACATGAATGAATAAGATCGAGATAACGATTGATATGAGAAACAATCGTCTTCAATTTTCTGATTCAAAGACTCATATTGATGCTAGCTTAATTCTTCTTTCTGTCATCAAGAAAATCGTGATAGAACAGAAAAGTTCAATCTCTACTCAAATATTAAAGAGATCTATCTCTTCTGTTGTCACTCGACTCAGCGAGAAGTCATCTTCATTCAATAAAATCGTGAAATCATCTAATTCAGTCAACTTCGCTTCGTCTTTCTATTCAATGAACATAGCAATGATAGAGATTGTAGCATATAAATTACTAGTCAAACGATCGAATGTGACTACTTTCGTCATCATCATCACGAAAATCGATCGACTTTTAAAAACTGCTAGAAATAAATTCGAAGATGTATATCTACAAGAGCTTTCACATGAAGAGATCTTGAAAGAAGTCAAAGCTAAGCTTTCTTTGAAATATCATGACTATCTAGACGTGTTTGATCAAGCTATGACTGATCAACTATCTTCTCATCATCTCTACGATCACAAAATCGAGTTGACAGACGAGAAAATATCTTCTCAAAGTTATCTCTATCATATGTCTGACTACAAGCTTCAAAAGATGAAGAATTACCTGATTGAACATCTGAATAAGAACTTTATATCTTTCAGCTCGATCTCATACGCTTCGCTCATACTATTTATCGAAAAGAAAGACGATAGTCTGCGTTTCTGCGTTGATTATAGAAAGCTCAATGCTTTGATCAAACAAGATCGCTACTCTCTATTTTTAATAAACGAAACTCTCACTTGTATTCAAGATAGCAAGTATCTGACTCGATTGAATATAATAGTTGTCTTCAACAAACTACGCATGCATTCGAGTAGCGAAGATTTGACTATCTTTATTATCTCTTTTCGCTTCTACAAATATCACGTGATGTCTTTTGAATTAATCAACGATTCGACTTTCTATCAACACTATATGAACGACGTGCTGTTTGATTATCTACATCAGTTTTGTCAGATCTATCTAGATGACATTATCATCTACAGCAAAACACTGAAGAAACATAAAAAACATGTACGACTAGTTCTACATAGACTACGAGAGATCAATTTACAAATGAATATAAACAAATGCAAGTTTCACGTTCAGAAGATCTTCTTTCTGAAACTATTGCTATTCATTGAAGAACTAAAGATGAATCTCAGAAAAGTACAAGCAGTAGTCGAATGATCTACTTCTACAAATCTCACTCAGATGCAGTTCTTCGTCGACTTCTGCAACTTCTATCGACGTTTTATAAAGAACTTTTCGAAGATTGTTCATCTTCTGATTCAACTAACTCAAAAAGAGATGATATTTGAATGAGATCAAGCTTGTCAAACGATCTTTGATCATATGAAGAAATGAATGACTGAAGTCTCTATTCTTCGTCATTTTGATCAGAATAAAAAGACTATTCTTGAAACAGACTCATTCAACTACGTCAACGATGATATACTTTCTCAGTATGACGACGAAGAAACATTGCATTCAATGATCTACTACAGCAAGAATCTGAGTCTCGCTGAGTGCAATTACGAAATCTATGACAAGAAACTACTAGCAATTATTCGAGCTTTCGAGCATTGACGATCTGAGCTGAAATTGACTGAACTACTCATCAAGATGTTCACTGATCATCAAGCTTTAACATCATTAATGAAAGATAAAAAGCTAAGTAGATGTCAAATGCGCTGAGTACAAAAGCTCGTCGACTTCAACTTCAAAATCATGTATCGCTCAGACAAATAAAACATCAAAGTCGATGCATTGACTCGTCAAGTCAATTCAGTTTCTAGAAGCTTCGAGAATGAACGATGTCACTATCAGCGAACTACAATTCTCACTTCGAATCGAATGAAAATCGCTGATCTAGAGAAGAACATCGATGAATCAATCTATAAACAGGTTCTTGAGACTAATGAGATCGACGAGAATTGTACGCTACTTCGTGAAGTCGTAGTAAAAGATGAAGCTCAATACAAAGATACTAAATTAAGAAATTGTCGAGTTCAGAACGAAATACTATATCGAGATTATCTTCTATGAGTTTTCTTCGATGAGCATCTTCAAATGAAGTTAATTCGAGAAGTTCACGATCAATTTTCTATTGATCATTTCGAAATTCTCAGAACGATGAAGATCATAAGAAGATACTACTATTAATCTTCAATGCAAAAGACAATAAGTCGATATATTTGAAACTGTTACATTTGTCAGCGATCAAAGACTTCTTGAGATAAATTCAATGAACTACTACATTCTCTATTCATACTTGAACAGTGATTAAAGAACATAGTCATGAACTTCATCATTGACTTATCTCTTTTGAAAGACAAAAACGTCATACTAACAGTGATATGTAGACTGACAAAAAAACGACATTATATTTCTTGCTTCACTGATGACGAGAGAATCACAGCAGAAAAAACAGCTGAGCTAATGCTTCAGTGAATATATCGAATACACGATTTACTCAATTTCATTGTTTCAAATCGAGATTCTCAATTTATCTTCATTCTATGAAAGTCGCTTTGCAAAAAACTAGACATTAATCTTCGACTCTTCACAGTCTATCACTCTCAGATCGATGATCAAAGTGAACGAGTCAATCAGAACGTCGAAAGATATTTTTGATTCTTCTGTTCATACATGCAGAATGACTGAGCTAAGCTACTACTCATGATCGAGTTCATCGACAATAATGCTCTGTTCTCAGTCATCTTCTCAACTTCTTTCTTTCTAAACAAAGACTTTCATTCTCGTATGAGCTTTGAATTCAATGTCATCGAATATGAAAGTTCTCATGAACACTTGCAGACAATTAAAGTCGAGAATATATCTGAACATATGAACAAAACACTGAAGTTTGCTCGCGAGTCGCTAGTCAAAACACAAGAACAAATGATGAAACAAGTCAATAAGCATAGAAAAGAAGTTGATTATGAGATCGAATCAAAGATGTTTCTGAATGAAAGAAACATCGTTACAGCGAGATCTTTCAAGAAGCTAGATGACAAAATGCTCGATTCTTTCATCAATTTAGATCTCATCAACTCTTCATATAAACTGAAATTATCAGAGTCTATGCATGTTCATGATGTATTTCATTCTGATCTGCTTCGCTCTGTCGTCGACGATCTCTTGCCTGATCAAAAGAATGAACTCTCAGATTCAATAGTGATAAACGACGAAGACGAATGAGAAATCAACGATATATTGAATTCTCGTCGATATCGAAGACGACTTCAGTATAGAGTCAAATGAAATGACTATGACATTGATCTCAATTGATACAACGTTGATGACGATGAATTTATGAACACTCAGAAGATAGTTGACGATTTTCATATTCAATATTCGAACAAATCGCGCTAGAAGCGCTTTCGACTATTCAGTCAATCAGAATTTAATGAGTCTGAGTCTGTGAAATCATGATTGAGTAATCAATCGAATCAAGCAGAAAATACATTCATGCAAACATGAATCGTTGAAGAGAAGAAGTAATGTCACGATTCTAGCCTTGTCAGACTCAGTCTTCTAGTCTTGTCAGATCTATTCTCGCTTCATCATCTTGACTAGTCTCTATTGAGTCTAGCGTCGACTGAGAAACACACATATGTAGTCAGCTTCTTTTCTGTAGCTATCTTTCTTTCTTAGCATTTATCTTCTAGTTAAATGACATCTCTATTCGACTCGCTCTAGACAGATCTCTAACAAGAATGACAGAATTAAACATTGAAACATTATCTACGAGTATATTGTTCAGAAAAGCAAAACAACTGAGCTACGCTTCTACTTGTAATTGAGTTCATGTATCATCAAACGAAGCACTCTTCGTTGAGCTGTAGTCTCTTTAAAATCATGTATGATTACAAGTCAATCTTTGACATATGCATTGAAAACGATGCTATGAAAGAAGAAGTGTCAGCAGCAAAAGAACGCGTTGAAATGCTGCAAGATGTGCAAAACATGTTGATGAAATGATGATAAAACACGATTGATGCTCAGGCAAAGTACTATAATTGAAAACATAAGTTTAAGTTCTTTAATGTCAATGATTTAGTCATGCTATCAGCAAAAAATCTGAAGCAGAAGAAGTTGAGCAAGAAGCTATCAAATAAGATGATAGAACTCTTTCGTATACAGAAATTCATAGATAAGCAGACGTATCATCTTGATCTTTCAATCATTTATAAAGTTCATTCTGTCTTTCATGTATCTCTCTTAAAGTCGTATAATCGTAGACTAAACGATGACTTTATACTTGATTATTTCGTATTTAAACTTATTGATGATAAGCAAGAATGAAAGATAGAAAAGATTCTATAGAAGCGAAAAAGAAAGAAAATCTTATATTATAAGATACAATGAAAAGAATATCTTATTGAATATAATCAATGAATATTGAGCGAAAATATGAAAGATGTCTTGAAGTTTATAGAAGCTTTTGAAATGAAGCTGAAACGTGAGCGAAAAGCATAATCACTCACTTTCAAGCATAAACTCATTATTAGAAAAGAAGAATCACTGTATTATGATAGTTTCGCTCTCTAATGAAACAATCACATATGTAAATCAACAGACAGAAGAAAAAGATGCAAAGATGCTCAAACGCGCTCGACAAGAAAGCGTAATCATCACGATACAACAAACATCATGCAATTATCACTTCATTAAACATCTCTCACACAAGACAAGATTGCAGACTTCTTCTTCTCTTTCATTGTCAGATTTACATTGAGACGTGAAGACAGAGAATTGAAAGATGACAGATTGTGCTAAAAATATATCAGAACAATTAGAAAGATTGACAAAACAATATATAATTAAAATTGAATGTATTGCAAAGCGCTTTACATTCAGAATTTCTCTAACAATGTCATTGACAGTCATCATCTCTTTGAGAATGAGCTTTTGAATCTCTAGAAACTCGAGTTTGTGAGCTTTCTCAAGATGACTCTTCACACACGTCGCTGTCATCAATTTCTTGTAGAGAATTTTCTGATGAGCAGTGAATGTCATCAGAGCAATGATCTCTTCTTCATTCTCAATTGCACTATCATGAATTTTCTGTAGATAAAAGAATTCATTAATAGTTGAAATGCAGATATCGAGAATCTAGACATCAAATCATGAGTGTTTAGCAGATGTATCATATAAGTATACTCACTGCAACACAGAAATCTTCATTACTCACACAGCAAGCACACTTCTTGTACATTGTCTTTTTCTGAAAGACGATGTCACACAGCGATGCTTTATTCTTGATGTGTAGAACTCGAGCACACTTTATACAAATCACTTTATCTAGAACTTTGAAATCAGCAACGCTTCTTTCGCTTATTTCAATCATTGACAGCTGAAAAGCATCAGTAATGACATCAAGAAGTTGAATAAGTGAATCTCATCATCATTCTTCAATTTCGCGAAGTCTGTGAGTTCAACAAGATCATCAACGAAGCATCAGCAATCATTTCTTTTCTCATTGTCTTTTGAATTTTCTCTTTGTCTTTGATAGCGAAGATGTACTTGAAAGTTTGAATAGTAGAAGTGATGAGTTCTTGATCAGAATTTGATGACATCTGCATCATCACAAGCGATTCAGCATCAGCAGCATGACAATCATCACATCTGATTGATGTCTTTTGAGCAGACTTACAATACTGTTAATCGCAAAATAGTCGTGAAACTTCAAGTGTAACATCACTTACTTTTGCAATGATCTTGACTCAAGCATCAGTTGACTTCATCATCTTATGACTCTCTTTGAGCGTCGCTGCGCATTCACGACTCATGATCTAGATCTCTTACTCTTATGATATAGATATACTCAAAGTTTGTCAAAAGTAATCATACAATGATAAAGATATAATCATGATTGAAAAAAGATGAAGTTGAAGAAATGTTATGAACATATCTGAATCAATCAGAGTTCAGATCTACCTCTAATCAATTTGATTAAAGCAAGTCATGATGCTATGTCTAGTTTGAATCTAGCGCATCTCTTCGAGTCATTCTCAGCACTTCTTCTCGTTGTTCAGCACTTTCTTTATTTATTTCTTTCATCATTCTTTTAGACAAACACATCTGACATATTACATCACATCTGTATTGAACCTAGCACAGTCTTAAGTCATTATTTATAGAAGAGCTTGCATTCTTTCTCTTCTGTATTCTTAATGTCAGTTATAGCTATTTTTAAAGATCAAGCACTATCAATTCTGATCTTCATTGATTGTATCATCTAGACATGATTCTGACATTACATTAAGAATTTCGTTTATCATACGATACAAATATTCATTACTCGTTCAATATACTCGTTCAGGCAGATCAAGTCTAAAGAAATTCATTTACCTGATGATCGACGTAATCGAAAGACAGAACAACACTAGAAGATTTATAGAATCAACAGCGAGGCTGATTGAATTGCTAGACGACTTACAGCTCATTAAGTACGCATCATTCATTTCGATTAATAGAATCAGCGATAAAGAATCTTCGTTGATTGTTAGAGAATCAAATCAATCAAGAGAATCAATCAACTCTCAAATCAAACAACAAAAATGACTTTATCTTTTATTGCTGAGCATCATTCTTCGCTCAATTTCTTTCTTTTAAAAACACTCGTTCAATTCAATCTCTTCTTTCTCTCTCATTATATCTCGTTTCTTCAAGAAGTGTTTCAAAGCTTCATTCTTCATTGTCAAAGATAACGACTCATTCGCTGAAATCATAACATCTTCTATGACTATAAAAGCTTTGAAGAAACGATGCAAAGAGCTGAAAGCTAGACTACAAGCTAAAAAGATTACTTCGTCATCGTCAATTTACTCTGAGTGTTTTAGATTTCAGAAAATACTCGATTCTTCATTGTTCACTGATGAAAAGAATTCTATTAGAGAGAATTGATATGAAAAAGTTCAGAACAAGCTGAAAATCAATATCGATCTCTTTTCAAGTGAACGAGTCAAGCTGAGCTACGTACATTTCAGATTATTCGATGATGCAGCTGAGATCACTCAGTTAAGACGTGAACGTGACTGTTTCAACTCATACAAGATCATCAATGAGCTTTTGAAAGAGCTAGCTCAGTTGTTCAATGACTCAGATAAAGAAGTCAACTTTTATAGAAACTACTACAACTTGATTCAAGAACAGAAGAAATTCAGCGAGTTTTATACTCAATTTCAACGACTATTCTTCTATCTAGACTATTAAGAAAAACAGCTGATCATTGATTTAAAGAATAAAATAAATCTTCAACTTTGATTCGCTTGAGTAACTCAATTGATTCAATTCAGTACTTTGAAAGAAATTCGTTTCTATCTCATTTAATTGAATAACAATCAACGAGCTATTCAAGAGATTAAGAATAAAGAAGCAATGATCAAAGCTTGAACAACTAAACAGATCATTTTCGCTGAAGAATCAGTCAAAGCTACTCGTAGAATTATAGAAATGAAGATGACTGATCAGTCAAAATCACACGACGCTGTTTTGACTAATGTCAAAGAAAATGACTTACTAATTGAAAACTGCTTTCTTTGTCATAAGTCTGATCATACTTCTAAAGAATGCTTGAATAGATCTTTCAGAATTAACGCATTAGATGACAAGTTTGATCATTCTTGAAACTTCAATTCAGAGTCTGATTCAAAAAACTAGTCATCTTTTTCAGAGTCATTGAAGAGATAGAGATCATTTCTTTGTGCAATCTAATCGACGAAATTTCATCTATCAAAAAGAACTACTTCGAAAAGTCATTTCTAGTCGATGTCACTCTATTCTCGCAAGACGAATTCTTCAAGCTATGATCTCTGATAAATAGTGACTTGACGATCTACATCTTGATTCATACAAAGCTAGTCGATCAAATATGTCAGAAGCTTGAAATTCAACTCATACAACTAGCTAAAGAGAAGTTAATAAGAGAATATGACGAAAAGCTGATGAAGAAAATCATTACTCATAAAATTCTACTCAATCTCACAGTCGAAAGTCATAAGAAATTGACTGTTTCAATGTTAATAGCTGATATAAATCATCATGATGTCATATTAGAAAAGCTCTGAATGAATAAAAATGAAATACTACTAGATATGCAAAACAATGTCATCGTTTTTTCAAATCAATTAGAAGCTCTCATTTCTGTTTTTTCAATGTCAGTCAGAGCTTCACACTCAAAATGATCATGATCATCAAATTCTTCTATTAGTTCAGTCTTCAAAGTGCTTCAATGATTTGCTTCTACTGCTTCAAAAAAGAACTTTTTTATGTTCAGTGTAAAAACTGCATCTTTTCATGCATTGATTAAACAATCAAAGAAGAATTGCATCGAGATTTTCGCTATGTCAATCGAAAATATTGATAGAAAAATAGTCTACAACACTCAATGCGAACTGAACGTTCTAGACGTCGCTTTCATCGATGCATCAGCTCAAAATCTAGAAGACATCAAAGTCAAGCTATCTTTAAAATATCAGAATTTTCTTGACGTGTTTGATTGAGCTCAAGTTGATAAGCTATCATCTCATCATTCATATGATCATAAGATAGAGCTCACTAATGATGCTATTTCTTTCAGATGTTGAGCTTATTGAATGTCACTCTACAAGCTTCAGAAGATCAAAGAATATCTGAATGAAAATCTGTCAAAGAATTTTATTACTTCTAGCAAGATCTCATATTTCTCACACGTTTTATTCACTCTGAAGATCAATGATGATCTTCGCTTCTGTGTCAACTATTGAAAGCTCAATGTCATTATCAAAAGAAATCGCTACTCTCTATTGCTCATAGATAAGATGATTGACAAAATCGTTGACTGCAAGCATCTGACTCGACTGAATATAATTTTCGCTTTCAACAAACTTCGTATGCATCTTGATAGTGAGAACTATACAATCTTCATTATCGCTTTAGAAGTGTACAAATCAAAGATTCTATCATTTGAATTAACAAATGATTCAATCTCGTTTCAGCAATATATGAACAATGTTCTATGAAACTTTCTAAATGACTTTTGTCAAGCTTATTTAGATAACATTCTTGTTATGATTCTAGTCTTCGTCTATTCTTCGTCTATTCTTCATCTAGTCTTCGTCTGATTTCATTCTAATCAAGTCTAGCGAAAATCTGATCTAAAAGTGATATCATTGAAACTCTGCATCATATGTGTAAGACATCAATTCAATTGAGTCTAGCACAGAGCTGAGAAACACACATATAAGAATTGAATTCTTTTCTGTAGATACTTTTCTTTCTTAGCATTTATTTATTAGTTAAATGACACTTCTATGACTTGCTTTAGATCGACTTCTAACAGTAGATAAATGCTAATCAACTAATCTGCTATCGACGTGTAAATAATATGAAATAATCTATCTTTATTCAGAAAATTCGCAAGAAATTCTTTGAATTACTTTCATCAAAACACATATTCAAATTTACTCAAATTTATCAAATCAATCACTCAATCAAATCTATCTATCTATCTTTCTCATAATGACACGCGACTTCGACTCAGTCAAGTCATGAACAGCTCGTCTGCTTAGAAGCATTGCTAGCAGACGCGTTTTCATTATTTCTTTTGATGCTTCAGCTAAATCTCAGAATGTCACTATCTCATGAGACATCAACATGAGTCAACAACTTTGTCAATGAGTTCATGATCAGTTGAACGAGATCATCAAGATGTTGATTGAGCTAAGAGATCAACAAGACATGACTTTGAAACTGAATGAGCAGTGAATCGTTGTTCAAGTCGAACATGACAAGAGATTGAATCAACTAGAGATTAAACAGATGATTATAAACACTCTAAAAGAGACAAACAAATGCTATCGAGAGAAGATGTTGAATCTTAAGAATAAACTTAAAGAAGTATTGCATTCAGTGAATCAATCTCGATCTCGTCAGTTTACTGAATCTCTATCTCGTCAATCTATCGAGAATCATACTTGACGTGAATCATTCACTTTATTCAATAATAATCATCACAAGTCTTTCAAGTTTTTGAATTCATCTGTATTCATCGATGAAGATGAATCAACATGAAATAATTGAAGAATCAAGATGAACGACAAGCTTCAGACAAATGTCAATCACTTCGATAATGAGAATATCTGTATTGTCTATGTGATATCTAGACTAGAAGATGATGCTGCTGAGCATATCTTCGCTTGACGTTGTCATGATGCTTCGCATTCATACATCTCGATCTATGAGCTATTTGAGCATCTGAAAGAAATATACGATGATCAGAATAAGAATCGAAAGTGTTGTCGTGAGTACAACGTTCTGAAACAAGCAGAAAAGTCTTTCAATGTCTTTCACTTCGACTTTATGAAGCTATTCAGTTATCTAGAATACGATGATTTCATTCTAATGAATGATCTTCAGAATAAGATCAACAATTGCTTGCAGAATGCTTTATTGATTTGCTTGAAAGATTTTATCACTTTACATCGTCTCAAGAGCTTTCTTCAGAGTGTGAATAATAGACAGCGAGTAAATTATCAGCTTCGAAGCGAACGTTGCATGATCATCATTAAAGTCATCATCACATCTGAAAAGTGAGCTACTCTTCTGTCAGCAGTGATGACATTGATAATTGAATATGTCAAGTCGACTATCTTTTCTACATCTGAATCAGTCAGATCGTCTATCGTTTGCTATATCTGCAAGATTTCAAGTCACTTGTCAAAGAATTACTCACAGAACAAAGTCAACACTTTTGCTTCTCAAGCTTTCATCTCTTGTTTACATGAAATCATCATTTCGAAGAATAAAGAGAATGAGAAAATGTCTTCTTTCGAAGATAGCGAGACAAAAAACTAGAGACTTTCATCAAAGACGCGATGAAAGATATGTTAATTTCTTCAACGACAAGCATGTCAGATGATTCTTTTGCTTCTGAATCTTTGATTACTGAATGTGTACTTTCTAGCAATGAAATTAGTTACTCATTAAAGTCATTGATAGACATCGAAGCTGCTGACTATTCATTCATTAATGAAGTGATTGCGCAGATTGTTTGTGATCAGTTGCAAATCGAGTCTCTGACTTTGATCAAAGCGAAGTCAATTCAAGAATTTGATGATCATTATGCTAAGAAACTCATTACTCATGTCATTTATTTGAATCTGACTGTTCAAGATCATACAATTGATACTGCTTTTATGTTGATCACTCAATTAAATCAACATCAAATGATTCTTGAAAAAACATGAATGAATAAAATCAATCTAGTAATAGATATGCAAATTGATTTTCTTCGATTTTCGAATTTCACTTCTAGTCAGAAATCGATTGTTCTACTCTCAAGTCATAGAATAATCACAAAACAGAAGAGCTTGACTTCTACTCATATACTGAGAAGATTCTTCACTTTCGTTATCTTTCAACTCAGTCAGAAATCACTCTCTTTCGATCAGTCAAAAGAGAAGTTCGTTAAAATGATTAAACAGTCAAAATCGTTTGAAGCAGTTTCGTCTAGCGTCAATTTTAAATCAACGTTCGATTTGAAATCAGCTTTCAGTTCAATCAACATATTTATGATAGAAGCAGCTGCATATAGAATGTTAGTTCAATGATCAGATGTCAAGATCTTTGCTGTTATTGTCTTGAAAATCGATCGACTCATAACTACAGTTGAAAACAAGTTTGAAGAAGTGAATCTGCATGAGCTTTTTCATGCTGAAGTTCTCGAGCAAGTCAAGATCAAGCTTCTTTCTGAATATCACAACTATCTAGATATCTTCGATCGAGCAATGATTGATCAGCTATCATTGCATTGTTTCTATGATCACAAAATTGAGTTGATTGATGAAGAAATGTTCTTGCGAAGCAGACTATATCAGATGTTCAATTACAAGCTTCAGAAAATAAAGAAGTATTTGATTAAACATCTGAACAAAGAATTCATTTTCTTCAACTTTGCATCATACATCTCGCTCATCTTGTTTACTGAAAAGAAAGACGAAAGTCTGCGTTTCTGCATCGATTACAGAAAGCTCAATGCTTTGATCAAACAAGATCACTATTCTTTGTCATTGATAGACGAGACTTTTGCTCGTATACAAGAAAGCAAGTATTTGACTTGATTGAACATCATTGTCGCGTTCAACAAGCTACACATGCACTCAGATAACGAAGATTTGACTATCTTCATTATTTTCTTTGACTCATACAAATATCATGTAATGCTCTTTGAATTAATCAACAAATTGACGTTCTATCAACACTATATGAACGACGTGTTGTTTGAATATCTACATCAGTTTTGTTAAATCTATCTAAATGACATTATCATCTACAGCAAGATCTTGAAGAAACACAAGCGACATGTATGATTGATTCTGAATAGACTACAAGAAGCTGATTTACAGATAAACATTAATAAATGCAAGTTTCATGTTCAGAAAATCATCTTTTTAGAACTTTTAATGTCAATCGAGAGACTTAAGATGAATTCACGAAAGATGCAAGCAGTCGTTGATTGATCTACACTCAATAATCTCACTTAGATGCAGTTCTTCATTGACTTCTGCAACTTCTATCGATGCTTCATCAAGAACTTTTCGAAAATTGTTCATTCAATGATTCAACTCATTCAAAAGAAGATCATATTTGAATGAAATGAAGTCTGTCAGATCATCTTCAATCATATGAAGAGATGTATGATCGAGACTTTTATACTACGTCACTTTGATCAAACTCGTGAGACTATTCTTGAAATTGACTCATTCGACTACGTCAACGATGAAGTTCTCTCTCAATATGATGATGAAGAAGTACTACATTCAATTGTCTTCTATAGCAAGAACATGTTTTCTGCTGAATGCAACTACAAGATATATGATAAAGAACTTCTGATCATCATTCAAGCATTTGAACACTGATGATTCAAACTGAAACTAACTGACATTTCTATCAAGATGTTCATCGATCATCAAGCACTCATCTCATTGATGAAAGATAAAGAGCTGAGCAGACATCAGATGCGCTGAGTTCAGAAGCTTGCTGATTTCAACTTCAAGATAATGTATCAATCTGACAAACAGAACATCAAGATCAATGCATTAACTCATCAAGCTGACATCATGTTCAGAGATTCAGAAGATAAGCGTGTTCGCTATCAATGAATCACTATTCTGACTTTGAATCGAATGAAAATTGCTGATTTAAAGAAAACATCAGTGAATCAATCTATAAATAGATTCTTGAGACTAATGAGATTGATGAGAATTGTACGCTACTTCGCGAAGCAATAGCAAGAGACGAGACACAATATGAAGACATCAAGCTGAAGAATTGTTGAGTTCAGAATGAAATCTTATACAAAGACAGTCAGCTATGAGTTTCATTCAACGAGCTTCTACAAATGAATCTGATTCGTGAAATACATGATCAATCATCAGTTGATCATTCTGATATTCTTAGAACTGTGAAAGTCATAAAGCGAAACTACTATTGATCATTCATGCGAAAAACGATAAATCGATATATTCAAAACTGCTATATCTGTCAACGCTCAAAGACATCTAGAAATAAATCAAATGACTTGCTTTAATCTTTATTGATATCTGAACAGCGATGACAAGATATAGCAATAAACTTCATTATCAATTTATTTGATTCAAGTGAGTACAACGCTATTCTGACAATCATCTGCAAATTGTTAAAGAAAAGACATTATATTTCTTGCATCACTGATGATGAAGATATCACTGTCAAAAAGACAGCTAAAATGCTGATTTGATGAGTATATTGAACTCATGATCTATCAAGCTTCATAGTATTTGATCGAGATTCGCAATTCATCTCTATACTATGAAAGTTTCTTTGCAAACGACTGAGCATTTTTCTTTGATTGTTCATCATCTATCACTCTCAGATTGATGATCAAAGCGAACGAGTCAATCAGAATGTTGAGCGATATCTTCATTTCTTCTGTTCATACATGCAGAACGACTGATTCAAGTGACTATTCATGATCAAGTTTGTCGACAATAACGTCTTGTCATCAGTCATCTTCTTTATCTTCTTCTTCATGAACAAGAACTTTCATTCTCATATGAGCTTCGACTCTGACATCATCGAGTATGAAAGCATTCGCGAACGCTTGCAGATCAATCAAGTCAAGAATATATCTGAACAAATGAACAAGACTTTGATCTTCGCTTGTGAAGCTCTGATCAAAACACAGAAACAAATGATGAATCAAGCTAATAAGCATAGAAAGAAGATCAATTACAAGATTGAATCAAAGATGTTTCTGAACGAATGAAACATCATTACAGCGAGATCTTTCAAAAAATTGAATGACAAAATGCTTGATTCATTTCAGATCACTGAGTCTGTTGACTCATTCTATAAGTTGAAACTATCAGAGACTATGCATATACATGATGTATTTCATTCAGAGCTTCTTCGTTCTGTCGTCGATGACTCTCTGTCTGATCAAAAGAATGAATCTTCGAAGTCAATAGTGATAAATGATGAAGATGAATGAAAAATCAATGATATACTGAACTTTCAACGCTATAGAAGATGACTTCAATATCAAATCAAATGAAAGAGTTATGACAACGATCTCAACTGATATAACGCTGACGACGATGAATTTATGAACGCTCAAGAGATGATTGATGACTTTTATATCAAATATTCAAGAAAAGCGCACTAAGAAACAACATTCATGCAAACATGAATAGTTAAGAAAGAAAAGTAATGTTATGATTCTAGTCTTCATCTATTCTTCGTTTATTCTTCGTTTATTCTTCATTTAGTCTTCGTTTGATTTCATTCTAATTGAGTCTAGCGAAAATCTGATCTAGAAATGATATCATTGAAACTTTGCATCATATGTGTAAGATGTTAACTCAATTGAGTCTAGCACAGAGCTGAGAAATACACATATAAGAATCGAGTTCTTTTCTGTAGATACTTTTCTTTCTTAGCATTTATTTATTAGTTAAATGACATCTCTATGACTCACTCTAGATTGATCTCTAACAATTTTCATATACAGCAAGATTCAAAAGAAGCATAAACAATATGTCAAGATGATATTAAATCATCTACAAGACGTTGATCTGCAAATAGATATTTGAAAGTGCAAATTCAACGTAAAAGAAACAGTTTTCTTAGAGATCATAGTATTCAAACAAGATCTTTGCATGAATCTTATCAAAGTAAAAGCTATAGTCAATTGAACTACATCTACTAATCTAAAAGAGATACAAGACTTCGTTGACTTCGTCAATTTCTATCAACGCTTCATCAAGAACTTTTCAAAACTAGTCAAGTCATTCATTCAGCTGATTCAAAAAGACACGTCTTTTGTTTGAAATGAAGTTTGCATCGAAGTCTTTGACAATCTAAAGAAGCAGATCAGCTCGATCTCAGTTCTGCATCATTTTAATGTCAAACGTCAAGCTATTTTGAAAATCAATGCATTCAATTATGTAAAAGACAACATACTATCTCAGTACAATGACGAGAGTGTGCTTCACTCAATAGTCTTCTATAGCAAGAGCATGATTTCAGCTGAATGCAATTATCACATCTATGACAAGAAATTGCTAACTATCATTTGATGCTTTGAACATTGACAACTTGAACTAGAAGATACTGAGCTATTTATTCAGATGTTTACTGATCATCAGACTTTGAAGATCTTTATGAAAAACAAACAGCTGACTCAACGACAAGCAAACTATCTGAATATTTTATTAAAGTTTAACTTTCAGATTATCTTTCAATCAGGCAAAATAAACATCAAAGTTGATACTTTAACTAGAATATCGATGATCAATAGTTCTGAATCAGCTAAAGAAATAAATGATCGTTTTCAGATTATACTGATCTTGAATCAAATAAACGTTTTATTGATTGAGTTCAAAATTGAATCTGAATATGAGACTAATCTCTATCAATGCATATGTCTAGTCAATCAGAAGAATAAACTATGCAATGAGTATCAACAAGTTATAAACAAAGATGAACTGAAGCTTCATGACATGAAGCTAAAGAACTGTCAAATCATTGACAACGTTTTATTCAAAAAGAGTCTACTATGAATGTCAAAATAAATGCATACGAAATTGCTTTGAAAGATTCACGATCAATCATCAATCTTGCACTCTGACATTAAATGAATGATTAATCTAGTTCAACGCTTCTATTATTGATCAGATCATCAAGCAACTATTCAACAATATATTCAAAACTGTCATGCTTATCAATGAAGCAAAGCATCTTGAGATGATACAAATGATTTGCTTCAGCTTCTATTGATTTCTCAGCAGCGTTGACAAGATATAACTATGAACTTCATCATTGAGCTAATTCTATCAAAAAACTATAACGTCATTTGCATGATCATATGTCGTCTCTTCAAAGAACATCACTATGTTTTCTGTCATTGAAAAGACGATGACATCTCAATTGAAGAAACAGTATGAATCATGCTATGAAACGTCTATTGACTTCATGATTTACTCAGTTCTATCGTTTCGAATAAAGACTTTCAGTTCATATCAATCATGTGACAAAGTCTTTGTAAACAATTGAAGATCAAAGTCAATCTATCAACAGTTTATTATTCAGAGATCAATGATCAGTGAAAACAAGTTAATCAAGATGTTGAATGCAAACTTTGAATCTACTGCAATTACATGCAGAATGACTGAGCTAAATAACTTTCAATGATAAAATTCAGTGATAATTTCAATACATTCTCGACTATCTTGATGATTTCTTTCTACTTCAATAAAGACTTTCACTCTCGAATGAGTTTTGATTTAGATACGACTGATTACAAAATGACTCATCAATGTATTAAGACTAGAAAAATTGATGACATTGTCATTTGAATGAGCGAGCTTTTTATCTTCAATCATCAACAATTGAAAAAGATCAAGCAGATTATT
>JAABUU010001976.1_pt1 | contig 31192 bp, 26 predicted proteins | sample 5559301 | NCBI WGS metagenome assembly JAABUU01 (sample SAMN10711884, study PRJNA513360) | rock metagenome | isolation source: Antarctica rocks | place: Antarctica: Victoria Land, Richard Nunatak white
CCACAGAACTCCGAGAGCGAGCACGTCCTTCTGTATGCCATCCCCTTGGAGCATCTTGCCGAGGTCGAGGGACATCGATTTGGGAGCGACATACATGCTGGCGGCAGCTCCGATCGCGTAGTTCACGAAGTTCGAGATCAGCGGTAAGTTGAGAATATTGACACCTTTCTCCACCATCGGTATGCAGCCGGCCTGCACCTGTGGTATACCCATCAGGGTGAAAGTCAAGTTCTTCAGATAGGGTGGTTCAGGGCTCATCTGAAGTCGCATTCGTACGGTTCCCACCAAGCCTTGCAACTCGACAAAGATGGGGAGTGGCACACCGAAGAGCCCTTTGACACCAAGGTAGAAGACCACCTGCATATGCATGTTTCGCGCCCTGGCCGATGAACTTTTGCCGGTCGGTTTGGCGTGATATGCAAAGGCAACTTCAATATTGTAGTAGTCACCCCCTTCCTCATCCGCCGCAGCTTCTTGTGGATCTTTGGTCTGCTTGTTCTCCTCGTGTACGCTCTGCTTGAGCTCTTTCACATGTGTGTCCGGTAGAGCGCGGAGACTTAGGATCCGGATGGGATTATTTCCCTGATTAATCTCGGCAACCCGAACGTTCTCGATCACCCCAGGAATTGAGGCCTGCATGACATCTTCAAGCGTATCCGCAACAGAAGCGAACATGTCCGGGTCAATGAGGCCCCACATAACACCCAGCAATGTGTTCAGCCATTCAACTGATTCGGGAAGAAGATTGGCCGTTGCCTATAGCGTGCAATCAGATGTTCGCTTCTCTTCAATCACACTTGCCGAGATGAAGTGGCTTACTGTTTCCCCTCGCAACTGTTCGCTGGACCATTCAACTTCTCGTCCACTGCGAACCACCTCTTTCATCCAGAGCCAGATCCCAGATACAATACAAGCAGCGGTGGGAATAAGACCCTTCAACGAACCTCCAAACATCTTCCCAAGGATCACTATCGCGACGAACACGCCAATGCACAAAAACCCGGCCCTCTTCTCCAACGAAGCGAACATGGGCTCGTAACTGACCGATGGCGTAGGGTGAAAGAGTATGTTGGTGTTCTCTCCATGGATGGGTACGTCTGACGTACTGCCTTCGGCGATAGGATCTGGTGGTGCGGTAACATCTTGGTTGTGCTTGTACTCAGAGAGTGGTTGGGAAGGGTCTGTCTTGATGGTCTTCAAACCAATCAGCCGGGGTTCAAGCCTTGGATAAGAGATTGAGGGTGGAGTGAAAGCTAAACGGAAGCAAAGTTGCGTGTAATGATTGACTTACAGTTCGTTTGCCAAGATTTGCGTTGGGCACGGTGAGCTACACGCCTGAATCAGCGCATATCCGCGGAAGAACTATTTCCAACACCCACTTTAGGATCTTGGGAAGCCTTCATGAAGTCTTTATTGACATCCTCAATAACGACTTCATGGCCAGTCGTTGGATCAGTGACTGTTTGGCGTGTGCCCGACTTAGCTGCATCTGAGGCCTTGTGAGGAGTCGCATCAGCCTGGGTTTGCTGCAGTTTCCTGCTATGTTCCTCCTTGATGCGTTTGTCACGATCCTTCTTATCTCTGTCCAGGCTCTCAACGAACTTCTGGATAGTCGGAATCGGATTGGCACCGGAGTAGTGGCCTCCGGGGGCACGTTTTTGTTGTTCGGCCATGTTATGCAGGTATGGAGAAAGATCAATACAACGCTGCAGTAAATGAAGCAGCAACTGTGGGGTATAAATGAAAGAGCTGTCCACAAGCCTCGAACGGTGAATTGAAAAGCAATATAGAACACATGTATAACAGTACGGTGTACTCTGTAAAGGAGGCTACCACCACGGAAATTGAGTCCAAGCGCAAGCAGGGGAATCGAAGTACTTCGTACATGTACGGAGTACCTTAGGTACATCAGGTACAGAGTGTCACGTGTGCAGGGATAGTCCCGCGAGCCGGTGTTAAGGGAAACAACAACTTGCGGTACCTTTACGTTACATTACAGTATATACCTACCTTACCTTTACACACGAGGCATCATCGCTCGCGGCGTTGATAATAATAAAGGCTTTATTTCATTTCTGATAGCTGTCATAGATCAACCGTCAATCAACAATGCAGTCATGCCACTGAACAAAAGTGGGATGGAATCTCAAGGCCTGTGCAATTTTATATCTTATATCTACAAGTGACCTCGAGGCCAAGGAGTTCTCTCTTACTCAGTTTTTCGGGATGAAAAGCATCAAGACATTCAGCAATTGCAAACTATGTATCGCTGGGAAGATCGTCGAAGATGAGATTCATGTAGACTCCGACACGGGCAGGTTTGTTGATGCTTCCAACAATCAGCGCGATATTATCGACCTTTATGGAAAGACAGTCGCACCAGGCTATCTCGAGCTGCAGAGTAATGTGGGTGAAGATACTCAAGGACATGTAGTTTTGATAAAAGGGAGAATGATATCGAGGGAGATCTAGGAGCCGTAGCTAACTGTTACGCCACAGGGGGTTTTAGGGTTTCACTTCACGCACTATCGGGATGATGATACCTACGAAGCAGAGCTCGAGAAGGTGTCGAGATATCTTGTTTCGAAAGGGATTACTGCCTTCTGGTGTACTCTTCCAACGGTGTCTGCAGACAACGTGAAAAAGGTACCGCTTCACCTCTCATCGTTCCGCTTGACTTTTGCATTTTCTAGGCATAGTTGGAGGAGGTCAGAACTCGCAGATATTCTTCAACTGTTTGTATTCTTCAAGAAATATTCTGTATTCAGCGTTGAAGGCCATGTCGTAACTCGCAACAGCACACGGCTGGTCACACGATTATACTCACTTTCTCACCAGATACTGCCATCGCTACGTCCTCGAGCTTTCCAAGATGGAGCATCCCTACTTGGCGCCCACGTAGAAGGGCCCTTCCTCGCACCTAGCAGACGCGGTGCCCACAACGCAAACCTCTTCCTGATTCCCGACAAGACCACGGCCGAAGAAGCCTACGGCGAAGCCAACCTCAAATCCACCATCAAACTCATCACCCTCGCCCCCGAGCTCCCCGGCTCGCTCCAACTCGTGTCCCGTCTGCGCGAAGAATACGGCACCGTCGTCTCCCTCGGCCACAGCGCCGCCGACTACGACACCGGCCTCGCCGCCCTGGACGCCGGCGCGACGGCCCTCACCCACGTCTTCAACGCCATGAACCCCTTCCACCACCGCGACCCCGGCCTCGCCGGCTGCATCTCGTCGCCGCGGTCCCCCTATTACAGCGTCATCGCCGACGGCATCCACCTGCACCCGGCCACGCTGACGACCGCCTACCGCGCGAATTCCGGGAGATGTATCCTCATCACGGACTCGATCGAGTTGGCGGGCCTGCCGGACGGCGTGTATCCCGGGCACGCGCAGATCCCACATGCGCAGCGGAAGAGGGGCGATGTGGTCGTGATTGACGGCACGGACACGTTGATTGGGAGCTGTATCGGGCTGGACGAATGTGTTCGTAATCTGAAGAGGTGGAGTGGCTGTACGTTGGCGGAAGCGGTGAGGTGCGTGACGGAGAACGTGGCGGATATGATGGGCGAGAGGGAAAGAGGGAAGCTTGAGGTTGGGCGAAACGCTGATTTCGTTGTTCTGGACGATGATGGAGAAGTATTGCAAACATGGGTGAGGGGCGGTAAGGTGTATGAGCGGGAATGACTGTCGACGAATAATTGCTGTAACGATCGGAGGGAGATAAAGACCTGGTCCCTTCAAGCCCTATTGGATGCATAAAAGGATGAGATTAGAGAAATCAGAAAACAGAGATCAAGCCGGCTAATCTCCAGCGGATATGGTTGCTATCCCGTCTAGATGTAATAATATGGAAGGTAGATATGTTTCTAAGTCATTGACCCCTTGAGTGTACACCCCGCTCTAAATTCCGACAGACCGCTTGCATCTCACATCATCTAATGCTGCTCCACACCAATCACTGCCCGTCACAGTGGTACTGTTGGCCCCAGCCCAGAATGCCCAGCAACGCCCTAGAGATGCTACATCATAGCCCGGCCGACGCCTATCTCCCAAAACACGTCGCAAACCCTTATGCATACCTTACACTTGGCTGGTAATATGTCGGTGGTGGCATAGGTGGTTGATGTTGCCAGTACGGGCCAGAGCCACCACCCCACCCACCAGTATGGCCGTTACTTCTCATCGGCGGTGGTGGTGGCGGTGGCGGGTACCAAGCTTGTTGTGGTCGTGATGCTGTTCGTCGTTTCGGCTGCCGTCGAGACCGCCTGCAACGTCTGACAATACACCCTAGTAGCATGAGTAGGATGATGCCGCCGAGGGCACAGCAAACACCGATGACGAGCGGTTTGTTGTCGTTGATCCAGGAGCCAACCTCTTTCACCGTGGACGAACCTTTGCATTGACCCTACAGAGGGATCAGCGGTTATGTCAGATGGAGAAGAGTACGTGAGGGTATGCTTACATTTACGCATCTACCACCACCACCGCAGTTCGTACCATCAAGGAAATTCTGTTGCATGCTATAGCAAGTCCCTGGCCCGAACTCAGGCGAAGCGCAGGTGAGACTGCAGGACTCACTGTTGCAGGCATAGGTGTCGTTGTTCTGCGTGTACGACCCCATCAATGTTTTGCACTGCAAGTCCCTCGATGTGCACTGTCCACTCGCACACTGCAGTTTGAGTGAGCCGTTGCCGCAGCTCTGGCCGTCCGGTGCGGTCTGATCTGCTGGACATAAAGGATCTTTTCCCGAACACACCTCCTGAGGATCGCATTCACCTGTGCTGGCTCGGCAGACCGTGTTAGAGGACGCAAACTGGCAATCCCTGCAGCATCCTTCATTTGCATCGTCGCATACGGCCTTATTTTTGAACTTGCACGTCGTGGGGTCACAGCACTGATTGTTCCCGCAACTACTGACACCACCACAATCGCAATCCTCTCCAGGCTCGACGATCCCATTACCGCATTGATTTCCGGAAATGGTAGTGACACCTTTATTGGGAGATAAGCACGAGGTTTTCACACTATTTCGGCCAATAGCAGAACAGATGTTGCCGATAGAGCACGGGCTGAACTGAGTAATGCCGCGACCAGTGGCGGGGTTCATGATGTATTGAGAACCGGCATCACAGGTTGAGGCACTAAGGGGACAGCACTGTTGAGCGTTGACGGTGTTCCCGTCAGCACATGTTGCACTGTTGCAGTCGTGGACGGCACCGAAGGTATGACCGGACTCATGGCTGTCATATGTTAGCTCTCTCGTCCCTTGAGTTAATGCTCAGGGAAACTCACGCAATGACCTGCCACTCCGTCGAAGTTCTGGCGACGACATTAGCACCGCTGACGGTTTCCGAGGAACCGTCCGTTGTTTGAGCTTTATTGACTTGAGTTACACAGGCTTGACCCAGCCAAGCAAGTCCGACTTCAGCGCCAGTGGCACATGTTGTCAGCAACGTCCAATACGCGTTCGCGTCGTTTCGGTCTCCACGCCATTGAGAAAAGGTGTTCAGTCGATCAGATATAGTCGTATTCCCTGAGCATCCAACATTCCAAGGTGTGGCAGCCGCTGGCGTTCCCGGACAGTTGCTGTCACTCACCGTAAGGTTTTGCAACCCTAGCGTTATGTTGAACGTCCTTTCGTACAGATCGGACGCAGAGTTGATTTGAGTTATAACATTGTGACGCACGCTGTCAGTGGAGTTGAAACTTCCAGTATACGTGCAATCAGTGGCGACGCCAACAAGCGCCACTTTCCTGGTTGACGGACAGCCGGCAGTGCTCCCAATAGTCGACTTGAGGTTCACACCACCTGAGTTGCCTCCTCCATTGGGAATTCCGTTTGTATCGATCTGGCGCTTCCCAAAGAGCGAGTTCATAGGCATGGCACCCCAAAAACCGACATCACGCTTGAGCGCTGTCGAGAATATTGGGTGATTGAGGTCGGAGTTGAAGGCGGACTGATCAGCCCGACAGATTGACTCCACAGCATCCGAACGTTTGAATTCCTCATGGATGGTGTGGCCAATGTCCGAGTCCCTGAAAATGATCATATACTCATCGTCGCTATAGTCGACATGCGGATCCAACTCGTGCTTTGTCTGCATGTAATTTGATCGAAACTGAATATGGTGATGGTCATGCATAATGGTGAAGGCTCCTTCGAACAGCGGATCTATACCATCCCTGCGAATCACTATCCTTGCCCACCCAACGCTGCTCCAACTGCCATCGTCCTCTTGAATCCATGCTGAACCCTTGAACACTTTGTGCGCATCTCGCTCTATCGGTTCCGTCCGCAGGACCTCTCCATTAACATCAAGATATTGAACGGCAGCGCCGTCCGCAAGGATATCATGATTCGGCTCTAGCGTCAACTTTATTCGTTGTTGGTTTTGATGTAGGTTGAAGACGAGGTCGAAGTGCGAAAGCGCATGCACTCGACGTGACGGTGTCTGTATCTCTGGCTGTTCGATAAGAGATAGATAATTCAACGGGTTTCGGCTGCGTGAGTTTGCTGCACGGTGACTAATTAGAGGACGTAACCCAGGAAGTGAGGAGAGTCTGATGCTCACCGACTACGGAAGAGGAGAAATAGTAAAGGCCGATGGAGACTATCGCCAATCGTTGGAATAGAAACATGACGAATGCGTAGAGCCCCGGTCAACAGACCGCGCCGATTATTGATACCACTCAGTCCACTGCAGCCAGAATGCTGTTCGGAAAGAGCAGTGATGATAAGGATAGAAGAATCAGGGATATTGCTGTGCGCCGAGAAGTAGAATTGAGGTGATGAGAGCGAGAGATCCTTTGCCCAAGTCGTCGTGGCTGGTTCCCACTAAGACTGGGTGTCTGCGGCAATCGAGTGGCGATGGTGCCTTGCCTCCCGGGCCTGACGATAACGGGTGTGAGCCACTCTAGCGTGACCGCGGTCTGCTTTGGAAGTGATAGAGGAGTAAGCAGCCTGGCGACTTAGGATACTACCGCCGTCAACAAGTAGAGAAGGTAGGTATTTGCATATGACGGAGAGTAGGGTAGCGAACGTGGGGTTCAGAAGGGTGGACAGTGAGAGGTGGATGTTCAGGGTCTCCGCTGCTCGGGCGATGAATCAACCCCCCTGCAATACTCCGTAAGTACCTTACCAATGAGCGTACGAATACTTCGTACTTCGTATGCACTGGGCGTGCCGTTTAATATTCGTACCTTGCGAGTGCTCCGCCTGTACGAGTAAGGGATCTTGAATTCTGAGATCTATGTTTCTGCGAACAATCCTGTCAGATATCCTAGATTCAATATGCATCCGTACTTCACGACGGGTTTTCCTGTATTATTCACAGTCATATCTGCTACCAAGGTAATTCGTACTGTCCAAAGAGAGGCTGAGAATGAGAACGATTGCGCGTCCGAGTACTTCATACAAAGTACCGAGAAGGAAGGGAAGTGAGAGGCGCAGCTCGACGCTGATTCACCGGCCCGTAAAGTGCCCGACGCGGATCGGTAATCTTACTTAGTCTGTCACCATCCCTCGTTGAAACTCGTTGAGCTCCAGATATAAGGTAGTCAATAATTTAGACTCGTCAGCTCGAATCAAAGTCTCACACTCAAACCATCACCATGGGTAACAACGAATCCAGAATTTCGCAATGGGTTCACGAAAGTGGTCCCCGTATAGATCCGTTGGGTTTCCGCCGTGTTCTTGTTGACCGATATGCTTGAGGCCCTCAATTGCCCACAAACGTATCTATAAATCTACTTCAGTTATCTGCTACGATTGAGATTATCGGGGAACAGGTACAATAGCTATAAGTGAAAAGCATCAGGGTCTGACTGAAAAGGGTGCACGATAATCTCCTCTTTCCAAAGGTAGTCTTGTTATAAAGCCTAGATTTATCTATCCTAACGATCCAAAGGTAGATGCCCAAAGCTTGAACATAGATCTTACTGTCACATACAGCGTGGTCAACGGCTCGTGAGAAGCTTGACTCACAAATCCCACTCTTCCAACACGGGGTTCTGACTACAAGATGCTCGAACATATCCAATGGCCATACCCCGCAAAATCCTCCACTTTCTCATTTCTTCCTGGAATCTTGCACAATCTTGATGATCTGGTCGACGACGCTAGGATCGGCAAGCTTGTAAGGCGGTCAGCATGAGCGCTACAGATAGGAGGTGGTTGGTCGTAAGCTTACCGTCGAGGTATCTCCTAACTGATCCTCTTCACCGGCCAAGATCTTCCGGAGAATACGTCTCATGATCTTACCGGACCGGGTCTTCGGCAAATCGTCAATCATGAAGATCGCTTTCGGTGCGGCGAAGGGACCGATCGATTTCCGGACTTGCTGGATGAGATCCTTGCGGACCTGGTCGCTTGACTCGCTGCCTTCTTTGAGAGATACGAACGCATTGACGGCTTGGCCGGTCAGCTCGTCGTAGATGCCCACCACGGCTGCTTCGGCGACCTGGTCTAGAACACGTTTAGCCGGGAGCATGGTGAGAATCAAATGTTACTTACGATGCTCAATGAGCGCCGCCTCAATCTCGGCGGTCGATAGTCTATGCCCGGAGACATTCACCACGTCGTCGACACGGCCACGGATCCAGTAGTATCCTTCATGGTCACGGCCGGCGCCATCTCCAGTGAACTGGTGTCCGTTAAATAGACATCCACAATCGACCGAGCATAATACTCACGAAATAACCTCTGTACACGTTGAAATACGTGTCCATGTACCGCTTGTGCGCCCCCCAGACCGTCCGAGCCATGCTGGGCCATGGTTGCTTAACCGCCAGAACACCTTCGACATCATTACCGTGGAGCTCCTCCCCGGATACGGGGTCGATGATGGCTGGCTCGATGCCGAAAAATGGGAGTGAAGCGCTGCCCGGCTTAGTGGGAGTGACACCACCTAATGGCGAAATGATGTGGCATCCGGTCTCCGTTTGCCAGTATGTCTACACGGTTTGTCAACGACTGCCGCTTGCAGCAAAAGGGTCACCTGTCGGCACTCACGTCTACTACGTGCGCCTCCTGTTTCCCGACGATCTCATGGTACCATTTCCACACCTCTGCGGCGATCGGTTCTCCGACAGAGCCCAGCACTCTGAGATGCTTCATCTCGTGTTTGACATGTTCGTCACCGGCCCGCTTCAGCAGACGTAGAGCGGTAGGCGCAACGTAGAACTGGGAGACCTTGTGCTTGTCGATAACCTCCCAGTACCGTGAGAAGTTAGGATAAGCTGGGGTCCCTTCAAACACGACGGTAGGAACACCTAGCAGCAGAGGTGCGTATACGACGTATGTGTGCCCAGTAATCCAACCGACGTCACCACCACAGAAGAAGACGTCGTTGTCATGCATATCAAAAACGTACTTTCCTGTCGCGGCTGCCCCTAACAAGTATCCCGCCGTTGTGTGCATGACACCCTTCGGTTTACCGGTCGATCCGGATGTATAAAGCAGGAACAGCGGATCCTCCGAGTTCATCGGCTCCGGTGCGATGTAGTTGGGGTACTTCTCGACCTCCTCGTGCCACCACCAGTCACGGCCCTTGGTCCAGGGTACGTCCGCTCCGGTCCGCTTGAAAATCAGACAGTGCGTGACGCCCGGGCACTGCTTCAGGGCTTCGTCGACAATCTTCTTCGTCCCGATGAGCTTCCCACCACGTTTGCCCTCATCGGTGGTGATGACGACCTTCGACTGCGCATCAGTGACACGATCGCGGAGCGAATCCGACGAGAAGCCGGCGAACACGACCGAGTGGACGGCACCGATCCGACTGCATGCCAGGAAAGCAATCAAGGCTTCCGGGATCATGGGCATGTATATCGCTACCGTATCACCTTTCTGCACACCCATCTGCTTGAGCACATATGCCAGCCGAGACACTTCGCGAAGAAGCTCTCCGTAAGAGATGGTGCGACCCTCACTCGCCTCGTCGGCTTCGTAAATGATGGCCGGCTTGTCGGGGTTCTTGAACGCATGGCGGTCGACGCAATTGTAGGAGGCATTGAGACGGCCCTCCAAGAACCATGCGTTGTCGCCGTTCAGGAACGAGCCCGAGTGAACGGTCTGGAAGTCTCTCTCCCACGTCAGAAGTTCCCTCGCGAGCTTGCCCCAGAACTTGTCGGGGTTCTCGATTGACTCCTTGTACAGCTCCTGGTAATGCGACAGGTCATTGAGATGAGGCTTCTTCGGATGTTTCCTGTATCGCGTTAGAACCGAACAATTCGCTGCCCGGTCGTGCACCGTGTTCCCGGCTTCAAAACTCACTCGAAGAATGCTTCGGGAACATTGTAGGTGTCGACCTTGGTGGCTTCTTGGACAACAGGATTGGGTTTGTCTCCTTCGCTCATTGTTGCAACCCGCTTCCCCTTCTTCTATGCTGGGATTGATGCAGATAAATAATTGGGTAAAAATGAAGCTGATGGGGATAGGTACTCGTACAAACTCCTGCGGCTGGGACTGAGGGGGAGGGGTAGCAGTAAAGATGTCCGGCCAAGCGTAGCCAAGCCGCAAGAAGACCACGGAAAGACAAGGATAGGTAAAGATAGCGATTCGCAATTGGCTCTAGCCTAGCTTAAGGTATTGCTGTTGCGACTAGGCAGGCTACCAACTTAGACGCAATGGCGATTGGGATTGGGAGGTCCTGCTGGGAATGCCTCTGTTCGGTCGTGCAGGAAACGTTTGTGCTACAGTCAGTCAGTCAGTCAGTCAGGCAGGCAGGCAGGCAGGTAAGGTAGGTATGTAGGCAGGCAGGCAACTACTTCTTCTATTATATTACCTTATGTACCTCCCGGTGATGAGAGCCTCGAGCCTCGAGCTTCAAGCCGTCTCGTGCCTCGAGCTAGGAGCTAGGAGCTCCGAGCGCGGCGTTCTTTGGCGGCAAGGTGAGGTCAGGGCGGGGTCCGGGGAGATGGATGCCCTGCCGGGGAAAGGTCTCTCCACTCCCAGATCGGATAGGATTGGGTACTTGGTGGTACACAAACAACATTATTAAGGTACCTTAGTGATATTGACAAGCCTTGACTCCTCAGGAATTTGATCATGAGATACTGTAAGGCAGAAGGATCACACAGTTGAGTTGAGGTGATTTGATAATGGTAACGTGTTAGTCTCGGTATAACGGGGCCCAGGCGGACGTAGGGTAAGATACTACCTTAGGTATGGTTCCAGAGTCCAGAGTCCAGACTGTGGCCGTGGCTGTGCCGCATGCCCAGAAATATAAATATAAATACAAATAAGGTACCTACCTTACCTTACCTACCTTACAGATACCTTACCTTGAGTTACTAAGGTACGGAGGTATAGGTAGGTACTGTCTTTAATTCGTAGAGTAGTAAGGACCTTGTTCAGGACAGAAAGCTAAATCGTTGGAGACCTCGATGACGGCCGTGGAGGTGGGGAGGCGTGGAGCAAGCGCAGGATCTGGACTGTAGGATCCGTGTGTTGGGATATTCATATTATTAGATACTAGGTAGCTTAAGGTACCTTAACATGACTACGATATACCATGATCAATGATCCATCATTCCTCATGCTGCCAGGGAACATGTCAGGAATGTCGCCCGTATTGTATCGTTAGGTGATCAAGCTCTCCATTCCCATTCACTTGGTGCACTTGTGAGTGCTGGACGAGTTAGCTAGCCAGACCGATTCAGAACAGCAGTCAACGGTCCCCTCCAAACTGGCTAAGACCTTCCTAGTTCTATACATCGGATTGCAACACCTCCTGCTTGAGCAATTCGACCTAGTGTCAGTGTGCTGCCCATCCCGCCAAACAACGATCTCGAGGTGACAGGATAGTAGTCATCCTATCTTCCGACGACATGGTCGCCTTACCTTCAAGCGGGGGTAACCTAGCGTGGAGGGGATGGTTGATAATCTTTGGAGGTGATGATGGTTGCACTGCGGCTTCTGAGTGAACAGGGAACAGGGACGATAGACTGCTCGACTCTTGCTTCCGAAAACCCACCTCATACTAGAGCTAGGCTTTCAGCACTCGTCCAGGTCAATTCGTTCACCCATTGAAGCTCACCTTATAGTCCATAAGAGCTCCAGACAGAAACCCCTTGATTTCCCAATTGCGGTCGATCTCTCCTCATGCAAAGCAATGCAAAACGACTGAGAACATTTCATGCGTCATCAAGCCCATTCCTCCACGGTTGAGTTTGACGCTCTCATCAGCCAGCTCTCCCACCATGATCGAACACCCAGTACCGCTACCCTGCCGTCATCTCGGCCATGCGTGCCACCCGGGTCGCCGATGATGGCAGCATAGAACCAGAAACTAGCGGCCACCCAAGCTGCCACCGCGACGCCCAAGCTAACGAACGGCGACAGAAGGTGCACAAGAACGAGCATAGGAGCACCGTACCTCGTGATGTTTTCCGAAGAACGGATGAAGTAGATTTGGGCATCGAGCGAAGGTGAGAGGAGACGAACGATTTGCTGGCTGTAAGAGCGGCCTTTGAAGCAGAGATGCAGAGGGGCGAGTAGTGTTATCATGACGAGCGCACCTATAGCGTAGAGGCAGATGATGACCGAGACGGGGTGGCAGAAACACGACAGCCGGATCTGTTCGATTATGATAAACTCTCCGGTAGCGAAAACCCTCGAATGGACCAGCTTACCAATATCCAGAGGACACGATCCCTTGATTCCACACGTTCATCCAAGCTCCCATCGCGGATATAAGAGTATAACGTATGATCCGCAGGCAGGACGTGGGGAGATGGATGTGAAGGCTTCTGATCCTGCGTCATCGTACTCTGCATGTCATGGCCAGCTCCCCTACCATAACGATGAGCACCGTCTTCATGCACCGTCTCAAGACTTTTGTAGCTAGTCAACATGACATTGGCAAGGCTTGCTGGTTGCGTGTACGAAGGGTCGGAGAGTGAGTGTACTGCTCTTGGATAGGAGACGTGCGACGTCGACGACAGGTGACCTTCCAGGTGAGTTGGTTTGTCCACCGATTGTCTAGATGTGATGATGACATCGGCAATGGGCAACGGAGGTTGTGGTGATGTATCAAGTTGTCTCTGCTGTGGGACATGGTAATTCGCTGAGTGCGCCATAGCAGGCACATCGAGGATTCTTGACATGTGGGTCAAATGTAATGACAAGAACAATCACGACAGCAGAATGGCAGCGACAGTTGGAACTCCTCATACAGAAGCAAGAAAATCATCTCTTGAAGCCGGCTCAATTTATGGAAGGGCTTTGGGCCTGACCATCATTTAATATTCCTGGGCGGGATGCACGCCCAGCAACAGTGAAATCACATATGGTCTTGGCTCTTCGGACAGCCAAGAAGCTTGGGAGCTTGAGACGACTGAGGTAGCATCTGTGCCTCATTGATTTGCTTGGCAACGAGGATTTGAATTGGACACCTACCTATAGAAGTAGACTGACCGAGTACGGTAGGAAAAGGAGAAGAATTCGGGTTACCTGAAAAATACCTGTTACCAGTTCCCCCAGCCACATCAACTACCTTAACTTACCTACGAAGCAACTTACAGAGAATTTCGATGTTATTTCGTACCCTTGGTAAGGTATTCGTAAGGTAAGGTAAGATACCTACAATAATACCTACAGTACGTAATTTGTATTTATAGGGGTACTCAAGTACTTTCACGAATTCTGTACTGTAATTACAAAACCGACTGTGCCTGCTGTCTCCATATCCCCAACATTTGAGTCTCTTTCTCTGGACAGCGTTGCGTCGAGAAGGACTTCAATGTCCGCCATCTCATAGTCAATCAATCATACCTTAGTCAAGTCTTTCCGTGCAAACTGCCCTCCCTCCCTCCCTCCACAAACTCCGTCTCCTTTCTCGACTCAAAGGGGAACGCTCAAACATAACACACGTGGGACGGGTAAAGGCAACATTTTGTGAGCATACGCGAGCGGAGAAAGTGTATCTGTGTACGTCTTAAGGTGTGGGATGAACCCCGATGCGCGACCGAGAACAAATTCCACCCTGCCTCGTGTCATGTGAGATTGATCATCATCAATTCTGTGGCTCGCTTTTTGGCTGCCCGTTTGTCGGGCCCCGAGGTGGGCTGTCCCTGCTCTGCCCGGGCCCGATGTTCCTCTTGTCGTCTTCATCGTCATCGTCATAGTTTTCATCCACATCGACCTTCCGTGCCGCCGGCTCGTGCTGCTCTCTCCGCTCTTCCCGTGGCATGTCGGACATGGGTGGCAGAAGCTGCGCCTGTTGCGGTTGCTGCCGCAAAGCCGGCAGAGACGACGGATGATGCGCCGCTTCCGAGGGGTGATAGTTGTCGTTGGCGCGACGTTGGTCTTCACGACGCGCCTCCGACGAGCTGCGCCGGTGTCGATCACGAGGGGATGACATCCGATCGGGTGAGGACGCCCGATGGTGATGGTGATCTTCAAGCCTGCCTCGAGTCTCCTCGGTCGCTGGCTTCTTGATCGCCGTACTGTCGTCCTCCCATTCCCGCATTCGCTTCATAGCAGAGGGCGGTCTATCGTCACGTTCTCGTGCGGCAGCTTCCGCGGCCACGAGCGCTGCAGCTGGGGGCGGAGCACCGGCGGCGATCCCACCAGGCTGGCTGGGATTGGCATGGTGCTGGTAATGCTGGTGCGGATACCCTGAGTTGGGCGAAGGCGCTCGATCGTCATAGATCGGTCTGACCTCCGGAGGAGGGCTATTTCCACGTCCGTAAGGAGGCAATGGACCCGGGCCGCCATTGGTAACGGTTGAAGGTGGGAGATGAGGCATGCTAGCGCTTGGCGTTCCATAATTTGGGTTCATGATACGATTTGGCGGCTGCGGCGGCGGTGGTGGTTGTTGTTGTAGTTGCGGCTGTGGTTGCGGTTGTGGTGGTATTGGCTGAGGGAGAGCTTGTGGTACCGGGTAGACTTGAGACGATGTGTGATTGATCTTGGGAGACGGTGATAAGCCCCGACGAACCGGAGTATGACGGTGCGGCTCCTGATACTGCCTCAATTGCTCCTGACGAGGGCTTGGCTGTCTCGGAGGTGGCGGAGGTGGCGGCCTGATCGCGTCCCGCTGGTCGTACGGATTGATTGGCTGAGGTTGAGGGTTCTGCATTTCTGCTAGACGTCGACCCCAGTCATTCCCTGCAGCGTGAGAAGCTGGTCCAGCGCCCTGAAGAGCTGGGGCTGAGGCTGGAGCGCCCCATTGTGGGCCTGGGGGTGCCCCCACACCCGCAGCCTGATATGCCTGAGGATGCACATCTTGAGGCATCGGGGCACTGTTCTGATTCGGCATGCCCGTAGACTGTCCGTTTCGAAGCAATTGCAACCGGGCCTTGATATGCACGTTGGACGGGTCGAGGTCCGCGGCACGCTGATATGCATCAAGGGCATCGTTGGTTTGATTATTACATGATTCGTACTTTCGACAATGTGAGCTCGTGTTTTGAAATGGCTGCATGGTGGAGCAAACTTACAAGAGTACCAAGGTCATACCAGACTTCCGAAATGTACGGGTTCAAACGGATGGCTCGGGAGTACGCATCTAGAGCGTCGCGGTACTGATTGATCTGGTAGTAAAGGACGCCGATCGAACACCAGAAAGTTGGGTTCCGACCGTCACGATAGACGGCTTGTTGGTATGCGTCATACGCTTTCGGATACTTTTGCTGGGACATGTAGCATCTGCCAAGTAAATACCAACTTTGCGCATCGTTGTTATCTAAAAATCAAAGTCAGTCAAACCTGGACCGAGACATGCCTTGATGTGATCGAACGCCCTTACCCGAGCTAACGGACTTCTCGAGATACTCGATAGCACTTTCTTGACTGTTGAAGCTGGTGCTTTGCTGGTGGTGCAGCCATCCGAGTTGCTGCAGGACTTTTGCATGATTGGGGTCTCGCTCGAGCACGCGCCTATATGCAGCTTTCGCAGAGTCGTACTACCACCCGTCAGTATATTGGCACTGATGCAGGAAAATGGTTATGTTACATCTTTTTGCTGCTCGTGAACATGCCCAATCTGGAACCAGATGTCCTCTTCGGTCAACGGTCGCGGAGGATCTGTAACAATGTACTTAAAGCACTGCACAGCGAGTCAGTGTTTGGCTCATGCTTAGTCGGCAGAGATGGCTGTCAAGTACCTCTAAGCTTTGGCTGTACTTTTGCTGTTGCTTGTAGATGATTCCAAGACGGAAGTAGATCTCGTTTGCCTTTTCGAAATCGGGCTGCATACGCATGACTTGCGAAAAGGCCTCTTCTGCGTGTTCGAGAGAGCCGTAGCGATCGTAGAGAATCCCGATACCGTACCATAGCTTCGGTTCCTTGACGAGGGGTCAGCATCCGCCTCATATGCCTCATGATCAGTAAGCAAACCTTCGGGTCTCGGAGATGATACAAGGCTTGCTGATAGGCAGAATAGGCTTGTTGAAGGTCATCCATCATCAAGTAGCAGTGTCCTTAGCGACAAATCAGTCCTCTGCACCTCAGCCAAGGGCGAACGCACAACGTACCAAGACTGCCCCAGACTTCTCCGTTATTACCATCCAACTTCAATATCTCTCGCAAGAACTCGACCGCTCTCGGGAAGTTCTCTTTCGTCCTCAGGATGAGCGATATCGCATTCATCGCTTGAATCGAGTACTGGTTGTGGCGCAGCGCCTGTTCATACGCAGTCATGGCGCCGTCAAGGTCACCCATCAGCTCGGTCAAGCTTCCTGAACTAAGCATTAGCGATTCCATCGCACTCCGTCGTGATGATCGCTCCTAGACTTTACATACCTATCTGCAACCACACAGCCTCATTGAGTTGGCTCAAGTGTTGCGGTGACACTTTTGGTGGCACTGGCACGGTCATATGACCATTGACCTGAGGATGAACGCCTGGAGGGCCATGATGAGGATGCATGCCGCCCGGCGAAGACGGCTGCGGATGGCCTGACATCTGTGACGAATACACTTTGGAGGTGTTGATGGAAATTCCCCAAATATGGGATGTATATGAGGCACGATCGATCACGGAAGCCTTGGACAGTCCCAATCTGCTCGAACGGTCTCTATAGCGCAATGTTCTGCAGTCGATCTCATGCGTTGAACAAGCGTGCTTGTTCGCTCGAAGTTCCGTTTATTTCCTGCTTTTCGCAAATCTGGATTCGATGTATCGACAGCTATTCTCCTAATAGTCGCAATTGCCGGGAAGATTCTTATCGGACTGCTCGTTGTCGGTGTGACACTATCCCAATTCAAGTCGGACTCAATAGAGCACTGTCCGACCGAGCCGAGTCCTCTTGCAGCAAACAATCGCGGTTAGGGAGATGTGCCAATCCAGATGGAATGAAGAACGAGAGCAATGTACAGATGTACAATCGAGCTTGTTCCTAAGCCACACTTGATGTTAGCTCCTGGGATGTTGGTGTCGTTGATGAGGAGGTGTTCTCCTACCGATTGCGAAGGATCGTGAGAATCGAGATGGAAAAATGGGGAAAAATGGGAATGGGGGCGTCTGGGCGGGAAAGAGGTTCTGGCTTTCCCCGTGTTCCCCTAACCCTTACGGCGGCTGGCTAGAGACCCATGTCCGTGGCTGCATGCTGTAACTACCTTACCTTACCTTACCTTACCTTAGCTTAGTAGCTTTCGGGATCATCACTTTACCTACCTAAGGTAAGCCGCTGGCTGCATTATACCTGGTAGCCGATGAAATCACTTCGCTAAGGTACCTTGGAATTACCTTATGATTTGTTTTGGTGGGGTGACTAAAACTGGGACGGGGGGATCGTAAGGTATCCAGGTACCTTAGTACTGTCAAGGTACTTCGTACTTCGTACAAACAACAGGTACCGCATTCGAAGTGCCTGGTAAGGTATCATACCGCGATTTTATCTCATATACTCCGTATGAAGCAATATATTATTCACGATGGAACTCCACGAGAACAATATTATAGCCGATACCGGATATCTCATTAGTTATTGACCATCATATTGTTACTCATACCTTATTGTGGCAGACGATCGATGTGGTCCAAGCTTCCTTATTCCTTCCTCATAGGCGACGTAGCAGTACCTTACCTACCTTAAGGTAGTTGTATTGATTGTAGCCCTACCACCAGGGCTGGAGCTGATTACCTTATGCTATGCTATGCTATGTTATGCTATGCTATGCTATGCATTACGCCTGCAGTCCGACTGACATGAGGTAAGGTAGGTTTTGCTTCACGTTTGTAGAATCCTCTATAACCGTTGCTGAAGTGCTAAGTTGATTCACGGTGCAAGCCCCAAGTCTCAGGCGCAACATGGCGGCAACAGTAAGGTACCACCTTAGCCACCTTACAGTGGGTAGTTCCCCCGGCGCCGCCCTTGTACATGAACTTATATGTACATACCTGACTTCGAACCATAGTTCGCACATGGATGCTTTCTTCTCGGGGAAGAAATTGATACGTCAGCATCTCTCTCGATCGAAGATTCGAATAATGATCCTTGAATGCTGGCGTTCGCGGCATTACTAAGTTAACCACCTCACACGCGACGAGTGGACACTCCCACGTCGACCCAGCTCTTGACTTGACTTTTACGGAGGCTGCAGCACGCCGTTTTGGTGCATGAGGCAAGGTAGGGTATGCCGTCCTATGCCTTGGCGAGGCTAAATTCGGTCAAGGTATGGTACAGTAGTCGTTGGTGGTCTCCGGTGTGCGTGTAGCGGTCCGGGGTTTCGATTTCGTCGCCTGCCGCGCATGAAGGAGCCTAAAACTTTAGGCGTCGTCTGCAGATCGCCAGCCGCCAGCCAGTACCCGCACAACAACTGGAAAGTCTACAAGTACAAGTACTCCTGACAGCCATCAGCGAGGAGTGGAGTGTGCTTGCTCGCTCGCTCGGTCGGTCGCGTATGCACGAAACGGTCAATCGGCACTGCATGGCACTCTCGGAGATCTATAGTCGCTCCACGGACGGCGCTTTGATTAGATAATAATGCTTCGATACTAAATACCCATCGAGGTTAACTGGTCGGTAGCTTATCCATCGAGGTCCGGTCCGGTCAGAGGACAATTCCACTCCTTGCCGTACAAATACCGTACTGGTACAAGTACGAAGCCGAATAACAAGACGGCCTTGCTTTGGGTGAGAATCCGTGGTCAAATCGTTCTTGGGATGCCGAAGAATCTTGCCTATCCACCTTCGTTCATACCTCCTTAACGCGTGCGATCACGAGGCAAGGCAGTGTAACCTGCGGTCTTGGCCGATCTCCCTGACTATGAAAACCACTAATCCTTCTCAATCCGTCAGAGCAGCAAGAGCGCTTGCTCTCTGTTTGAACACAAACACCACAATTCAGCCCGAGCTCATCGAAAAAGGAAAGCAGTACGCACCGGCCTCCATACTGATCACTTGACAGATAATCGGCTGCCATCCATCGTTGGTATGAGAAGGTGCTTGGGGAGTGTGGCGCATCTTTGAGCATGCGGCCGGAAACCAAAAGTGTTAGGCAGTGGTAACACCAGAATTTATCTAGACTGCCGCGGTGGGAGAAGAATTTGGGTTCCGTGCATGACTTCTGCGTAGCCTCCCGGTTTCAAGCTGATAAAGCTCCGGGCAAGAAGTGCTTTGGTTTTATTTCTGGGCAACGCAGATCAGCGGCATTCAACATCGCATTTTTATTGGAGGATTTCTTCATTAATGGATTATGCCGCCAATGTTGAAGAATGGGGAGCTGAGATGTGTTTCTGCGCGGCTATTCTGGGATTGAAACATCCCGAGACTGTACTTATTGGCCACTTGTCGTCCAGGCATTCTGGCCCTTTGAAGGGAGAAAGGAAAGGCGAGGGTGACAACGTCGGAGGTATGAAGCTGGAGGAGCAGGGTCAGCACAAGAAGGGGAAGAAAATCCCACCGGCAGAGGAGATGAGCCTCGTAGTAGTCCGTACCTATCGAACAGGTCCGGTTAGTAGCGATTTCATTGGAGAGGTGACCATCTAGGGCCACAAGAGGGGAAACACAAACAACTCATATAAGTGAGTGTGAGCTGAGATATCGAATATATAGCTGTATTTTCTTCTTGAGATTTGAGAGTTTATGCTACCTACGTCTCGATATATTCGTTGAAACCAGCGTACATTCAGAGACACTGGTCGTAGTTTTGAAGGAATCATAACAACAGCCCTAATTACATAAGCGAGAGATTGCTTAGCGAGCACCACACACAAAGAAATTACGAACCTCCACGAACGGCACCAGTGTCAACCTCCAAGTGATCCAGATACCACAATGGTATGTATGTTGCAAACGGGTTTGCGCAAGGTTTACTGATGTGATTCCAGTCGCACCGCAAATTCGAAGCCCCTAGGCACGGCTCACTTGCCTTCCTGCCACGAAAGCGGGCGAGCCGACACCGAGGAAAGGTCAAGTCTTTCCCCAAGGATGACCCGAAGAAGCCCGTTCACCTCACTGCGGCCATGGGGTATAAGGCCGGCATGAGTACAATCGTCCGTGATTTGGATAGGCCTGGTGCGAAGATGCACAAGAAGGAAATCGTTGAGGCCGTTACCATCATCGAGACACCACCGGTGAGCTCGCAGCGAAGGAACCTCTGTGGCAGCGGCAGTGGCTGATGATATGCCTAGATGATTGTTGTAGGTTTGGTTGGATACATCGAGACTCCTCGGGGCCTTCGGTCGCTCACCACTGTCTGGGCGGAGCATCTGAGTGATGAGGTCAAGCGACGCTTCTACAAGAACTGGTACAAGAGCAAGAAGAAGGCCTTCACCAAATATGCCAAAAAGCATTCCGAGAACTCTGGGTCATCGATCACTCGCGAGCTGGAGAGAATCAAGAAATACTGCACCGTCGTCCGCATCCTCGCCCACACCCAGATCCGGAAAACCCCTCTCAAACAGAAGAAAGCACATCTCATGGAGATTCAGGTGAATGGCGGCAGTGTTGCGGACAAGGTCGAATTCGGTCGTGGTCTCTTCGAGAAGCCAGTCGAGATCAGCTCCGTCTTCGAGCAGGACGAGATGCTCGATTGCATTGCGGTCACCAAGGGTCACGGTTTCCAGGGTGTCACGAGCAGATGGGGGACCAAGAGACTACCGAGAAAGACACATAAGGGTCTGCGAAAGGTAGCATGTATCGGCGCTTGGCATCCGTCTCACGTCCAGTGGACTGTCGCTCGTGCTGGTCAGTCTGGATACCATCACCGGACATCAGTCAATCACAAGGTCTACCGGATTGGCAAAGGCGAAGAAGCTGGCAACGCATCGACGGAGTTTGATGTCTCCAAGAAACAGATCACTCCGTAAGTTTCTACAGGTCCAAACATTCTTGTGCCCCGTCACTAACGATCGCTTAGTATGGGCGGCTTCGTCCGCTACGGAGAGGTCAAGAATGACTTCATTCTTCTCAAAGGATCAGTACCAGGTGTGAAGAAGCGGGTCATGACACTACGGAAGTCGATGTTCACGCACAGTAGTCGGAAAGCGCTGGAGAAGGTCGAGCTTAAATGGATCGATACGTCGTCCAAGTTCGGACATGGAGCGTACCAGACAGCGGCAGAGAAACGTCAATACCTGGGGACGATGAAGAAGGATCTTGCGGCTGCTGCTTAGGATTTGTTAGTTGTTCATTGGTTGTAGCTCCTGTGCGACTGGTGCAGCTTTGCATTCTACAAGGCTTCCCAAAACTCTCCTCTCAGAGCTCGCACAGATGTAGAATCACCCGTGCCGACCTGAGCATGGAAGACTTAGATACAAAGCAAAAGTCAGCAGTACCTTAGGAATGCAATTATATCAACAAGATACTCAGTAGCCAGGAGGCCTCGCTGCGATTTCCTTCCTGCCTATTCCAAGAGGTCTCACTGCTCGGCTTTTTGAACATGTACCCCTCATTGTAAAACGGTGCGATCTGGAGCGCTGCATGTAAACCTCTCAAAGGTTACCATATGTACATACAGCTATTCTTAGAATGTTGGCTTCAAGAAGCACATAGCAAGAATTTGTAAAAAATAAACAGTAAAATCTGTTTAAATTCTCTTTTTTCTAATCATCATTCACAAAATTGATTTCACTGTCTTTCTCAACATTGCTGTCATCACTGTCACTATGAGACATTCTTATAGTCTTAATCACAACATCAGAAATAATATATAAATGAATTTAAAGTGTAAAATGTCATTCAAGATCATAGTGAAGATTACAGAATATAGTTGAAAGTACATTGAGAGAATGAAGAGAAATTTATAAAATTAAAAATTAATTATTATATTTAAATTATTTAAATTAAAAACATCAAGACTATTTACAGTTATTATAATAAAGATAGATCTCAATTTAAAGAGAGAGATTTAATTTATTAATAATTAATATAGAAAATACTTAATTTTCTTAAAAATCAATTTACAGCATATTTAAATGAGATGCAGAAATATATTTAATATAAATATGAGATTTAAGTCAGCATTAATACTGTCAATCTCATCATTAAATAAGTTAATTAATTAAAAAAGCAGATAAATATTCTTTTATCATTATTATTATTATTAAGAAAATGATTTTTAATGTTAAAAATAAATCATTAAATGCTTTTAAAAGATCTATAACAACTAAATGATGCAGCTGAGTAGCTAACATATTAATTAGTTAATTTTTCTTAACAAAAATATTATTAATCTTTATATTGCAGACAGAAAGTTTAATTAAGTTGCTGTAAAGAAGTAAGTAATCATAAAGAAGTTTTTTTAAAAAGAAAAGCATTATAATATTCTTTCAGCATATATAATTAATGATTATATTGCTTGAAAGATCTATAAGAAAAAGATAAATAAGAAAATATTTAATACTTTTATTTAAAAGAAGATCTTATTTTTATATAAATAATTTTTAGAGTTATACAGTGTTCTATACATAAATAATTGTGAAATACATTGTTCAAAGATAAGTCTTTATATTAATATAAGTATTCTTATTATTGCTATTACTAATCTCAGTGACAGAAATTTACAATTATATATTATAAAATTAGCATCATTTTTACATTTCTCTCTCTCTATTCATTAAACTACAACTCTATCAAGAAGTTGTTTAGTGAGTTAAAGACATAAATGTAAAGACATAAAACATTGATGAAGAAGTTTAAGAATAAGTTTTCAGTATTTATTTATATGACTGTATAGAAGTATAAGATGAAAGATAATTTAAAGAAATATTTTTGAAACAGCTTTATTAATTGTACATAAATATATTATTATAATGAATTAATTATCATTTCTCATTATCTTTAACATTTACAATGCTTTCTGCTTCTTCTTAAAATTATAAATCTTTATAAAATAAGTTTCTATAATTATTACATATTTTCTTTTCTTTTAATATGAATATAAAACTTTCTTTAACTGTCATTTAAAATTAACTGAAATGCTCAGCTCTCTTTATATCTACTTAATGATTAACTGTATACTTTATAAATTGTATATCTTTTTTAAAAGAATATCACAATAATTCATTAACTATATCTTTAAAATAAAGTGTTTTCACTTAAATTAAGTAAAGAAGTTCTGCAGCTATGTTTTAAAATTAATATTTAAGTTAAGTAAACTGCTAACAAGTAGTATTGCAGACAGTGCTGATAAAAATATAATAAAATGTATTTTTTATAAAGATTGTAAAGTCTATAATAAAGATAATGAAGACAATGAAGATAATAAAGATGATGAAGAAAACAATGAAGATATAAACTGTGAAGAAAGCAGTTAAGAAGAAGATAAAGAAGAAGAATATTGAGTTAAGATATATAAAATATAATGTAGAGACTATGAAGACTGTAAAGATTGTAAAGAAAAAGAAGAATATTGTAATACTATAATTAATGAAGTTAATAATTTTAGTATAGTCTCAATATTATTGAAAGAAACTACAGAGATAAAGATTTCTGATGTTGATGTTGATGTTGATGAGAAAGTGTAAATTTGAATGAGATAAGATAATGAAGATATTATAAATATTGATGATATAAAAAAGAAAAAAAACAATATAATTAATAATGAGATTCTTTTCTTTAATTAATCAGTTAATATAATCTTTATGCTGATAAGTAATGTATAAATTATTGCTTCATTCTTATTAACAGTCTTTGTTCACATTTAAATAACTGCAGAGTTAAGAATCTCATGAATGTTGTTGTAAAAAAGACAGTAGTAATTATAATTAAGATATATTTTGTTATTACATTAATAATAAATAATAATAACATTTAATATATAATTAATATTCTTTAAAGTCTTTATACATTGATCTGCATTCTTCTTATATATTATAGTAGCTGTTCTCTGATATTTATTAGCAAAGACATTAAAAATCAATGAAGAAAGAAGATAAATTTATATTTAATGTTTAAATTTATTTTTCTTTTTTATAATTTTTTTCTTCATTAATTTCTCACTTACTGTAATGATATTCTCTGCTGTCTTTCTATCTCAGTTAACTCTTATAATGACTATTATTTCTTTTCTTTTATTACTATTTTACAATTTAACAAAATTCTTCACTTTCTATTAATTATTTATGTCTTTAAGAATCATAATGATCACAACATTCTTCTTTATAGCTAAATAATTAATTTTAATTTTTATTTAATGTCTATAATAAAAATATTTTCTCTCATTACAGTATTTCTTGATTGCTGCTGACTGCTTAAGATTTTAAATTCTTTATATAAAACTCTTTTCTCTTTCATTTAATTTGAAGACATTTAAGTTCTTATTCATCAATTTTCTGTTTAGATATACTGTGTAAGACACAGTATATTGTATGAATAACATTAAATCTTTGTTGACAGCAACATTAAGATTGAGAATCTTAATGAAATTGTTATTAAGATTTAATGAATAGATTGATGTAAATATTGATATGAACATTGATTTTTATGTTATAGAAGACTTCTTCTTTACAGAAGAAGTCTTTGTAAGAATCTTTTGTTTTGTCATAGTGATGATGATGATGATGATGTTGAGAAAGACAGTGAGGTCAATTTTGTGAATGATGATTAGAAAGAAGAGAATTTAGACAGGTTTTACTGTTTATTTTCTACAAATTCTTGTTACATGCCCCTTGGAGCCAACATTCTAAGAATAGCTGTATTGCGAAGTACTTTGTACATACAATCTACACCCCAAACCACAAGAACCGAGATGAGAAAGAGACATCATCCATCAACGACTACTCCCCATTGACGATGGGCTCCGACGAAGACTACGCGTCATTTCTTGAGAAAGCCAACCAAGACACGGGTGCTACCAAGGCTTCCTCGCAGTCCGGCTCGGCAGTCACCAAGGCGGTTGATACCGACGTTCCAGAGACCTTGCAGAGAGTAGAAGCATACTACGTTTCGGACGCAGACGAGCCTTTTGAGCCGGTGAGCTTGAAGTGGAAGGGAAAGCACTTGCCCTCTGAGCGTAGGTGCCCTGCGTCTGGGACCTCCGCATGTGTCCAACTCGAAAGGCTTAACGCACGCTGATGCCTAATCGCGGGACAGATGAGTTCAGGGACCTGATCGACCACAAGGCGGACGTGTCGACACTGAGTCCCAAAGAGTTTGATCCTCGGGGCAACTACAAGGAGGTCATGGATGTCGTCCAGCAGGCCGGAGATGGTGAGGTGAGGATCTTCAGGGTCCATCACGACAAGACTCGGGCGGAGTACTACGTCGTCAGCGTCGATGCCAAGGGGTCGAAGATCATAGGTTTGAGAGCAAAGGCGGTAGAGAGTTGAGTGAGCTCGGCATCTCATCACTGTTCGAAGTCATCAATACCTTAGCCATATTAGAACTATCTTGCCGCAGTCACAAATGGTGCTGTGTCTTGGTAGATAACGTCGATTGCTGAACGTGACAATCTGCAACCTGGAGATCTCTTTAGGTCGGTGGTAGAGCGTCAAGGATGAATCGACAGACATATTCCCGAGAAGATGTTTGAAAAGTCAACCTCATCAATTGCTTGGGCAAGTTGCAAGCTCGGAGTAAAAGTTCATTATTGCCCTACGCTGACGTGGTTGCATGAGGCGGAGCCATGATCATCGCGACATCCACATCCTACATACAGTAACTTACAGTACATGTAACTTTGCACATACATTTTGAAACCCGAACTCTTGGCAGACGCAATTGACGCGATTACGGTCCATACCTATGTAATTCAATGATGATTCGGAAGCTTGAATGATAATGCATTGATATTATACAATAAATGAAGCCTTCGTGATCATGGAAGATATCCTACGTAAAACGATACAACAGAGATCCCATGATGGCCGAGAAGACGTAAATAAAATACATGTACCAAGGTAATATTTATAATAAAAATAACTACCTTACCTTATCAGGTAAGGTACAGGTACTGTAATCTAAATATAACCCTGTCTTAGTTAGCGCCACTCGAGCTTTTCCTGAAAGGGGGTTTATGGCGAAAGAATGCTTCCAGTTTTTTGGTGTGGGACTGGCTAAGTACTTTGTCACTGTAATTTGTACCTACAGTAACTTTACCTGATCGAAGTCCTTCTCACAATTCAGACGAGCAACTAACTCCGTTGGAAACGAGACTCCTTCAATTCGTCCGTTCTTTACGATCCATACTCCCAAAGATTCTCTCTCAACCTTTGCCTATCCCTTCGCCATCTTTCTGTGTCGTCTCCTGCGCCTTCTCCTTGCTACCTTACCAGGTTCGGCGATCTCCATTACTTGTTTGTTGGATAGGAGTTTCTCGACATACATGTATCCCTTTTGATCGCGTATCAGCACAGCGACACAACTCGTAAGGACCATTCACGACTTCACTACCCCCGGGAACGGAACTCAGCTGACCATACAAGCGATTACCAGGTGGATACACTCATTTTGGGCCGGATTCGGGTAGAGCATAGGCTGGGTCTAATTGCTTGTAACCGTCGCGCCGACACTCGTTCTCACCATCTCTTGCCTTCGCCTTCTTACCACCCATTCATCACGATTGCAACGGTACTGGATCTTCTACGCCGACGACGAGCTTAGCACTCGTCATCATGTCCACACCCAGCAGCACGTCTCCTCCCCCGCGAGCACCCTTGCACATCCGACTCAACTCCGGTCATGAAGATCTCCTCACAAACGAAGGGTACAACAACAGACCACCAGGACCGGGGAGGCAACCATCGTCGCGGTCTTTGATACCCACGAGGCCTCCTACAGCGCCGCCTTCTCTACGTCATGCATCGTCGTCGGGAGGGATATACACCCCAGGCCCTGCTGAATCCGCCGAATTACTTCTGCCACCATCACGCTCGAGGACACACCGGTTCAGAGACGAAGACTCACCTGCAAGATCACCGGAACCTTCGGCCTTCCCGTCGCGGCGCACGAGTTGGAGCTCTGAAGGTGGCGGTCGAGATAGCCGATACGGAGGCAACCCTTTCGATGACTCCAGAGCACCGTCGAGGGCCGGTAGTGATGACGACAACGTCAACACTCAGACTGTTTCGGAGAAGTATAACATTCTACCATCGGCCGGCCTGCTGCTCTTTCCGGAAGATGTCGAGAAGGACGATTGGCTTCACAACCCGGATCCGAATGAGATGGACAGGCGGGAATGCGACATCTTCACGAGGAGGGGATTCGTGAATGTGGGCGGTTTGGCGTTGATAACCCTCGGGATGTTGGTCCTCTTTGTAGGATACCCAGTGATGTAAGTGTCGCCTGCTAAATTCGCTACCCGGTGAAAGATAGTCAAGCCTCTGGAACCTGGGCGAAATGTTGACCGATGCTAATCCGCTTTTGCTCAGATCGTGGGTCGGAAGATACACTCATCCTCCTGACCCTTGCGCGACAGATCCGAACTGCATAGACATCGGCAGAATTCCGATATTCAAGAACATTCGGAAGGGACTGATCGATCCGGACACGCCCCAGTCCGCAATGACCAAAACGTCAGCAGATGGGAAGACACTGAAACTTGTGGTATGCTCCAAGGATATAATAGACTCTGTAGCGGCGTTCATGGCTGAACCTTTACGCAGTTCTCGGACGAGTTTAACAGGGATGGCCGGACGTTTTATTCCAACGATGATCCATATCTCCAAGCAGTTGATCTTTGGTACGGCGTCACTCAGGATTTAGAGGTGCGGAAACCAGTGTGTCCTATCGCGGGGCTGCTGCTGATACTCAATAGTGGTATGATCCGGACGCTGTAACGACCAAAGATGGGACTCTTAATATCAGATTCGACGCTTTCCAAAACCATGGACTGAATTATCGGTCCGGAATGGTGCAATCATGGAATCAGATGTGCTTCCAAGGTGGCCATCTCGAAGCCAGCATATCACTGCCAGGGAGGGGCGACACGATTGGATTCTGGCCCGGTTTTTGGGCCATGGGCAACCTTGGACGGCCTGGATACGCATCTTCCACCGATGGCCTTTGGCCTTACAGTTACTGGGACAAGTGTGATGCTGGCATAACGAAAAATCAAAGCACCGCGGACGGCCTGAGTTTCCTACCGGGCATGAGACTACCAGCCTGCACGTGCGCCGGTGAAGATCACCCCACTCCTGGAAAATCCCGCTCTGCGCCTGAGATCGATGCTCTGGAAGCCAGTGTTTCGTATCTCGGTCCTGGCCAGACGGCTGCCATAGGTTCGGCGTCCCAAAGTGCGCAGTTCGCACCCTTCGATATCTGGTATCAGCCGAACTATGGTCAGTGTCAATGGGTTCACGCCTCCTTTGCGTGTGATTCGCTAACAATACTAATAGACTTCATCGAGGTTTATGATCGGTCAATCACCGAGATGAATGCCTACCGTGGAGGTGTATTCCAACAGGCACTGTCTGGTGTTACCAACCTCAACAACAACTGGTACAATGGAAAGGCCTATCAGACCTACGGATTTGAATATACCCCAGGTGGTGACGGAAACATCGTTTGGTATGTGGGGCAAGATAAAACTTGGAAGCTAGATGGAAGGGCCGTGGGACCGAATGGCAACATCGGACAGCGAGTGATTCCGGTGGAGCCCATGGCACTGGTGTTGAATTATGGCATGTCCATGAGTTTTGCTGCGTTGAACCTGACTGGCCTCGCTCCGCTGATGCCAGCAACGATGCGGTTCGACTACATCCGTTTATACCAGGATCCCAACAGTGAGAGCATCAGCTGCGATCCACCGGGCTATGAGACTACCAAGTATATTTCCAGGCATACTGACAGTTATTACAATGCCAACAAAACGCTCTGGTACCTCTCTCAATTTTTCTTCCATACCGAGACAATAACTGACCACTATATACAGGGAGCAAACATCTCATTCTTGGCCTAAGAATTCCCTCGTCGATGGTTGCTCCACATGACCGATACTGTCACCTCACGATTATGTCAAATTTACCAGTAATTCCTGCTCACTACACGCCGCTGTTCGAGTCACACCGAGATGGTGCTCTGGGCTAGCCTAATACCTACCATACTTCATCCCGTTTATTTGCATAGCGGAGTCGGCGTATTTTCTGACGGATCATAAATATTCGACCGGCTGACTTGCACCTGATCAACGAGGCAAACACGGTCTGCACTTAAGTTTCGATTCATTGACGGCTCTGTGTGCTGCATCGTGGCGGTGCCATCTGTTGGCTACCGGGGGCTATTTATTCGCCCATTTTTTTATATAGCATGTGCATTTTGCATAGCTCTGTACATCAATCTCCCCCAATCCTAGGGATTCATTACTTTTGGGGGGACACTTTTCTGTATCTGTTTCCAAGGCGTTGTCTACATCCGAGCTGCAGCATACTATAGAAATATGGTGGAGGTTGCGGCGCTCTCCTGATGTGTTAAGCTAGACGTCAAGTATGATTGAACAACAAGACAAAACTCTGGGATCCAAGGTCCTGTCTACGCTTTGAAGGACGATAATGACATGCATAATAAGGTGTTGCTGGGTTACACTGCGTCAGCGAAGTGCTCGACACCGGTTGGGTGCAGTTTGTGACCTCACACGAGCGTCCAATCTGTTGTTGACTGCCATAGGAAGGTAAAGCGTAGTCTAGAATCTCCAGAGCCTTGCTGGAACATTTCCCCGCGGTTTAAAGCCGTGTTTCCTACCTTTGGAATCTTTGCTTTGTGTTTACTGTAGCCTCACGCTCTTCCAACTAATTGTAGAAACACGAATCCTGACAGGTCTGTACTTTCCACACTACAACTTTTCTACAGCTCAACATCATACTCATTTGACCCCCTCACCCATCAGCCCAATGACTTTGGTCTCACCTCTCGGATGCGCAACGACAAATCTCAACATACACGGCACTCCTCTCTCTCTCTTCCCCTCGCCATAACCCTTTCCTATCCCTCTCCGTATTCACTCCCCGCCAAGCTCTCCTAAGCCCCATACACCCCCGTTCTCGGTCAGCCCCAACTGTATCTCCTCACAAGCTCACAAACAAACACACCGCTCATACTCCAGCCCCCTCACACACCACCACCACCACCACCACCACCACCACCACCACCACCTGTCCACCGACGCCCTTCCACCGCCCTTCCACCAGCCTCAAACTCCTCAACCCACCAACCCCGCACCCCACCCCACCCCACCGCAATGAACCCCCCCATAACCCTCTCCCAAGACCGCCAAGCCCGCAACAAACCTCCCCCACCCGCGCACCCAAGCTCCGGCTCTGGCTCCAGCAACACGCACCCGAACGCCTTCGGCCCCTCCTCCTCATCCAATAAGGGCAAAGGCAAAGGCAAAGCCTACGCCGTCACCCCCGCCGCCGCTCAACCCGCCGCGCCCCGGCCGCAGAAGACGCCCGACGAGCAGTTCGAGGAGCGCGAGCGCCGCGATCGGGCCGCGCGCGTCCTGGGCAGTCGCGAGATGCTCATCTGGCACGCTATGGCGAATAATGAGGTCTGTCTCTCCTCCCTGCCTTTTCGCTTTTCCTCCGTCGCCTCGCTCGCTCGCTTCGTTATTTCGGGGAGGGAGGGTGCGGTAGGTTAGGTGGTAGGTATCATAGATGCGGGCGGGGGCGGGGCATTTGGGTAGCTTAGTTGGTTGGTTGGTTGGTTGGTTGGCCCGTGGCTGATTGGAGACGGGGGCCCCGAAACAGAGCGTGCCGCAGACCCGGCTCCGGTTCGAGAAGATGATGATTGGGATCGATCCGGACGAGAGCGCGGACGAGTGGGAGGACGAGGTGGATGATGGGGATGGGGGCGGGAGTTGGAGCGG
>JAABUU010001978.1_pt1 | contig 31188 bp, 25 predicted proteins | sample 5559301 | NCBI WGS metagenome assembly JAABUU01 (sample SAMN10711884, study PRJNA513360) | rock metagenome | isolation source: Antarctica rocks | place: Antarctica: Victoria Land, Richard Nunatak white
CTGTGTGTCGAGGATTACCACCTCACGCACGCGGCGGCGGCGCGGGTCCTCGGACGCGGCGATCATTCCACGTCCGTCAACAGCCGCGCGCGGATCAGCGCGGCCCTGCCCCACGACACCCGCCTGGTCCGCGTGCTGGACCGCACGCGGGCGGACCTGGCTGGCACCCGCCGCGCCGAGGGTGTCCGCCGCGCCGACGACGAGGCTATGCGTACGCGGCGCGACGAGAACCGCCGGCGCGAACTGGCCGCGACCTCCGCGCGGGAGTGGGACGAGTACCGCTACTGGCGGCTGCGCGCCCTACGGATGGGGAGCGCCTGGTGAGCGCGCGCACGACAGCGACGGTGGAGCAGGCGGGTACCACACCCATCCCGGCGCCGCGCGCGGGGTGGACGCAGATACCGCGCCCGTTCCTGGACGCCGCGCCGCTGGACAACGATCGGCTCGCCCATGTGCTGCTCATCTCCTATGCCTGGGACGAGGATGAGTGTCACCCGTACCAGGGCGACCTCGCCGCGGAGTTGGGCTGCTCGACGCGCACGGTCAAGCGGCGCACGGCCGACCTGCGCCGGGCCGCGCTCATCACGGTCACGCGGGGTGGCCGCGGCCATGCCAACGTCTACCACTTCGCCGCCGCGCCGGCGCGGGACGACGAGACTGGCTATGCGACGGTCCCCAACGCCGTGCTCGGCGATCCCGATCTGAGTCAGGGGGCGAAGCGGGCCTACGTCATGGTGGCGCACCATGCCAATACGCAGGGGCGCTGCATCCGCACGGTGGCGCGGATCGCCGGCTACGTCGATGGGTGTTACAAGTCTGCCTACAACTACCTGCGTGAGTTGGAGGGCGCCGGCTACCTGCGCGTCACGCCCCAGGGGCGGGGTTTGCCCAACATCTACGACGTGGGGACGCCGCAGATGCGCCGGCGCGCGGCGAAGAAGGGGACGGCGCCGGTCATGACCATGATCGGCCGCGAGGACCTAGCCACCGAGGATCGCCGCTGGCGGGGCGTCTACCGCGAGCTGATGGGCGCGGAGCCGGCCGAGCGGCTGCACAAGCAACTCCATAGCCTGGCCGTCGACCCTGCCGTGGGCGAGGACCTGCTGATCGAGGCGCTGCGCGGCGCGGCCGACTTCCGCACCATCACCATCAACACGGTGCGCGTCGAACTGGACAAGATGCGGCGCGAGCGGCCCGCCGAGGAGGAACCGGCCGCCCCGGTCGACTACTTCGGGGGGAAGTACGGCCATCTCGTCCTTTGCGCCGGGTGCGGCCAACACAAGGGAGACTGTACCTGCCACGCCCGCGCGGGGCCGACCGGCACGGCGCCGCCGACGGCGACGGGACCGCCGGGCGCTGGCGCCGGAGCCTCATTACTGCGGGGAGCGCCGGGGATCATCGTACGCTGCGGACACTGTCTCTTCGCGCCCTGTCGCTGCCCGCGTAAGGAGCGGCGGGCGCGGGAGCGCGCGGCCGGGAGGGGGACGCGATGAGCGTGGCGCACAGGCCCCTGCGCAGCCCCCTCACCTGGTTCGGCGGGAAGGGCCACTTGGCGCGGCATATCATGCCCTTGTTGCCGCCGCACGAGTGCTACCTCGAGCCATTTTTCGGGGGAGGATCATTGTTCTTCGCGAAACCGCGCGCCCGGCTGGAAACGGTCAGTGACCTTGACGGTTCCGTGGTGCGTTTCTATCGGGTGTTGCGCGATCCTGCCGCCTTCGAGCGATTCCGCGTGCTCTGCGAGCTGACGCCCTATGCGCGGGAGGAATACGAGGAGTGCCGCGATACCTGGGGCGACGTCAACGACGCAGGCGACCCGGCGTGCCGCGCCTGGGCCTGGTTCGTGTGCGTCCGTCAGGCGTTTGGCGGCGCGACGGGGAGCACGGCGCGCCACGGCTGGAAATACAGCGTCCAGACGCCGGGCGCCGCGGCGCCGGGGACGTGGGGCTACAGCGCCACCAACGCCGAGGGGACGCGCGTGGCGAGTTCAGCCCAACGCTACCTGTCCGCTGTGGAACGGCTGCCGGAGGTCCACGCCCGGCTGCAGGGGGTGCAGATCGAGCGCGGCGACTGGCGGCGTGTGCTCGCCGCCTACGGTCACGCCGGCGTGCTCGTCTACGCCGATCCCCCGTACGTGTGGGAAACGCGCGCCGGCGACAAACGCTACGCGCACGAGATGACCACGCAAGACCATCACGAGTTGACGGCCGCGCTGCTGGCCTCACCGGCGCTGGTCGTGCTCTCGGGCTACCGGCATGACGCGGTGCATGGCCCGTTAGAGGAGGCCGGCTGGGCGCGCACCGACTTCGACGTGCCGATCAGCGCGGCGCGCCACCGGGAGGGGCTGCGCCGCGTCGAATCACTCTGGCGCAACCCCGCGGCCGTCGCGGCATGGGAACGGGCACGCGCCCAGCCCTCTTTATTTGATGGGTGCGATGGGATCGAGCGCGCGCCTCAACCGGGGTCATCATGACCCCGGTTGATGATCCAACTGAGGTCATCATGACCCCGGTTGTTGACACTCCACACGGCTGAAGCCGTGGGATTCTTGGTTCAGCGATCGTCGCACCGTGGCCCGGAGGCACTGATGTCTGACACAATCTCCCCAAGCGTGACTTTCGGCGTGCCCCGCCGTAGAAACGCCATTGGGCGTCATGGTGGTCCCCGAAGGAACGATCACCACTATGTAGTATATAACCGGACCACGAGAGCGGGCATCCGGCGATGATGAGAGAGAGAGGGAGAGACATGGCAGAGGAAGACACGAGAGGCGACAGCGTGACGCCTCGGACAGAACAGGTGGTCGACTTCTATGGCGACGGCATTCCGGTTGCGGCGACGCCCGACGGCGAGCCATACGTCGCACTCCGCCCGATCACAGACCATCTCGGCCTGGACTCCCGCTCGCAGCGCCGGCGTGCCCAGGCCGACCCCGTAATCGCCCCGCGCCTGCGCACGCTCGCCCTCACCGGCGCGGATGGGCGGCGGCGCGAGCTGCTGTGCCTGCCGCTGGACTTATTGCCGGGCTACCTGTTCGGCATCGACACGGGTCGCGTCAAGGCGGGGTTGATCGACAAGCTCAACCGCTATCGCGCCGACTGCTTCCGTGTGCTGTGGGAGGCGTTCCGCGGCGAGGCGTGGGCCGTGCGCGATGTCGTCGTTCCCTCGGCGCCGACCGACGTGGCCGCGCCGGTCGTGTCGGGGGCGGTGCTCGCCCTGGAGATCGCGACGGCGGTGCAGCACCTCGCCCGCAACCAACTGGAGATCGAGCAGCGCCTGGCCGACGTCGCCGGCAAACACGAGGTCATGGCCGACTACGTGCGCGGCTTCATCATCGAAACGAATCGGCGCCTAACCGACATCGAGCAGGTCACGGGGCAGGGCGCGACGATCACCGACGGCCAGGCGGCGGAGATCTCCCTGGCCGTCAAGGCGATCGGGCAGCGGTTGCAGGCGGGGGGCAACCGCGAGGGCTATGCGCAGGTGTACTCCGCCCTCTATCGGCGCTATCGCATCAGCGCCTACAAATCGCTGCCCGCAGCGCGCTATGAGGAGGCCATGGACTGGTTGCACCGGTGGTACCTGGAGGTCGCGCCGCCCGAGGTCTCGGGCGAGCCGGCGGGGCCGGGGGAGGAGGCGTAACATGGCGACCTCGACACCCGCGACGCCGGCGATCGGCGTGCTCGACGTCGACGGCCTGCACCTGCCCGACAAACCCCTCGTCCCCATCCGAGGGGCGATCCGGCACGTCGGCGATCTGTATAACGGTGCACGGCGGCACGGCCTCACGCAACTGTGGTTGACGGACGCCTGGGTGCGCGCGGCCGAACTGCCCGACACGCTCGCCGTCTCGGGGCAGTTCCGCGAGCTGCGCCACGCGTTCGTCAGCGATGGCCTGGACGACCTGCACGCCTTTCCCACGGCGCTCACGCCCTGGCTGGACCTGCGCAAGAAAGGCGAGGCAGGATCAGGCGTGTCCATCGTGTTCCCGTTGTACGACGAGCACGCCGTGTGGGACCTCGACACCGACGGCGCGACGCTGCTGGCGGCGCTCGTGGCCTATGCGGGGGCCGTGGGCGCGCCGTACTACCGCTCGCCGGGCCGTACGGGGATAGACCTTCTGCAGGAGTTGGGCAAGCGCGGGGCGGGCTCTCAGCGCGAGTATCCCGAGCGGCTGCCGGCACCGGCGGGCCAGGCCGACACGGTGACGGAGCTGAGTTGGCTGCGCACGCTCTCGCCAGCGGAGCGCGAGAAGACATATCTGCACAGCTACGACAAGAACGCGCAGTGGCTCTCGGCGGCCGGCGTGGTGGAGTTGGGCTTGTCCGGCATCGAGGAGCGGCGCGACCCGGCCGGCACGCTGCCCTTTGACAAGAAGTTGCCGGGGTACTGGCTAGCGCGGATCGCGGGCGCGGAGGAGCGCTGGGCCTGCACGCCGACGGTGGCGTGGGCGTTTGAACGCGGCCAGGCCGTCGCGATCACCGAGGCGTATGTGTGGACCAAGCACAGCCGGGCGATGGAGACGTGGTACGAGCGGCTGCGGGGAGCGCGCACGGCGCTCTACGACGACACGACGCCGGCGGGACGGCTGGCCCTGGGCGCGCTCAAATACACGTACGCGCTCACGATCAGCGGCTTCAACAGCGCGTGGCACAAGGAGAAGCGAAGCCCGCTCTACCGGCCCGACTGGCGCCACCTCGTTATCGCGCAGGCGAACGCCAACCTCTCGCGCGCCCTGCATAAGATGGACATGGCTGGCTACACGCCCGTCGCCGTCCACAAGGACGCCGTGTACCTGGTGAGCGACGAGCCGGACCCGGTGGTGGGGTGCCCGCCCTCGGTCACGCTGGGGACGGGCCTGGGGCATTTCAAGGTGCAGGACGCGGCGATCCCCCTGGACCTGGTGTTGCCGGCCTTCGACGGGACGCGCGGCGGCCTGGGGACGCTGCTCAAGCTCTTGAAGCCGCTACGCGAGCGCGTGGCCGCGCCGGCGGACCTGGGGGCGGTGTCAGGTGTCTGACCTGGGCGAGGACCTGGCACGGGCCTACGAGGCGCGGGTGGCGGCGGCCGACGTGGAGCTGACGCCGGCGGCGATCCGCGCCGTGGTGCAAGAACTCGGGGGAGGCGAGGGGCGCGCCCAGGTCGCCGCGGGCAACAAGGAGTTGGCCGGCCAACTCGGCATCTCCGTCCGGACGGTGCAGCGGTGGCAGAAGGAGGGCGGGGAGGCGCGCAGTGTGGCGCGCTCGACGCCGGGGCTGCGGATCAGCGTGCGCGGCATCGCGACCGAGGTGCAGCGGCAGGCCAACGCGCGGGCGTTCCGGGAGCGGGTGCAGGAGCAGGGGCTGGACGTCGGGGCGTGCCGGGTGATGGTCTTGGTGTACAACGAGGAGCGCGCGCGGCCGCGCAGCATCGGGGACATGCACATCGGGGGGGACGCCCTGACCGAGGCGCTGGACGCGCTGGAGGCGGGCGACGCAGCGGGGGCAGGCACGGCGTTCGGGACGGCCTGGCTGGAGACCTACGGGCTGGACGTGGACGCCGAGGTGACCGATGTGGGGGGGACATTCAGCGCGAGCTTGTAGGTGGGATCGGGGGTTAGGGATGCTGAGGCCGTACGGGACCAGCCAGGCCGCGGAGATCACCGACGTCGAGAGCCTGATCATGGCCTACTAGCGCGACCGACCCATCGGAGGTGAGGGCATGGGTTGGTGCCCGGGTATCGCGGATACTGACGAGGGAGGGAACGATTATCGACGCGCGCGAAGTGCAGCGGCTCGTCGCCAAGGGCGAGGGCCAGCTTTTGGAATTCAAGCCGGGGTCCGAGCGACCGAGCGAGCTGGCGACCTCCGTGGCCGCTTTCGCCAATGCCAGCGGGGGAACCCTGCTGTTGGGGGTGGTCGAGCGCGCCGGGCGGCCGGTCGTCGAGGGCGTGGCGGATTCCAAGCTGGCGCTCGATCACCTCTACACGGCGGCCGGGATGTGCAGCCCGAAGCTGGCGCTCGCGGTTCCAGAGGAGGTGCGCGTCGGAGAACGGCTGGTCCTGGTAGTCACGATCCCCGAGGATCAGCGCCATGTGTACCACGTCGACGGCCGCTACCTGCGGCGCGAGGGCTCGTTCCGGCGACCGCTTGATGTCGGCGAGATCCGCAGCCTCATGAACGGCCGCGGCGTGTATGCCCACGACGCCCTACGTGTCCTCGGTGCGACCCGCGATGACCTCGACGACGAGCTGGTGAGCGCGTTCGCGGCCCGCTTCCGCTCGGGGGATCGCATGCCGGCGGATGACCTCCTGCTGGCCAACGGCCTGCTCGCGCGGCCGGAGGGAGACTCGCGCGGGGAGCCGACGCCGACGGTGGCGGGGCTGCTGCTGCTCGGGAAGACGCCGCAGCAGTTCCTGCCGCAGGCGCGCGTGGCCCTGGTACGTTACGCGGGAACGACCATGGGCGAGAAGTTCCTCTCTCGCGACCTGCGGGGGACCGTGCCCGCGCAGCTGGACGAGGCCGTGGCGTGGCTGATGACGAACACGCTGCACGCCGTCGAGCTGCACGGGGCGGCGCGCGTCGACCGGGGGGAATACCCCGAGGAAGTGATCAGGGAAGCGGTCCTGAATGCCCTGGCCCACCGCGACTACTCGCTCACCGGCGATCGGGTGCGAATCTACATCTTCGGCGCGGATCGCATCGAGGTGCATTCCCCAGGCCGGCTCGGGGGGCCAATGCGCCTCGACAATATAGCGACGCAACGCTGGAGCAGGAATAGCACGTTGGTACAAGGGCTTGCTGCGCTGGACATCATTGAGGAGGTCGGGTTCGGGGTGGACCGCATGATCGCCGCCATGGGCGACGAGGGTTTGTCGCCGCCGCAGTTCCAGGAGACCGAGGGCACGTTCGTCGTTACCGTGCGCGGCCACGGTGCCAGTCTCCTAGCCGAGCCGCGGCGCGAGGCAGAGCCCACAACGGAGCCACAAGTGGCGACACCCGGCCGCCGGCGCTTGTCGCCCGAGGAGCGGCAGGCCTGGGTGCTCAATTACGTGCGGACGGTCGGGCCGTTGAGCCCGCGCGACTATGTCGCGACCGTCGGGATTGACCGCAAGACGGCGCTGACCGATTTGCGCGCCCTGGCCGAGCGGGGCCTGCTCCAAGCGCACGGGACCACCACGGATCGGCGCTATACCCTTCGAGACGACATGCCGTAGCCAGGCAGTGGGCCGTGAGAAGAGAAGCGCTTGGTGGGTTCGCACGCTGGGTCGGGGAATCCACACGTCGGCTTGGGGAAACTCGGGGAATTCCCCAAGTGATGCTTGCGTACAAATAGCGACGATACTGTCGACGTGGTGGAGACGTTTGCGCTCGGCCCGTGACGCGGAGGGATGGCGGGACGGCATGGACGCGGGTGACATCTATCGGCGGTTGCCGGGGCTCACGGAGGGAAAAGCGGTGGCGCTGGCGGTGGCCTACCATCTGGGGAAGGTCGACGCGCGCGGCGCGGGTGGCAGGCGGACTGGTCCTACCAGGAGATGGGCACGACGTGGGGCGAGGACGAGTACCCGCACTGCTGGGCGCGCTGGCAGGGCATTGGACGCGGGGACGGTCGCGCGCCTGATCGAGTGGGACGCAGCGGGCTGGGACGACGGGGCGGCTGCGGGCGATAGGTAGCGCGACGCACGAGTGCCATACTGGACCTGATCACATCACACACGACCTTCCCTTGGGGCGAGGATAGTATCACCTGGGTGCCCGTTCAGGTGTGGCTTACCCTCGTGGTGGCCGGCTTTCCCGCTGGGTCCCGCGCCGGAGCAGGCGCGCCTGGCTGTCCTCGATCTGCAATACACTAACATCTTCGACACGACGGCGGCGCGCCAGGATCTGGGCTTCCGCTACACGATTCCCTGGGCGGAGGGAGCGCGCCGCGTCATCGCATGGCTGGACGCGCACGGCCGGATCGCGGACAGCGACGCGGATCCCTTCGACGATCGGGTCATCGCGGCGTGGGACTCTCTCGGCGGCGCGATGGCGGCACGGCTCGCGGATGCGTAGGGGGGCCGTTGGGTTTCTGCTGATGTGCCTGAAGGCCGTTCGTTTCGAATGCTCGGCAACATCGATTCTCTGCCCTTTTCAAGACCACGGGTATCAGTTTCACTTAAGTTGGCGGTGTGCCCAGGCCAGGTACAGGAACCTGCCTGAGCACGCATAGCCGCAACACAGATGAAACACACCCGTATCCAATCGACCGCAATCGCCAGGAACGCCGCGCTTCACCTGACGGTCTTTCGGCAATAACATGTCACGTCAGCAGAACCCAACGAAACCGTGACGCCTCGCCTGAGCAGGGCTACATCCTCTCGCTTCGCTCCATCATACCGGCGGTGCTTCTACGGATGCGCAAGCAAAAGGGCGGCTCGATTTTCTCCCGTGGCCCTGTCCGCGTGCCGTCGATCCGTCCTATGAGCAACTCGACCGCACGACGCCCGATCTCTTCCTTGTCGGGGGCAATCGTGGTGAGCGGCGGCGTGGCGAAGCGCCCATCTTCAATATCGTCGAAGCCCACGACGGCCACGTCTTCGGGGATGCGAGACCCCGCCTCGTGGATGGCTGATAGAGCCCCCAGCGCCAGGAGATCGTTGAGGCAGAAGACGGCGTCGGGCGGGTTGTCGAGCGCCAACAAGCGACGCATGGCCTGGGCGCCGTCCTGCCGGTGCCATTCCGCGCATGAGGCCAGCAGGTGCGGATCGACGGCGCGGCCGGCCTCCGCAAGGGCCGCCTTATACCCCTGCACGCGCACGACGGCCGCCCCGGTGGTCTTACGCTCGTCCACCCCTATGACCGCGATGCGCCGACGACCCAGTTCGATCAGGTGGGCCGTGGCCCGGCGCGCCGCGGCGACGTTGTCGATGACCACATGGTCGTAGGGTAGGCCGACGAGGCTTTCGCCGAGCAAGACGACCGGAACGACGGCCTGCTGTGCCTGGAGGTCGGCCATCTCGAGGGCTTGCGGATCGAGGATCACCCCGTCGATCGCGTGCGGACGTAGCCCGTTGAAGGCCTGCAACTCGTTGGCGCGGTCGAAGCGGGTATGATCGAGCAGCACCGTATAGCCATAGGCGGCGGCGGTGGCGACGATCGTGTTGCCGAGATCGGCGTAGTAGGGATTGACGAGATCGGGGATCGCGAGCGCGATGATGCCGACGCGCCCTTTGCGCAGGTACCGCGCGGCCACATTGGGCCGATAGTTGAGGGACTCGAGGGCTTCCAGCACCTTCCGGCGTGTTTCGGGCTTCACATGGGCGTGATTGCCGTGGATCACGTTGGAAACGGTTTGTTTCGAGACACCGGCGCGCGCGGCCACGTCCTTGCCGGTTATCCTCGCGCTCACTTTTCCCTCCATCACTGTGTTCGCCCTTCGCTCTTGTGTAATGGTCCGCCGTGAGTGCGACGCCACGGTCGCTTGCACGGGCGAACAGACGGTTGCCTGGTGACGATGGGGCCTACAACGATTCTACCAGGGCTTGGGAGCATCTCCCGGTTCGCGCGAGGCCATGGAGCTCCATGCGGAAGGAGGGAAACGACAGTATTGGGTGATCACGCGCGGTGACCTATTGACTAACCCTTGGGGCTCCCGGCGAGGATGCCGTGCATCAATGGACGCTGGAACACGAGGAACAGGGCAAGGATGGGCAACGTGGCAAGCGTCTCCGCCGCGCTCGACGGCACGTTGTCGAGGACGAGCGGCAGCGTCTGCATCTCATCGGTGACGGTGACGATAACCGGCCAGACGAAATCGTTGTAGACGGTGAGGGAGGTGAAGATAGCCAGCGCGGCCAGTCCGGGTTGAATAGACTCGTTGCAAGATAAGCGCAGACCATCGAATCGGCGTCAGATTACGCCACAAACAGCCAAAATGACGCCTTGCACGGTGCTGTAGGCCATACTAACCAATGCTCTGAGGGGCACTTGCCTTATTCGGCAACAAGTCTAATGAGCGGCAGGACGACCCGCCAGTATAACCGGAATGGCGAACATCCATCGATCCGTCCCGCCTCCAGCAGCTCGTCGGGGACATCGACGATAACTTGGCGCATCCAGAAAATGCCGAACGCGTCGATAGCGCCGTGCAGGATCAACGCGGGGTAGGTGTTCACCCATCCGAGTGCATTCATTTCCAGGAATAGTGGAACGATCAGGACCAGCACGGGCAACATCAAGGTCGCGAGCACCACCCCGAACAAGGCGTTGCGCCCCGGGAAACGATATTTGGCGAAGGCAAAGCCGGCCAGGGGACAAAAGAACAGTGTCAGCGATTCCTTACACGCGAGGACAATGAACGTGTTCTTGAATCCATCGAGCAGAAAAGGTGGGCCCTCGTGGACCGCGTCGATAAAACGCTGTACGGTTACGGTCCATGGGTCGAGGCTCAGCGGTAGAGCCCCCGAGCCCGTGCGCGACATCACGGATGACGCGATCATCCAGACAAGGGGGTAGAGGAATGATGCGGCGAGGAGGGCGAGCGGGAGGTAGCCCAGCAGGCGCAGGGACCGGCGACGATCCCGAGAGAAGCCGGCGACAGGGCGCGGCGAGTATCAGCGCGTTGGCGCTCGATGCGCCAAGGTCCATCCCCGGGCGTAACAGACGGAGTGCGAGGAGAGAGAGGACGAAGACCAGCACGATAAGCAGGATCGAATTGGCCGCGCCGGCACCCAGATCGGAGTTCGTGATGTACGCGCGCAGGAAGAGGCCGGGAGTCGTCGTCGCGCCATAGGGACCGCCCCCTGTCAGCACGTAGGGCTCGGCGAACATCTGAAAGATCGTGAGTGTAGCGGCGACGACCCAGAAGGCGATGGGCCTGCGTAAGAGGGGCACGGTGACCCGCCGGAACTGGGTGAGCGGACCAACCCCATCGAGCGCCGCGGCCTCGTAGAGTTCGCGCGGGATATGCCGCACCGCGGCCATCATGAGGACGAGGGCCAAGCCGCTTGTTTTCCAGATCAGAAAGAGGGCCAGCGTTGGCTTGGCCCACTCTTCGGTGGTCAACCAGCCTATGGTCGGTAGGTGAAGGGTATGGAGCAGGGTGTTGACCGGTCCATCGAGCCCGCTCTCCGGGTCCGCGGAAGAGAACAGGTCTTTCCACACCTGCGCCATCGCGACCAGTTGGGTGGCGAACGGGATGAGGAACGCCGTGCGCCAGAGCCACCGGAGGCGCAGCGCCGGCGCGGAGAGGACGACGGCGCCCGTCACGGCGAGGAGCGTCTGCGCCGGCACGACCAACAGCCACAGCGTGGCCGCGTTGCCGATCGACTGCCAGAACTCGTCATCGGTCAGCAGCAGGAACGTATAGTTACCCCAACCGATGAAACGCGGCGTGCCGACGCCGTGCCAGTAGGTGACGCTGAGGACGAGGGCGTAGAGGACCGGATACAGCGTAAAGCCGGCGAACAGGAGAAAGAAGGGCGCCACGAAGACGTAGGGCATGTGCATGTCGCCCCGGCAGCGGTTGAGCCACGAGAAGACGAGGCCCGGTAAAGGCCGGTTCGACAGAGAGGGCTCGGAAGGGTTTATAAGCCTATTGCCGCCTCCAGCAATCGCCTTTGCCCACTCCAGATTGAACGTTTCACCAGAGTAGCACAACGCGTTTACCCCGTCAATGAGGTGGTTCCTGGCGAATGGGCGAACGGGCTCGGCCTCTTGACAAGCCGAGCCCGTTGGGTATATGATAGTGGAACGGTAAACCTAATTTCAATCTGATGTAATGTTCCACTTGGATGTGCGGCAGAGGCATGCAGGCCCCGTGGGCGCACTCTACAGAGCGGACAGCGCGCGGGGCCTGCGTGACACCGTCGTGCTGGCGGCGGATCGATTCCACCGCCAGGGCGCGTGAGGAAGGGGGTGCAAAGCGAAACGAGCGCGGGCAGGTCTCATGTCAGGTCTCATGTAGGGATAGCGACATACGTCCTTCGACCTCATTACGGTCTACGCAAAGGTGCGGAAAGGAATACTTTCTCATGACGACATCTCACGACAGCCCGGACAACGACATCAGGCCGTACAGTGACAGCAGAGCGTCGGATTCCCCGCCTGCCACGCGGCCTATCTCCCGCGGCGCGCTCCTCAAGGGGGCTGCCGCCGCGACCGGCGCGCTCCTCGCGGCCCCCGCGGCCGCAGCCCTCGCCGCCGAACCGGCCCGCATCGCGGCCCCCTACATCAGGCGCGCGCCCCAGGGCACGATCACAATCTGGGACCGCGCGGGCGACCTCTTCCAGGTCTTCAACGCCACCATCCCCTCGTTCAACAAGAAATATCCCGGCATCAAGGTTAACCATGTGGCCGTCGACGTGGACGCCAAGCTGCCCACGACGCTGGCGACGGGCGTCGACGTGCCGGATGGCTCTTTCTACGAGGACTCCAATCTGCCGGTCCAGGCCGGGCACTACTACGACCTCACCGACCTGATGAAGCCGTATGTCAGCAAGATCGTGCCCTTCAAGGTGCAGGTCAACACGGACAACGGGCGCATCTTAGGCGTGCCGTGGGACCTTGATCCCGGACTGCTGTACTACCGCGAAGATCTACTCCACAAGGCCGGTATCGACCCCATGTCGATCACGACCTACGACGAGCTTTATACGGCCGCGCAGACGCTGCAAAAGAAGCTCGGGGCGTCGGTCAAGCCGCTCCATGTGGAGCAGGATCCTGGGCTGGCTCAGTTGTGGGTCGAGATGTTCGCCAACCAGCAGGGCGTCAGCATGGTCGACGCGCATGGCAAGCTGCAGATCAACTCGGCGCCCTACCTCAAGATTATGCAATGGCTCAAGCAAGTCAACGACGCTGGGCTCGGCACGCGCGCGGTCTACTTCTCGCCCGGCGACCTCAAGGCGATCGATGCCGGACAGGTCGCCCTCTATCCCTGGGCCATTTGGTTCTCGTACGGGCCGCAGTTCCTCTTCAAGAAGACCAAGGGCCTGTGGCGGTCGATGCCGCTGCCGGCCTGGACCAAGGGCGGGGCGCGCGGCGCCGTGATGGGCGGCAGCTCCTTCATCATCCCCAACAAGGCCAAGAACCCGCACCTGGCCTGGCTGTGGTACGAGCACCTCGTGTTCAGTCCCGAGGGCTACCGCGCCGTCTACGGCCCCAACAAGATCTATCCCGGTGGCCTGAGCACGTCCCTCCCGTCCTACACCCCGGCGCTCTCCGAACAGTTGTTCAAGAACCCGGCGGGACTCGGCGGCCAGGATCTGTGGAAGGTCGCGACGGACACCGTCAAGCAGATCCCCGGCACCTATTACTACCCGACCTGGTACAACCAGGCGATCCCGTACTTTGGCGCCAACATCCAGCGCCTCCTGGACGGTAAGCTGACGCCCCAGCAGGTGCTCACGCAGTCCGCCCACGACATCCAGACGAAGCTCATCAACCGCGCCTAGTCGGCGTCCGGTTTGCGCGTGGGAGAGGGCATGCAGCGTGTCGAACCGCACGCCCTCTCCCGTGCGGATACGGAGGATGGTCCATGCACAGCGTCGGATCGGCCGGCTACCTCTCTTCCCCGTCGACCACGCGCGCCGGACGCCTGCGCATGTGGCTCGGCGGGAGCTATTTCCCCTATGTCTTCGTCGCCCCTTTCTTCATCCTGTTCGCCGTCTTCGGCCTCTACCCGCTCCTGTACGCACTGCGGCTCAGCTTTACCTACTGGCACGGTAGCGGTACGCCACGCTTCATCGGCTTCTCGAACTACACCTTCCTGCTGACCGACGGCCTGTTCTGGCAGTCGATGGCCAACTCCGCCATATTGTGGCTGCTGATCGTGCCCGTGCAGACGATCTTCGCCGTCCTGGCTGCAGTCGCCCTCTCGGGGCAGGCCCTGCGTTTTCGCTGGTTCTTTCGCACAGCGTTCCTCACGCCGTTCGTCGTGCCCCTGGTCGCCGTGGCCCAAATTTGGCTCATCTTTTTCGATCAGTCCAGCGGACCGGTAGACGCCGTCCTCCAAGCGGTCCATCTCCCCGCGGTGGGCTGGCTGACCGACGCGACATGGGCTAAGCTCACGATCGCCCTGCTCGTGCTCTGGAAGAGTAGTGGCTTCGCCATCCTCATTATGCTGGCCGCGCTGCAGGCCATCTCGCAGGAGATCTACGAGGCCGCGGCGATCGACGGGGCCACCGCGCGGGTCCAGTTCTGGCGCATCACCCTACCGCTGCTGCGCCGGACCATCTCGTTCTACGTGATCGTTTCCACGCTGGGCGTCATCCAGATGTTCGCCGAGCCGTACGTGCTCACGCAGGGCGGCCCATACAACTCGACCACGACGGCGGGCTACCGCCTGTTGAGCTACATCAATAACGCCGATTTCGGGACGGGCGCCGCGAACTCGTTCCTACTCATGATCGTGGTCATCGCCATCGCCATGTTCATGCTGCGCGTGCTGCGCACGGAGGAGGTGTAACCGATGGCCGTCACAACCGCACAGGCGGCGACAACCGTGCGCGTTTCTCGTCGCCGCTTTCATCCGGGCCACGCTCTGCGCTACGCCTTCCTGTTCCTGGTGGCCCTGCTCTTCCTCTACCCGCTCTATTGGATGTTCACCTCGTCGCTCAAACCTAGCCAGGACATCGCCACCATCCCGCTCAGCTTCGATCCGCGCACGCTCTCGCTGGACAACTACACGGCGTTGCTCTCGGCCGTCCCGCTATGGGTCGGCTTCAAGAACACGGCGATCGTCCTCCTATTCAAGGGCGGCCTGACCATGTTCTTGTGCCCGCTGGCCGGCTTCGCCTTCGCCAAGTACCGCTTCCGCGGGCGCAACCTGCTCTTCACCCTGATGCTCTCGACCATGATGCTGCCGCCGATCGTGTTCCTGATCCCACTGCTGCTGGAGATGGGGACGCTCGGGTGGGTCAACACGTTCCAGGCGCTGGTCCTGCCGGGGGCGGTCGGGGCCTTCGCTATCTTCTGGATGCGCCAGCAAATCGCCGATGTGCCCGACGAGTTGCTCGACGCCGGCCGTATCGACGGCTGCTCGCCGTTCGGGCTGTACTGGCGGATTGTCCTGCCCGTGATCCGCCCCGCGCTAGCCGCCCTGGCCATCCTGACCTTCCTGGACATCTACAACGATTTCGTCTGGCCGGTCGTGATCATCAACACGGCGGACATGCAAACGCTCCAGGTGATGCTCTCCGCGCTGTACACGACGATCAACAATGCCCAGGTGGGGACGTCGGGGGCAAGCGCGTGGGGCGAGGTCCTCGCCGCCAGCGCCCTGGCCACCCTGCCGGTCCTGATCCTGTTCGTGGCCCTGCAGCGCCACTTCATCCGCGGCGTCATGGCCGGAAGCGTCAAGGGCTGATACCGGGCATACGGTCTGGGCAGCGAAAGGAGCACCCATATGTCTCGCACGATCGCGGGTTTCGTTCGTTTGACGACGGGGCGAGTTGGTCACGGGCTTCTTGCCGCGGGCCTGTGTCTCAGTCTGAGCATGTTCGCCCCGGCCGTCGCCGCCCGTCACGCTGCGGCAAACGGGGGGGCCGTTGTCTATAGCCCTGACGACCCGGCGCAGTTCGCGGGGTATCCGCGCGTCATCCGGTTGGCGCACAGCGGGCGCGCCAACGGCACGCTGGTGGCCTCGTTCGGCATCTACGCGGACGGTCACGACAGCGTGCTCGTCTACCGCAGCACCACTGATGGGGCGTCGTGGACGCCTCTCTCCACCGTCGCGGAGACGGCCTACGGCGGTCGGACGTGCTGCGCCACCATCTACGAGACCCCGCGCGCGCTGGGCGCTACGCCAGCGGGGACGCTCCTGCTGGGCACGTCGGAAGGGGCCGCGGGCACGATAGGGCACGAGCTCAAGGTCTTCCGTAGCGACGATGGGGGGCGCACCTGGAAGTACCTTAGCTCCTGCGCGCGCGGCGCCGGTGGCCTGTGGGAGCCGTATTTCGGGCTCGACCGCGCCGGCCGTCTCGTCTGCTACTTCTCCGACGAGCGCCGGCCTGCGTACAGCCAGTTCCTGGGGCACGTCGTGTCGACGGATGGGGGGCGGACGTGGGGCCCGGAGCGCGCCGACGTCGCGGTCGCCGACGGCGTGTCGCGGCCGGGCATGGCGATCGTGGCGCGGCTCCCCAGCGGCCGCTACATCATGAGCTTCGAGGTGTGCAGCCCTACCAATTGCGAGGCCCACGTCAAGACATCGGCCGACGGCGACGACTGGGGCAAGGCGTCGGACCTGGGTCCCCGCGTGCAAACAGCCGATGGACGCTACGCCAACCACACTCCCTATCTGGTCTGGACGCCGACCGGTGGGCCGCGCGGCGAGTTGCTGCTCGTCGCTAAGGAGGTGCTCAAGAGCGATGGGACGCCGGCGCCAGAGAGCGGGCGCGTGCTCTTCGTCAACAAGCGGGACGGGACGGGCCCGTGGTCCCTCATGGCCGCCCCGGTGCGCATGCCGGTGGAGGGAAAACCGGACTGTGCCAACTATAGCTCCGCGCTCCTGCCCTCGGCCACCGGCTCTAGCCTCGCCATGGTGGCGGCCGCGGGCCTAGACGCCGGAGGCTGCGAGATCCGCTACGGCCGCATGCTCCTGACCATGCGGCGCGGCGCCGCGCCACCGTCATCGATGGGCGCGGTCCACAATCCCATCACGCCGGCCGCCGATCCCTTCGTGACTCGCTACAGGGGTGTCTACTACCTGACCGGCACCTTCAGGGGCGGCTCGCTCGACGTCTGGCACGCCCCCACGCTGGGCAAGATACGCGGCTCGGCGCCGACGCCGGTGTGGACACCCCGCCCCGGCCAGCCCGCCCAACAGGTGTGGTCGCCATCCCTGTTCCTGCTGCCCTATCGTGGCGCGCCCCACTGGTTCATCTACTTCACCGCGTCGCCCGACAGCACGAACCAGGGCCACCGTATCTACATGCTGGAGAGCACGGGCGCCGATCCGCTCGGCCCCTACACCTTCAAGGGCCAACTTGGCGGCACCGCTAGCGCGACGGCAATCGACCCCTCCATCCTGCGCATCAAGGGCAAGCTCTACATCATGTACGTTGAAGAGGTCGGCGCCAACGTCACCTACATCGCGGCGTTGCGCGACCCTGTGACACAGGTCGGCGCCGAGCGGCAGCTTATCTACCCCGACCAGCCGTGGGAGATGGGCGACGGATCCGGCCAGTCGGCCTATCCCGTGGCGGAAGGGCCCGAGGCGCTCTACCACCAGGGCAAGACCTTCGTGATCTACTCGGGCAGCGACACGGGGGACTACACGTACTGCCTGGGACGGCTGACCTACGACGGCCGCGGCGACCCACTGGACAGCCGGTCGTGGCGCAAGGCCGGGCCCGTCTTCACCTATAGCCGCGCCAACGGGGTCTTCGGACCGGGGCGGGCCTCGTTCACGACCGCGCCCAACGGTACGCAAAGTTGGATGGTGTACCACGCCAAGGACACAGACGCGTTCACCTACAATGGCCGGACAACGCGCGCGCAGCCCTTCGCGTGGGACCGAGACGGCATGCCCAACTTTGGCACGCCCGTGAAAGTGACGCCGTAAGTCTATGTCGTCACAACCAGCAGCGTGATGCCCGCCCGGGCAAGGACTTTGTGGAGGCGCTCGCCGTGTTGAGCACGTCGGACCACAAGGCGATACGGCGGGGAGCGCGCGCCGTACAAGAGACGATTTGCAGAAAGGCCGCAGAGACATGAGCCCGCCTCCCGACTACCCGCGCCCCGATTTCGATCGCTCGCACCGCTGGCTGAGCCTGGACGGCGCCTGGGGCTTCCACGCCGACCCCGACGATCGGGGGCGCGAGGACGGCTGGGAGCGCGGACACGACCCCTGGCCGGAGCGCATATCCGTCCCGTTCGCCTGGGAGTCGTCCCTCTCCGGCGTCGGGCACGCGTGGCTCCCAATAGGCTGGTACCGGCGGTCTATCGTGCGGCCCGTGGAGTGGGCCGGCGAGCGCACGATCCTGCACATCGGCGCGGCGCACTATCAGTGCACGGCGTGGCTGAACGGGCGGCCCATCGGCGCGCACACCGGCGGCTATCTCCCGTTCTCCTTCGACATCACCGAGGCGCTGGAAGAGGGGCGGGGCGAGTTGGTCCTGCGCGTCGAGGCCCCCATCGACAAACGCTTTATCCCGCACGGCAAGCAGCGCAGCCGCCCGGCGGACGACTACGACTCGTGCGCGTTCACGGCGAGCAGCGGCGTGTGGCAGCCGGTGTGGCTGGAAGGCCGGTCGGCCACCTACGTCGCGGGCGTCGAGCTCCGCCCCTCCGTGGGGCTCGACGCCATCCACGCGCGCGTGACCCTGGCCGGTCCTGGTCGCGTGGGCGCGACGCTCTCGCTCCAGGTCGCCGGGCAGGACGAGCAGATCATCCCTGTGGGCGATACCCCCGTCGTGACGGCCACGCTCCCGGTCCGCGATCCCCAGCCGTGGACACCGCGGACGCCGCACCTCTACGATGTCGTTGTGCGCCTGCGGAGCGCCGACGGCGAGGACCGCGTCGGCGCCTATACCGGCTTGCGCCGGATCGAGACACAGGGCGATCGCCTGCTTCTCAACGGCGAGCGCCTATACGTGCGCGGCGTGCTGGACCAGGGCTTTTGGCCCGCAGGCGGCTACACGGCCCCCGACGACACGGCCTTGCGGCGCGATGTCGAACTGACCCTCGCGGCGGGCTACAACCTCGCCCGCAAGCACATCAAGCTCGAGGACCCGCGCTGGCTGTACTGGGCCGACAGGTTGGGGCTGCTCGTCTGGGCCGAGCCCCCCTGCGTCGGCCGCTACTCGCCCGAGGCTATCGCCCGCTTCGAGGCGCAGTTGGAGCCGATGGTCGCGCGCGACGGAAACCACCCGTGTATCGTCCTCTGGGGCATCTACAACGAGGAGTGGGGCCTCGACTTCCGGCTCGCCCGGGACTGGGAGAAGCAGGAGGCGGTGGAGCGCGCCTACGCGGGGCTCAAGGCGGCGGACGGGAGCCGCCCGGTCATCGACAATTCCGGCTGGTGGCACGTCGAGACGGACGTGCTCGACTGGCACTACTACGACAACGACGTCCGACGATGGGGCGAGGTCACGACGGCCCTGGTAGCCGACGCGACGACGCGGTGGCAGAGTTTCCAGTTCGATCGCGCGCCGTTCGCCGAAATGCAACTGAGCGTGGCGGGCAAGGAGCACGCGGGGTTACCGCTCCTCAACGGGGAGTACGGCGGGGGTCGGACCACGGCCGAACGGGGCTGGCATCTGCGCTGGCAGACGCAGGAGTTGCGCCGGCACGACGCGGTCGGCGGGTACATCTACACCGAACTCTGCGACGTCGAGCACGAGTTGTGCGGCATTTACAGCGCCGGCCGCGCGCCGAAAGACCTGGGCTGCGACCCGGCTGCGATCAACGCGGAGACGGTCGTCGTCTTCGACCTCGTGCCTGACGGGCCGGGATACGACCTGATCGCGCCCGATGGGATGATTGATGTCGCGGTGCGGCTTTCGCACCAAGGTCCGCGGCCTATACAGGGGACTCTGACGTGGGCCTGGGAAGACCAAGGGCGGCTTGTCGGGAGCGAAGCGGTCGCCGTTCGTCCGTACGAGCTGACGACGCCGCTCCCGATCCGCTGCTCCCTGCCGGATGGCTGGGTCCGGGGACGGCTCCGGGTCCTGCTGGTCGATGCCGAGGACCACTGTGTCGCATCCGGGTTTCTCGACATCGCGACGGTGGACGAGGGCGCGCGCGCCAGCCAGACCGACGAGGGCTACGCATTCTCGGAGCAAGACCTCCCGCGAGCGACGGGAGCCGACGCGGATCCAACGAGGCAATGAGGCGCATACGATGATCCGCAATCCTATCCTGCCTATCGCCGACCCCTTCGTGACGTGGCACGACGGGCGCTACTACGTCACGGGGACAAGCACGGGTAACTCCCTACAGCTCTGGGCGGCCCCGACGCTCGCCGGCCTGCGCGACGCCCGCCCCGTCACCGTGTGGCACCCGCGGGAGGACGAACCTGCCCACCAGGTCTGGTCGCCGTCGCTGTACCTGCTCCCGGACCGGGGCGTCGCCCGCTGGTTCATCTACGTCACGGCGTCGTCCGATGACACGAACCGCGCCCACCGCATCTATGCGCTGCGGAGCGCTGGCGCCGACCCGCTCGGCCCCTACACCTTCGTGGGGCAACCAGTCGGCATGTCCGACGCGACCGCGATCGACCCCTCGCTCCTGCGACTGCGCGACCGCCTTTACCTGCTCTACGTCGAGGAACCCGGCGACGAGCCGGAGCCCGACGCCAACGTGATCTGCATTGCGCCGCTGGACGATCCGCTCACCCTGGGCGCGGCCGGTCGCCCGCTCGTCTATCCGGACCAACCATGGGAGCGTGGGAGCGGTGGCCACTCGCCCTACCCCGTGGCCGAAGGCCCGATCGCGCTGCACCACGACGGGCGCACCTTTGTCGTCTACTCGGGCGGCCACACGGGGAACCACACGTACTGCCTGGGTCTGCTAGCATACGATGGCGTCGGCGATCCGTTGGACGCGGCGTCGTGGACCAAGTCGGGGCCCGTTTTCTCCTACAGCGAGGCGAACGGCGTCTATGGCCCTGGCCGCGCGTCGTTCACGACGTCGCCGGACGGCGGCGAGCACTGGATGGTCTACCACGCCAAGGCCAACCGCGCCTACAGCTACCGGGGCCGGACGACGCGCGCGCAGCGCTTCACCTGGAACGATGATGGGACACCCTCCTTCGGCGTGCCGGTGCGCGTCGATCAAGCGGACATACCCACGCGAGTTGTCCCCCGGAGCAACCGATAGGTTGTGACGGAACCCTCTCGGGGGCACGCCCTATGCGCCTGGATATAAGGAGACTTCCTATGGCGACGATGATTACTGTTGACCCGGCGGCACGGATTGGGCCGATTCACCCCTGGCTCTTCGGGAGTTTCATCGAACACATGCAGCGCTGCGTGTACGGCGGCATCTATGAACCGGACTCTCCCCTGTCCGACGAGTACGGATTCCGTCTGGACGTCCTGGAGGCGATGCGTGAGCTCAGCCCCACACACCTCCGCTACCCGGGCGGCAACTTCGTCTCCGGTTACCACTGGCGCGATGGCATCGGCCCGCGCGAGCAACGGCCGGTCCGCTATGAACAGGCTTGGGGAGCGGTCGAGCCGAACACCGTTGGCACACATGAGTTTATGTCGTATTGTCGGCGCCTGGACGCGACGCCACACTTCTGCGTGAATCTGGGTAGTGGTACCCCCGAAGAGGCGGCTGACTGGGTCGAGTATTGCAACGCGACGCATGACACAACCCTGACCCGCTTGCGCGCGGCCAATGGCGCGTCCGCGCCCTTCTCCATCCCGCTCTGGGGGCTGGGCAATGAGATATATGGCCCTTGGCAGATTGGCGTCAAGAAGGCGGTCGCGTATGCGGACATAGCGCTCGAGGCCGCGCTACGCATCCGCGGCGTGGATCCGACGGTGCGCCTGATCGCATGCGGGTGGGAGAATAGCCAGCAATGGAACGCGACGGTGCTGGAGGTGCTCGCCCCGCACGTCGACTATTTGTCCGTGCATCTCTATATCGGTGTCGACGACTACCTGACGGCACTGGCCCAGCCCTTGCTCATCGAGCGTCTCAGCCGTGAGCATAGCGCGCTGGCTGATCTCATCTGTCGTGAGCTGGGCCTCACCAAGCGCGTACCGCTGGCCTTCGATGAGTGGAACGTTGCGTTTGTCGAGCAGAGTTACCACGACATCTATACCCTCAAGGACGGATTGACCATCGCTAGCTGTCTGAATGCCCTGATCCGCTGTGCGGACGTGGTAACACTGGCCAACCAATCGATGCCCGTTAATGTCGGCGGCCCCATTTATACGCGTCCCGATGGGCTGTTGCGCCAGGCCACGTACTGGCCGCTGCAGCTCTATCGTCGCGTCGCCGGACATCTGTCACTGCGCCCTACCGTGACCTGCGAGGGATATCGCGCGCGCTATTCATTCCGCACCTGGTCCATCGATGAGGAGGTGCCCTATCTCGATGTTGGGGCCGCCTTGGCGCCGGACGGACGGACGATCACGCTGGGCGTCGTCAATCGCCATCCCGATGTCCCAATCGCTGCCGAACTGCGACTGGTGGGGGCCCGGGCAGCGAGTGAGTGTGTCTCGGAACTGGTCACTGCCTCCGACGCGCAGGCGCGTAACACGTTCGAACAGCCGGATCGTGTGCGTGTACAAACGGGTACGTGGACAGCCAACACCGATTGGCCCACCTATACCTTCCCGCCACACGCGCTCACCATGCTCACAATCCCGCTGCGGTAGATGCCGATGATGACAACGAGTAGCGTCAGGAAGTGGGGACACAACGAGAGCAGGCAAAAGCAGGGACTTGTCCTGGCTCGTCTATGACAGCCAGGAGGTTATCCGCGTCGATCAACGGGCAGTTCCTATCTTGTGGGAGGGATAGACGCTCACCCCGGTCTACGGGTACCTGCCTTGTCATGCCGAGATACCCCACACCAAATGTTGAACGGCGCCATACGGGGCGCCGCGCGGCCCTGCCGCCCTATAGCAAGGAGAAACGTGTGCTAGAGCACCCCGAGACGACACACCCACGTCCGCAACTCAGACGCGCCGTCTGGACCGACCTCAGCGGCCCCTGGGGTTTCGCCTACGACGACGACGGGCAGGGCATCGACGACGGCTGGGCCGAGCGATCCGATCCGTACACCCGCACGATCCGCGTGCCCTTCCCCCCCGAGTCCCCCGCGAGCGAGATCGGTGACACCGCGTTCCACCCGGTCGTGTGGTACCGCCGCACCTTCGCCGACCCGCGCGCCGACGATGAGGGACGCTTGTTGCTGCATTGTGGCGCGGTCGATTACCGCGCGCAGGTCTGGGTCAACGGCCACCTCGTCGCTATGCACGAGGGCGGCCAGACCCCGTTCAGCGCGGACATCACGCCGGTGCTGCGAGCGGGCGGGGCAGGAGACGCGCAGGTCCTGGTGATCCGGGCCGAGGACGCGCCGACCGACCTCGCCCAACCGCGCGGCAAGCAGGATTGGCAAGAGCGGCCACACAGGATTTGGTATCATCGCACGACCGGCATCTGGCAGCCCGTCTGGCTCGAGCCCCTGGCCGCCACGCACATCACGGGGTTACGCTGGACCTCCGACCTCGATCGCGGCCTGCTTGGCGTCGCCGTCTCGCTCCGGCGCCGGGACACGATCCCCCTCCAGGTCCGGGTACGGTTGAGTCTCCGCGGGACGCCGCTAGCCGACGTGACGTACGTCGCGCACGGTTCCGAGGCGCACGGCGAGATCGCGCTCGATCGCGGGGCGATGACGATGGAGGGCGACCAGCTCCTCTGGTCGCCCCGCTACCCCAACCTGATCGACGCGACGATCATGGTGCTGGCAGGCGACGCGGTCGTCGACGAGGCGCAGAGCTATGTCGGGTTGCGCAGCGTTGGCGTGGCCAACGGGCGTTTCCTGCTCAACGGGCGGCCCTACTACCTGCGCCTCGCGCTGGAGCAGGGCTACTGGCCCGCCTCACACCTGGCGGCCCCAAGTGACGCCACGCTCCGCCGCGAGGTCGAGCTGGCCAAGGAGCTCGGCTTCAACGGCGTGCGCATCCACCAGAAAGTGGAAGACCCGCGCTTCCTCTACTGGTGCGACCGCCTCGGCCTCCTCGTCTGGGGTGAGATGGCCAACGCCTACGTCTTCTCCCCAGTGGCCATGACCCGCCTGGCGCGCGAGTGGGCCGAGGTGATCGAGCGCGACTACAGCCACCCCTGCGTCGTGGCCTGGGTCCCGCTCAACGAGAGTTGGGGCGTCCCCAACCTCGCGCGCGACCCGGCGCAGCGGGCCTACGTCCAGGCGCTGTACTATCTGACCAAGGCCCTCGACCCCACCCGTCCGGCCATCGGCAATGATGGCTGGGAGCATCTCGTGGCGGACATCGTCGGCGTCCACGACTACGCCTTCGATGGGGAGACGCTGCGCGGGCGCTACGGCAGTCCCGAGGCGGCCGAGCGGACGCTGCGCGAGGCGCAACCGCACTACCACGCGGTCACGTTGCCCGGCCACCACCGCGCGGGGGAGCCGATCATGCTGACCGAAGTCGGAGGCATCAGCCTACGGCCTGAGGAGAAGGACGCCTGGTTCGGCTATGGCACGGTGACAAGCGCCGACGCGTTCCTGGCGAAGTACCATGAACTGGTGGACGCCATCCTCGACTCGCCCGCTATCATGGGGTTCTGCTACACGCAGCTCGCCGATACAGAGCAGGAGACGAACGGGTTGCTCACCGCAGACCGCGCGCCCAAGCTCGACGTGGCGGCGGTCCGCGCGATCACCGCGCGTCCCTCGGCCGCCATCCCCGGAGACATCACGACCTACAGGCAGGACGCGCGCGGCGTGACACCCTTCGCCGCCGCAATGGAGAGCGCGACGGGCGCATCGTGAGGGCTGCGCGGCACGCGGCTTGTACGACCAACGTCGGATAGTCCGGGGACGGCGGCGAACTAGACCACCGCGCGGCGCGGTCCGCCCGCGACGAGGCTATGTATGGTCGAGCGAGCGCAGGACAGGGCGCAATGGTCGATGGATATGGATGCGGAGGCAAGAAGTAGAAATGGTCAAGCTGGGCATTGGCACGTGGGCTGTACGGCATTACCCGTATCCGCAGTCAACCTACGTCCTCGATTGGGCCGCAGCGCGGGGAGTCGACGTGGAGATCATCGACGCCTGGGCGGATTTCTACTCCTTCGATCAGAAGGAGCTCGCCGCGCTGCGCGATGACTACGCACGACGCCATCTGGCTGTCCCGGCCGTCTGCCCCACGCACATTACCTTGAGCGAGCCCGCGCTGGCCAGGAAGAACGCGGCCCGTGTGACGGCGGCCATCGACGTCGCTGCGTTCATGGGCGCGCCTGTCATCAACCTATCGCTCGTCCAAACCGTCGCACCGCACAGCAGCCGCGATCCCGCGGTCACGGATCATCACTACGACATCATCGCGGCGGAGGTACGGACACTGGCGGACCGGGCGGCGCGCTGATCAACCAGGGTGTCCATGGCGTCGACCTGATGCTGTGGATCGCGGGCCCGATCACGCGGGTGCAGGGCTACGCGCGCCACCTGCGCCACCGGCACATCGAGGCCGACGACACCACGATCGCCGTCTGCGCGTACGCCTCGGGCGCGTTGGGGGTGATCGAGCAGACCACCTCGGTCTACCCGACCAGGGCAACCGCATCGAACTGCACGGGGAGCGGGGCACGATCGTGCTAGAGGACTATCGGATCACCCGCTGGCAGCTCGAGGGCAGCGCACAGGGTCAGCCCACGCCCGAGGAGCTGGCCCTGCCTGGGGCAGGGGAGGGCACGGCGGTCGGCCACTTCCTGCAGATCCAGGACATGGTCCACGCCGTGCGGCAGGGACGCGCGCCGGTCATCACCGGCGAGGACGCGCTCCCCTCGCTCGCCGTGATCCGGGCGATTTACGAGGCGGAGCGCAGTGGCGGCCCGATCGATGTGCCCCCGACAGCGCCCTCATGAGCCGGCACCCGGCGCGCACCAACCAGAGCGACGCCACCGCCGCTCAACGGGCTAGCGCGATGGCGCCACGATTCCACGATTAAGGAGCTACAGAGCGATGGGAGCGACCACGGACACGGCACGGGTGGTGGTGGATTGCCGGCACTGGGCCGGGCCTCTCCGCCGCATCTGGGCCAGCTTTGGCTACGACGAGCTGAACTGGACGGCCACCCCGCGCGGCCGGCGGAATCTCGCCACCATGCACACCGTCATGGAGGCGCCGTACACCGTCCGCGCCCATAACCTGTACACGAGTGGGATAGGACGGGGATTGCCCCACTGGAGCAGCGGCAATGTCTATCACGAAGATGCCACGGGCCGCCCCGTCTACGACTGGTCGGTAAGCGACCCTGTCTTCGACGCCTGGGTCCACCATGGGTGCCGGCCCATCGTCGAACTGGGCTTCTGCCCGAAGGCGCTGGTCCCCGCGTCGGCCGCGCTCGCGCTCACGTCCATGCCATCGGTGTCCAGCGCGTATGAAGCGGGGCTGTGGGCGTGGCCGCCGCGCGACCTCCGGCGCTGGCACGATCTGGTCGCCGCCACGGTGCGGCGCTACCGCGATCGCTATGGCCGCGGCGTGGTCCGATCCTGGTACTGGGAGCTGTGGAACGAGCCCGACATCGGCTACTGGCAGGGCACCGTGGAGGAGTACTGCCAGCTCTACGACGTCACGGTCGCCGCGGTGACGGGCGTCCTACCCGAGGCCCGGGTAGGCGGGCCAGCCACGACCGGCCCGGGTGTCGCCTTCCTGGAGCGGTTCCTCGACCACTGTGCCACCGGCCACAACACGGCGACGGGCGGTCAGGGCACGCGGCTCGACTTCGTCTCCTTCCACACGAAGGGAGCGGCGTTCCATCCCTGGCGCACGTACGGACCGCTCGGGCCGGAGGGGGCCACCACAGCGGAACGGGCATCGCCGAGCACCCGCAAAATGCTCACGGAGATCCGCGGCAACTTGGCTGCCATAGCGCGCCATGCCCAGTTCCGCGACCTGCCGGTGCTCATCGACGAGTGCGATGCCTCGGTGCCGGCGCACTGGGGCATCTACGACAACGCCAACTTCGGCTATCGCAACACGGCATACTATCCCGTCTTCCAGATCCAGTTGATGAAGAAGCTGCTGGACCTCGACGGGCTAGGCGTGGCCCGTGTCCACGCGGCCACGACGTGGTCCTGGTACTTCGAGGGCGACCGCTATTTCGAGGGGACACGCAGCCTGTTCACCGCCGCCGACATCGCCACGCCGCTGCTCAACGCCTACCGCATGCTGGCGCGTCTGCCCGACCAACGACTGCACGTGGAGGCGGACTGCAGCGGCGCGCGCGCGGAGCCGGACGGGGCCGACGAGCGGCCTGAGATCGACGCGCTGGCGGCGACGGACGGGCGAGGCCGCGTCGCGATCCTGGTCTGGCACCACTGTGACGATCAATATCGACAGGGGACGGCCTTGGTCACCGTCGCGCTGCGCCACGTGCCCCAGGCGGGCCGGCGGCTGCGGCTGCGTCACTACCGCATCGACCACACGCACAGCAACAGCTACAGCGCCTGGGTCGCGGCGGGTCGGCCGCAAGACCCGGGGCCCGGACAACGGGCGGCCATCCGCGCGCGCGCGGGCCTGGAGATGTGCGCGCCGGAGCGGGTGGTCGATCCCGCCCTGGAGGAGATCACGGTATCGTTCGAGTTGCCCCTGCCAGGTGTGTCACTGCTGGAATACGAGGCGCGGTAGGGGGCATGGCAGGGGCGCCGCAGTCAGGCTGCGTCTGCCTGCGATGCAGGCACGCGACCACGGCGTATCGTGCGACGGGTGGGCGCAGGCCGTCGCCGGCGTCCGTCTCCCCCGTCCCGTCGGAGAGGGAGCATGGCGCTGGAGGGAGAGGGAGGAGAGATACTGATGAGTCATCCACGCATCGTCCTTGTTGAGTGGGGGTGCGTCACCGACCAGCGGTCGCGTGCGGTGGGGAGCAATGCCCGTCTGGGCGCGTCTGGGGATGTGGTGCGCGTGCCACGGGTGTGCGTCCGCGCCGACGATGGCTCGGTCGGTGTCGGTAGCGGCTATCCGAGCCCGCCCCTCGTCGGCCCCACGAGGAAGAAGGCTGTGCCGGCGAGGGGATCGAGGTGTCCTGTCGCTCGCGGGGAGGCCGTGGCGTGGCGGATGGGTGCGGTGAGTGCACTTTTCGTGCTCGGTCAGGCCACACGGGAGGCCGCCGTCTCGACGCCCCCGTCTGTGGGGAACGCTCCGCACCAGGGGATGGTAGGATACCGCCATCGGAGCAATCGCGCGAGGAGGAGCGACTCATGCTGAGAGGGATGCACTACATGTGCTGGTTCGGGGACGATTGGAACTATCATCCCAGCCTGCCCATGAAACGCCTGCAACAGGTCCAGGACATTGTCGATGTGCGTGGGAACCTGCTACTGTGGTCGTGCCTGGGGAGCGCGGCGATCGGGCTCCAGTATCTGGACAAGGAAGCCAACGAGGACATACCGTCCCGGCTTCGTTTCTACGGCTACTTGAACGATCGTGAGTTCTGCGCGGAATGCGCCCGACGGGGCATCGCGGCCTACGCCGTCGTCTGGAAGGCCCAGCTCTGGGAGTTCCCCGCCGAGTTCAACCCGGATGAGTCGGAACTCCTGGCCCTCAATAAGCCGCGGGGGGTGGGCCGGAGCGGGTGGCTCGGCATGAGCGAACTCTCGACGGACCGCTACCCCCAGCTCTTCGATCCGATCGGGACGTACTTCCCCGCCGGGCTCCTCGATTCCGATGGCGCGATCGTGGGGGATTACCTCGCGGCGTTCAAGGTCGTCACCCTCGACGGGCACGATGTCCAGAGCGTCTGGCTCCTGGTCCCCGGGCACGACCACCGATGCTACACGCCGTGCGGCAATAATCCCGCTTTCCTGAGGGTACCTGGTACAACCCCATGGAACCGTGGTTGGAGGGTGAAATGACAGGAACGGGACCATACGGCATGCTGTCTTTGTTACCACACAAAGGAGCGTGCATCGCATGGACCCGTCCACTACATTCTGTCCCAATGCGGCCTGTCCTGACAAGGGGCGGGTCGGCGCGGGCAACATCGGTATCCAGAGTCAGAAAGAGCGGCGCTATAGCTGCAAGACCTGCGACAGGACCTTCGCGGCGACAAAGGGGACACCCTACTATCGGCTGCACAAAGGGGCGTGGCTGATGACCGTCGTGCTGATCCTGTGCGCGCACGGGTGCCCGCCGCAGGCGATCGTGGCGGCGTTCGGACTCGACGAGCGCACCGTGGCGGCATGGCTGCATCGAGCAGGGGCGCATAGTCAGGCGGTCCATGCCCATCTGGTGGAGACGGGGGATCTGGATCCTTTTGAGGGTAGGTTAGCCACAAAGCCACAATGAAGAAACGGGGGAGAGAGCGATGCGACAGGTCACCCTGCTACGCTGGAAGGTGCTGAATCAACCAGTCGTCGAAGGAGGGGGGCATGTCGCATCAAGGGGGAGTATCACAATGGATCGCGGAGGTGTCAAGCCGCTTCGGGGTGTTGACGCCGCCACAGGCCCGGACGTTGGCGTATTGGAGTTATGGGATGGTGCTGACGCAGTCGTGCGGGCTGACCACAATAGCCACCTTCCTAGCGACGTTGCGGGGGACGCGGTATGACGCGCAGCGCCAGCAGTTGCGCGCATGGTGCTATGATGCGGCGGATCAACGGGGAAAGGGCCGGCGGGAGGTCGATGTGAGCGTCTGCTTCGCGCCGCTGCTGGGCTGGGTGCTGGCGTTGTGGCCGCCCGGGGAGCGCCGGTTGGCCCTGGCACGGGACGCCACGACGCTGGGACAGCGCTTCACGGTGCTGGCCATCAGCGTCGTGTATCGCGGCTGCGCCATCCCGGTGGCCTGGCACGTCGTGCCGGCGACGGCCAAAGGACGATGGCGTCCGCACTGGGAGCGCCTGCTCACGCAGGTGGGAGCCGAGGTGCCCGCTGATTGGCTGGTCATTGTGTTGGCCGACCGCGGCTTGTATGCGCGCTGGCTGTTCCAGGCGATTGTGGCACAGGATTGGCATCCCTTCCTGCGCATCAACCAGCAGGGGCAGTATCGCCCGACGGACCAGACGCGCTTCCGGCCGCTGGCGACGGTGGTCTGCCGCGGACAGGACGGCTGGAAAGGCACGGTCGACTGTTTTGCCAGCTCCTCCTGCCGTTTAGCGTGCACCTTACTCGCCCAGTGGACGGAGCCCCACACCGATCCGTGGCTGATCCTGACCGACCTGCCCCCGGCAGGCGCCGACGCGGCCTGGTATGGTTTACGCGCGTGGATCGAGTGCGGGTGTAAGGACTGTAAGCGGGGCGGCTGGGACTGGCAGCAGACCAAGATGACCCGGCCGGAGCGCGCGAGCCGCTTGTGGTTGGCGATGGCGGTCGCCACGTTGTGGACCGTGAGCGTCGGCGGGGCCGTCGAGGCCAGCGAGGACGACGCCACCATCACCCTGGACGCCCTCACGGTGGATCTCTGCGCCCCGCTGCTGGTCACGCCCACCCGGCGGTCGCGGCCACGCCTGCTCAGTTGTTTCCGGCGCGGCGTCGTCCACATCTGTGCCACGCTCCTGGCCGGGCGTCCGCTCCCACGGGGCTTCTTCATCCCGTTGCCTTGGCCCGCGACGTTCCCCACCGCCTCGCCCACGCGTGCCTTACAGGTGGCATAGTGGCTAACCTACCCTCAAAAGGGACTCCGCCCCCGGCCATCTACAGCGAACGGCAGCAGCGCCTGGCCGCGCGCGACACGCTGGTCGACCTGCGCCAGCAGGTGCGCAATCAACTCCATGCTCTGGTCCAGTTGCCGGTGGTGATCCCGGCCGTGCGCGCACGGATGGAGGACCTGATCGCCACGTTCGACGCCCAGATCGCGGCGATCGGCGGCGAAAACACCTGTCTAGGTCGCTGACTTGACGATAACGATCACCGTGCGAAATCCAGACTAAGGCCTTATGTTCTGAGTTCTGATGCTTCAGGCCAACCTGCCTGTTGTCGATGCCCGCCATTGTAAATTCATGCTGACTTCTTCGCTAGAATTTACAGCCATCCACTACGGGCTGCGGCCCCCGTTGTAGGCCCGCGCGCGCACCTCGGCGACGCCCGCCGGGATAGCGATGGTCCGCGTCCGACCGGGCGCCAGGTCAAAGTAGTTGTCCTCAAACAGGGTATCGGGCATGCCCGGGGCTTCCAGCACGACCTGCCGGGCGAAGACGTCGGTGGAGACCTCGATCGCGCCGCCCGCGTGGCGCACACGGACATCGGCCCGCGGCAGGTTGATCCGGCGCTCTCCCGCCAGCAGGTACGTCGCCTCTTCCCCCACGAAGGTGGCCACGAGGAACTCGTGGCGCAGCAGAATTGGCCCCAGGTCCTCCGTGTCGAGGCAGCGCCGCGCCTCACCCGGCCCAATCACCACGTCGACCGCCAGCTCGCCGCCCACCGCCCCGTCGAAGCGTTGCCGCCGCACCGTTAGCACACCCGCGACCGCCTCCGGCGAATCGTTCACCACCCACACCGCGAGCCGGTCCAGGGTCCGCTCGACGCACACCAGGACGGGCGCGTAGGCGCGCCGGAGGAAGTAGTAGGCGATCTTCGGCGCGAGGT
>JAABUU010001979.1_pt1 | contig 31169 bp, 47 predicted proteins | sample 5559301 | NCBI WGS metagenome assembly JAABUU01 (sample SAMN10711884, study PRJNA513360) | rock metagenome | isolation source: Antarctica rocks | place: Antarctica: Victoria Land, Richard Nunatak white
GCTAGCGGCGCGGGGCTGCGCCTGCGAGGTGGACGCCGTCGGCATGGGCGCGAGCAGCAGCGAGTTACGCACGCCGTGCGCGCCGATGTCGGCGCGCAGGCGGTCCCAGTCCCAGCGCTTGCTGGGCGCGGGCGCGCCCCACATGTCGTGCTGCAGCACCCCCTTGCTGACCGGCGAGCCCACGTACGTCTCGTACGGGCCTGCCGCGCACGCCCATCTCAGTAACCTGGGAGACAATCATGCTGCTGGGGACATGCTGCACGGGCCTGCGCCTTTCTTGCTGGGGGAAGCAGTGGTGGAGGTAGGGCTGCAAAGAGAACTTGTATGTCCAAGTTCCTGCTGACGTCACTGACGACTCTCCTGATCCTGGCACATGCTGGGCCCTCAGCTTCTTCTAAACAGGCCGGGCAAGCCCGCTCGCGCGCTGGGCATGGGCCCTGCCCTCTCACATCACTCTTGCGCCTCTTCAGCTGCATGTCCGCACCGTCGGCCTTGGCCAGCTCGCAGGAGGTCTCCAGCGCAGCAAAGTAGATCGCCTCGAAGATCTCCTTGTTCAGCTGCTTGGCCTCCGGGCTGTCGAAGGGCATGCCCAGCAGGATGAACGCGTCCGCGAGGCCCTGCGCGCGCAACCCCGGCGCGTCATCTATCAAGCCCTGGGTTGAGTACATAATCACGGGCTGCCCAGTAGCATGACACGAGGCAGCGGCGGGGCCCTTGTTGCGCACTTCCCATACAGCGCCCCCCCATTGGCTCATGGGTGGAGCATAGGCAGGCTTGAGGTGAGGGCACGTTAGACGATCTGCCAGCAGATCTGCCAGCAGAGTAACAATGGAACGCCAAGCATGTGCCAGCGTGCATCAAGGTGTGCATGCACGGCCAGCCATCGGGCCGAAGCGCAAATTATGGCGCTACGGCGGCGTCTGGCCGTGCAGAGGAGGAGGGCGAGGCGGCTGCGGCGCGGCGCGCGCCTGCACGCCGATGCCGATGGGCCGGTTGCGCGTGTTGGAGCGGCGCGCGGTCTCGACCGGGTAGTAGTTGATGTCGATGATCTTGTTCAGGTTGCGCGTCACGACGTGCGTCACGTCGCGCAGCTTGTCAAACTCGAAGTACCTGCGCGCGCGCTGCGTTGCATGCGCGCCGCCCTATCCATGCACGCAGCGGCTCATTGACTGAGACGCTCACGCTGCAATCTGTTGACACTAACTGCATTGTGACTTCATGGATCGCTGGCCTTGTTCGGCCCTGCACGTGAGTCCATATGCATAGCTGTTCCATAAAATGTGGGCGAGGTGATCACCGCCCATGCTTGCGCACGACCATGCGGTGCACCGCTGAGCAAGACACTCCGCCTCGCCAGGCCGACGCGCGCACCGGTCCTTGGCGTTGAGCGAGCCGACGAGCTTCATGCGCTCGCGGCCGGCGGCGGAGCGCTCGCGCACGAAGCGCGGCAGCGCGATGGACGCCAAGTTGCACACCGCGCTCTCCTCGGCGCTCGTGAACTCCACGATCTCGGTGCACAGGTTGCTGCACTTGATCGTGCCCAGGTTCTGCTGGTTGGACTTGCGGTTGCACGCGTCCTTGTACAGCATGTACGGGTTGCCCGTCTCCACCTGCGCGGCCGCACAGAAAAGTTTGATTCTTCTTTCCGCCAACCTCCTTGTAGGGTTAGTGCACATGCTTCTAGTCGCGATCTGCCCCGTCGTGCAAATGAAATCAGACGTGCACGCCGCCAGCAGCGCCCTCCGCCTCCTGGGCTGCTCGACAAGCGCGCGGGCGCCGCACCGCAGTCACCTGACCCAGCATTCCTGTCGCACTGCCTCCAGGCCGGTCCGCGCAGCGGGTGTTATCATAGCGCCACGCCCAGGCCGTGAGCAGACGCCGTAAGGCGCGCGGAACCCTGGGCGCCAGCGCGGGCCCCGGGCGCCGGCGCGCGGGCGCGCCTGCGCCTCCAGGATGGCAAACCACAGCTGCTGCGCCTTGATGACCTTCTTGGCGCGGCCCTCGCGCTCGTAGCGCGCGTACAGCGCGTCGAACGCCTCGCCCCAGGTCTCCGCCAGCCCGGGCGCCTCGTTGGGGCAGAACAGGCTCCACTCGGCGTTGGCCTCCACGCGGCGCATGAACAGGTCGTTCGTCCACAGGCCGTAGAACAGGTCGCGCGCGCGCGCCTACGCGCGGCCGCTGCCCGCCGATCGCGCACGCTCACGCGCGCGGCCCGTCGTGCTGCTGCACCAACCCTGCCCGCCCGAGGCCTCGCCCGTACCCGCTGAGCACCCCGCCGGCAAGCACAGGCGAGGGACACAGCAAACGTCGCGCGCCGCTGCGCGCGCGCGCGGGCGGGGAGAGCGCGGGCGCGCGCCTCCTCCTTGCCGTGGTTCTTGCGCAGGTCCAGGAAGTCGAAGATGTCGGCGTGCCAGGGCTCGACGTAGATCGCGAACGCGCCCTTCCGCTTGCCGCCGCCCTGGTCCACATACCTGCGCCGCCGCCCCAGGCCTGAGCTGCTGCTTAAGCTCTCGCCTGGCCCCTTTGCGCCCAACATGCATGCCTGCATTGTACAATACATTGTCCTTACACAGGCAAGCAGAGCCAGAGCCAACACAGCAAGCCAGCATGGCGCATGGCTGCACTTCTTTCCTCGTCCCTCGCATGCTTCTGTGCGGGTATTTTCTTTGTGATGGAACAGGGGCCGCGCCGCGCGGTGTCGTTGAACACGCGCAGCATGGGCACGATGCCGTTGGAGTTGCCGTTGGTGCCGCGGATGTAGCTGCCGACGGCACGGATGTTGTGGATGGACAGCCCGATGCCGCCGGCGCTCTTGGAGATGCACGCGCACTCCTTCAGCGTGTCGTAGATGCCCTCAATGCTGTCGCCCTGCGTGCGCCGGCGCCACAGTGATACATGCACCTGAGGTATTGGGCTGGCACATGTGAACGTCCGGGAGTGCGCACCGCCAAAGCACTGCTACAGTCCCTTTCCCGTACATGACACCTCATGTGCTGCCCAAGACAATGGCAAGGTGACAGTCGCCTCCCTGAACAGAGCCGTTCACCTACCGCACGTCACAACTTTGCACCATGTCACCGCCGTCGTGCACGCCGCTAGCACTGGCAGCACTACGCCACATAAGAGCACCTCCGCTTCATGGGAGCGGGCAGGACCAGCAGGCCGGCGAGGGCGCGCGCGCGCCTTCATGGCGATCAGGAAGCAGGACGACAGCTGCGGGCGCGGCGTGCCCGCATTGAACAGCGTCGGCGACGCGTGCGTGAACCAGCGCTCGCTCAGGTAGTGGTACGTCCGCACCGCCGTGTCGATATCCTGCGAAACGCTGTAACGCATCAGCACCAAGCAGTCCAGGCAGGGCGGCGCTGTTGCGCCGCGCTTGCACCTGCGTCACGAAGGACTGCGACAAATACGAACACAGGTTTCAATGCCGGCCTAGCTTGGAAACATCTGACCACCAAACGTCATGCAACCAACCGTGCCAGGCCATGAGGCACGCCGCTAGCGCCATATGCTCGTGCTTTCTGCAATCCGTGTGTTTCGCAGCGCCGTCACAGGCGCGCGTCCCGGGGCAGACGGCCGCGCGCGCCTCCTTGTGGATGCCCACCGACACGCGCATCAGCATGTGCTGCGGGCGCTCCACGACCACGCCGTTCACGCGCAGCAGGTACGAGCGCTCCAGCGTCTGCGCCGCGCGCGCTGCTGAACCCTGTGGCAGATAGGCTTAAGGCTTACTCTGCAGCAGGTACGAGCGCTCCAGCGTCTGCGCCGCGCGTGCTGCTGAAACCTCTGACAGAGCCGCCTTGCATGTGCAGCAGCAGCGCCAGGCCTCCTGACACCAGGCACAGGCGCCCCGGCTCCCACGGCTCCTGCACATAGTCGGCTGTGCACATCGTCCGCTGTGCACAGTGCGAGAAGACACCGGCAAGGCTGTTCAACGCAGTGCAGCAGCAGCAGCCTCATCGTGTCCACCGGCAAGCCGAGTGTGCAGCTGTACAGGGAGGAGCGCCAGGCCGCAGGTGCGGCACCTTGAAGCCAAAGTAGTCATAGTCAAAGTCGCGCATGTAGATGATCTCGCTGTCCAGCCGGTCCGCGTTCTGCGTCCACCCAGCGCCGCAGTCAGCAGGGCAGCTCTGTCAGCGCGGTGCTGCGCATGCCCGCACAGCGCAGGGCAGAGCGCGCCGCGCGCGGACCCGCGCGATGATGTCCGCGACGTCCTCGGCCACCAGCGGCGCAGGCTCTCCATTCTTGGGGCTGACGTGCGCGGCCATCAGCTTCACGCTGCGCACGCTTTGCGCCTCAGCGCGCGGCCCGGGCAGGCGGGCGGGCGCAGCGCGCGGGGCGCGGGCCCGCACGTCTCGCTGAACGATTTCAGCGTGTTCTTGTGCAGGTTGGACACGGCCACGCGCGCGGCCAGCTGCGCGCGCGCCGCCGCACGCCGCTCAGCGCCCGCGCCCGCTAGCGAGTGCAAACGCGCGCTCTGCGCTCGCGTGGGTCTGCCATCCAGCGCACCACCGCATAGTCCGGGTGGTTGGCCGTCATTGAGGCGGCGGTCTCCGCGGCGAGCTCGTCCAGCTCGCTGGTGGTCACGCCCTTGTACACGCCGGTGGTGACCTTTTGCGCGACCAGCACCTGAGCCGCGCGCCCGCTGAGGCGCGGCAGGCAGCGCAGGCGCGGTTCTCCATCATGACATCGCTGCCGAGCGCCGGCCGGTGTCGGCTCTGGGGGGCAGGCGCGCACCGGGTCGCAGAACTCTGGATTCAAGCCGTAGGACAGCTTGGTGATGCGTGCCGTGATCTTGTCAAAGTGCACCGGCTCCTTGCGGCCATCCCGCTTGAGCACAAACATCGCGGTGTCGCTGCCAGGCCCGGCCACTCTACAGCAGCCCACAGTCTCCAGCTTATTGCCACAGCTTTCTGGCGCTGCCCTGCTTTTAAAATGCATCACCTAATCGGGCCTGATGCCTAATGACACAAGCCAGCAATGATGCCTGGAACTTCCGTAGGATGCATGTTCTTTACACTCCGGCAATCATGGAGTCATGCTGTGCTACAGCATTGCACGGCGTGGCACTCGGATCAGCCACCAAAGGGAGCAACCCCTTGCCTCACATAAAGGCCGCCCTGGCGGCGGCAGCCCGGCGCTGTGCACTACAACGCGCCGCCCTGCTCCAAGAACAGCGCCACGAACGCGGCGCGCCGCCCGGCCACGGCCTCCAGGCTCTCCGCCATCTGCTGCAGGCCCGCCACGTCCGCCGGCTGCAGGCCGCGCCCCGCACAGCCGAAGCCGGGCGGCGCGTCCGCGAACCAGAGCTCGGCCAGCAGGCGCGCCAGGGGCGCGGCTGGCGCGGCCGCCTCCGCCAGCGCCTCGCGGAATAGGCCTGCCGGACAGGGCCGGTGTCATTTGGGGTGTTCTGCGGCGAAGCAGCCATCATGCAGGCCGTCACTGGCCTGAGCAGCCTTGGTTGGCTGGTCACAGGCTGCCAGGCCCATTCCATGTCTGTGACGGCAGGTACGCGTGAAAATGAAATCCAGCGCCCTGTGCACCTAGGAGACCCAGATTGCCATCAAACTGCCATGACTGCTGGAGAACGCAAGGGCTTGCTCGACGGGAATGTGCCCACTCTGCCAGCACAAGACGCGCTTCACACGCGCTTCAATGAGCAGCACCAAGGATCGCAGAAAATTGACACACTGTGAAGCTCTCATGTTAAAGCACAGAAGTGCGGTCAACACCCTGTTTGATCATGCTGGCCCGCGCCCGCACCGCTGACGTGCCGGAAGACGGCCCACTCCGCCGGCGACAGCGCGTCCGCGAGCAGCGAGGCGGCCGCCGACGCCGACGGCACGCACACCTCGCACACCTGCGCCCAGGGTCAGGGTTACGCTCAGGGTTGGACTCGCAAGTCAGTACGGCGGTATCCCCAAAGGAAAGCTTGACAGACTGCCGGATGACAGCTTGCAGTCAGGGCGTACAGCGGACCATGGCATGAAAAACCAAGGCAGCAGCCGCTGGCCCCTGACAGGCTGCGGCGCCCGCCAGGCGGGCCCTGCGGGCTACCTGCAGCGCCGCGGGCGGCATGAACGGCCGCGGCAGCGCGGCGAAGAACGCAAGCAGCGTGGCCGCGGCGTCCTGTGCGGTCGCGCCGGCGGGGACCTGCGGCCCGCATTTGTTCACGCAGAGAGCGCGCGCGGCTGAGCCAACATGCTGGTACGCACAGGGCGCCGCATCCAGAGTCCACCATCAGTCCTTCTGTCTTAAGTCCAAGCCAGTGCACACGGAGACGTGCCAGCTCAGGTTGCACCGCCTGCGGCCGGCAAGGCACCCGGAAAGTACAGTACTCTGCCCCAATTGCAAGAGCAGAGTGAAGTGACAGACCTGGCTGCAGGCATGCACACAGCACAGAGTCCCCAGGCCTCACGGCATGCAGATGTGCTAGCAGCGGGCATCAGCCTGCATCCACACCTCTACTGCAAATGCCCGCATCGCACCGGCTCGCCCCGGTCCAGCGCTGTGCGTATACGGTGCAGGGCAGCACCGCCGGCGCCGCTAGTGTCGCCCGACACCCCGCGGCCCGCCGCCGGACGCTCCGCTGCGCCGTCCGCAGCCTCGCGGCCGAGACTGCTGCCGTCCGCCGCCGCATGTGCGGCCTCGGCCACGGCCAGGAACAGCGCCGGTGCCAGCTGGCCGCGGCAGCCGCGCAGGAACGCTGTGAGCGCCCTGGCATTGGCAGCATAAACAGTTAGGGGACAAGTTTCCAGGCTAAGACAGGCGCGGGTGAAAAATACGCAGAATGCAAAAGAGAATGCAAAGTGCTGCTTCAGCAAAGGTGTAAGACGTTGAACTCCCATGATGTAACCTGCCAGTCATGGCAGCGTGCGCGCCTTCAATCAACACCAACTGTAACGGCTATGCAGCCACAAACACACAGACGTCAGGAAGTCACCTGAGCTCTGGCGGAACTAGGCTTTGCATGCCGCTCACGGGACTCGAAATCTCCTCTGTGCCGCTGCCGCCAGCGGCCCCGGGCGCAGCGTCCGCGCCGCCCGCCCGCGCCGGCTGCGCAGCCACGAAGTCCCATGGGTCGCCGCCGCCAGCGGAGCCGCGGCCGCCCGCGGGCGCGGCTTGCGCAGGGTCAGGGCAAGGTGCAAAGGCCCCGTCCGCGTCCGCCACCGCCTGCCTGGCGCTGCTCCCATCTCCTGCACAGCTGCACAGGCGTATGAGGGAAAGGCCCTGCCGCGCGCAGCCTTGCGGCGCCGACAAAATAGAGCGCATTAAGAAGAGAGCCCTGGGCGGGGCGCCGCACGTGCCAAGGGGCTTCCGGACACGGACGACGTCGGCGAGTAGAAGCTACTGTTGGCGGTCGCGGGCTCGAACGCGGGCGCCAGCGTGCGCACGCGCAGCGCGCCAGGCGCGCAGTCCGCCGGCGCCCGTTCAGGCTCCGTGCCGCCCGCCGCTGGCCCAGCCAACGCAGCGGCGCCCGGTGCGGCGCGCCGCCCCGCCGGCGGCGGCTGCTCCGCGCTGGGCTCCTGCAGGTCATCTGCATCGCGCTGCACCAGCGGCCTGCGCAACGACGCCTGATCATGGGCGCGCCCGGACAGCGGCACTTAGACACCTGATGTCCTTGCACCTTGCACCTTGCACCTTGCAGACAAAGTCAACCCTGACCAGGGTTGTATGCAGTTTTGCACAGCGCGCTCCTGGAGCTGCCGCACGGCGCTGGCTTCTATGACTTGTTGGCGCGCTAGCGAATGCACGCTAATTGCATGAAGTATGATTAGATACCCAACCAGACCCTACCACGCGCCTGGGCAGGCTGGCCAGCGCGGGCAGCGACACGCCGAAGAATGAGGGCGCGTAGGCGCCGGACACGCTGCAGAAGATGTCGTTGCCGCCCGTGATGCGCAGCACCAGCACCGCGTCCAGGCGGCAGCCCTGCGCGGGGATGAAAACCCCTCATGAGCACCCCCATGCACCACAGCGCATCCGCCGGCCAGCGCTCTGAGCGGCCACGCTGGCGCGCGCTCGCGAGCTCCTTCGCCGGCTTCCCAGCCGCGCTGGGGGCGCCGTTCCGGCACACTCACTCACTGGCAAGGAAGCCTCCAACAACCAGCATGCCACCTGTACACCTGAGTGCTGCTCCAGGGAGGTCTAAAAAGATCACTCAACCGCTCCAGCATCATCGCCGGGCAGAGCAGCGCCGTGTACAAGCTCAACGTCCTGGTGCAGGGCCTCTGGCAGAGCCGCCGGTGTGCATGCGCGCCGAAAGTGCGCGGCGCACGCGGCTGCTGAGCCCGCGCGCTCGCTCAGCATGGTTCACGCGTGGGCGGCCGAGCCTGAATAGGCGGCACCTGCTCCGCGGCCAGCAGGTCGGCGGTCCCGCCGCGGCCGCCGGTCACGTGCACGCGCAGCAGCAGCTCCACCGTCTCGCCCGCCGCCACCTCGCCCTGGGCCCCAGAGCGCACGCGGCGGTCACGCTGGCATCCCGGAGGCAGGCGGCAGCGTTAAGACTTTACACCATTTTCAGGTAGAGAGACAAAGACTTTTATGTGTCCCTAGTCTGCGATCTGGTCCGGGCGAGCGCTGAACCCAAGCCACCAGCAGCCTGGCATCCAACAGAGCCGCATGCGGACTGGGGTATCTGATGGCGCGTCGCTACGCAGCCGAGCAGTGGAGCGCATACACTCAAGGCCAGCGCCATCCCACGCAAGTGTGGCCGCCCAGCGCTGGGGTGTTTGGCAGGCTGGCGCGTGCGCGTGCTCGCCTGCTCAGGCTCCAGCTCGGCCCAGCGCGGGGCGGTGCGCAGCGCCGCGTCGGCCTCGTCGCCGAGCATCGCGCCGGGCAGGGGCACCCACGCGAAGCAGGCATCCACCTTCACGCGCGCGCGGCTCCCTGGACGCACGCGACGTGCGCACGCCGCCGCAACACACTTGCACAGGTGAGGCGAACATGCTACAGTGGACGCTCTGACACCACGGGCCGACCACGCCGCGTGCTCAGGCTCATGTGCCCGCCCGGCGTAGCAGCAGAGCATGCGCAACTCGGACCCGGAGGCGCACCTGCCCGGTGTTGCACAGGCGCAGCCGCACGACGCGCTCCGTGGCGTACAGCACCATCCCTGCGTCCGCCACGGTGGGCTCCAGCTCGCACCTGGGCGCCAGGGCCGCCGGTGAGGACTTGTGGAGGAGCGTCAGGCACTGGGCCACAGCACCAGCATGCTGCTCAGCAGGACATGCATGCCTGCTTAGGGCTCGGCCGCCCCCGCCGCGTGCAGGCGCTGAAGGGCCCCCGCGGCCCAAGTGCCGCACGGCGCTGCGGGCGCCGCGCTGCCAGGCCACCTCGTTTAGGGTCTAGGTCAGGGTGAGTGTTTAGGTTAGGGTGAGCCTACCTGGGCAGGGCCGCCATCTCGCGCGCGTCCACCCGCCGCCGCGCAGCGTCGAGCGCGGCTTCTACGCTGTCCCGCACGTACTCGCGCGTCTGCTCGGCCGCGCACGCGCGAGGCGTGGGTGGACGCCTCTGCTCGAACCCTCATTGCACGCTTGCATGACTGCAAAGCCTGGGCGGCGGTGCACGGACAGCGCCGCCTGACTGGGCGCCGTGCTTGAGCAGAAAGCGCGATGGGTCTGCAAGTCCATGCAGGCTCATCGCCTGACTGTGCCGGGACGGCGGGCGGCGCAGCCGGCGCGCGCCTGCAGCAGGAACGTTGCGGCGACAGGCCGGTGGTCGGACAGCGTCAGCGCCGCGCACGCGCCATAGCCCAGCTGCGCCAGGCCGCCGTGCGGGCGCCACAGGATGCGGTCCGTCCACGCCGGCGTGCGCAGCTTTTCCCTGGGCCGCTCCTCCGCGACCGCCGTCTGCGGCGCCGACTTCAGGGCTAAGATTAGGGAAGGCATAATCCCACCCTGTAGCGACAACGGGCGCCGCACTGCGCCGAGCGAGCCCGGCGCTGTCGGCCGCGCGCGCGCGCCTGCCCCGCTCCGCCCCGGGCTGCAGGACATGGGCCACAGGGTGGCGCTGTGCCGCGCATGCGTGCCTCCTTTGCGACGGCTGCCCATGGCGCAGCACCGGGCCTACGAGCATAACCGGATGAGCTGGCCAGTGGACAGCCCTGAGCACGCACCTGCCTGGAAAGCGGGCGTGGCGGCTCACATGACCGCCTAATCCTGACCCTCCCCGGCACCAGAGCAGGCGCGGCACCTGGCTGGTGGCCGAGGCGTCCGACAGCGCGGGCGCGGCGCCGCTGATGGACGCCGCGGCCAGGCTGCCCAGGTCGGCGCCGTCCTCGTCGTCGTCCGCCTCGCCTGGGCCGGCCAGCATAGGGTTAGGCTAGGGTGGCCTTGGCCAGCCACAGGTCGGTGCGTGACAGGCGCGCAGCCCGTCACCCTGCAGGCGGTGCGGGGCGCCGGCGGCCTGGTGCGGGGAGCGCGGGGGGGGCGTCCGAGTGAGCGCGCGACAGGCGGAACCGGGTGGACAGCACTGGTGCCCATGCTGCGTTCTCAAGAAGCGCCTACGCTGCACAAGCACCCGGAAGTGGCGGTAGCAGCGGGCCTCGCTCCCATCCTTGTCGTCTCACGATGCCGCTGTCACCGCACACGAGCGCGGCCTGTGGGCCACCACACCAAGCGCAGCTCCCAGCGCAAGAAAGGCGTTTTCTCCCCACTGGAGCCTGCAGTGCGCACCCACGTACAGCGACGTCCCTCGCCTGAACTTATACGTTGGCGCAAACTCCAGCGGCCCCTCCGCCCACCCCTCAAACGCGCGCCCCTGCGCGCCAGCATATCCAGCATGTCTCGCCCACGGCGGCAAGGACGTCTGCGAGGACACGCAGGCCAGAGTCGCAAAAACCCTTGAGATACGTAGACATGCGACCACATGTACCCAAGGCATGCGGCTGGCGCTCGGCGACACCTGCTCACACGTGCTGCTTGAAAAGCAAGGCCACCGGCCTTGGTGACGGCCCCAGCACTCCAGCCACTGCCCTCCACACTGCCAGGGGTGCCTGGTCGGTTCACAAGAGCCGCGCATGTGGGGCGATTGCAGAGGGCATGCGTGCAGGCAACGCAGCCGCTCTGGGAGAGCGGGGGCCGGGCGGACCTGCTGGCGCATGCGCGCGAGCTCGTCGCCGGCCGCCAGCGCCTGCAGGTCGCCCGCGCGCAGGAGCGCGCGCACCTGGCGCGCCTCGGGCTGCCGCCGTCAGCTCACCCCTACCCCGGCAGCAGGGGGAGCAGTGCGCGTGCCGCGTGCCCAGAGCGCCGGCGTGCGCGCACATCGCGGCGCGCGCCTGGCCGCGCCGACATGCAGCGAGCGTGTCGCGCGGGTGTCAGCGCAAGGCAGGATGGTAAAGCTGGCCGAAGCACAAGAAACGCGCGGCAGCATGGCAAGGGAGTGCACATTGATCGTTTCTCGACAGGTATTCACAGTCAGAGGCCGCCCTGCTCGGCATGCTTGCGCGTCCAGCGCCGAGCCGGCGCCTGCAGCAGAAGCGGGGCGCCGCAGGAGGGCTGAGAGCAGGAGTGCGCTTGTCCGGCTGGCAGGGGTCAAGGTCGTGCCTCGGGGTCGGGCAGCGCCAGGCGGTAGTTGAGGTCGCCCATCCACACGACGTGCTCGTGCTCGAGCAGGCCGCGCGCGAGGCCCCACTGGCCGGCGCGCCCCGCCGCGCTCGCCACCTGCGGCGCCCGGCATGCGCGCGCGCGCGTGTCAGCCGGGCCCAGCGGTCTCTGCCTACGGGGCAGCGCGGAGCAATTTGGGCGCACGCATCAGCGCCAAGCCCACGGCGTGCTACCCGATTGAAGTAAGTCATAATTGCGGCTTGGTGCTCCACACGTGCTGGGCAGCAGCGGGCGTCCCTGAGGCACCACCACGACAGTGCACACACCAGGGCGGCTGCTTACAAAGCCAATGGCTGAGCGATTACGGCCAGCCAGCAGCGCACCTTGGTGACGCCGGGCAGCTGCTGCGCGCCCGTATCTGCGCCCACGCCGCCGCCCGGCAGCACCTCGCCCGGCGCCCCCACGAGCGCCGCCGCGTCCTCGGGCGGGAAGCAGCCCCGGCGCACGATCTGCCGCACAGCCCGCCCACTGTCGATCAGTGCCGCGACGAGCGCTACCCTGCTGTAGCTCAGGCACCCTGCTGTGGGACTGCTGTTGCTGGCCCGCCGTAAGCGCGCTTGCCATACAGAATTTATGAGTCCGCAGTGCCGGTCGCACAGGCCTGGGGCACTTCGGGGTAGCACGCGCACCTGCCAGGCTGACCAGCATGGAGGCCCGCGCATCGCCGCCGCATCATCAAGCTGGAGAGCGCCGAGAGCCTGCCAGCAGAACCAGGACAGGTAGGGTAGATTATAGGGTTATCGCCGGGGCATCACCTCTGCATAGTCGTAGTTGCGGCGCAGCTCGTCGCCCTCCGCGTGGCCGCTGCTCAGGTGTGACGCGACCAGGCAGATGCCCGAGTCGTGCACGCGCATCCGCGCCGCCACCGCGCCTGCCAGCACGAAGAGCTGTGTCAGGCGCCAGGTGCCCTGTCCGCCAGTGGGCATGCACCGTTCTTGCTGCATGATCCCCGGGAGCTGCATGATCCCCGGGAGCTGAGACAAGAAATGCCATACCTCTCATCCCCCGCTCCCTGCACAACCGCGGAGCGGTGCTATCACAGCGCCAAGGCAGAGGCCTAAGCTGTCAGCACCTGTCTGTCAGTTTGCCAGCCAAAAGTCTCATTGGCACAAACCATCGCAGGCTCTGTAACACAGTATCTAAACTCCTGTGTCGCCCGCACTTCAAGCTGACACAGAGCTGCCCTGCCCCCAAGCTCTGGGCGCCCGGCATGGCCCCCGGCACGCATTGGCGGGCCGCGCGCGCGCCCTTGTTGCCCATATAGCCCATCACGCCGGTGCCGACGGCGGTGACCTGCACGCCGCGCAGTGCCGGCAGCAGCCGCCGGCGCGCCCAGACCGACAGGTACACGCCGACCATCTGCTTGCCCGCCACCTGCGCGGCCCGGCCGCCCCCCCTGCAGTGCGTGCGGGTACCGCGGCATGTTTTGTAACAGCACCGCAGGCATTAATTCTGTGCTACCGGCTTGCAGATAGGACCGCTTGTGTATGAAAACACGCTCGTCAGTGCGCCTGATGCTGGCAGCCCCGCGCCGCCGCCCTGCACGCGCCTGGACATAGTCTGCCGGCTGCGCGGTCCGTGAAGCGAGCCCCGTCTCCAGCGGGCCGCCGCCGCCCTGGCGCGCGCCGCCGGGGTGCGCGCGGGCGGGCAGGCGGCCAGCCTCGCAGCCGTTCAGCGCGAGCTCGGTCAGGCGGTCCCATGCGGCGGCCGCGTCCAGGCTCGCGCCTGCGCGGGCGCGCACCCGGCGCTCGGGGATGATGTAGCGCGGAGCGCGCGCTCCGCGCTCTGACGGCAGGCGGCGGGCCAATGCGGCGCCGCTGCCCGATTCGAGGCCGACGCCTGAGGGGCGGCGGGCAGCGCGCGGGCGGGTAGCTGAGCCACGCAGGCGGGCAGTCGAGCTGCGCGGGCACCCGCTCGGCAGCGGAGGCCGCCTGCAGCCGGCGGCTGCGGCGGAGCGAGCGCGGCACAGAAAGACAGCCCCATCCGGGCCGCTACAACATATGGAAACCGAGCCGGGGCGCGTCCGTCAAACCCCAGGCCGCAGGCGCGCACCCATGACCACGTTGGACGCGCTGAGCGGCACGCACTCCTGGAACGCTACCGCCACGATGTCCGCACCCGCGCCCGCGTCCAGCCACGGGCGCAGGTCCAGCGCCGGCGGCGGCAGGCGCCCGTTCACATTGTACGTGCCCGCCTGCGCGGGGTGCATGCGGGCGCGAGGTCGGCGTGCGCGTACTGCCTGGCGTGCATTGCCTGGGTCACCAGCCGATGTTTAATGCCGAAAAGGGGCCCTACATGCCTAGCGCCGCCCCATGAAATAGATCGAACTGCCACTCTAATGGCCGAGACGCGCCGCCTGCTTTGAGGCGCTGGCGGGGCCTCCTGCCATGCTGCTCGCCAGCATCTACCCACACCACTTGCTGGCCGAGACCGCCTGTCCGCACCAGCAGCTCACTGGCGCACGGATTCAAGGCGAGCCGGGCACCAAACAAGTCTTGAGGGGGCGCGCGCCAGCAGCGTGACCTCGTGGCGCTCGATGTAGCTGGCGCCCGGCGCGGCGCGGAACTCGCGCCGCACGGCCTCGCTGCGCGCGTTGCGCAGCAGGTGCGCCAGCACCGGGTCCAGCTCGGCCGCGCCGGCGGGCGGCGCGGCGCGCGGGGCTGCAGGCGGCGCGGCCTCCGGCGCGGGCGCGCCGCCGCCGCTGTTCCTGCCTGCGCGCGTTGCGCGCAGCGGCCGTCGCACCCGCTGTCAGCGGACTTTGCAGGGCACCGGTGGCTTCCCGAACAGCAGAGTGTTAGGCGCCCGCGCGGTTTGTGTTCGCCAATGGCTTGTAGAGGGGGCACACAGGCACAGGGTGCGCTTTCTGGGACGTGCAGAGCTGGGCGTGACGACTTCAATGTTGTGGAGCGTGGGAGGGTGCAAGGGAGGACAGCAAGGGCAGCAGAGGCGTGGCTAACACGGCGGGCAGCATCTTCAACATTCATACGCCACACCACTCCTCCAGACAGACTGAGCAACCAGGCAGGGGCGTTGCTGACGAGCGCACTGCTCTGCCGTGCTGCCCAAGCAAGGGCGCACTGCCGGCACCCGCGTTGTCTGCAGAGGGCCGCTTGAAAGTGCGCGCTACGCTCTTCACCTGCAGCCCCCGGTGTCACAGCCTGAGCACTGGGTGCCTCAGGAGGGAGGCCAACAGGAGCGCCTTGCATCTCTGGTAGGCATATTCGGCCACAAGGCGTGAACACCCGCATTTGGCGCTGAGCTGCAGAACACAGTACAGAGCGCGACGGTATGATGCTTCAACTTCTAACACTGCTTCACACACTGCTCCTGGCAGTCGCACCGCGCCGCCAGCCTTCTCCTTCAGACCAAAGAAGGACTTCATTTCACCAGATTTGTTCACATGTCTGGACGCCCCCTGAGACCGCTCCCGCTGCCTCCAAGTGGCTGCGAAAGGGCCTCAGCAATGCGTCACTTAGAAGTACCTGGTCGCAGCGCACTGCTCTGCAGACAGGCCAGGTCTATTCCACAAGCAGCAGCAACTGGGCAGCAAGCAGTGTTGATACACAGCTTGCGCTGAGCCTGACTGCTGCCAGGAAGCCTTCCTCCTGAAGCACTCCTGCCTGGCGTCCAATGAGGTAGGGTCCCACTGCTAGGCTGGTCTCGAGGCCTTGGCCAGCGCAGCACGCCACAGAGCACACACACAGCGCTGCGAGGCAGCTGGAAACTGGACTTAGGCCCTGCTCCGCCGCTACCCTCTTGTCGTGCCCACCATATAGCAAGATGCAAGACAAGGCCGGGTAGCTTTGCCAGTGCTGTTGCTGCTGAGCGCCGTGCAGCGGACGCAGCAGGGAAGGGGCGGCACAGCAATAGCTTAAAAAAACCAGCTGAGAACTGGCGCTTACCTCCGCAATGCACGTGCGGGGGCGCGCACCATGGCGGCAGCAGGCCGCGCTGTGCCTGCCGGTGCTGCTGTACGTGTGCTGCGAGGCGTCGGGTGAGCGCACCCCGAGACTTGCGGCCAGGCAAGGGCATGCGCATGTCACTGCCCGCCAGCGCTCGAACGCCCTGCCGCGCAGGTCTGCAGGTGTTCCTGACGGAGCTCGCGCTGTACTCCTCCTCCCACCGGCTGCGCATCGAGGGCGGCCTGGTGCTGTACATCCGATGCAATGGTGCGCTGCTCCAACCTTGTTGCTTGCTGTCTGGCTGCACACTGGCCGCACTGCACTGCATTGACCGCACTGCGGCCTCGCAGACGTGGATGTCAACCTGCCGGAGGTGAAGGAGGCGGTAAGCGGCCTCTGCATCGCTGCGAACGGAGCTAGATGTTACTCGCTGCACTGCCTGTCCACTGCACTCTTCTTGCTTGCACTACGCACACGCCGTCTGTTTGAGTCCTCAAGCCATGTTGCTCCTGCAGGGCCGGCGCTACGCGTGGGCAGCCGAGGACAAGCCGCTGACGACGCTGACGCGGGGCGGCTGCAAGAGCTGCGGGCTGTTCGAGGACCGGCGCATCCCCTTTGTGGACGTGCGGCCCTGCCCTGCGCTCGCTCAGGCCCCCGGCTGTGCTGCTTCCTCGGCTCCTTCCTCGGCTAAGCAGTCTGCACGGAATATGGCATGCTGGCTCCTGCTGGCGGCAGGCCCTCACCAGGGCTCGCGCGCGCGCGCACGCGCAGGACAATATCTTCGGCGCGCCCTGGCAGCTGTGCGAGGCCGACTTCGAGGCATCGCCCTCGCACGACCTGCGCGTCGCGGCCAGCGGCCAGTTCGCGGCAATCCTGCACTGCCCAGAGTGCGCGCCGCTGCCGCCGCCGCCGCCGCCCGCGGCCGCGCCGGCGCCCGCGCTCGCGCCGGCGCCGTCTGGGCCCGCCCCCGCACCTGCTCCGATCTCTGCGGTGCGCACTGGGGGCACACCTACACAGCATGTTGCTTGCAGGCTTTCTCTGCCCTACTTGGAGCCATGCATGCAGTTTATGTTCAAGTAATGCAGTGTCATCCGTGCCTGGGGACCCAGGCGCGGTGCAGATGCGCACCGTGATGGGTAGCTGATTCTTGCAGGCAGATTTTTCTGTTCTAGGCACTTACTGGCAGGGGCTTTGCGATCAGAGTACTTCGGGTGTTCGTCCTGAGGTACACCATCCTTGCACCAAGGCATATTTGCAGCATATGAAGGCCATGCGCGCCTTCTTGAGCCCCACGTGTCTCAAGTCAAAGTGTGTGCCCACCGCTCGTCCAGATGTGAGCTCCAAAGGTACTTCCTCTTCACACAGGCACACACAGGCAAACACCTTAGGTGCACTGCCGCAGGTCCAGGCGGCCGACGAGGCCGCGCATCTCAGTGCCGGGAGCGGGAGCAAGGCAAGCGGCGGTGGCGGGAGCGGCGGCGGCGGCGTGCCCATGGCGGCGATCATCGGCGTCGCCGCGGCGGCTGCGGCAGGCGCGGGCGTGGCGCTCGGCGTCGCGGTGGCCGTGGCGTGCAGGCGGCGGCGCGCGCGGCGGGCGGAGGAGCGCACGCGCGCGTTCGAGGCTGTGTTCTCCGACCCGGAGCTCGAGCTGGAGGAGGTTGCGGCGGAGGTGCGCAGAGCGGGCTGCACCTGTGAGAATGGCAAAGCATCCCCCTCCTCTCTCGCTCCCTCCCTCTCCCCGCCTTCCTCCCGCTCTTTGTTGTCCTCTTCTACTCTCCCAGCTAGATTGTGTTTACTAAAGCCTCCGAAGGCGCACAGCTCGGCAAAACTGAACAGTGCCTGCCGTCCACCTACTTAAAATTTGCAAGACGTTCGATGTGCCTGAAAGGTTGCATGCACTGACTTCCGGGCATTATTGCGCCGCAGGACGCAAAGCTGTTCTCCTGGGCGCGGCTGGGGCCGCGCTGGGCGCGGCTGCGCGACACGAGCGTGAGCGCTGCTTTCTGAGAACGGTGTAGCATGAAGCGTTGCTCCCGCAATCGTGGATGCGCGCTGGGCCTGTCGCATCGGGGTGTGACAATCTGCGTCAAATGCGGCACGAGCTAGCTCCATGTATTACCGCATGTAAACATGCCGTGTAAACCCGCCAGAGGACAGCACAAGGGTGACCATTGTGCATGGCCGGCCCTGGTTCATGACAAGTCTGCAGTCATGTTTCTGTGAGCCTTGCTGGTCGGGTGCATTGTACACGGGAGCCTGTGCCCCCGCGCCGGATGGCGTGGGAGTCTGCTGCATGCAGTCCAGGAGCATGCTGGAGCCGCGTCCCTTGAAAGCACCCCATAGTGGCGGTGTCCTGGCGGGAGGCCCCGAGTGAGCATGAGCACGCTTTAGGCACAGCTCGCAATGGATCCGCACGCTGAAGCTGAAGCCATACATACATAAGTGGTCACTGGTCCACTTGACACTTGCTGCTGCCGCATGATCTCAGCCCTCCACGCAGTGACTGCTGGCCACCACAAATCCTGATCTGCATGTATGTCAGGTATGTCAGGCAGGAGTGCATCACTCTGTATCCGCACATGCATGCACCTGACAGCTGCACAGCGCTCTGCAACAACCACGTGGAGAGTGTTTGCACGCGAGCCCGGGCGCCTTGGCCGTCAGCCGCTTGCAGCACCTTGAAATGCATGCGCAGTAAACCACTGGCTCATGACTTCTTCATCATGAAACAAACCTCAGCGATGGCAGGCGCGAACAAAGCAGGCAGGGGAGCGCACCGAGCAGCCATCGCCCGACCGGGCGCGCCCGTGCTGCTGGAGCGTGCATCAGGCCGTTTCAATCCTGTGTCATGAGCCACGATGATGCAAGTACGCATGCAGGTCCCCAAGAGCGCGGCAGGGCATGGAGCGGTGTCAGCAGCGTCTGGAGAGCAGACAGCCGGGCCTGCCTCGCGTGGCAGCAGGCGGGGGGCGAGCGCCTGCTTGAGCTGCAGCACCTTGCGACATGGGCGCACTTGTTCCTTACGGCCTCTGTACATACCTTGCCTCCAGATGAGCTTTGCAGCAAACACAGCCTCTTGCAGGTCCGTCTGCAGTGATACAGTTGGGCCTGCAGGCACTGCGTGCATGTGCCAGGCTAGCTATAGCATTAGTGCATGATGAAGATGACTGGCAGCATCCTTGTTCAATTCAGTCAGACGGCGAGGAGCTCAGACTGAGTTCAATCTAGGTTTTGAGGGCTAGGGAACTTGGCCTGTCCCAGCGGCGAACTGTGCATCTCATCGAATTTGCAGTGTAAAACTGAACACTATGCCATGTCTTGAGTTTGTCGTGCTGGCTCACAGCAGCTCAAAGCAGCGTACAAGGCTGACCTGTCGGTTACGTCATGTGCAGCATGTGATGCTCTCTCTGCTCGAGCACTGCCCTCACTCCAGAAAGCGTGCTGCTTGCTGCCGCACATGCTGGCAAGCACCCACATGTGGGTGCTGCTAATGGCCTTACGAAGGGCACCGTGAGAGGTGCAGCGCGCAGGCTGCTGAGCTGGGCATGTCATGTACGGGGCAGGTTTGTTAATTATTGAGCCATGCCAAGAGCTGCAAAGGCATACCTTCCCTGCCTGCCGCTCCGCATGCTAACATATACTGAGGCTGCTATTGCGGCCATGCCGTCTGTATCTGGCACGGCTTGAAGCCTGTGGCTGCCTGCTGTGCGGTGTCCATGCCGGTGGTCTGGCCAGCATACACTAACATGGCGGCCGTGCATGGCAGTTAGAAGCACACGCACCGAGGCCAAGGTGTGCACTCCTCTTTGCGAGCATGAGGTAGGCAGAAGGCTCAGGATGACGTGCTGTGGATGTTTAATGCCATGCCATGTGCAGCACAGGCTCTGCTGGGTCGGAGGTGTGGACGCAGGAAGCTGCTGGGGTGCGGCATGCTGCGCTTCCCGTGATATTGCAGCGCGGGCAGTCAGAGCCTGCGGCCGGCATCCGAGGGCGCATGCTCAGCTACGCAGCATCTGCGGCAGGTGGTGGCAACGGCGCACGGCGACGGCGACCCGCTCGCTCGCCTTGGGGACCAAGCTGGAGGCGTGGCGCACTTTCTGCGACGCCTGCGACGCGCGCCTCCCCGCCGGGCTTCCAGTACGGCAGCGGCGGCGCAGGCCAGTATCTGCGCCGCAACATGCGCGTCGGCCTGGCGTCCTGCACCTTGACTGCCATGTACGTCACATGCATGTCATGCGCGGCGCCGCGCTGGCCACCATGGCCGACCCTGAAAGGGATGCAGCGGCAGCGGCTGCGGTCGGGGCGCAGGCCCTCCTGATTGCCCTGGCATGCCCATGGGGCCAGCTACCGACAGCAAGGCCGCGGCTGCGGCGGCCGCTGGGCGGCGCGCATGGGGCGGGCGCCTGTGACCTGCTGCATGGGCGCGCCTGCCGCTTACTCTGACGAGGAGGAGGTCTGCGCGGCGGCACCGGCGCCGCCCCCAGCGCCCGGTGCTATGGCCGGCGCGGCTGCGAAGGCCGGCGGGGACCACCAGACGGGCGTCGTCCACGCAGCCCTGGCTGCGTGTGCGGCCAAGCTCGCGCGGCAGGCTCATGCACCGCAGTGGCACCTGCAGCAGGCAGTGCTCCCTGCAGCACTGCCTGCTATACCTGCACCTGCAGCACTGCCTGCTGCGGGTGCCTCCACTGCTGTGCACATGTCTGGTCCGCAAGCTTGGCCGCACACGCAGCCAGGGCTGCGTGGACGATGCCCGCCGGCGGCCCCCGCCGGCCTTCGCAGCCGCGCCGGCTATAGCACTGGGCGCTGCGGACGCGGCCGGTGGCGCCGCGCAGACCTCCTCCTCGTCGGAGTAAGCGGCGCGCTTGCCCATGCAGCACATCACAGGCGCCCGCCCCATGCGCCCCGCCCAGCGCGCTGCTACCGGCAGACCTTGTTGCACAGGCTGTGAACGCCAGGTTTTGCACCCCCTGCACTCGAGCTCACGCTGGCTGCGCCCACCTGGTCGTGCATGTCGCCGCTGGGCGCGCGCGGGCTCGGCGGCGCCGCGCGTGCATCCACCTCTGCTGCCGCTGCCGGCTGTTCCTTGCCCGCAGCCGACGCTTGGCATCCCCCACCTGCGTGGAGCCCGCACACTCGCCATGCAGGGCCTGCCCCGCGGCGCTGCCAGTGGGCGCCTTGAGCGCGGACTGGTCCACTGCCCCCAGGCTGCGCAGAGAGCCTGAGGCTCCTTCCCCTCCTCAGCCGCATGTACGCTCAGCTGATATTGTTGCCTTCGGTGGCCTCCAGAGATTTTGGCGAGCAGCTGTGGGTTGTCAGCATACGATAGCGCTGTTGAGCCGCGGAGGCTGTTGTGCACGCGTGCCGAGCATGGGTGGCTGCTCACCGAGTGCCTGCTCACGTCTGCAAGCCCTCACGCCAGGCCTTGCATGCGCATGCCCTGCAGCCGTCTCCTGGCAAGCATTTGACCGCATGCGCGCGTGCAGGGGCCGGACGCCCACGTCATGTGGCCGCGAGCCGCCCTCGGCATGTTGCTGGTATCAGTGCAGTGCGGCCTGCCCTAAATAATGCCGTGAACACAGGCAACCGCTTGCAACTCAACGTCTTGCGGCCTTGCCTGACTACAAGCACTCCCGCATGCGCCTCGCGCCTTTGCATGCGTGTCTCCTGTGACGCGATGCGTCCTGCTGACGTTCCGCGAAGCCCGCGCGCCGCACATGCCCAGGTCGCTTGATCGGCGTCGTGCCGAGCGCGCCCGCAGGTGCAGCTCACGCGCGACCGGCAGGAACGCACGCCCTCCTCGCCGACCTTTGTGTACATGCCGATGTGGGTACGCATTTGCGCCTCCAGCGCGAGCGGCACTTTTGTGATTATGATTATGAAGCTGGTCAGGCACTTCATACTCATGTATATGCCGCTCACGCTGGAGTTGCGGGCCCGCATCCTCCTCGGCACCGACGCAACGATCGGCAAGGAGGGCATGTTCCTGCCGGTTGCGCGCGGGCTGCGGCTGCGGGCGCGCCGGCCCCACCCCTTGCGCCCATGGTGAAAGGACCTTGACGTGACACACCATCTGCTTGGACACCACCTCGCCCAGCTGTGCACCCGGGCGCTGCTGCCTGCTGGCCCTCACGCCCGTGTGGCGGGCGAGGAGCTCAGCATCAGCGACCCCTCGGCCTCGCCCAAGCGCCCCCCCCAACTGGATGGCAAGGATGCCAGCAGCGCCATGTCCGCCGGGGCAACGGAACCTGGCCTCGTACAGCGCCATCTGGCGCTCGGTGACGTACACCTGCGCCGGCGCGCGCAGCTTTGCGGCCCGCGCCCCTCGCTGCCCCTTGCATGTCGCGGGCGCTCGCCCTCGCCCAAGCGCCCGCCCCAGCAGAATGGCGAGGATGCTGGGGGTGGCTGGGGGCACGGCGAGCGCCCGCAAAATGCAAGGGCAAGCGAGGGGCGCGGGCCGCAAAGCTGCGCGCGCCGGCGCAGGTGCATGTCACCGAGCGCCAGATGGTGCTGTACGAAGCCATTCCGCTGCAGGCGGACATGGCGCTGCTCACGCCCGACGAGCAGGCGCGCGCAGCCCCGACGTACCAGTCTTGTCGCAGCTCCTCATGCAGCCTGTCATGCAGCCTGCTATAGGCGCCCTGTTGTAGGCCTGTGTGGCTGCGCCGCTCCTGCCTTGCCTGCTCCTGTCACGCGCTGCATGGCCTTGGCCATGCCTGTGCGGGGCCGCATGCTGGCCGGCCATGTCAAGACAGCGCGCATGCTGGCGCCCCGGGAACCCGAGCGCGCACGCCCTATCGCGTGCGCCCCGCTTCAGACATGCTGGTCATGCGCTGGTGCTACCCTGGATAGGGCTAGTCCTCATGCAGTGGATCAATGCCATGCTGGAATTTTTTAAATCATTCTCAGGGCGGCAAATTGGGCTCGTCGCTGCAACTTTTGTTCAGGGGTGCAGGGTTGTGGTCTGGCGGTCCCCACATGGGGCCTGAGGGCCCGAGCAGCCATGCTCTGCTAGTGAGGACCGTAACATGTGCGCGCGCGCGCTTTCTATTAGTCAACGGCGTGTTGCATTCAGACGTCACCGCTTTCACATGTGCTGACACTGCAGAGCTGAGTCAAGCACTGGTTCTTGCGCGCCGTGCTGTGAGCCTTGCACAGTGGTGCGGCTCTGCAATGCGCCTCTTCCAGGCCCCGCGCGGCAAACAATGTATGACCTTGACCTCACCTTCACGCTTGCCTGCGTCTTGAGCCAACCGGCATGCGTGCCGGCCAAGCCGCACGCACCCCGTCGCCCAACCTGCCGCTGCGCTGCCCCGCACTGGATGACGAGCAAGCGGCGCTGGCCGACGACTGCAACGGCGCGACCGGCCTGAGCCACGACGGCCGCGACATGCTGGACGAGCTGCTAGAGGAGCTGCCTCGCGCTGCGCCGCGGCGCGGGCGGCCTCCGCGGCCGCCAGCCGCTCGAGCAGCTCCTCTAGCATGTCGCGGCCGTCGTTGATTATGCCGATCGCATCGTCCTAGTCGTCGGCAAGCGATGCATGCTTGTCCTCCAGTGCAACAAGGCGCAGGAGCAGACTCAGCGACAGGTGCGCGTGGCCTGGCCCGGGCCTGGCCGGCACGCTTGACTGTTGGATTTTGCGCAGGCAAGCATGAAGGTGTAGTCAGGTGGGACGGAAGCTTGGAATCAACGTGCATTGCTTGAAATGAATGTGCATGCGAGCGTGGGAGCATGCGAGCTTGCATGCTCGCCTGCCAGCTCTGCAAAGCGTTACGTGGGAATACTTGCTCTGCACCCATCCGGGTCCTGAGCCAGCGCAGGTGTGGCATGGGAGTCTGCTGCATGCAGCCCAAGTGCGTGCTGGAGCTGTGTCCCATGCAAGCACCCCGACCCCTTTCGAAGCCTGGGTATCAACCGGCACTCGCAGCGCAATCCGCAAGTAGAGGACGGCGCTTGGAGCCCCTCTGAGCTGACAACGTGCGTGTTACTCATGCATGTGGGGTCCATGGCAAACGGACGCCTCTGCCTAACGAGCTAGCATGCAGGTATACACGCAAAGCAGTTACGCACACATGATTACATATCAATACACACTGAGAGCATATGAGTCAAACTAGTAGCACCCGTGCATTCGCATTGATACACCACACACCTCCTAGCTCTGCAGTGTCAACTCTCCATACTCTAGACCCCAGGTGCCTGCCGGCACTGTTGCCAGCTCAGGCCAAGTACACAAATAAGTGCTAACTACGCATCCGCATGTAGACATGCTTAGTGCTCCCTCAGTCATGCGGTCGCTGACATGCATGGCCCTTGAGCTTCTACCAAATACAGGCAGGCTCCCTGCGCATTCATTCTTGGGCCTACCTGGCCAGGCCAGACATCTCTATCTACATAAAAATACTTTCAGGTCAATCGTTATGGAAGCAACCCATGTGGAGTGTCCCCCCGCTGCCAGAGCTGACGCAGCCCCCGCCCCGCAACGTGCAGATGCCTTCACAGAGGGCATCAGCAAGACGCATGCAACCCCGGCGCACTGGCTCACTGAAATACACAACACACTATGACAGGGCTTAGTAGAACTCTGACCTCTAGCAGTGCATGTCATGTGCGTGCCACCAGCCAGCATGCACCCAACAGTCAGGGGTGACACATCAGGGCCCCCTGACACAGCCACCAACATGCGGCATCCTCGCACCAAGCTCCTCCATCTGCCGGCCTCCCCCAAGGCTTGTCGCGCGCAACTCGCCGCCGCAGCCCTGTGCGCCCGCAGTTGCGCTACCCGCTTGCGTGCTGTCTGTGGCGTACCAGGCCTCCTTGGATAGCGCGCCGCGCCCGCGCTCTCGTCCCTGACGCGCCAATCGACGCCCGCCGGCCCTGCCCTGGTCGGGCCGCGCGCGGCGCACCAGGGGCGTCTGCAGCAGGACCCTGCCCAGGGTTAGGGCCTCATGCGCCCCCCCACCTGTCCAGCAGCGCCGGGTTCATCACCGGCTTCTCCTTCCGCTCCCTCCGCTCCCTCCGCTCCCGCGGCGGGCGCTCCGCCGAGCGGCCGAAGAAGCCCGTCACGCCCGAGCGCGGCGTGCTGCGCGCGCTGCTGGGCGCCGAGCTCGCGCCGCCGCCGTTCGCCGCGCCGCCGCCACCGCCGCCGCCGCCACCGCTCAGCATGTCCAGCGTCGCAGCCGTCATATACGAGGTGGCGCTGCGGCCGCTGTCCGCGGCGCCCGCGCGGATGGAGCTCGGCGAGCCGCCGACGGGCGGCAGGCGGAGCGCGCCGACGCCGGCCGGGCGCGGGTTGCCGGGCGCGAGCGCGGGCGCGGCGGGCGCAGCGGCCGGGGCGGCAACAGCGGTTGCAGGGTTGGCCGCGCGCGCGGCCTCCAGGTTGCCACGTGCCAGGGTCTGGCGCGGCGGCCGGTCACAGGCGCCGTAAGTGCTGGGCGCGGCACAGAGCAGGGATGGGGCGCTGCTTTACGACTATGCAGTGCTTGCACACATCCTCATGCCGAGCATGCTGTGGTCGGTGCTCCTGGTTGTCTCGACAAGGACTGGGAAGGCACGCTATCGGAGCACCCAACTGCGTGCAGCACCCTCAGTACTTCATTTTTCAAAACAAAGCAGGGCAGCCGTGGGCGTCTGAACGCCGGCCGCGCACCGGCGACGGCTCCCCGAACGAGGCATGCCAGTTGTTGAGCGAACGCACGACGGCATCCGCGCGCATCGCCAGCAGCATGTCGCGCATGGTGGCCGTGTCCTGGCGTACGGCCCCGGGCGGAGCGTGAGCATGCTCTGAGCGGTGACTCACAATGGACGCCACACAGTGCTGTGACTTTAAACAGTAGAGCTGCTCAGCGACACACCTCCTCCAGGCCCCAGCGGCTCAGAAGGTACACGAGGCCCTGGGGGGAGCATGTGGGGACGGCGCCCTACCCACACGCTCTGCAACACCAGAGGAACCTTCCATACCAGGCGCCCCTCCTCGCAAGCGGGTACAGGACAGACACCAGGCGAGCGGCTGCTCTGCTTGGGTTCTGCTCGTGGCGCTACCATGGAGCCTCGCCTGTACAGAGGGGGCCCAGGGCACTCGCCGGCAGGCGCCAGTACTCTCGCGCAGGCGCCGGCACGGGCGCGGAGCGCCATGCGGGCAGCCGCCCGCCGTCCAGGTCGGCGAGCGCGGCGGTGAGTGCGGCCACAGTAGCCGCCTCCAGGCCGGCCACGCCCGCATGGCAGGCCGCGGGGGCCAGCGCATACGCCAGCAGGTACGGCCCGAGCAGCGCCGCCTGCACATGCCTGTGAGTGCTTCTCGTCGCCTTAATAGCATTGAGCAGGGGCCCGTAACAATGAGGCTGTGGTATGACACACCGTGGTGCCTCACATAGACAGCAGGCGGTGCACGGCGATCCTCAGAGGGCGGGGCGTTCATGAACATGGGCGCCGGACGGTGAGACGTGCGCTAATCTAGGGGCGCCCGCATGCGCTGCGTTCGCCTGGCAGGCAGCACAGCCCTGGCTGCGAGGCGCGGCGCCGTGCGCGCCTCGCCGGCGAGCACGAGCGCGCGTGGCAGGGCCCCGTCCCGCCCCGCCTCCAGCAGCGCCAGTAGGTTGGCGGTCGCATTCGCGGCGTCGGCGCAGAAGGTGGCAACGAAGCCGCCGTCGCGCGTGGCGCGCGCGATGGCCTTGCAGTGACCCGCCTGCGGACGCGCCGCGCGACGCTCGCGCGCTTGCAGCGGCCGCTGCACAGGTCCCGAGCAGGCGCCCTGTTTCTTTCTCGCGCAGCTGGACACAGACTGGCTGCCGAGCGATCCGCGCGAGTGCACTAACCAAGCAGGACGCACGACACAAGCTCCTGGATCCTGAATGCAACAGAACAATGCAACAGAACAATGCCCCCATGCAACAGAACAATGCCCCACCCCTGCCCAACCGCCGCGCGGCCACCTGCACTGCCACCACTCAGAGCCGCGCTCTGATCACCACACCGGCAGACGCCAGGCTACGGAGGGCGCCGCGCACCAGCGCCGCCACGGACGGCGGCAGCTGCGCCAGGCCGTGCAGGATGAGCAGGCGCCGCGCCCAGGCGCGCTCACGCGCACGCGGCCCGAACGGCGACCCCGCCGCGCGCGCGAGGAACCCCGCCGCGGACACGACAGCCCCAGCCGTGAGCAGGCCGGCTTTCTCCGCAGCCTGCGCCCGCGGCGGCCGCCGCGCTCGCCGTGCGGCCTTTCAGCTGCCCGGCGAGCATGCCCAGCGACCCACAGCGCCACGGACCAGCCTGTGTGCGACTCTTTACGCAGCCAGCTCGTTTCCAGCCTCCTCACTACCCTGAACAACAGTCATGCTCCCACTTGAGCAGCACCACCTGCATGGCGCTGCAGATGCGGAGGACTTGGCGCACCGTCTGCGGCGTGTAGCGGGGCGTGGCAACGTTGACGCCCTCCAGGTACTCCGGGAAGTAGAGGGGCTGCGGGCTGTCCTCCTGCGCCAGGTGCGCGGCCGGCAGCAGGCTCGGGTGCGGCAGCACAAAGCGCTCCTCGGTGCGCGCGTCCTTGTCGCCCGCCTGCCGCGGACAGCCCCGTTCGAGTCAGGGGCCATCAGCTTCAGCCAAGACATGACAGGACAGACGCTCCATTGACTGAAGCGATGAGCTGGGGTGAGGTGTCGATCAAGCACATCTTGCAACCATCAAGCGCCACAGCGCTCGAGCATCCCGCAAGGCAGCGCTCACATTCAGCGCGCTCTTCACTGCCTCCTTGGTGCGCAGGTAGTCGCTAAGGTCCCTCTCCCGCACCGCATCTGCGTCGAACCTGGGCGCCATCTCGAGGCCAAGCTGCAGGAGAGACTAGGTCAGGGTATCAGCACACACCATGCTGCTTGGTCAAGATGACCACCGTGACTCGAGACTGCACCAGGTGTCAGCCATCTGCGGGCTGTACAATTCGTAGCAAGACGTCCTGAGCTGGACACTTCAGCAGGGGCTAATAACCCTGCACGTGACCCTGTCAATATGGCCGGTGCACTGCGCAGAGCACCGCAGGTACGTGTTACAGGCGGCGCACGCTATGAAGTTGGACGTCAATGCGCTGCGCTACCTGTCCAAGGAGGAGTTCCGGACGCTGCAGGCGGTGGAGCTGGGCCAGAAGAACGTGCGCAGTGAAGCTCAGCTCGCAAAGCAGAAGTGCTCTGCTGTTTTGGTTGCGCGTTTTGAGCTAATAGGCTCACAAGGCGCTGTGCGAGTCACAGTGCGAGTCGCAGTGCAGCACTGACTGCTTGTCTTGTTCGGGGCTGCAGCACGAGATTGTCCCGTCCTCGCTTGTCGACAGCATCGCCGGGCTCAGGTGCAACCCACAGTCACCGCCGTCAAGACGACAGACGTGCACCGGCGCCTGCCAGCGGGCCCAGGCCTGCCTCGTTCCTGCGGAAGCGCCACGCTGCGGTTGTACCCGCAGGGGCGCCTCTGCAGCCTGACGCGGCCGTCAACGGCGCAGGCATGGCGGCGCCGTGCGGTGCCTGAGGGCGCTGCTGCGCCAGAAGCTCGTGCACCACGACAGCACCAAGTACGACGGCTATCGCCTGACGCCGCTGGGCTACGACTTTTTGGCGCTCAAGGTGCTGGTCAACCGCGGCGCGGTGGCCGCCGTCGGCCGCCAGATCGGCGTCGGCAAGGAGTCGGACGTCTATGAGGTGCGCGCAGCGGCCGCGCCCCCAGTGTCGAGTCCGCACGCCTGTGCGACCCAGATTACCCTTGCAGGAGTGTCCGGCGTGCCGCATGAGGCAGCGGTCAAAACCGTGCTGCGTTGGGCAGTGTGCAGAAGCTGGGGCAAGGGAGCTTGCCTGGGGGCCGCTGGCGTGGAAAATGCGGAAGCGCTGCTCCAGCGGCCCGCGCGCCGCTGCAGGGCTGACGCGCGCGGGGCGCGGCCGACAGGTGCTGAGCCCGCAGGGCGAGGTGCTCGCGCTGAAGCTGCACCGCCTGGGGCGCACCTCGTTCCGCGCGGTCAAGACCAAGCGCGACTACCTGCGCCACCGCAGCTCCTTCAGGCGCGGCCCCGGCTGCCCGAGTTACATGCGGCTGGAAAGGGGGTGGTCCCCCGGGTCCCGAGACGCCTCGATGCACGCTGCTGCTGAGGAGGGCTGCAGCTGCTGGACTGCGCGCACACGAAGGTGTGCGTGCCGCACACACCGAGCCGTGCGCGCCGCGCCCACCTAGCCGTATGCGCCGCCGCACCGTGAAAGCTCGTAGTGCGAGCAGAGTTTTATGCTGGACGGCAATATTTGAGATAGCACCTCATGCATACGCGTACACTTGAGCCGCCTGCTGAAATATGGCGAGGGGGCCCACCTACAGCGCGGCGCGTGCTCACCAAGGCAAGCGCGCTGCCTGAGATGCTCATGCTGGAATGTGGTTGCCGAGCGCGGCGCGGCGCGCAGCTGGCTGTACCTGTCGCGCCTGGCGGCGCTGAAGGAGTTTGCGTTCATGGCGGCGCTGGGCGCGCACGGCTTCCCCGTGCCGCGCGCGGTGGAGCACAACCGCCACGCGGTGCTCATGTCGCTGGTGGACGCAGCGCTGCTCGTGCAGGCGCGCGCCCTATCCCTAAACCGCCCTATCCCTATACTACCGTGTCGGGTTGAGCGGGCGGCTCCACCCGCCGGCGAGGCGCCGACGGGAGGCCATGCCGGATCCTTGACCGGAGTGGACCAGTGTGCGAGCCTGCGTGTGTGCCTGCCGCGTCTGTCTGCACACCACCCGGTCGGGTCCTGCTCGGCGAGGGCTGCGCGGACTGCGCGCGTTTGGCGCGCATGTGAACCGTGCAGGAAATAGGGATGGCTTCCTCGCCTGCTTAGCGCCCTGTCACTGACCACAGGAAGAGAACGCGGGCTGAGGTGCCCATCAATGGGCCAAGTGCGCAAGCTGCGGCCGCCGAGGCTGGTGCGCGTTAAAGATACCCTAACCTTATATCCGCTGCGCCAGGTGCGCGAGCTGCGGAACCCCGGCGCCGTGTACGCGCAGCTCATGGACCTGCTGGCGCGCCTGGCCGCCAAGGGCCTCATCCACTGCGACTTCAACGAGTTCAACCTGCTGGTGCGCGGCCGCGCGCGGCGCCGCGCCCAGGGCCGCATGCGCATGCGGCCGTCTGTGGCTTGAGCCGCGCCTGCGCCGGGGGCGACGCTGGGCGCTGGAAGCATAGCTGCGAGCCCGGGCGTCTGCTTGAGCGGCGCGCAGGACCTGCGCAGCCCCAAGTGGGCGCAGCGCAGGTTTGGGTAGGGTTAGGCTCTAGGCTCTGCCGCTTAGGATATGGTATTGTAGGTTAGACCCTATCTTGACCGGGGCGGCGCGGCGCAGGTGGACGACGAGGAGCGCGTGACGCTGATCGACTTCCCGCAGATGGTGTCCACGCGCCACGCCAACGCGGCCGAGCTGTTCGACCGCGACGCAGAGTGCATCGGGCGCTTCTTCCGCAAGAAGCTCGGCTACATGCCCGAGCTGGACGCGAACCTGCCGTGCGTGCGGCCGGACTTTCAGGCGCGCGCGGGGCCGGCCGCGCTGCCTGCGACGTGCGGGCATCGGGAGGCGCTCGAGCTGGGGACAGGCCCGGCCATGCTCCTAGGCTGTAGCCGCCCTGAGGGCACCGGCGTGCGTGACGACGCATTTGTATGGCAGCACACCGCATTGAAGCTGGGTCGCGCTTTCCGCCCCAGGCGAGGCGCAGGATCGTGACTGTGCATGGAGCGACATGCTGGCCCCATGCTGATGCGAATGCGCCAGCCGGGTCGCGCGCGCAGGCCATCGTGGCGCAGCCGTGGCTGGGCACGGCAGCGGCATGCTGGCCCCGTGCTTACGCGACCGCGCGCGCAGACCATCGTGGCGGCGGCAGACGCGGCCGCGGCGGCCGGCGCGACCGATGGCGGCCTGGACACCGCGCTGGCCGCCTCGGGCTTCCAGCGCGAGCACGCGGACGCGCTGGACCGCTGGGTGGCCGCCGCCGCCGCAGAGGGCGCGGGGTGGGGCGCCGGCAACGACGAAGAAGAGGAGAACGGCGGGGACGACAGCGGCAGCGGCGGCGAGGGAGAAGAAGAGGACGGCGAGGCCGGCAGGGGCAGCGACGGAGAAGGAGAAGAAGAGGACAGCGGGGATGACAGGGGGAGCGGCGACCCCGCTGCAGATGATGTCGCAGGCCGGGAGCGCGCGGAGCCCAGCGGCGACCGCGAAGCAGGACGCGGTGCCGAGGAGGTGGCGGAGGCGCGCGCTGCAGCGGCGGGCTCGGGGCGGGCGGCAGGCAGCAGCGCCGCGAGCGAGGAGGACGGGCAACGGCGCGCTGGCGGCGGCGCGGAGGGGGCTGGCGCCGCGCGAGGCCCAGGCACGCGTCTTCACGGCGCGATCGGCAGCGGCTACTGCCCCGATGCTGGCATCGTCGCAGGTGTCGCCGACGAGCGGGGGGGCGGGGGAGGCGCGGCTGGCAGCGGCGCAGCCCCGGCACCCGGCTCTGAGCATGCGCCGGATGGCGAGCGCCGCGAGCGTGGTAACGTAGAGGGCAGCGCGGCGGCGCACGTGGCGGCGCTCTCGTTGGCGGGGGCATCCGGCCCCGGTGCTGGTGGGGTCTGTGCCGCGGAACGGGAGCCCCAAGAGCGGGGGCCTGATGACCAGGTAGGGGGCCTGGATGGGGGGGCTGAGCGG
>JAABUU010001982.1_pt1 | contig 31119 bp, 35 predicted proteins | sample 5559301 | NCBI WGS metagenome assembly JAABUU01 (sample SAMN10711884, study PRJNA513360) | rock metagenome | isolation source: Antarctica rocks | place: Antarctica: Victoria Land, Richard Nunatak white
CGGGTGGTGTGGGAGGGGCCAGGGCAAGCCTGGCCCCTACCCGATTCGATGCGGCGGCGGGAGGCAACCCCAGCCAGTCGGGCCAGCACGCGCCGTGCGGCCGCGGATGCCTCCCGCCGACCCTACCAAACGTGACCGTATTTGGGGGTTCGGACAGGTCGACGTTTGCTGTAGAGGGTCCTTAGGTGAGCGCTACGCCGGGCGTGATCTTCGCCCTGCAGACGATCCACGTTCACCAGCTCTACCTGCAGGCCATCCGCAGAGTCGAACGAGACCAGCTGCTTCCGGGCATAGCGCCAGGGCAGTGGTTACTGCTCGCCTTCGATTGGAATAGCAGTTCGACGCTCACCCGTCGCCCGCTGTTGGTCAAGCGGCCCCGCGTGTTGGCTTGACTGGCTGGTGGCGCTGCTCGGGCAGCTCGATGTCGAGTAGTTCACCGCCTTCGTGGTCGACCTGCAGCGTGGTGTGCTCGAGGTCGAAGCGATCGTGGAGCATTGTTTCCAGGGCGCGTCGAGCCGCGTGGCAGTTGCACTGGTTGTCGACGAGCACGTGGGCAGAGAGGGATGGGAACCCGGAGGTGATCTCCCAGACGTGGAGGTCGTGAACCTGGCTGACGCCGGTTTGGCTGGCCATCGCGTTGCCGATCGCGTCGGGGTCGAGCCCTTGGGGAGCGGCCTCAAGGAACACTCGGCCGCTGGCTTTGAGCAGGCCGTAGGCGGCGTAGAGCATGATCGCGGCGATGACCAGAGACGCGATCCCGTCAGCGCGGCGGAACCCGGTGGTGAGGATGACGGCGCCGGCGATGGCGGTGAAGATGAACGCGGCGAGGTCGGTGAGGATGTGCTGAAAGGCGCCCTCGACGTTCATCGACTGGCGGTTAGCCTTGGACAGCGTGTAGCTGGCCGCGAGGTTGACGACGATCCCGACCAGCGCGACGATCAGCACCGCAGTGCCGCCGACGTTGGGCGGATTCACCAGGCGGGTGATGCCCTCATAGATGATCAGCAGCGCGAGCACGAGCAAGGTCGCGCCGTTGAACTGGGCAGAGAGGATCTCGGTGCGTTTCAGACCGAAGGTCAGCGCGCCCTTGGCGGGTCTGGCGGCCAGGCGGATCGTCATGAGCGAGAGTCCGATCGCGCCGGCGTCAGTGAGCATGTGCGCGGCGTCAGAGAGCAGCGCGAGCGAGTGCACAATCGCGCCGACGACCACCTCGAACAGCATGAACCCGACGATCAGCCCCAGCGCGATCGTCAGCTTGCCGCGATCGGCGTCAGCCGACACCCCGTGCGAATGGCCAGCGTGGCCACCCCCGCCGCCGTGGCTGTGGTCGTGGTCGTGCGCCATCAGGCGCAGCAATCCTCGCGACAGGCAGGCGCGTCATCCAGGCCAGGCATCGGCGCGCAACACGTGTCCTCGCCACGCCAGCCATCCCGGCCCTCCTTCAAGGCGATCGCGGCGATCGCGAGCGCCGCGATGGGGTCAAGCCAGGAAAGCCCAATGCCCGCGCCGGCGAGCGCGATCAGCGCGGTGGCGGCCTGCACGGCGCACATCAGGTTCTGGATCCCCTCCCCAGACGTGGCCCCGGAGTCAAGCTGGCGTCCCAGGCGTAGCTTGACCCAGCCCAGCAGCGGCATCAGCACGATCGCGCTGATCGTTAGGGCCACCGCCAGGACGGTGACCTGGGTCTCGCCGCCGTTGATGAGCTTGCGAATCGCCTCAACAACGAAGAACGGAGCGAGCAGAAAGAAGCTGGCGGCTACCCAACGTTGAGCGCGGGCCTCGCTGGTCGCCGAAAGCGTCCGCCGGCCCGTGAAGCGCCACACCACGATCAGCGCCGCGACCGCTTCGACAAACGAACTCGCCGCCCACGTAACCACCCCCAGGCTATGCGCTTGCACGCCGGCGAACACCCCGACGAGCCCCTCAACGCTCATCCACGCCAGGCTGGCCCAGGCCAGGAGCCTGGCGCGCCGAGCCGCGCGCAGCCACGCGGCGCTGCGGACTGGCGACTGCGCCTCGCGGGCCGGTGCCTGCTGAAGGACGGGAAGCTCCGTCGTGCTCACGCCAGCGTCTCCGCACCGTCGAGCAGGCCGGCCAACAACCCCCGGCCAGATGCCGTGAGCGAGTACAGGACCATCTTGCCGTCACGCCGGCTACGAGCCAGCCCGAGCGAGCGCAGGGTCCTGACGTGGTGAGAGACGAGATTGTCAGCGCGCTCGGTGACCCAGGCCAGGTCACACACGCACAGCTCGTTAGTCGCCGCGAGCGCGGCGGCAATGGTCAGCCGAGTCGGATCCGAGAGCGCCTTCGCCTGGGCAGCGAGCCTGGCCGCAAGTTCGCCGTCGAGGCGGTCCCGCCGCAGACGCTCGGCCTTCTCGAGATCAAGGCAAAGCAGGTCGCAGCGGTCATCAGCCATCGACTCATTCTAACGCTCATCATTATGTTGTGGCGACAACTACGCACACCCTTCGATTTACGGCTTGAGTCACGTTTTGCCTCAAAAACGTGACCCTATGACGGGTCTCGGAGGCGCTCTGAGCGCAAACGTGACCCGATCGGCGGAGAGGGGGCGGCCCTGACCTCTCGTCTGGACCGGGTTTCGCCGGCGTCCGTGCCGGCGAGCGACCCCTCTCGCAGGCACCCCGCTCCGCCACAAGCACCGGGGAGGAAGCCGGGGCAGCGGACACTCAGCGGTCGTAGGCGCGGCCGCGGGGCAGCACGCGGCAGATGGTGATCTGCCGCTCGCGGCGGTTCAACTGGAGGATCACGCGCCAGTCTCCGACTCGCAGTCGCGACCCCTCGCGTCCTGAGAGCTTGCGCAGCTCCGCCTTGGTGGGGTCGGCGGCAAGCTGCTCAATCGCGGCGATCACGCGCTCTGTGATCGGTGGGTCGAGTCGACGGAGGTCTCGGCTGGCACGACGCTCGAACGCGACCGTCCAGGGAGTCTCGCTCACTCGTCGCCGAGCTCGCGCTTGAGCTGCTCAAGCGAGATGGTGGGGATGCCGGCGGCGCGATCGGCCTCCACCTCGGCCATCGCCGCTTCGTCGGCTTCCGTCCACGGCTCGTCGTCGAGCGGAGCGTCGCGGAACGCTCTGATGACTGGGTCGTCGCGCTCGTCGAGCAGCTGCAGTGCGTCGGCGGCCTGCTCTTCTGAGAGCCTGTGCACACGCTCAAGCAGCTGTTCCTTGGCGGTCATGACGAGGGGCAAGTTTACGCTGCGACCCCGGTCAAACCGTGGGCGGCCGGCATCCCTCACGTCCCGTCAGCAGGCTGTTAGTGATGACGTCGGGGAGTGCCTCGCAGCGCGGCACCCTCCGCGAATTGCCTCGTCGCAGCTTGACGGAAGGAAACGGCATGCACCCCTCCGTGGCGACCAAATGCCCGAGAGGCAGCGGCGAATACGCTGGGACTGTGCGCGCGCTGATCCTCGGCTCGTCCTCCGCAGGACCCCTGAAGGAGATGCTCGACCGCCGTCACTCATGGGGCGCCGACCGCCACGACGAGGTGTGGAGAGGCGTCCTGCACCTCGACCTGCTGCGCACCCACGCTGACCTGGCCCAGCAGCTCGGCGAGCTGCTCAGCCCGCAGGCGCGCGCTGCCGGCATGACCGTGGCGATGGGGGAGTGCAACTTCGGCGAAGCAGAACACGACGGCCACGAGCTTGACGGCGCTCTGCGGCTGACCAGCGCGCAGCTGGTGGTCGAGATCGTCACGCCCGACCAGGACAGTTGGGAGAAGCTGTCCTTCTACGCCGTCCACCACATCAACGAGGTGGTGATCGTCGACCCTGCCGAGCGGGTCGTGCACTGGCTCATGCTCGCCGAGCCCGGCGGCTATCAGGCCGTCGAGCGAAGCGGCCTGATCGACCTCGACCCGTTCAAGCTCGCTGACGACCAGCTCGCCGGTGTCGTCGTAGGCGAAGTAGCCGAACTCGGTGGCTTGGGCACGATCCTGCTCGGCGACCTCCAGGACGTCGCGCTCGGCATCGTCGCGTCGGTCGTACCAGTTGAGGAAGTTGCCGTCTTCGATGTAGAGAACGCCGTAGATCGATGCTCGCGGTAGAGGATCGCTCGCGCCAGGTCGCCCGCTCAGGCGACTTGGGACCTGGACGGCCCCGGCCGTCGATGAGGGCTCAGGCACCGGCTCTCCATGCTCGCGCAGGCTCTCGATGTGCCTCGATCGCCTCGGCGATGAGCTGCTCGACCTCGCTCCGGCTCTCCCCCGCCGCCGCGCAACCAGGCAGGTCAGGCACCCACGCCCCCCAGCTGGTAGGACCCTGCTCGTAGATCACCACGTACTCGCTCATTGCTCTGTTCAAAATAGGTGCCTCGCTGCGCGGCACCCTGCGCGAACTGCCTCGCCCAAGCAACTGGTGGGACCCCGCGCGGTCAGGTTGGCGCGACGAGCGCGCGGATGCGCGGTGCGCGAGGGCCGAGGTCGAGCGTCGCGTAGACCACGTCAGGGTCCAGGCCGATCTCGTCCGTCCACTCGAGTCCGCCAGTGAGCGGGCCGACGTGGACCTGCGTAAACGTCTTAGGGTCGCGCAGCGCCGCGAACGGCCCGGCGAGGGTGGGGGTGAGGTCGACGTCACGGACTTCGCCGTCTGAGAAGAACACGCGCACGACGTGCTCGGGCCGGACCGCGAGCGCCGCGATCGGCGGGGCGGGATCAGGAATCAGGGCTGGAGTTGCTGCCATCGGGTTTGGAGCTCGTCTCGGTTTTCGGCGATCCATCCCTGCACCAGTCGGGCCTGAGCGGCCGGCAGGGCCTGGGATGAGGGCTTGTCGATCACGTTACCCGTCGCGATCGCAAATCTCGACCGGCGCGCCCCCGGCGTGTTGGGCGTCCCCGCGTAGGCGTGCAGGTGCGGCGGATCATGATCAAACGGCCAGATCACGAGCGTGACCCCGGCGACGCTGCCTACGGTCGGCATCCCTCAAGCCCCCGCATCATCGCCAGCAGGCTAGGTGACGACAGGGTGCCTCGCGGCGCGGCACCCTGCGCGACCCGCCTCGTCGGAGCTTGGTGGCAGGAAACGGCACCTACCCCGCGAACGAGGCACCCATATGGACTCCGAGCGTCTACTCACTTTGCGCCAGGCCGCCGAGGCCACCGGCTCCACCGTCAAGGCGCTACGCAGCCGCTCCGAGCGCGGCAGCCTGCGGACGGTCAAGCGTGAGCGGGGCGGCCAGCTGGTGCGGCTCGTCCCTCGATCTGAGCTGATCCGTTTGGGACTCCTCACCGACGTCGACAACGCCGAGCGGGCCCAGGCCACCGAGGCCACCGAGCTGCGCGCGCAGCTCTCCGCCCTGCGCGCCGACCTCACCAACGCCCGCGCGCTGACTGAAAAAGCGCAGAGCAGAGAAACGGCAGAGCACGCCGCTCATGATCAGACACGTCAGGCTCTGTATGAAGCACGTGCCAACGCCGAGCATGTTCGTGCCGCCGCGGGCATGGAGCGCGACGAGCTGCGCGCTCAGCTCGCGGAGATCGCCACTGCGGGACCGATTCGAGCGCTACGGCTACGCCGCCGGCTGCGCGCTGGCAAGGCTGTCTTGGACCGCGGCACGAACGACTGAGTGGGTCGTAGAGAGGGGCTGCCTCGCAGCGCGGCACCCTCCGCAACGTGCCTCATCTGATCTTCGCCTTTCGATCCAGAGCCGCTATGCATCGGACGCCTCGGCCAGGCTGGCATGGACCCGAGCGCGGACGTCTATCCGCTCGGCCTTTTCGGCCGGGCTCTGGCACTTGGCGTCGGCTCTCCCCGACGAGCGCCACGGCGCATCCTTGCGAGCTTGCGCACGAGCCTTCGAGCCAGAGAGCCGACGGACGACAAGGCACCAGCCAGCGCGCCGCTCGCAGCTCACTAGCTCATAAGCGGGGTCTGTCGCGACGATCCGCTCCCCCGCGCGGTCGAGCGCCTCGCGTGCGCGACGTGGACGCGCATATTCGCCGACGCCGAGCGATTCCAATGCTGGCTTGCCAAGACCGATGGCGGTCTCCTCGCGGCCGTCGAACGACCGTTGTGGCCAGCGACTCCACGCCTCTAGCGCCACCCACACCCGAGCCGCCAAGCCAGGGCCGAGCGCGCGCAGCAAATTAAGGTCGAGCCACTTGCACCGTCCGGCGACGATCTGCTCAGCCGCCCAACGGCCCACCTCGACGCGCAGCGAAGTCGTGCCTTTCAACGCCCCCCACTCCCTGGGGTATCTGAGATCGAGCCGTGTGGTCGCTATCCACATCTCCCCGGTCAACGGCACATAGCCTTCGATGACGCGCTGGGCTGCGAGGTCGGGATCTACCTCGATCACGCGGACGGTCGCTTCGGCTGTTCGCAGCCGCGCCAGCGAGCGCCGCAGCGATCGCCACTGATCACCGCCCTTGCTGCCGAACACCCGCTCGGCGAGCTGATAGCCCGTCGTCTCCACGGTGCGCACCGAGACGCGGTCAAGGTCGGGATCGTGCTCGCTAGTGGCGCGTAGGTGCTGTGAGTGCAGCATTCCGCACAGTGCGGCCCAGACGCGGAGGTCGAGCATCGACAGTTTCCGGTTGGCACCAACCCAGCCAGCACCCAGCAGACACCGCGCTACGAACTCCTCAGACGGCGGCTCGCCCTTGGTAGTCGGGTGCCACACGGGATGGAGCATCGCAGCCGAGGGAGCTTGACCCTGCGCGCGCTGGGGAGCCGACACGCTGGGCAGCTTTTCAGTCGCGACGGACGGAAAAGCCTGTGGATTCAGTGGCGGCCACGTGTGCTAATTCGAAGGCAGACAGAAAGCCTGTGGAGCGAGGGGCGCTAAAGCCTGTGGAGCGAGGGGCGCTTTTGGGCAAAAAGCCTGTGGAACGAGGGGCGCAAGGATATGTCCTACTTAATAGGTCTTAAGGGATCTGCGCGCGGACGCGCGAAGCGCCTGTTGATAACTCTGATCGAGTGCGGCTGGTTCTTGGCCCCACTCACCCCTTCGGGCCTCGGGGACCATCACCAGCCGCCAGGCCTAGCTCATAGGGTCCTCGATTCCGCGCCAATGCGACTCGTTGCTCAACGGCCGGCACATTCGTGCCTGATCAAAGAAAGGCGCCAGGAAGAGGGACGGTCAAATCGCACGATCAGCCCCACCAGAGCCCATGAACCCTTCAAACCCATCCGCCGCATCTCCTCCCATCGTCTTCATGGACCTACCCCAACTCCTCCTCTCTTCGACAGCTCAAATCGTCCCGTCAAAAGTACCTCTCAGAACGGACGCCAACCCACCATCTAGAACGACAATACACTTTACGCACCTAGTGCTAGACGTCCCCCGCCACGACACCGCTCAGAGCCCCTCTCAGCCCGCCTGCCGGACGCAGCGACCGGTCGGCGAGGGAGGCCCCGGACGCTGCCTGGTCAGAGCGGCTGGAGGGAGGGCTTTCCGGTGCTGACGGTGGCGAAGATCGCGGGGTCAGGCGCTGCGGCCTACGGCCAGTACCTGGAGGGACGGACGGTCGCGGTGGAGGCGGGGGACTACTACCTCTCCCAGGACGGGGAGCGCGTCGAAGCCCCCGGCCGCTGGATTCTTAGGGCGGCGGGGGTGGAGGCCTTAGGCGTCGATGTCTCGCGGGCGGTCGCCGCCGAAGACTTCCGCGCGTTGATGGCGGTGCGCCACCCGGCCACCGGGGAGGCATTGCGCGCCGGCGGGGCGGGCGGGTCGGCGGTGGCGGCGATCGACGCCACCTTCTCTGCTCCCAAGAGCGTGTCGGCGGTGTGGGCGCTGGGCTCGCCGGAGCTGCGTGGAGAAATCGAGGCGGCGCAGGAGCGCGCGGTCGACCATGCGCTTGAGCACGCCACGGAGTATGTGCCGATGGTCCGGCGGCGGGTGGACCGCTCGACGGTGGTGCGCGAGACCCCCTCAGAGCTGCTGGCCACCAGCTGGCGGCACACGACCGCCCGCGCGGTGCCGGGTCGTGCGCCCGATCCGCAGTTGCACTCCCACGTCGTCCTGCACGGCGCTGTTAGGAGGGGGGATGGGAAGGTGGTCGCGATCGAGTCGCGGGCGCTACTGGTGCACCAGCGCGAAGTGGGGGCGGCGTACCGCGCGCAGCTGGCCACCGAGCTGTCAGCGCTGGGGTTTGGCATCGAGGCGGGAACGGGGCGGGGGGGACGCTACTTCGAACTCTCCGGCGTCCCTCGGGGGCTTCTGGAGGCCTGGTCAAGCCGCCACCAGCAGGTGCGCCAGGCGATCGACCGGCGCCTGTCAGAACGCGTCGCAGAGCTTCAGGCGCAGGTCCAGGCGGGCGGGTCCGACGCTGCCGCCGCGGCTGAGCGCCTGGCGGCGCTTGAGCGTTCGGGGCAGCTGTTGCCGGCTGAGCAGCGGGCGGTGGCGATGAGCACCCGCGCCGGCAAGGGTCTCTCAGGGGGATTTCAGACCGCGGGGGACCTGGACCGTGTCTGGTGGCAGGCGGCCAGCGAGCACGGGTTCGACGCGCGATCTGTTGAGGCTCTCCGCGGCCTTGGTCGCCAGGTCGACGCCGGCGAGCCCGGCCCCGTCCGGGAGCGCCAGCTGGAGCGGCGGATCCTTGAGCGGTTGACCGAGTTTGACGCGACGTTCGCGCCCCGGGAGGCCCGCGCGGTCGCGCTGGAGGCCGCCACCGGCGGTGACCCCGCCGCTGGGCTCGCGGCGCTTGAGCAGCTGCGCGAGCGCTCAGAGATTCTGCAGCTGGCCGATGGCCGGGAGACGACTCGCTCCCACCGGGGTGCCGAGCGCGCCGCGGTCACCGCCGCCCGGTTGATCGCTGACACGTCCGCGGAGGCGATCGAGCCCGAGCTCGTCGATGCTGACGTGTCAGAGCTGCGGTCAGCGCTGGCGCTCGGTGGTGCGCAGCTGGCCGATGAGCAGGAGCAGGCGATGCGGGTGGCGTGCTCTGACCGTCGTCTGGTGGTGGTCGTGGGGCAGGCCGGGACGGGCAAGAGCACCGCGCTGACCGGTGTCGCGCGAACCCATCAGGCCGCTGGCCGGCGGGTGATCGTGACCTCGACGGGCGCGCAGGCGGCGGAGCGGCTGACCGCGGAGTTCGCACAGGAGGGGGTGAGCGCTGAGGGGTATTCCACCGCGGCGTTGCAGGCCGCTGTCGCGCGCGGCGCGGTGCGGTTGGGGCCCGAGGTGACGGTCGTCCATGACGAGGCCGCACTCGCCTCAACGCGCGAGCAGGCCTGGCTGCTCGATGCCGTCGCTGGTGGGGGCGCGCGGGTGATCGAGGTTGGCGATCCCCACCAATCCCAGGCGGTCGGCGCCGGCGGGCTGTGGCCTGAGATCGAGGCTGCCGCTTTAGAGCGTGGGGGGTTGGTGGAGCTGTCGCGGATCGTTAGAGCCAAGGACGCCGCTGACCGTCGTGACCAGGCCAGGTGGCGCGCCGGGGAGCACGACCAGGCCCTCGCCGGGTACGCCGCCCGCGGCCGCGTGCTCATCGACGACTCTCAACGGCAGGCCGAGGACCGGGCGCTTGAGGCTGCGCACACCGACCGGCGGGAGGGCAAGACCGCGCTGGTCGTCGTGCAGACCAGCAACGAGCGTTTGGACGGGCTCAACGCTCGCGCGCAGGCGCTCCGCGTCCAGGACGACGAGCTTGGTGAGCAGGAGGTGGCGTTGGCCGGCCGGCCGTATGGGCTGTGGGTAGGCGATGAGATCGTGCTGCGCGCCGCCAGCACCCATCCCGAGCTGGGGGCGGTTAGGAACGGGACCCGTGGTCGGGTGCTTGACGTCACCCTTGACTGCGAGCACGCGACCGTGCGCTTCGCTGACGGCCGGGAGGCGACGTGGGAGCGCGGGCAGCTGGACGCCGCGAGCGCCCGCCTGGGCTACGTGACCCACACGTTCCCCGCCCAGGGCCAGACGGTTGACCGGGCGCATGTGATCGCCGGTGAGCACGCCGACGCGAACGGCACGTATGTGGCGCTCACCCGCGCCCGGGAACAGACTCGGATCTACGCGAGCGCCGAGCGGCTCAGCCCCGGCGACGAGGAGCACCACCCCAACCAGACTGACCGCCGGGGGCTGCTCGAGGCCCTGGGCGAGCGGCTGGGACGCACCGAGGTTGAGGCGCCGTCGATCGCCGTTGCGCTCGCTCATGAGCAGCAGGTGGAGCGTGAGCACGCCCGCGAGCGCGAGCCCGACGTCGACGTCGGCGAGCGTCCGCGAGAGCGCGACCAGCTCGCCGAGCTGGCCGGGCTGGGAGCCGAGCGTGACCGGTTGCGCGCGGTCGTGGACAGCTACCCGACCGACACCGCCCGGGAGATCGCCCGGCTAAAAGGCCGCGCGGACAGCGAGCGCGAGCTGGCTGGCGGGGACGCGTGGCGCGCCGAGCACTGGCAGGGCGTCTACCAGAACCTCGGGCTGTTGGGCCGTCATGGCCAGGAGGGCCGTCAAGCGCGTGAGCGCGTTGACCGGTTCGCCGCGGCCGCCGAGGAGCAGCAGCAGCACGCCGAGCAGCTACAGACGCAGGCGCGGGCGCTGGCTGACTCACCGGACGGCCCGCGGGCGTGGGAGCGCGCGCATCCCGGCGCTCGTGAGCGGTTGTATGCGGCCGAGACTCAGCTGGCCGACGCGGTGGACCAGCGCGCTCACCCGCCCGGCGAGCCCGCGGCGCCGGCGCAGGGATTTGACCGCGATGCCGCGCACCAGCAGCTGGTGTGGTTGCGGTCAGAGCGCGACCGGCTCCGCTCAGAGCTTGGCGGCTATCCCAGCCACGACGCCCGCGATGCTGAGCAGGCCGACCGACGCGCCGCGCAGGCTGACCGTGACGTGCAGGCCGCCCGTGAGCGCGCCGGTCAGGCCGAGCGCGAGCGTGAGCAGATGGGTCGTCTGGCGCGTCGTGGCCAGCGCGGCACTCAGGCCCAGGAGCGCCAGCACAATGCCGAAGGCCAGGCCGAGCATCACCAGCAGTACGCCGACGCCCAGCGTCACGCCGCTTGGGAGGCGCGCGAGCGGCCGGGCGGGCCCGCTGAGTGGGAGCGGGCGCATCCCGGGGTGCGTGACCGGCTGACCATCTATGAGAACGCCGTGGAGGTCGCCACCGAGCAGCAGGCCCGCCGCGCGGTGATGCGCGACCCCGCGATCGCGGTGCGGGTGCTCGGGCCCCGTCCCCGCGACGAGCAGCAACGCGAGGTCTGGGACCGAGGTGCTGGGGCGATCAGCGCCTACCGCCTCGCTTATGAGGTCACCGACCGCCGGCACGTCCTCGGCGTCGAGCCCGACCGCCGCTCACCCGGGGGCTTTGCTCAGCACGCCGATTGGGAGCAGGCGTCCAAGCTCGCTCTGCAGGCCCGCCAACAGCTCGGCGTTGGCCATGACCGCGGCCTGGGGCCGGTCTCAGAACAGGCCCGTCGGGTTCCCGAGCTGACCCCACCCGAACTCGACCGAGGGCGTGACCGCGGCCTGGGGTTCGGGATGTAGCTTCGGATGGCGTGTCCGTGGCTGTTCTTGGATCTTGACGGGGTGATCAGCCTGCTCCCACCCCGCGACGCGACGCGACCGACGATGAGAGGTTCGCGACCCACCGGGTCACATGACCTGGCCCGGTGCGCTGTATCGGATGCACGTCGATGAGCGCCTGCCCGAGTGGGCGACCAGACCGCGGCCATCCCTGACCGATCGTCGCGGCGCACTACCGCCATGTGAGGGCGATCCTGCGGCGCTCTGCGGCCTCGGGCCATCTCAAGACCCCACGCCGAGTCGTGCCTGGAGCGCTTCGCGAGCGAGCTGGGAGACGGTCTTGCCCTCCTCCGCGGCGGCCTGGGCGGCCTGGTCGCGGATCTCGGCGGGCACCCGGAAGGCGATCTGCGGAGAGCGGGTGCTGGCGCCCGACAAAGACGGCCGCCCGCCGGCGTGGCGGACCTGACCGACGATCTGTTGTGCTCGAGCCCGGGTCAGGCGGGTGCCGTCGGCCAGACGGATGTCCTCTGACTCGAGGTCGACGTCGGCTCCGATCGGGGTGTCAGTCGTGATCGGCGGTGCGGTTGGCTTTCTCATCGCGGGTCCTTATCGGCGGTAGTGGGAGGGCATGACGTGGATGACGAGCCAGACCGGCTCGGGATCCCGGTCGCTCTGGGCCTGCACGGCGACGACCTCAAGCTCGCGGTCGCGCTCGTCTGAGCCGACCCACAGCCATGCCGGGCTGCCCTGGGCGGTCGTGATCGCCGCCGGCGCGGTGTGCGCCATGAGAAAGCGGACCGAAGCTCGCCCGATCCGGTGGCGGCGTGCCGCCTGAGCGAACCGGATCTCCACCTCATCATCCTGTCAGACCAAACTAGTTATGTCCAACAAAACCATAGCTCACGGCGGCGCCCAGATCACTGGCCTCTCGCCCCGTTGGGTCACGTTTGCGCTCACCGCGCCCCGAGACCGGGCGTATCGGTCACGTTAATGAGCCAAGTCGTGACTCAAGCTGCAGATGGCGGCCACTCAAGTCCGACCTCGCTTACACGGGGCCCTCCAGCGCGAGATCCAGCCAGACCCGATCGCGCAGCGGGACCCCGTCGATCGCGAGACCTTCCGCGTAGCCGTCGCCCGGCGTGAAGGCGTCGCGCTCGATGCGCAGCATGCGGAACCCCAGTCGCTGGTAGAAGCGCAGGATGCCGACGTCGGCTGCCGCCGTCGCCACCACGAGCCTGCGGTCGCCCGCCGCACGGCACTCTGCCACGGCGCGCGCCACGAGCACCCGTCCGATGCCCTGGCCTTGACGGTGCTCGACGACCGCCAGGGGCCAGCATTACTTTTCGAGCGTGCAACTGAGTAGTTAGATATGCTTTGGCGATGCTCAACCCCGACGCGCCCATCCCGGAGGACCTCGCCGCGCTCATCGCCTCCCGGTTCGCGGCCCTCGCCGAGCCGAATCGAGTGCGGATTCTTGACGCGCTCCGGCGCGAAGGAGAACTCTCGGTGAGTGAGATCGCCGAGCGTGTCGACCTGGGATACGCGAACGTCGCTAAGCACTTGTCGCTGTTGCATCGCGAACGGGTGGTGGGCCGGACCAAGGACGGGACGCGGGCGGTTTACCGGATCGTCGACCCCAGCATCGCCCGGCTGTGCGACGAGGTGTGCGGCGCGATCGCCCAGCAACACGCCGAGCTCGCCGCGCTCTTGTCAGGCCATCCATCCACATCCGTCGCGACGGATGCCCACGAGGAGAAGACCAGATGATCTTCAGGCAGATCACTCACGACGATCTTGGTTGTGCGTCCTATTTGATCGGCGATGAGAACGCCGGGGTGGCCGCGGTCGTGGACCCGCGCTTTGAGATCGATGAGTACCTGGATCTGGCTCGCTACATGGGGGTCAGCATCGAGCACGTGCTCGAGACTCACAATCACGCCGATCACGTTTCCGGGCACGGCCGGCTCGCCGCGGCGACCGGTGCGACGATTCACGTGCACCGTGAGGCCGAGCCCGACTACGAGCATGAGCCGTTTGACGACGGATGGGAGCTTGAACTGGGGGCGATCACGGTCCGGGCGTTGCATACGCCGGGTCACCGGCCCGAGCACACCGCGTTCGCGCTGATCGACACCGCCCGCAGCCAGGAGCCGTGGGCGGTGCTGAGCGGCGACACGCTGTTCGTTGGCGATGTCGCCCGTCCCGACCTGGCGATCGAGAAGTCCGAGGGCGCCCGGGGGATCTACCAGTCGCTGCACAACCAGCTGCTGGGCCTGCCGGATCACTGCGAGGTGTGGCCGGGTCATCTCGGCGGCTCGATGTGCGGCGGCCCGGGCATGGACATGAAGGTCTCCACGACGATCGGCTACGAGCGCGCCAACAACGACGTCCTCTCGATCGAGGATGAGGACGAGTTCGTCAAGCAGGCCCTGGACAAGCTCGGTCCCCAGCCCCCGAACTTCCAGGCCATCATCGAGCTCAACAAGGGACCCTTGCTGACCGACGGCGTCGAGCTACTTCGCCTCGCTCCCCGTCAGGTCGAGCTCAAGCGGGCGGCGGGAGCGCTGCTCGTCGACGCGCGGACCGACATCCAGTTCGATGACGCGCATATCGCCGGAGCGGTCTCGATCCCGTTGATGCGCGCCGGCTTCGGGTCAAAGCTCGCGTGGCTTGCCGATCGCGACCAGGAGATTGTGCTGATCGGTCGCGACGACGAGGACGGTCGCCAGGCGGGACGGCTCGCGGTCGCGGTCGGCCTGCGCAAGCTCGGCGGGTTCCTGCACGGAGGGATGACCAGCTGGCGCCAGGAGAAGCAGCCGACTGAGTCGATCGAGCGCCAGACCGTCCAGGAACTGCACGAGCACACAGAGAGAGGGGAGAAGCTCCAGATCCTCGATGTGCGCGATGACAAGGAATGGGACAAGGGCCACATTCCGGGCTCGGTGTTCAAGACCTGGCATGACATCACCGAGTTGCCCGCCGGCCTTGACCCCGAGCAGCCGATCGCCGTGATCTGCGGGTCCGGTCAGCGTGCCGCGACCGCCGCCAGCCTGGTCGAACGCTTCGGCGCCAAGCAGGTGATTCACATCGTCGATGGTGGCGTGCCGAAATGGGGTCGGCTCGGCTATTCACTGGAGCAGACCAAGCCCGTCGCGGCCAGCGCCTGAGCTCCGCCGTGAGCACGGTCAAGCATCCCGAGCTTTCAGAGAAGCTGATCGAGCAGCTGCGCTCGATCCATGCGCTCAAGCGGGGGGCGTTGCGGATGTTCGATCCGATGCTCGCGGCGGTCGCCGCCGAGCGCGACGGCGATCAGATGACCGAGGTCAGCGACCTGCTGGCCAGGATGCACCGCGTGTTCACCGCCCACCGTGAACAGACCGCCGAGCACGTCTCCAACCTCGAGTCCCGGTTGCGAGCGCTCGGCAGCCGGCCGGCGCGCGGACAGGTCCTCGGCCTCTCGGCCGGCGCCGCGGCCCGGGCGCGGCTGGGGGCGATCGGCGGACAAAACCACGGCGCCAACGCCCGCGACGCATTCGTCTTCGAGCACCTCGAGATCGCCCTGCTCGCCTTGCTCGAGCAACTGGCCGAACGCTGCGGCGACGCGGCCACCGCGGAGATCGCCCGCGAGTGCAAGGCGCAGGACGAAAGCATGGCCGTGACGATCGACGGCAACTGGACCAACGTCCTGAGCCTGACGCTCGCGTCCCGAGGATTGCCGACCGCCAGGACGGACTCGCCAAGCCTGAGCACCCCGGCCGAGTCATGACGCGGCTGGGGTTCGTGATCGATCAGCGTTCGTGCATCGGGTGTAATGCCTGCACGGTCGCGTGCAAGACCGAGCATGGCGTGGAGCTCGGGGTGTTTCGCACCTGGGTGAAGTACATCGAGCAGGGCGAGTTTCCCGACACCAGACGGTTCTTCTCGGTCATGCGCTGCAACCACTGCGACGACGCGCCCTGCATCACCGCGTGTCCGGTCACCGCCCTGTTCCGTCGCGAGGACGGGATCGTCGACTTCGACCCCGAACGGTGCATCGGCTGCAAGGCGTGCCTGAACGCGTGCCCGTATGACGCCTTGTACATCGATCCCAAGTCCCAGACGGCGGCGAAATGCAACTTCTGCGCGCATCGCGTTGACGTCGGTCTGAAGCCGTCGTGTGAGATCGTTTGCCCGACGCAGGCGATCATCTCGGGTGACCTGGACGACCCCGACTCCGAGGTCAGCCGTCTGATCGACACAGAGGCGTCCTACGTGCGCGCGCCGGAGCAGGGCACCAGCCCGAAGCTGTTCTACATCGGGGTGCACCAGGCCTCGATCAACCCGCTGGCGGTCGGCGGGGGAGACGCGTATCTGACGACTGAGGTTGCGCCGTCCCAGCGCGAGAAGCTGGGACCGCTGACTCCCGGGGCGAGCGCGACGGTGACCGCCGACGTTGCGCACCCGCCACCGTGGGGCTGGCGGGTGGCCAGCTACTTCCTGACCAAGGGGGTCGCGGCGGGCGCGATGATGCTCTCCGTGCTCCTGCTGGTGATCGGCGCGCACGGTTCAGCGCTCGCCGATGTCGTGCCGGGCGTGCTCGCGCTGGCCGGGATCGCGCTGACGGGCATCTTTTTGGTCTGGGATCTCAAGCAGCCGCGCCGCTTCTACTACCTGTTCACGCGCCCCCAATGGCGCTCCTGGCTGGCGATCGGCGCGCAGATCATCAACGCCGCCGCGGTCATCGCGCTGGCGTTCACGGTTGCGTCGGTGCTGGGCTGGCACGGACTGCGCGACGCGCTGCGCTGGCTGATGGTGCCCGGCGGGGTGATGCTCGCGGGCTATACCGCGTTCCTGTTTAACCAGTGTGAGGGCCGGGACCTGTGGCAGAGCCCGCTGCTGTTCGCCCACACCGTCGTCAACGCGCTCTTGGCCGGGGCGGCGAGCCTCGGCGTGACGGCGTTGTTCATCGGCGCGCCCGCAGACGACGTGAAAGCGCTGGGCTGGGCGCTGGCGCTCGCCGCGGCGGCGAGCGCGTCGATCATCGCGCTTGACCTGTTCGGCGGCCATCCCACCGGCCAGGCCGAGCGCGCCGCACTGAACCTGTGGCGTGATCTGTTCGCCAAGCGCTTCTGGATCGGCGGGATGCTCGTCGGGCTCGCCATCCCGGGAGTGCTCGGGGCAATGTTCTTGGCGGTTGGCGGGACGGGGCTGCTGGCGGCCGGGGGTGGGTGTGCATTGATCGGCCTGTGGTTCTACGAGGACGCCTGGGTCCGCGCGGGTCAGAGCGTCCCGCTCAGCTGATGGCTGGAGGGATCGATCGAAAGGGCGCCCGGCGCCCCACTGGATACGGGCCCAAGGATCGGGTGCTCGAGTCCTATCCGCCGATCGAGCAGTGGGACTCCTGGACCGAATACGACCCGGACGCGTGGCCGCGCAAGGTCAAGCGCGAATACATGATCGTCCCGACGGTCTGCTTTAACTGCGAGTCGGCGTGCGGTCTGACCGCGTACGTGGACAAGCAGACGCTGGAGATCCGCAAGCTCGAAGGCAACCCGCACCACCCGGGCTCGCGCGGGCGCAACTGCGCCAAGGGGCCCGCGACGATCAACCAGATCAACGACCCCGAGCGGATTCTATATCCGCAGCGCCGCAAGGGCCGCCGCGGCGGTGGCGAGTGGGAGCGCGTGAGCTGGGATCACGTGCTCGACACGTTCGCCGAGAAGATGCACGACGCGTTTGCTGCCGACCGTCCCAACGACGTCATGTACTTCGTCGGACGCCCTGGTGAGGACGGCTTCGCGGACCGCTTCCTGGAGACCTGGGGCTGTGACGGACACAACTCCCACACCAACGTGTGCTCGTCGGGCGGCCGGGCCGGCTACGGGTTCTGGTCGGGCACCGACCGGCCGTCACCGGACTACGCCAACGCGAAGTTCACGCTGCTTATCTCCGCTCACCTGGAGTCCGGGCACTACTTCAACCCCCACGCGCAGCGGATCATCGAGGGCAAGCACCGCGGTGCGAAGATCGCCGTCGTCGACCCGCGCCTGTCCAACACCGCGTCGATGGCCGACTACTGGCTGCCGACCTGGCCCGGGACCGAAGGCGCTTTGTTGCTCGCGATCGCCAAGGTGCTGCTCGACGAGGACCTCTACGACCACGACTTCGTGCGCAACTGGGTCAACTGGCGCACCTACCTCCAACACCGCGCCCCCGGCACCGAGGCGACGTTTGCGAACTTCATCCTCGAGCTCCGCCGCGAGTATGAGCAGTACACGCCCGAGTTCGCCGAGGCCGAGACGGGCGTGCCGGCGGCGACCGTCGTCGCCGTCGCCCATGAGATCGCCGCGGCGGCGCCCGCGTTCAGCTCGCACATCTGGCGCGCCGCGGCGGCGGGCAACCTCCACGGCTGGCAGATCACCCGCAGCCTCTGGCTGCTCAACGTGCTGACCGGCTCGGTCGGCACCGAGGGCGGCGTGTCGCCCAACGCGTGGAACAAGTTCATCCCCGCCCCGTGGCGAGAGCCGACGGCCAACCTGCAGTGGAACGAGCTCAACTGGCCGCGCGAGTATCCACTCGCGCACAACGAGATGAGCATCCTCTACCCCCACTACCTCCTCGACGGGCGCGGCCACCAGCCGCTGCTCTTCACCCGTGTGCTGAACCCGATCTGGACCTACCCCGACGGCTACTCCTGGCTGCGGGCATTGCGGGACGAGAGCCGCGTCGAGCTGCACGCGGCGCTGACCCCGACGTGGTCTGAGACGGCGTGGTGGGCGGATTACGTCCTGCCGATGGGTCACAGCCCCGAGCGCCACGACACCCACTCCTATGAGACCCACGCCGGCCGCTGGCTAGGGTTCCGCCAGCCCGTCCGCCGCGTCGCGATGGAGAAGCTCGGCCAGCCCGTCGAGTTCACCTATGAGGCCAATCCCGGGGAGGTGTGGGAGGAGGGCGAGTTCTGGATCGAGGTGTCCTGGCGCGCTGACCCCGACGGGTCGCTGGGCATCCGCCAGTACTACGAGTCCCCCTACCGCCCGGGCGAGAAGATCCGCCTCGAGGAGTACTACCGCTGGATGTTTGAGAACTCCGTTCCCGGGCTGCCGGAGAAGGCCGCCGCCGAAGGTCTGCAGCCGCTGGCCTACATGCGCAAGTACGGGTGCGTTGAGATCTCGGCCCCCGGTAGCGAGTACGGACAACACGAGACCCCGGTGACCGACACCGCCGACACCGACGTCCGCGGCGTCGAGCAGACGATGACCAAGCGAAGCTTCGATCCGGGCCACCTGCCGCTCACCGGGCGGCCCGACACGATCGCAACCGTCGTGGATGGTGTCGCGTGCCGCGGGTTCAACAGCCCGTCGCGAAAGCTCGAGCTGTACTCGGAGACGCTCGCGGACTGGGGCTGGCCGGAGTTCGCGACCCCCACCTACGCGCGCAGTCACGTCCACCACTCGCTGATCAACCACGAGCACGGGGAATACGTGCTGCTACCGACCTACCGGCTGCCGACGCTGATCCACACCCGGTCGGGCAACGCAAAGTTCCTCAACGAGCTCGCCCACACCCACCCGTTGCTGGTCTGCCCCGAGGACGCCGAGCGGATCGGACTTGCCACCGGTCAGCTCGCCCGCGTCGAAACCGAGATCGGCTACTTCGTGATCAAGGCGATGGTCACCGAAGGGATCCGCCCGGGAGTGGTCGCCGCCTCACATCACATGGGCCGCTGGCGCCTCAAGGACGACCAGGGCGCGGACCGCTGGTCCTCCGCGCTGGTCGACATGAACGAGCAAGACGACCGCGTCCGCTTCCGCCAGATCAGCGGGGTGCAGCCCTGGGAGTCGCAGGACCCCAGCTCCTCACGGGTGTGGTGGAGCGACGCGGGCGTGCACCAGAACATCACCTTTCCGGTGCACCCCGACCCCGTCAGCGGGATGCACTGCTGGCATCAGAAAGTTCGCGTGCGACCAGCGCTCCCCGACGACCGGTATGCCGACATCTACGTCGACGGGCACCGCGCTGCGGACGTGGCCCGCAAATGGGAATCGCTCACCCGGCCCGCGACCGGCGATCTACGCCGCCCGATCTGGCTGTTCCGACCCGTCAAACCTGTGCTCGACGCCTACTCGCTGCCGCAGGACGAACAGACTCACGCCGCCCGCTCGCGAACGGCAGCGCACCACGGTTCATCTGATCTCGCCGCCCAGGTGGACTGGAGCCCCGCAGAGGTCTGGGGCCCGCTCGACACGACTCCGGCCGCCGTGATCCGTGGGAGCGAGTGACTCCGGTGGAAGAGCACAGCGCAAAGCCGCCGGGCCGGTCACTGACAGCGTGGCGCTCTCCACGCGGCTGGCTGCGACTGCGAGCCCCCGTTCACCGCACCGGTACGCCAGTCGACCCGCGCTTCAGCTTGGCCAACGAACGGACATTCTTGGCGTGGAATCGCACCGCCCTGGCCCTGATCGGGGGTGGCCTGGTCGAGGCCCAGCTACTCCGGGCCGGCTCCAACGCGTTGCGTGAGCTCGTCAGCCTCACGCTAATCGGCCTGGGCGCCGTGATCGGCACAATCGGCCTCAAGCGCTGGCGGTCAAGCGAGATCGCAATGCGGCTCCGCGCCCCCCTCAACCCTTCGCCGGCCGCCCCCGCGTTTGTAGGCCTCTCGGTCGGAGTGGCCTCCGTGCTGATGCTCGTCGTCGTCCTGGTCGACCAACTTCGGCCATGAACGACACCCGTCCGCCGACGGCTGCGAGTGCACGAGAGCGCGACGAGTGGGACGACGGGGGAGCAAGCGAGCGCACGGCCCTTGCCTGGCATCGCTCGACAATTTCGCTCCTGGCGATCTCCGCACTGGCGCTGCGAGCCGGAATCACTGGGAGGCTCGCCGTCCTCGCGATCCCCATGGCCGGGATCCTGCTGCTCAGTGCCGCCGCGGTCGGGCTGCTCAGCCGGCGGATCTACCAAGACCACGACAGGCCCGCTGGCCAGGGAGCCAAGCTTCACGAAACCGCGTTGCGCGCACTCGCAGCGCTCACCCTGGCGGCCGCCCTCAGCGCCGCCGTCCTGGTCCTCGCGGGCTGACTCTCTCCGGTGCCATCCTCTAGCCACGTGACCCACAAGACCGACCACGCTGCGTCGTCATCCGAGCCCGATAGCTCGAGCGCGTCGGCGAGCGCGCAGGATTCCCAGTACGAGCAAAGCCGCATCTCACTCTGGAGCCGCATACAAGCGCGCCTTGGTTTGGCGTCAGACCTGGATGACGTGGGCGACTCGCCGGACCCGCGGTTCACCTTCGCTAACGAGCGAACCTTCCTGGCCTGGGCACGTACCGGGCTGGCCTTGATCGGCGCCGGCGTCCTGGTCGCTCAGGAGCTTCGCTTCGGAATCGGAGGCGGGCATCTCGTTCTGGCGCTGCCCGCGATCGGTCTCGGAGGACTCCTCGGCGTAAGCGGCTACTCGCGCTGGCGATCCAACGAGCGAGCTATGCGCCTCGGCGAGCCAATCGGACAAGCACCACTGGTCCCCCTCCTTATGATCGGCATCCTCATCATCGCAGTTCTCAGCGCGGCGCTGGTCATGATTGCAGCGCTCGTGAAGTGAGTCCTCCATCCAGCCCACCTTCAGCCAGCAGCTTGCCGGGCCAGGACGACGGGCGCGTCACCCTCGACCGCATCGCGGCGCCAACCCCGCCCGCGCTACTCAGACCAGCAATGCCCTGCTCCACCGGCGGTTCCGCATGGCAGGCCAACTACAGGATGCCGGGAGCCCAAAATAAGCGACTGAAATAGGCGTAGGCGTGCGCGGCAACGTCGCACGCGGCCGTCGCCCGCTGAAGCGCTCCACTCGCTGTAGCGCACCTCGAACGGATAACCGCCCAGGCGCGGAAGCTCCGAGCCGACCGCCACCCGGACAAGGCCTAGCTGTCAAACCGAGACCGGACACACTCTGCTGCATTCACGAGTGCGACACGAGGTCGCACGCCACAAGTAAATCCGCGAGGTTGGAGGTTCGGCTGATGCCGTAAACGCTGATTCGGGTCCGTGCTCAATCGATCCGTCCCCGCCCCGACGCGCGTCGCCTGTAAGGGGTGCGGAGCTCGGGGGAAAGCCCAAGAGCTCCTGTTCCATCCGGGGGTCACAGGCGAGGGGAAGACCGGACGGGCGAATCGCTTGAACCCTCGTTGATGGCTCGTCATGCGGAGCTCCGCAGTGATGGAGGTTGTGGCGGGGTTTAGGGACATGCCGCTGTGATGCGGCGGGCGCAGGCCGATGATCGTGGTCGGTCTGGGTGAGCACCACCGTCCCCGGGCTATAGAGGGCGCCCTCCCCGGTCGCGTCTTGTGCGTGCGGAACGTGGAAATCCCGTCGAGGTCCGGTCTCACGACCGGTAAGCCGACCGTGAGGAAGGTCAACTCCTCGGCGGGCACAGGATGACCAAAAAGCGAAAGCCGGCGGCGGAAACGCAGCGGGAAACCATGATCAGTAGATCAGCGCCCTCCTGCTGATGGTCGCGGATAACCGGCCGGATACCGGGCCTGGTGCCCGGGCGCGAAAGCGCGCTGACGTGGTCAGGTGAACGACGAAGACGACGATGACGAACAGCCCTCAACCAACGGACAAGCTAGACGCCCGGTCACTGGCCGAGGTGAGCGGACCCGCGGACGACCTGCTGCCGTCAGGCATCAGCTCGTTGGGCTTGATCGCCACCAGACCTTCGCCGCTTGCTTGAGCCGGATGCATTGCAAGGTGCACGTCCGGTTCTCAGGGGGGCCCGGCGTCGCAAGGCGCCGGGCCTACCCGACAACGACGAATATGCAGAGCGCGCGGAACGGTCCGGCTGTTGCTGCCGCCTGCTGCTTATGGAAGCGGCAGACTTCGCCTCCGACGTCAGGCGGGCGCTTCGCGACCAGCTTATTGCTCGCCGGCGTGGCCCCCTTCAGCTGTAGAGCCGGAGGAGCGACTCGGCCACCATCGCGGGCTTCTCGGAGCCCTTGACCTCGACCGTGACGCGGAGCCTCATCTGGATGCCGCCGGGGAGGCCGGACACCGCGAGCACCTCGGCGCCGCCGCGCCACTGCTCCCCGACCGGGAGCGGAGCGGGGAACCGAACGCGATTCAGGCCACAGTTGACGCCGGTGGTGGCGTCGCTGACCGTCACCAGCTGCTCGGTGATGGGCGCCACCAGCGACAGCGTCAGGAACCCATGCGCGATTGTGCGGCCGAACGGCGACTGCTTGGCCTTCTCTTCGTCGACGTGGATGTACTGGTGGTCGTTGGTGGCGTCGGCGAACTGGTTAACGCGCTCCTGCTCCATCGTCTGCCATTCGGTGTAGCCGGCGTGCTTGCCGACCAGGTCGCGCAGGCCGGCCAGAGTGGTGACCAGGCCCGAAGTTTCTGAAGTGCTCACGGTCGCCCTTTGAGGGTTTCGATCAAGTGTCCAGGCGAGGGGGACGCCGCCGCCGGCGCCGATCGCCACTGCTCGGTAATGATCTCAGCCCGGTCCCGTCCGCGAAATGGGACGCTTCTCCGTGTCGCCTTTCCGGCAGCTAGGTCCAGAGGGCTGCTTCTGAGAAACACCGAGTTCGCTTCCGCTTGCGCATGGCGATCTGACGCGGCACGTATGGTCACGTTTTTGACCGAAAACGTGACTCAAGCCGCAAATACTGATGGTCGCTGAGGACCCTGACGGGACGTCCGGGATCGGCCTGGTTGGCCCGCTCGGTTCAGACGACTGAGTGGGTCTGCAGCCAAGCCAGCACCTCGGCGGCGTGGCGGTCAGAAGGAAAGATGGGGTAGAACGCGTGCTCGATCGTGCCCCCGCTCAGGACGAGGGTGAGGCGTTTGAGCAGCGTCTTCCCGGCAGCGTCGAACGTCGGCAGTCGGAGCGCACGAGTGAGCTGCAGATCGGAGTCCGAGAGCAACGCGAACGGCAGCTGCAACCGTTGGACCGCCTCGCGCTGATAGTCGCTGTCTTGCGTGGAGAGCCCAAACACATCGGCCCCAGCGGCGCGCAGGTCCGCGTGGTGGTCGCGAAACGCGCAGCTCTCCGGTGTGCAGCCGCGAGCGCCGGGGATGAGGTCCCAGTCCGCCACCAAGGGATCCTCGCCCGGGCGCCCGGTGCGCGGGTACGCGTACAGCACCGTACGAGTTGACGGTCGGGGATGATCCAGCCGCACCTTCTGTCCGTCCGACGCGGTCAGCTCGACGGGGGGAAACGCCATGCGGGGGAGGTGGTCGGCCGCACCATCGTCGACGGGCGCCGGAAGCCCCTCGGGCAGCGTCAGCGGGTCGTGCGCAGTCACCACCCCATCATCTCAGGTCACCCAACGGCTCTCCACAGCAAGGAATCCGATCCCGCTGGCCGATTCGTAGGCTGGGACACGTCAGGCCGGTTACGCCGTCCCGGGGCCGGCGATCCGCTGGAGTTCGGAGAGCACGTCGGCGGTGGACAGCACAGCCACGCCGATGTTCTGCATCTCGCGGCGGCCCACGTCGTACAGGCCTGATACCGCGTCGTCGACCATGACGACTCGGTAGTCACGCTCGCTGGCCTCATAGATAGAGGTGCGCGGGCAGTTTGGAAAGTTGCAGCCGGCAACCACGAGTGTGTCGACGGCGGCCGATCGTAGATGCCGATCGAGGCTCGTCTCAAAGAAGGCGCCCCAACGCGGCTTGTACATGACGACCTCGGTCGCGCCGAGGACCTGGGCAGCACCCGAGAGCAGCAGGTGGTCATCGAGGTCGTCGGCGTCGTCGGGGGTGAGACCAGGCGCGAGAAGCCGTCCTTGACTGCCGGGCCGCAACACTGGGATTGGTCCGCTCACCAGAGACCGGCGCACCGGCTCGGCGTTGCTGCCGTCCCCGCGGTAGAGGCGCACGAGGTGCACGATCGGTCGTTCTGCTTGCCTGAAGGCTCGGCACAGCATCGCGATGTTGGGCACCACCTCCGAGGTCCCAGGGATCTCGAGGGGCTGGCCAGCGAGCGTGTCGACCTGGGTATCGACGGTCAGCAGCGCGGCGGTCGAGTAGTGGGCCATAACGAGCGCGTCCATCCCAACATGATGCTCGTTGGGTCGACCGATCGCCGTAGCGCACTCGCCGTGCCACTCTTGCGTCCCGTAAGTGGAACGGTGGATTCTGGTGGTCATCGCAACACGAGCGATCCGGTGCACACGCACCGCGTCAGGTCCGGGCGCAGCGCAGCGCGTGACCGCCCATACAGCGACTGATAGATGGTCTCGGTAGACAGCCTCCGTGGAACCGCTCCAGCTCAGCGGGCAACGAGGGGTGTTGCGATCACCGCGAGAACCCAGCGAACCCTTACGGCACGCTCCCGCCTCTGAGCAGGCACTTCGTCGCCCGGCGGCGGAGGGGCGTCCCGTAAGACCCGCCTGGTAAAGAATCCCGTTCCGGGGGCTATACGAAACAGCTGACTGGCCCGCCACGTTCTTGGATAAGAACGTGACTCCATCCAGGCGGTCATCGCGCTGCACCCCCGCTCGGCTACGGTCCGCTCGCCGTGGCGATGGCCGCGGCACGCTGCTCGCCGCCCCGCCCATAAACGACGGCCCCCACACAATGTGGGTGGGCGGCGAGCACGAGCAACCCGCGTCCGCCACGACGAGGGCGCCGACGTAACGCGCTGACCGTCGTCGGCGTCTTGCGGCCCGTGGCTCAGGCTTATCTCACGCGCGAGCTATTGGGTAGCGGAGATCCCGGACGTGCACGGAGCGTGCCTGTCGATCGTGAGATTGTCGATGAACGCCGCCGAATCGTAGCCTCGGTCGCCTTGATCGAAGATTGACAGGAACAAGGAGTGGATTCCGGGCTTGACCGGGGTCGAGGCCCGCAGGACGCGCGTCGCTCCCCCGTAGGTGGTGCCGTTGGCGTTAGCAGCGGTCATGTGGGCCGGGCCGGTGGCGTTGATGCTGATGATGTGCCCCTGGGAATCCTTGGCAAAGTTCCGCGGCGCGGAGATGTGTGGATCGTTGGCGCCATTGAGCCCAGAGTTCCAGGTCGTTTGGTCAAGCTCGGCGATGAAACCATCGTTATAGATGTTGCCGACGTACTTGGGATATTCCTGGGAGAGAAACCGAAAGCGAAAAGACAGGCAGTTGGCGTTGCTTGGCACCCGAACGACCAAGCGCAAGATCGTCAAATCCCGCGTCCCGCGCAGCGGTATCCCGTTATCACCGCAGCCCGGCCGCCCCGCGCCCTTATGCTGATCAGCGAGCCTCGCGCAGCCGTTGGTCAAAATCGCATACGCCTTGCCGTAGCGCGGAAAGCCCGCGAGCGGCTCGGTCGAGATCGCGTTGGGATGCCCGTCCGGTGGTAGCGCCGCCCACCGCCCGCTGAGCAGCTGATGCTTGTTAGCCATGATCGTCTGAGCGAGCAGCGTCGCTCCGGCATGCGATTCCGAAACCGGCGTGATCTTCCCCTTCTGATTGGCCAGCGCCACGCCACCCAATCCCGCCACCAGCAACAGCGCACCAACAACACCCAGCAGCACGCGACGCCCAACCGACAACCTGATCATGCGCTTCCCCTCTCTCGGTTACCGACTCAACGGCCGAAACCCCACACCCGAGCCAAAGTTGCGATCCGACCTAACGCCCTCAAGCCCGACTTGTTCCGATCGGCGGGGAAGGCATGAAAAACCCGCCGCTCACCCGACCCTCGAGCGGCCGGTCGCATCCTCCCCGTCCGACGCGGCGCTTAAGGCACGCTCGTGGACACGAACGTGACCCGGGGGGTACGGGCGGGCTACGCGGCGGCGGAGGAGACGGCTGATCCTGGGATGAGGATCCGTTCTTCGCCGTCGGGATAGACGATGACGACCGGGATGCGCTCGCGCGCGTAGCGGGCGAGCGTTTCTCCGAAGCCAGGCAGGTCTGAGGCCAGGAACGCCGCCCCGTTGGGGTACGGGCTCTTGCCCTCGATCGCTAGCTCGATCGCGAGCTCGAAGCGCTGGGCGGCCAACGCGGCGGCCGCAGTTGGGGGATTGGCTAGCTGCGCCATGCCTCGATCATCTTCTCGTATCCCGCAAGCACCTCGGCCCGGGCGGCGCGCATCGCCTCCCCGAACTCGCTGGCCTTTGAGAACGCCTCGGCCGCCTGTTTGCCGGCGCTTGCGGTGTGGCGGTGCATCTCATTGTGGCCGTGGGCATTGTCATAGACGCGGATCGTGTGCCAAGCGCCCTGGTGTCGGGCGACGAGCACGACTGAGTAGCTGATCACCGCTCCGCGCTCGGTGACAAACCAGACCAGCAGCTCGGCCTGGTCTGATAGCGGCAATCGGTAGCTCGTTGTCTGCATCCCGGGCAGCTTGACGCACCACGCTCCGACGGGAAACGCCGCCGGAGTCGCGCTCGTTGGGTCTGTCCGAGCCGAGCCATAGAGTCACGAAATGGATGCATTTCGTGACTCAACGAGCGGAAGGTGCAGCTGTTTGATCTGCCGGCCCGAGGACGAGCGGGGGACGGGCGCGGGCGCCGTGGACACCATGCTCAGTCCAGGCGGGCGAGGAGCGCCGCGAGGTCGACCGTGGGTAGCCCGGGAGTGCTCGGCTGCAGGCGAGCGGTCTCCTCGCTGAGCTGCTGGTACCGGCCGTTCGCGGGGCAGCGATGCACCAGCGCGGTCACACGTGCAACGTCGATGACCCACAGCTCGGGGATCGCCCCGGTGGCGTACACGTCGGCCTTGGTCCCCAGGTCTGAGAGCAGCGAGCTATCCGAGACCTCGATCACGAGATCCGCGGTCGTCGGATGCTCGGTCGCGTAGGCGCCGGCGGACACCACTGCGACGTCGGGCTCGGGGACCGATTCCGCGGCCGGCAGGCGGATCGGGAGCTGCACGCGCACGTCGAACCGGGCCGGGTCCACGCCGCGGATGAAAACCTGGGAGAGCCACTGAAGCGCCGCGGCGTGTCGAGCACCGTGGGGCGCCATCGCGGCGAGCATGCCACGGATCAGCTCGACGCGATCGCCAGGGCCGAGGATCCCCTCATCGACCATGCGCTCGTAGCGCTGTAGCGAGAGCGGATAGATCTCGACGTCGGCAGGGACCACAGCCACACCCCGAAATCCTAAGGCCAGCCGCCCGATGCGTCCCACTCAAAGTCGACCGCGCCACGGTCTTGAGCAAGCCGCTGGCGCGGTTGCCGCTTGTAGGGATGGCAGAGTCGGCAGCGGGGGCGGCCGCAATCAAGCGGCCGCCTCTTACGCAAGACGCCCATCCCACGAAAGCAGTGGCAGTCATCCTCGCCCATTGCGGGTGGAACCGCGACGGTCGGGAAGATGTAGCCGCGCTTGTGTTTGGCGATCTCCTGACGCCAGCGGGTCAACATCAGCTCGCGCTCCTCGTGCCAGCGGCGCATCAGCTCGTCATTGTGTCACCGCTCAGCGGGCCAGCGGCGGCCGCGCATCGTGTCGATCACGTGGGTCGGCGCGACGTCACGCAGGTAGCGGTCAGTCACCGCCAGGCTGGTGTGGCCCAGGGCGTCGCGGATCACGTTGATCGCGGTCCCCTCCCGCGCCAATTCGGCGGCGTAGGTGTGCCTGAGCCCGTGGGCGTGCACCCGGCGGTCGATCCCCGCCTTTCGGGCGAGGCGGGGGAGCAGCCGCCGGACATAGGAGGAGTCCAGCCGGCCGCCCTGGAGGGTGCAGAAGATCGGCGCCCGCGCGCCGGCGCCAAGCTTCCTGCGGCGGTCAAGCCAACGGGCCAGCAGCGCGGTGGTCTGCTCGTCCAGGCCGACGGTCCGCGACCGGTCGCCCTTACCGTGACGCACCCGCACCGTGCCCGCCTGCAGGTCAACGTCGCGCAGCTCCAGCTGAAGGGCCTCGGAGATCCGCAGCCCACAGCGCCACAGCACCGCGATCAACGCCCGGTTGCGCACCCCCGTCGGCGCCCGGGCAGAGCACGCCTTCATCAGCGCGATCGCCTCCGCCTCGGTCAAGACCTCGGGTGGCCGACGCCGCGACGTCGATGCGCCCGCCGACGTCGGCGAGGACCGTGGCTTGGTGGCGCTCACCGGACGGCCGCCGTGGCGAGCTGGTGCACGTCGGCGGTCCGGGCCGCCTCTTCAGACCAGCCCGCGGCGACCAGCGCGGCGACAAACTGAGCGATCAGCTCGCCGATCTCGGCGGCCAGATGCCGGCGGTCCTCGCCGAGCTGCTGGTGCTCTGAGAAGGCACGGTGAAAAGGGTCCTCCATCTGGGTGCAGTAGTTGGGATGCCACCCCCGCGAGCGGGGTGAGGCCGCCCCAAAATGGGCGGGGCGCCGAGATCGTGGTCCGATCCCGCGCGTCGTCTCCCACTTGGCGGCCCTTACTGCACTGAGATGGAGGACCCGTCACGGTGAATGGTCCAGTGGACCTCCTGCAGCCCGCCCAGCACCGACGCCTCGACGTCGGCCTCAGAGCCGCCTGCGCGCACCGCGTCGACGATGCCCTCGGCGACCGCGCTTGAGCCCTGGCCGGCCGCGGCGGCGCCGTCATAGACCAGGCCGAGCGCGTCGGGATGAAGCCCCGACCACAACCGGCCGTTGGCGGCCTGCAGGCGGTGCTGGGCGGCGGTCAGCTGCTCGGCGAGCCCACGATCGGTCTCAAAAGCGTCGGCCAGTTCGCTGGCGAGCCGCTGGGCGACCTCGGGCACCTGCGCGGTCATCACGCCTCCCCTGTTCGATGAGTCACGAAGTGCATCCATTCCGTGACTCTATGCGCCAGGTCGGACAGAACAACGAGCGGGCTCGGCGGGGAGCGCGTCTGGTTAGGTGGAACCTTCAATCTGCGCCTTGAGTCACGTAGTCGGCCAATTTCGTGACCGGAGCCGCTATCGGGAGGTCAGAGCGCCAGATGCAGCCGGAGGGTCTTGTTCGAGGTCAGGCAGCCTTGGCCGAGCCGCTCGTCGATCCGTCCGATCGCGACGGCGCGCACCTGCTCTGCTCGGCCTGCGCCTTTCAAGCCAGCGACGCCCGCGGGTAAGGAGCACGTGGAAGGGGTAGGGGTAAGCGCCATCATCATCTGCGCGGGACCCAGTTAACGAAACGACCCCGGGTAATCGGTAAGAAGGGCAACTCTTGAGCAGGCGGTAGGAACAGGCGCGCTCCTAAATCTCCTTTGGCGCGGAGCGCCTGGCGCTGGAGAAGGCCGACGCCGAGCCCGCAATGACCTCGTCGTTGGCTGCGGCGTTGACCGCGCTCGGGGTTCCAGGAGGGACTGCGATGGCTGCCCCTGAGCGCGTGAAACCCGCGGGCTCGCCGTGGACCGTGGGCGGCGGTCCACGGCGCTCAGCTCACTGGTTTCAGCGACGGTTGTCGCCGTGACCGGGGTTGATGATGGCTCCGTTGCCGAGGTTGATGGTGGGGTCCCTGAAGTAGATCCCGTCGAATACCGTGCTGTAGGTGGAGCTGGTGGGATCAATCGGGGTGTAGCTGTACGTGTTGCCCGCAACCGGGCTCAGGAATCCGGCCTTGGCGACGAGGGCAGGGGCGTCCTTGACCGCCTCGATGAATACCGGCGCGAAGACCAGGTTGTTGGCGGGAACGGTCGGGATCGTGGGGCCCGGCGGAGGGTTCGGTGGCGGGTTGAGCACGCCGGTCACGGGCGCCTTGGGAGTGGTCATGGACGTGATCCCGTGGGCGACCAGGATCGCGCGTCCGAGCACTCGGTGCTCGGACTCGATGCACGCGATCTGCGCGGCGATCTGCGCCGCCCGGTGCGCCCTGAGGCGAGACAGCTCGCGGACCGCGGCCAGGAACGCAGAGTCAAACACGAACTCCAGGACCTGCTGGGTGAAGATGAACGTCGCCAGGTCGGTGAAGGTCTTGCTCCCGGCCGGAAAGCTGAACGTGGTCGGTTGAATCGGATCGACCCCGGTGATCGAAGCGAAGAAGTCGTGGTGGATCTGCTCTTCGATCCCCGCCGCCTTGATGGAGGCCAGCTCGGTGGCGCTCAGCCCCAGGGCACCGGCGTTTGCCACGCCGTTGGCGTAGAAGGTGATCGCCAGTTGCTCGGCTGTCTCGGCGATCTTGAAGATCTGGTTGAACGGGGTCACGTCGTCGGGCTCGGCGAGCACGCTGAGACTCTGGCCTGCGTAGGCCCCCTCGGCCGCAAGAGCGCTGAAGATCCCGCCGGCGGACAGTGCCACCCCGCCGGTCACGCTCGCTCGTTTCAGCAGCGTGCGCCGCGACATCAGCGAGGTCAGCAGGGTGGCCGTCGCGGCCTCTCCGCTGCTCTCGTGCTCGTCGCCGAGTCCGAAGTTCGATCGGGTGCTCATCGAGGCCTCCATTCGTGTGCGCGGCGACGTCCGTCACCCCGCAATCAGGTTCCGGTCAGAAAAGTAAGGTTTTCAGAGCTCGATGAACAGATGCTTAATTGACGGGCTAGGCACTTGGAAGCCCTGGTCCCAAGCGGACTCGTCAGGCCCGAGGTAGCGAGGGAGCTTTCGCCACGCGCGCTGTGCGTCAAACGGTCTGACGATGCGGCCGGATGGGCCCGGCTCGAACTCCACCCGAACAGCCCTTTGTAAAAGACGCGCCCCCCTCTGCGTTCTCAGCACCGAGCTCAAAGAACGACAGCTCACCCGCCATGAACCGACTCCTCTCTGTTGCGGCTCGGGTCACGTTTTTGTCCAGTGCGCCGAGACTGCTCGGCGTCATGAAGAAGGGATGGTCGACATGACGTAGGAGCGATAAGTTCAGGATGGCCTGCCGGTGTGAGTCCGGTCTGGGGAGACGTCTGGG